>Ga0306922_10005682_pt1 | contig 11921 bp, 10 predicted proteins | sample sta12Cox44000082_FD_203758 | JGI IMG/M metagenome (GOLD analysis project Ga0306922, IMG submission 203758) | Lab enrichment of tropical soil microbial communities from Luquillo Experimental Forest, Puerto Rico - statoxic.12C.oxic.44.000.082 (v2)... | ecosystem: Environmental > Terrestrial >... | reverse complement strand
ATAACCTTGCATCGCACAAAACGGAGGACGGTATGAAGCGTGAGCGCGCCTTACAGGTAGTGTTGGTGTTGGTGGGCTTGTTTTATTCCTTTTGGGGCTATCTCCTGTTCGACGATCTGTGGCACTCCAGGTGGCTTAGCGGGCATAGTGACGTCATGCCGATGTTCCTGAGCCTTAACACGGTGCTTGGGGTCTGTCTGTTGGTGGCCGTTAAGGAGCCGGCCAAGCATCGCTTGCTGATCGCCTATGGGGCGTGGTCAAGCCTTGCCCATGGGTTCACGATGACAATCCAATCGGCGCAGGCCATGGCGCACGGGATGCACAGGAAGGATAGTCCCCAGGACATTGTGATCTTTGGCGTGATTGGAGTCACGCTGCTTGCACTCCTTCCGGCAAAACAACCATCACCGGCCGGCGCGCCTATCAGTGAGCCGAGCGTTGCCGAACGCTAGAGGACCTGGTCCACCGCCGCGCGTGTACCGAGATGCAGGGACTCCTCAGGGAAGCGCCGCGATTCGCTTCGATGACTATATGCTTGGCCTTGCCGCTGTGTTAATTCTGCATTGTCGGCCAGCCGGAAGTAATCCGTTTCATCCGTTGAATAGGAAGGCATCCCAGCACTGCCACCATTGTTAGGCATTCCCGGTTTCGTTGCCAGGAGCGCATATGCGCACCTGGCCAAGAGTATGGACGCAAAAAGCAAGTGATGCCGATAGAGCTCACAATCCAGATCGCCGAAGTAAGGAGTGCTTAACGGCTACGGTCGCCAGGAGTATGTAAGCTTGACGGTCAGGCTGTTCTGGTAATACTGCGGAGCATTGGTTTCCAAACTGGCGAAGCGCTGGCCGGAGGTGTAGATGATGTAGAGATCGCTGTCGGGCCGGTAATTCCATCGTAGCCGAACCGTTCCGGAAAAGGCCTGGTTGTTAGCGGTGTTCACCTGCACCAGCGCCGTGAGCATTAAGAAACGGGAAAGCGAATAATTGGTCTGAAAGCCACCAAAGAGGACCGAAAAGTCGCCACCCGGCACAGGCAGTTCAAACTTGTTCCACTGCTGGCTGAAATCAAACGACAGGCGTTCACTGGCGCGATAACTCCATCGCACGCGGGCCTCATTGAGGCGGCCATTGTAGTAAGTGCCGAAGCGCTCGAAGAAGCGCATCGTGAGCCGGCGGTTGAGCGGAGTCCCATAGGTGAGCTGGTGGCGGTCCCAGTGATAGAGCCCGACGGGTATGTACACGTTGCGGTAGATGTTAAACGGTTGCGTGAGACGCTGGGTGAAAACGTCCACGATGTCGTCATCGCTATAGGAGCCGTTGTGGAACTCGATACGAAAGGTGCCCTGCCATTCCTGGGTTTGCAGAACGTGCTGGGTGTCGGGCGCATGAAACAGGAAGCCTTCCACTTGCACTTCCCGCACGCCCGGGATTTGTGGCCGCGCCTTCAGAGTGGCGTCGACATAGCTGCACAGGCAGTCGGCGCGTTCCAGAAACCCCACCTCCGGATTGAAGTTGGGGCCCACGGTGCGGTGTTGAGCGAACACCTCCAGCCAATTGTTTTTGTAATCAGCACCCACTCCCCAATTGGTTTGTCCCGACGAGATTCCTGGCGTCCTCGTTTCAGCCGCGTAAGCGCTGACGACGAGGTCGCGCCAGAAAACCAGGCGTGTATCGGCGCCGTAAGCCTGGTTGAAGCTGTCGGTGGGGCTGCTGGACGACTTGTCGATGCCCATGACGCCGATGTAGGAACCGCCCCATAGCGAGCGCTTTACTCGCCCCACCAGGTAATTGGCGCTCGGGTTCGGTCCGGACTCGCGGGTATTGGCCTCCAGCAACCCAAGCTGGAAGTCATCGACCGAGCCGGTGACCTTGGCGCCGACATTGATCGGCACCTCCTGACCGGTCACCGGGTCGATGCCGATCTGCCGGCTGAAGAAGAGCAGGTCCCCGCTGTCGCCACCGAGCGGGAAGTTGAAGATGCCGGCGTTCTCCAGAAAGAACTGACGCGTCTCGGGATAGTACAAGGGATAGGGCGTGAGATTGAAATTCTCTAGGTCAACGTTGGCGTCGGCGAAATCGGTGTTGACCGTGGCGTTGGCCACGAGATTGGAACGCAGCCCGACCTTCACGTCGACACCACCCGTGCATTGGCAACTCCACCCCGGATTGAGACCTGTGCCCGCTACGCTCTCAGGCAAGTGCTGAAAGCCGAGAAGTCCATAGGGTTTGATGATGAAGAGCCGACCGCTCCCAATGTCTGAGATTCCATGCAACTCTCCCGCCTGACTGATGCGTGACATTCCGTTCACCCGTTGCCATCCCGACCAAAGGTCCTCCTCATTCTTACGGCGAATGAAGCGTTTGAAATTGATTCCCCAGATCACGTCGTTCGACTTCATGAAGTTCAACGTGGAGAAGGGAATGGCAACAGTGGTTGTCCAGCCGTTCTCTCCGATGCGAGCCTCCGAGGTCCATACGCCGTCCCATCCCGGATCACCATCGTCATCACCACCACCCTGCTGCTCTTCGGCAATCAGGGCATCGCGTTGTGCGCCGAGCGGGTTAACCTGAAACACATAGGCATTGCGGCGGTCGTGGGCGGAGTCGATGACGATCTCGAAGTAGTCGTCGAGATGCTGGGTGACATCGCGACGCAATTCGGTGGCGACAATCTTCTTTGGTTCGGAATCGAAACACGCAATTCCGAAATAAACGGAGTGCTTTGTATAGAGAATGCGAACTTCAGTGCGCTCCGATGGCGGCTGGCCTTCGTAGGGTTCGCGCTGCAAGAAATTCGTGATGGGAGTTGCCTGTTGCCACAGCGGATCGTCGAGTGTGCCGTCGAGCTTTGGTGGTCGCTCGACAGGGGTCGCTTTTAAGGAACGCGGTTCTCTCCGGACCGTGGAGTCGGGGGAGACTGGCTGCTGGGACCCCATGGTCTGGCTAAGCAACGTAGATGTGAAAACCAGATAAGCACCGACAAGTATGCCGATCCATAAGCCCAGGAAATTCGAACGAGGAACAAGAACACGGGGCAGCCTGCGTAGGCTCATCGGAGGTCTCCGTGGAGAAACATTCCAATGACTCCTGCCGCAACAATCAACAGGGGCTCGGGAACCTTCTTCGTCCGCGTGAGCACAACAAACGTCACGACTGCGATGAGTACCGTGGTCACATCAATGAGTGAGCGGCGAGCTAGGATGAACGCCGCGCCCGCGATCGCGCCGACTGCCGCCGCCGTTACTCCCTTAACAAAGGCATTTACCTGGGAATTGGAGGCGAAACGTCGATAATACGGCGCTGCCAGCAGTACAAAGAAGTACGGTGGAGCGAAAACCGCGAAGGCTGCCGCGATCGCTCCGAGCACACCAGCTACCAGATACCCGATGAAGCCAGCGGTGATTACGATCGGCCCAGGAGTGATCATGGCCACCGCGACGGCGTCCACAAACTGGCGCTCGCTCAGCCAGTGATATCGTCCGACGACTCCGCCGTAGAGAAACGGAACGATTGCGAGACCGCTGCCGAAGACGAATGCTCCCGCTTTCACGAAAAACAGAAAAAGTGCGCCAACCGTCCCGAGCGTTGCGATTCCGTGCAAACCAGTAATCGGCTGCCCAAAGCTTGGGGGAAACAGCGCTGCTGAAGCCAGCGATGCCCTCCGAGGTGCCTTGATCAGCATCACAACGATCCCGCATACGACGAAGAGCCAGACAATTTCTGATTCCTTCCACGCCGTGGTAATTGCCATTGCACTGAAAACGACCCACAAGAGCCAGTCCTGCCCCAGAGTCGTGCGCACAAGCTTAACCGCGCTTCTCGCGATGATCGCAATTACTGCGGCGCCGACTCCGTAGAACACTCCCTGAATCCAAGGTAGGCTGCCGAACCGAACGTACAAGGCGGCCAGCACTACCACCATCAGGAATGACGGGAGGATGAACGCGATGCCAGTGAGCGTTCCACCCCACACGCCCCAGCGGAGCCATCCCAGATAGATTGCAAGCTGAGCCGCCAGCGGTCCGGGAGAAAGCTGGCAGAATGCAAGACCCTGCAGGTAATCGTCTTTCGAGAACCAGCGCCGCTCCTCTACCAGATCTTTCTGCATGTAGCCCACCAAAGCGATAGGCCCGCCGAAGCCGAATGTTCCCAAGCGAAGGAAGTACGCAATTAATTCGGGCATCTCAAAGCCGCGCTCAATTTTCTGCGCTTCGGTTCCGGCGAGCGAGGAATGCGGTGGCGGCTTCATTCCACAGTTAATGACCTAACTGATCGAGTGCTGCTTTGAATCCATTGGCGAGATCGTCGGCCTTGCCCTGTCCCCAGTAATGCAGAAAGATCACGGTCGGCTGTGTCGAAAGCATGTGCTGGTGAATCGCGACCACGTCTAATCCGTGAGAGCGCAAAGCCTTCAACGTCGGCGTGACCTCCTTTTCCAGCATGGCGATGTCGCCGGCAATGGCGGCATTGTCGTTGTTGCCGTAAAACGCTGCCCAGGTGTTCAGTCCCATTCGGGCATTAATTGTTGCTCCCATGTCCTTGAGCTTGATGTCGTCACGCCCAATGGTGATCTTGTAAACCGCTCCGCTCTGCTCGCCCTCATGACCGACAATCTTCGCAATGTTCGCCGTGTCGAGTGTGGTTACAGGACTCGATGCTGGTTTTGCAGCTGGTTGCGACGAGGCTCCCTTCCCGATCAGGTCGAGAGCCGGCTTGATCTGCTTCGCCAGATCGGCAGGTCTTCCGTGCCCATGCACGTGCATGTAGTAAATGCGCGGATCTTCCCAGAAGAGGTGATTGTGGAGCGCGGTAATCTCGAGCCCGTTGTCCAGCAAAGCCGACATGACGGGATTCACCTCTTCCTGCAAAAGCACAAGATCACCCATCATGACGTCGTCGCCGCCATCACCTTTGGTCATGGCAAACCAGCCGCCGAACCCGAACGGAGTTGGCAAAGCCAATTTGTTCGCCGTGACGTGAAGATCGTTGCGCGCAACGTTGACCTTTAGCACGTTCGCCTTGTAGTCACCCGACTTGCCGGTGATCGTTAGAACCGGCTGGTACTCGCCGGGTATTTCTTGCGCCCTCAGCGGCTTGCCGACCCAAATGACACTGAGCAACACAAGTGAGCTTAGCGATACAGTTACTTTCTTCACGAAAACCTCCATCGAGAACTCCATGGCGTAACGTGTTTAGTTATTTCGCCACCACCTTCAGATCGTCGAATGAGGTGACAGAATCGGCCTTCGTCCACAGGCCGACCTTGCCAGCATCCTTGAACGTGTCATCAGTAGCTTCAATCTTCTTTACGCCGTCGTAATAGCAAATGAACCTGTTGCCGACCGCTTCAACGCGAAGTTCGTGCCAGACGCCCGGAGTGATCTTAAAATTAGCACCGGCGAACTGCCGGCGCCGTCCGTCCACGACGTGATACAAGCGATAGTTGTCTTCCAGCGCGTTGGCGCGAACGATGTAGTAATTGTTCGGATCCTTCAATCGAAAAACCAACCCACCTGCCTGATCGACGCGTCCGGACACCGCTTTGAACTTCACGCCCACCTCAAGGTCGCGAAACGCACCTCCATCGGCAATTAACAAGGGGAAGCGATAGTCGGTTGTGTCGGTTGAGGTTTGGGCGACGACGTTCGGTTTCGAGGGCGCAGTCGGATCGGAGATCACCGCCCACTTGCTTTCGGACCCCTGACCCGTCCGGGCGGAGTGGAAACTGGCGGGCAGTTGCCCGACTGGATCACTGTCGAAGTCGTAAATCAACTGCTGACCGGAGGCCTGAAGAGGCGCTGGCTTCTCGGCTTGCGGGGCTGCAGTATTCGGTGCGCCTTCTTCGCCTTCGTCTTCCTCGGCGTCCTTTTCTGCAGGTTTTTGTTGGGTCGGCGACTGGCTCGCGGCGGCAACCTTGGAGGTGTCCGCCCTCTTTTCATCTTTATCGGTGTCGGCACAGGAAAAAAGACTTGCCAGCCCAAAGAGCACAACAGCGAGTAGTGCGACCCTGAGTTTGCTCATACGGTGCTCCTTTACAGAACTATGAAAGGTCGGGTCTCTGAGTTCTGAGCCTAGACGGTGCCACTGAAGATTTGCTGAAGAATCTGCATTGACCGGGTTCTGGGTTGCCTCAGCCCGCGATGGGCAAGCGGACGACAAAGGTTGTCCCGTTTGGTGTCGAGGTCTCAACCTGAATATCTCCGCCGTGAGCATTCGCGATCCAGCGGCCGATCGAGAGGCCCAGCCCTGTGCCTCCAAGCTCACGTGACCGAGCTTTGTCTGCCCGGTAAAAACGGTCGAAGATGTGGGGCAGGTCATCTGCGGAAATTCCGATGCCATTGTTGCGAACCCGAATTTCAGCGTGAGAGCCATTGCGTTGAAGGGCGAGGCTGATGCTGCCGGCCGGCGGCGTGTACTTTACGGCGTTGTCAACGAGAATCAGCAGCAGACGTCGCAATGCATTGGCATCTCCGCGCACCCAGATCGCCGCATCAGGAATTGCGACACTCCAATGAAGCTGCTTTGCGTCACTCAGAGTCTGGGCCTGGGTTGAAACCTCCCGGGCAATATCGCCGATATCTGTCCTGTTGAAGTTCAATGTCTCCGAGCCCGTATCAGCGCGCGCGAGTGTCATCAGATTTTCGATTAATGCCGTTGTCCGCTCAGACTCCGCCAGCACCTCCTTCAATGCGTCGCGATACTGATCGATGTTTCTTGGCTTCGCCAGAGTGACCTCGGCGCGAGTACGAATCAATGCTACGGGGGTACGAAGCTCGTGCGAGGCATCAGCTGTGAACTGAGTAATCCTCGCGACTGCAGATTCAATCCTTTGCAGCATCTGGTTCAGGGTCTCCGCGAGCCGCTGCAGCTCGTCGCCGGTCTGAGGAACGATTACTCGTCGGGAAAGGTCCTGCGGGTTAATCATCTGCGCTGCATGAGTAATCCGGTCAACTGGGCGCAGAGCACGCGTGCTCATCCAGTATCCGCCTCCGGCAGCGAGCAGCAGCAAGACCGGTATGCTGATAAACATTGCTGTGCGAAATCGCTCTAAGGCCTCCAGGTAGTCGTCCATGGGCTCGGCGACTTGGACGATAAACCGCTGACCGCCCACGCTGACTGTGGAACTCAGAATCCGCAACGGCAGATCACCGTATGCAACGTTTGCAAACTGCCTTTGATTGGCTTGGGCGGCGGGGACACCCAGGCGCTCCATAACTGGCGACCGGTACAGGAACTTTCCGGCCCCGTCGGACACTTGCAGTAGCTGGGAGCTGGATTGCAATTCGTTGTGCTCACGAACTGCGTCGGAAAGGTCTTCACCACCAGATCGTGCGATGAGTACCTGAAGAGCATGGGACCTGTCTTCCAGTTGTTCGTCCACTGTGGCGTAGATGCTCTGGCGCATGACAGTCAAGGCAAGAGCGGCAAAACCAATCAGTGCTACCGCGACGAACAAAAAATACCAAGTCGTGAGGCGCGTGCTGATGGGTAGAGCTTTCATCGCAAACTCATTTGACGAACGCAGTATCCGACACCACGAACTGTATGAATCAGTTTTTGGGGAAAGCCACGGTCGATCTTACTTCGTAACGAAGAGACGAATGCCTCGAGGGTATTGTCTTCAACGTTCTCGTTGAAGCCCCAGACTCCCTCAATGATCGCAGACCTTGCCAAAACCCTGCCAGGACGCCGCATCATGAATTCCAGTAGTCGGTACTCAGTTACGGTCAGATAAATGTCCTTCTCACCTCGGGCAACACTCATGGTTGCCGGATTCAGAACCAGATCGCCAACATGGAGTACAGGCGGTAGTGTTTTTGGACCGCGCCTTGCGACAGCGCGGATCCGGGCCAACAGTTCAGGAAATGCGAACGGCTTGGTCAAATAATCATCAGCACCGATATCAAGTCCATGCGCAATATCCGGTGTTGCATCACGTGCTGTGAGCATCAGGATCGGAGTGTGCGTGTGATTCTTTCGCAGCCGTCGCGCCACTTCAAAACCGTCCAGTCCTGGCAACATAACATCCAGCACAATGATGTCGAACTCATAGCTGCTGGCAATCTCCATGGCTGCTTTCCCGTCGTGCGCCACTTCGACAGAGTGGTTCTGCTCCTCAAGACCCTGCTTGAGCAGCGCCGCCATTTTGCTCTCGTCTTCGACAACCAATATGCGCATAAAGGGCCCGATGAAAATGCGGATTCTCTACTCAGGAGCAGACACAGGCTCCATGATCCGTAGCAGCGGATGCCCGTTGATATTCTCCAAGGGGAAATAAACTAGGTGCGTCTTCGGGTCTACACAGACGGTGTGTGCGCGCGGCATTGAGAAATTGCCCAGCGCCTTCAGATTCTTCCCGTCCTCGCGATAAACCCACACATCTCCTGATTCGGCAGAGACATAGAGTAGTTTTAGACCGGGATCGAATGACAGAACATCCGGATCGTCGCCGACCGGATACGTGCCTAGTGTCTTCATGCTGTTCAGATCTACGAGCGCCATCGTGTGATTACCTGCACCAGCAACGAACGCCAGCCGGTTAGCGACATCCAACGCAATTCCATGCGGTTCCTTCACGCCTGGCAGAGGATAGCGCCCGATGATATCCAGCTTGACCGGATCGATCGCAACCAGGTCGTTCTTCTCGTGAACCGCGACCAAGATGCGTTTCCACGTGGGGTCATAAACTGTGTTGCCCGCTCCGCCTCCGAGTTCGATCTTCTTGATGAGGTTGTTGGCTTGTGCATCGATTACAGCGTCCGTATTCCCGTGTTCATCGGACACGAATACCCTGTTGGAGCTGGGGGCGTAGGCTATGCCGTCGGGATAGTTGATAGGACCCACCCTGGCCACTGTCCTAAGTAATTTGGTGTCGAATACCGCCACTTCGTGGTCTCCGGTGACGGATGCAAAAAGGCGCTGCAACTCAGGCACAGCCCACACTCCGTGGACGCGAGCAAAACCCCCAATGTTCGCGGTCACTTTTCGATTTGCCGTATCAAATATGACCAAATGATCGGCGTTCATGTGGGCGATGTACAAAACTCCCGTTGTGAGATCGAGGCTCTGGTAGTCGAAACGTACCGCCGGGCCGGGCAGCGGAACGTCAGCAACAGTCTTCAAGGGGTTTTGGCCCGATCTTTTCTTCGTTTGCGAATATGCATAGGACAGCAGAAGCAGCGCAATTAAGCACTGCAACCCAATCCACCGATTAAGGCACAATCTCATGTCTTCTTCCTCCTGCTCATCTCAACAAAATGCGGCTTCGTAGACTCCTAGTCTCTGCTTCAGCACCCCACTGAAACGCTGGCTGGCTTTCTGGCAAGTTCTTCGGGCGCTTTAATATGGCCGAAATTCCGAAAAAGCAGGATGTCGTAAGCGATCTTCAGTGTCCCGCCGATCACCAGCGGCGCGGAGAACGCGAGTCGCTGCATTAGGAGTCCGGAAATCGCAGATGCCGCTGCCCAGGCTCCCGTTCTAGTGATATTCGTTATCCCGCTTGCGTAAGCCCGCTCATGTGGTTTGACCAGCGCTGCGACATACGACTGACGGGTCGGCACATCCATTTCAACCAGACTTTCGCGCAGGAGAAAGAGCACAATCGCCCACTTCGAGCTTGGGGCAAACGGCACCGCGATCAAGAACAGGCTGGAGGGCAGATGAGTGAACACCATCGTCTTCAGCAGGCCTATTCGTTCCGCGATCCATGCTGCACCCAGATGAGAAGCGGCGTTCAGTACGTGCACCGCAAAAAACAGCAAACCCAGCGTCTGCTCAGCCAACCCAAAGCGGTGAAAGAACCAATATGACACCAGAGCGTCTGATAGGAAGCCCCCGCCAAAGGCGTCGATAGCAAAAAGTGCGGCGATTCGATGAACAGTACTTCGGCTCGGCAACGAAGCAGGAGATGCCGCCCTCGAAGATGGAGTCGGGTGCAGGCCTCCGGCATCGACCCGAAGCAAGAGGTACAGCAATGCGCTGGCGACGTTAACCACGCCATACGCAACAAACAGGTAGCGGTATCCGGCGATCAGGCCAACATGCACCCAATTACTCAGAAGCAGCGGCAAGCCAGCTCCAAGGGCGCCGAGCGCTCCCCCACTGTCGAGCAAAACGTTGTACCAGGAAAGGCCCCAAGTTCGGCTTCGTTCTGGCACGAGCGCCGGAATAATTGCCTGCTCAAGTGCGAAGGCCGCGCTTCGATCCGTTCCCATTCCGTTGACCATGCCAACGAACGCAAGAAACAACAGGAGCGGGAAAGATGGCAAGATGGCGAGTGCCCAGCCACCAAGGGCCGCAAGCAAAGAAAGCGTTACTAACGACGCCCGGTACCCGATGCGTACGCTGCTCCGTGCCACTGCGGCAGTGGCGACGCAGGCACCCAACAAACCAGCCCCAATGACCAGGCCGATACCTGTTGCACTGACTTCGACTCGGGAAAGGTACACAGCGAGAACAACCCCGAGCAGGCCAACGCCCAGTGACCGCAAAAAACCCGCCATATAGATCACCAACAGGCTGCGGGACAAACGCATCGTTACCCTTTCAGTGCGCAAGAGTATTCGTAGAGGGCATCGTAGATCGGAAGGCCTCGCGCTAATCGCTCTTCGTCGCTCAAATTCATTGCCGCGAATCCCTCCGCGATGGCACGGAGCCCTAATCCCTCTGGTGCCACCGACTCCTGTCCCTTTACGTCGGCCGCGCGAACGATCAGGGCGAGTCGTTCCAGGCCGGGAGCTTTCAAGTTGTAGTCAGCGATGATGGCTTCGAAGCTGCACTGGTTTCCGCGATGATTTAACTTGACTTCGGAGATTTTGGGGGCGTCAAAGGGAATGGCCTTCTCGGCTTGCGCCGCACTCAGAAGCTGAGCTTCGTCCACGAAGAGAAACTCTGCCTCCGGATCGACAAATCGCCGAATTAACCAAGGGCAAGCGACGCGATCGACCTTAATGTTCTTGCGAGTAATCCACTTCATTGGGCACCTCTTGGGTAAATCCGCTGGTGGTCAATCCGGAGACGTGTTGTACAGATGATCGGTTCTAGCGCCAATCACGGATATTCTGAGGTTACTGAGGGAGTCTGAAGATCGCCTGAATGCTAACGAATTTCGACTGGTCGAACCCGGCTGGCGCTATGGTTGTGCGTCGGAGACTGCAAAGACCTCCCTCGTTGCGGTCTTTTGGTGGAGCATTGGAGCAATTGGCAGGTCGCGGCTTCCTGACAATTCGAGCCTGCTCGTAAATCGAGAGCGGGACGTGGACATTGAGGCGCGCCAAGCGTTCACAGGCGCATCCGTAATCCGAAGTCACAGTCTGCTAAGCTTTCTCGCATGACACCGCCATTGCCAGCTTCGACCCTTACGGACTCGCGAAGTAACGGCGCTAGAAGTAGAGAGCGGATTAATTCACGCAATTCGCGTCGAATCTGAACTGCAGCTTACAATTCGCGAATTGCGCTCACGGGGTTCCGGCGCATCGCTCGATGTGCGGGAAGGTAGCATGCTACCAAAGACATCGCTCCCAGGAGCGTGACGACCGAAGCAACGGTGACCGGATCGTTGGCTCCGATTCCGTACAACAGCTGCGCGATGAGACGTGTCAGTCCCAATGCAAGCGCCAATCCCAGCGCCAGCCCGATGCCTGTGAGCCACAATCCCTGCGACAGCACGAGCCGCAGCACATCGACGCGCGAAGCGCCCAGAGCCATTCGTATTCCGATCTCGTGGGTCCGCAATTGGGTCCGATAGGCCACGACTCCGTAGATCCCGGTTATCGCAAGAACCAGCCCAATCAGCGCGAACATTCCCGCCAGGGTGCTCTGTATGACGGCGAAACTGCTCGCCATCTGGGTACTCTCTCGCATGGAACGCACATCGAAAACCGGCAGCCGTGTATCGATTTCGTGGATGGCGTTTTCCATCGC
>Ga0306922_10005674_pt1 | contig 11927 bp, 10 predicted proteins | sample sta12Cox44000082_FD_203758 | JGI IMG/M metagenome (GOLD analysis project Ga0306922, IMG submission 203758) | Lab enrichment of tropical soil microbial communities from Luquillo Experimental Forest, Puerto Rico - statoxic.12C.oxic.44.000.082 (v2)... | ecosystem: Environmental > Terrestrial >... | reverse complement strand
GCGGCTTGCCGAGGCGCAATCGGTGGCCGTGCTGACCGGCGCCGGCATCTCGGCTGAGAGCGGCATCCCAACCTTCCGCGGCGCCGGCGGGTTGTGGAACCACTATCGCGCCGAAGACCTGGCCACGCCCGAAGCCTTCGCCCGCGATCCCCGGCTGGTCTGGGAGTGGTACAACTGGCGGCGGGAAACCATCGCCAAGGCCGCGCCGAACCCGGCTCACCTGGCCCTGGTGAAGCTGGAAAGGGCCAAGCCGAGTTTTACCTTGATCACGCAGAACGTGGATGGCCTTCATAACCTGGCGGGCAGCGGGAGGGTCCTCAAGCTTCACGGCGACATCTGGAGGATGCGCTGCACCGATTGCGGATCGAATTGGCCGGACCGCCGTGTACCCCTCCCGAAGCTTCCGCCGCACTGTGCGTGCGGAGGTCTGGCGCGCCCCGGCGTGGTCTGGTTCGGCGAGCCGCTGCCACGAGGAATGATGAATGAGGCTGAGCACGCCGTCGCATCTTCAGAGGTGTTCCTCGTGATCGGCACCTCGGCGACGGTTTACCCCGCCGCCGGCTTGGTACCCTTCGCCAACCAGAACGGCGCAGTCGTGATCGAAATCAACCTCGAACCCACGCCATTCTCCGAATCCGTCGACTTTGCCCTCGAAGGCCCGGCCGGTGAGTTGCTGCCCCAGTTGCTGTGAACTTACTCGGCGGTGATCGCAACCAATTCGGTGACCGGGAGTGGGATGATCTCGCCGTCCACTCCGCCGATCACCGCGGCGGTATGGGCGAATGCCAGCGGGTCGCCGGTGACGAAGTGGACCACCCGCCCGGGCTCGAACGGATCGGGCGATCCGTCGAAATTCGAGCTGACGGTCTCCGCAGTCACTTCCGCGCTGTCCACCAGCCTCACGTCGGCGCCGACAGCCTTCTGGATGACGCGACTGAGCAAGGGGTAGTGTGTACACCCGAGGATCAATGTATCTATCTCGGGCCGGTTGCTGAGGTACTGGGTCACCAGCAGTTCGCTCTCCGGCGAATCGGCCAGCCCCTCCTCGACGACGTGCACCAGCATCGGACAGGCCTGGGACCAAGTCCGCAAGCCGCGCGCTTCGAGACGCGACTGATAGGCGCTGCTCCCAATGGTCCCCTTTGTGCCGATGACACCAACGCTGCCGGTGCGGGTCGCGCGTGTCGCGGCTTCCACACCCGGGTCGATCACGCCACAAACCGGTACGGGGGAGCGCTCGATTAGGGCCGGCAACGCCACCGCCGAAGCTGTGTTGCACGCCACCACCAGGAAGTCCACGCCGAGCCCGCACAGGAAATCCGCGATTCCCACCGCGAATTCCACTACCATTTGTGGAGGCTTGCGCCCGTACGGCACGCGCGCCGTATCGCCCAAGTAGGCGAAATCACGGTGCGGCAGGCGGCGGCGCAGGGCCTGCAGAACCGTAAGGCCGCCGACGCCGGAATCGAAAACGCCGATCGGACGGTTTAGGGACGGAGTGCGAGTCATCTTTCCTTCTATCTATGCTTGCACGTTCCGTGCCGTTTAGTTAGCTCTCCAAGTCGCCGTGCGATAATCGGAACCGATGAAAGCCCGCGTCTTTGTGTCCTTCAAGTCCACGGTGCTCGACCCCCAGGGGCAGACCATCTGCTCCAAGCTGCGCGACCTCGGCTATCCAGCGATCGCAGACGTACGACAAGGAAAGTTTTTCGACATCGCTCTGGCTGACGGAGTGACACCCGAGAAGGCGCGGCAGGACATCGAAACCATTGCCCACGAAGTTCTGGCCAACCCGGTGATCGAAGAATATCGCGTGGAACTAATCGACTGATACCAAACCAAAGGCCGCCGACCAGTCGAATCCACGCACCCCAGTATAATGTAAGTATGTGTGGCATCGTCGGTTACGTGGGAACCCGCAAGGCGGTTCCCATCATTTTGGAAGGGCTGAAACGCCTGGAGTACCGGGGATACGATTCGGCTGGGCTGGCCGTGTACTGCGAGGGCAACCGGCTCGAAGTCCGCCGCGCTCAAGGCAAGTTGCGGAACCTGGAGGAGGCGGTCCGCATGAATCCGGTGGATGGCACGTTCGGCATCGGGCACACGCGCTGGGCCACACATGGGCGGCCGACTGAGGAAAACGCCCACCCCCATCGCGACTGCCACGGCGACGTGGTGGTGGTACACAACGGCATAGTCGAAAACTACCTGTCTCTCAAACATCAGCTCCAGGCCGAAGGCCATGTCTTCAAGACCGAGACCGATACCGAGGTCATTGCGCACCTGGTGGAAAAGCACTTCAAAGCCAACCTGGAAGAGGCCGTACGCGCAGCCGTGAAGCAGCTGACCGGTGTCTTTGCGCTGGCCGTGGTTTCCAGCTCTGATCCGAACAAAATCATTGCCGCCCGATCCGGACCTCCGGTGGTGATTGGCATAGGGGACAAAGAGTATTTCGTTGCTTCCGACGTGCCGGCGATTCTCAGTCACACCCGCGACATGTTCTTTTTGGCCGACGGCGATATGGCGATTCTCACCGCCGAAGGGGTGCGGCTCAGCGATTTCCAGGGCCGCCCGGTCAACCGCCAGGTCACCCACATTCTCTGGGACCCGATCATGGCGGAAAAAGGCGGTTACAAGCACTTCATGCTCAAAGAAATCTTCGAGCAGCCGCGTGCCGTCAAAGACACTACTCTCGGTCGCGTAGGCCAGGAGACCGGCCGCATCTTCCTCAACGAGATGGACATTGCGCCGGCCGAGTTCGCGCGGTTCCGTCAGGTGAAGATCATCGCGTGCGGTACGGCGTGGCACGCGGGCATGGTCGGCAAATGCCTGATCGAGAAGCTGGCCGGGATCCCGGTGGAGATAGACTACGGCAGCGAGTTCCGCTACCGCAATCCGATCGTCGGGGAGGACACGCTGACGGTGGTGGTTTCCCAATCGGGCGAGACGGCCGACACCCTGGCGGCGCAGCGCGAAGCCAAGCAGAAAGGCTCCAAGACGCTGGCCATCTGCAACGTCGTAGGCTCCATGGTCACGCGCGAAGCGGCGGGCACCATCTACACGCATGCCGGCCCGGAAATCGGAGTGGCCGCCACCAAGACTTTCACCTCGCAGCTCACCGCCCTGTTCATTCTGGGAATGTATCTGGGACAGGCCAACCGGCGGTTGGACGAGAGCACGTCGCGGTGCCTGGTCCAGGAGTTATTGCAGATCCCCGGCAAACTCGAGACCGTGCTCTCGAATGACCCTCTCTACGAAGCGCTGGGCCGCGAGCTGCACCACGCCACCGACGCCCTGTACCTCGGGCGCGGCGTCCATTTCCCCATCGCCCTCGAAGGTGCGCTGAAGCTAAAGGAGATTTCCTACATCCATGCGGAGGGATATCCCGCCGGCGAAATGAAGCATGGCCCTAACGCACTGATCGACGAAAAGCTGCCGGTCGTCGTACTGGCGACGCGCGAGCCCAACAACGAAGACAGCCTTGTGCTTTACGAAAAAACGCTCTCGAATATCCAGGAGGTGAAGGCTCGAGAGGGCATCGTGGTCGCGGTGGTCACACAAGGCGATTCGCAGGTACACAAAATGGCCGATCACGTGATCGAGATCCCGCCTTGCGGAGAACTGCTCGGCCCGATTCTTGAGATCGTCCCCCTTCAGTTGCTGGCTTATCACATCGCGGTCCGGCGCGGCTGCGACGTGGACCAGCCGCGGAACCTGGCCAAAAGCGTCACCGTGGAATAGCCAACCGGCCGCGTCCCACGCGGTTTTGTCGAGCGCCTGCGAAGACCGCTCTGATTGTGGATAATGAACGGCGGAGGTCACATGGCATTCAAGGCAACCGTGCGCCATACCGGGGACGTCGCCGTCGTCGATCTGGCTGGCCGCCTGACGCTCGGGGAAGGTTGCGGCACGCTCCGCGAGACCGTCAAGGATCTGCTGGCCAAAAAGGAAAAGAAGATTCTGCTCAATCTGGAAGACGTGACTCACATTGACAGCTCAGGACTGGGTGAGATGGTGGGGTCCTCAGCCAGCGTCGCCGGCGTTGGCGGACAAATCAAGCTTCTCCATGCGCAGAGTCGCGTCCGAGACCTGCTCACCGTCACCAAACTATACACCGTTTTTGAAAGCTTCACCGACGAAACACAAGCCGTGGCCAGCTTCACCGGCGCGCCGGCGGGCGTCTAGGGGCACGGGCACAGCGGCTATCGGATCCGGGTGCTGGCGAATTTGACGGTTCCGGGCGGCGGTTCAGGCGCGATCAATGTGATCCCCAACAACTCCTAAAATGGCAGTTCGCCGTCTCCGACGACTCTTACCCGATGTACAAGGACGCCCCAGACCGGCAAGGACGACAGCGCAAAAGGTAAATCACTACCAACAGATGAGGCTCTGCGGCCCTTACCCGTCAGCACTCGTCAGCGCCGTCGGTTGCGGACTGCATCCGCTACCGCAGACAGTTGATTCTGGTATGCGGTCGTGTCCAGTTTGGGATCCAAGGCCCGCACCGAATCGAGGCGCGCGCGTTCGAAGGCGAGGTCGCCGGCGGCATCGTCGCTTTGCGCGAGCCGGCCGGCAGCGCGCCGGAAGGTGTAGTCGAGCATGGCCTGGGCCTGGGCGGGGCCAGCGTCGGCGACGTAAAGCGCCGCAGCCAGCGTCAATAGCGCGGTCCGCTTCATCCACGTGGGGTCGAGCCGATCGACAGTGTCGAGGTTCGAGTGGATGAGATCGAGCGAAGGAACCGCGAGTGCGATTCCGGGTATCTTCCGCTCCCGGCTTTCGAAAGCCACCTCGTCGGTAATCTCCTGGTAATCCCAATACACAGTCCGCAGGGATTGATGACTGCCGCCCCGGGCAATCACAAGGGGATCGGGTTCATACTCGGCGGGAGCATAGCGATCCTTCACGGACTCGGCGAGGTTCTCGATCAGGTCGTCGGCATAAGACGGCAGCCAGGCAGGGTTGAATATGATGACCAGGTTGTTTTCGGCGTTGCGCAGGCCACCTGCCTGGTCGAGCACCACCGAGAGCAGAATATTCCGGGCATCTTCCGGGTACCGGCGGAAATACGCCTGCTCGGAAACGATCTCGGTCGTCCACCAGAAACGCAACGTGCGTTGGGGCTTGGGGATCTTTCCGGCAACGATCAGATGATTCAGGGTCCGCACCAATTCGAGCAAGGTACCGCTGCCCGAAGCATTGTCGTTAGCGCCTGGTTTTTGGTGATCCAGGTGTGCAGCAATCACAAGATCCTCTCCGAGGTGCGTACCCGCGATCTCGCCCATCACCATACCGAGCGCGCCCGTCTCGCTGCGCGCGGCCTTGGCGTGCAGGCGTACGATGACCGGCGCGCGCCGCATGAGGGCCCGAAGCCGGCCGGCCTGTCGGGGGCTGACCATCAGAACCACGGCATGGGCGGGGGCTTCTCCCCAGAGGACTGCGTCGGGCGGCGTATGCCGGCCGAAGAAGTCTCCCGTAGGCGCGGCGATTAACGCCCGAGCACCGCGGGGCCCCATCGCCCGCCATACCGGCTGAGGTTCTCCGGTGGCCAGCAACACTTTTCCGCGCACGTCTTTGTCGCGATAGTCCGCCTCCGACACGCCTCGTCCGACATCCACCAACTCGGCGGTGACATCGCCATCGGCGCTATTGTGGGCGAGGAGCTCGGGAACGCGTTCGAGCGCCGAAATCGGCTCTGGGACTGGCGCGATCACGTCGAGCGACGCCTCGGCGGCATCCCACATCGGCTCCGGTGCGGGAAAACGCTCCACCCTCACGTGGCCCAGGCCATACTCGCGCGCGCGGCGAGCCACATACTCAGCCGCGTCGAAAAAGCCTTGCGAGTTCGGATAACGCGCTCGCGAGGCGATGGCCGCGGTCTGCTTCAGTGCGTTTTCTACCGAAAGCTCGCCGGCGATGATACGCAGCAGCGAATCGGGTACGAGCGGATTCCTGCCGGCGCCTGATGCGGCTGCCACCAGCGCTAGGACGAGGGCGGATCGCGCCGTGCCACGCGCGAGACGGCGTGCACCAGCTTGCGGTATGGAATCTCGCCGTAGGTTTCGAAGCTCAGCCATTCTCCGTCCCGCCAACTCGAATAGTACCAGCGCGCCAGCATCGCCAGGTATTCCTGCCGCTCGCGGAGCGTGAGTTTAGGGCCACTCACCCCGGCGAAGATCTCGCGCAACCGCTGATCGAGTGGGACCGGCTTCGCTAACGGCGCTTCGTAGCTGAACTGCTGCGGTGTCTGCCAGGAGCCGTCGCGCACAAACCACAGGTCGACGGCTCCCGGGGCGAGCGAGCGCGTGATCGCTACTCCCTGGAGACGGTCCACGTCGCGCGCCAGATCATCGCGCAGCTTCAGCACTTCCTCGACCTTTTCGAAACGTTTGTGGAGGCGGGCCGCTTCCTCGAAATTCATTTCTTCGCTCATCCGGTCGCGGGACTGGCCGATTGCATCGAGCAGAGACCGGCCGTCGGTGCGGAGAAATTCAGCCACCCGCTCGACTTCGCGCGCGTACTCGGCCGGCCCTACCGCCTGTTGGCAAGGCCGCAGACACATGCTCATTTCGCCGTAGATACAGCCCGGATGGTCGCGAGAAGGCGTGAGATCCTCCTGGCAGCGCCGCATTTGGAACAAATCGAGAAACTGGCTTTCGAAGCGTTCGGCGGCGGCCCGCGCGCGAAAGGGACCGAAGAACAGGCCGGAGGTGCGCGCGAGATGCGTGGTGATGTAGCTGCGCGGGAACTCGTTGTTCAGGACGAGCTTCACGTATGGGGGCATGGGCAGCCGGATCACCTCGAGATAATTCTCAGGGAAAAGGCGCCGGGCGGATTCGTACTGAACGACGCTGGATTCGAGCGCGGAGGCCGTCAGCCGGTACTCGATGCGCGCGACCGTGTGCCGCAGGTTGAGCAGTCGTGACGGCCGTTCCCGTTCTTTCAGAAGCCGCATCAGGCGGCGGCGCAGCAATGCGGTTCTGGAAAGATACGGGCCGCCTTCGTTCGGCCACAGGATAAACACGGCGGGAGCGTTGGGCACCGCGTCGAGCGCGCGATCGAGCTGCTGAAGGTCTTCCCGGACTTCAATCGCCTTCATGCCCATCAGTGATCCAGGCGCGCGAGCCAGGCGCGCGGTGTGTGCTCTCCGGCTATTCGGAAACAGCTTTCGAATCGATCACCTTCCGGATCTCGGAAACAAACTCGGCGAGCGGTTTGGCGCCCTGATCCCCATGCTTGCGGTTGCGGACCGCCACTTCGCCGCTCTGCTGCTCGCGATCGCCGACCACCAGCATATATGGGACCTTCTGCAGCTGGGCTTCGCGGATCTTGAGATTGACCTTCTCATTACGATCGTCAACGGTCGAGCGAACACCGGCGTCTTCCAGTTGCTTCCGCACGACGCGTGCGTACTCGGTCTGGCGGTCGGTGATCGGCAGGACCGTCGCCTGCACCGGCGCCAGCCACACTGGGAACGCTCCGGCGTAGAGCTCGATCAGGTACGAGACCATTCGCTCCATGGTGCTGACGATCGCACGGTGGATGATGACCGGGCGATGCTCTTTGCCGTCCGCTGCGACATAACCCAGTCCGAACTGGTTGGGCAGATGGAAATCCACTTGAATCGTGGAGTAGGTTTCCTCGTGGCCCATGACGTCGGCCAGCTGGATGTCGAGCTTGGGGCCGTAGAAGGCCGCTTCGCCGCGAGCCTCGATATAGGGCAGCCCGAGCGAGTCCATGGCCTCCCGCAACACGCGTTCCCCCAACGCCCACATCTCGTCGTTGTTCACATACTTGTTTTTATTGGCCGGATCGCGCAGCGAAAGTCGGTACCGGTATTGCGTAATTCCGAGATCGCGATAGGCCTGTTCCACCAGTCTCATCACGCCGGAGAACTCTTCCTTGATCTGCTCCGGCGTACAGAAGATGTGGGCGTCGTTTAGCGTCATCGAGCGGACCCGGCTCAGACCGCTCAACACACCTGACCGCTCGTAGCGATACATCGTGCCCAGTTCCGCGATTCGGATGGGAAGGTCCCGGTAGCTGCGCTTTTTCGACTCAAACACCAGGATGTGGTGCGGACAGTTCATAGGCCGCAACACCATCTTCTCGGTTTCAAGGTCCATCGTGGGGAACATGTCTTGGTGATAATGCTCCCAGTGGCCCGATCGCTGATACAGCTCGACCTTGGCCAGGTCGGGAGTATAGACATGTTGGTATCCGGTCGCCCGCTCGCGTTCGAGGATGTAGTCCTCGAGCAGCCGGCGGATGGTGGCGCCCCTCGGCAGCCACAATGGCAAACCCGCGCCCACCGATTCATTAACGGTGAATAGTTCGAGTTCCCTGCCCAGGCGGCGATGATCCCGCCGCTTGGCCTCTTCCAGCCGGTTGAGATAGTCCTCCAGGTCCTTCTTGGTGAAAAACGCGGTGCCGTAGATCCGCTGCAGCTGCTTGTTGTGCTCGTCGCCTCTCCAATACGCTCCCGCGATCGAGAGCAGCTTGAACGCCTTGATCTTCGAGGTGTTCGGCACGTGCGGCCCGAGACAAAAATCGATGAAGTGCGGCCCCAGCGTGTACTCGGTGAAGACATCGCCGGCGCGCTCGTCGATCAGCTCGCATTTCATCCAAGCGTCTCGGTATTTCTTGAGGCCCTCGTCTTTTCTGGTGTAAATGCGTTCATAAGGCAGGTTCCGCTGTTGGATCTCCCACATGCGCTTCTCGATTTTCTCGAGATCCTCCGGCGTGAAGGCGGTGGCGCGGTCGAAATCGTAGTAGAAGCCCGACTCGATCGGCGGGCCGATGCCCAGCTGGGTTTCAGGATACAGCTCGAGCACCGCCGCCGCGAGCAGGTGAGCGGTCGAGTGACGATAAACCCTCAGCGCTTCGGGATCCTTATTGGTCAGGATCTCTAACGACGCGCTCTTTTCGAGCGGACGGGTGAGATCGTACAACTCTCCGTCGACCTTGGCCACGATGGCGGCGTCAGCCAGCCGTGGACTGATCGACTGGGCGATGTCAATAGGCCGAATGCCTGGCGCTACGGCATGCTTGCTGCCATCGGGCAGCGTCACCTCAATCTGGCTCATAGGGAAATTTCAGCGTAACATGCGGTCGGACTCCCCGGAGGTTCCAGCCAAATCGGTGCGCTATGATAAAGGAAAGTGCATTCCACGCCCATCCCCAGCCAGGCCGGATTCGACGAAGCCCCGTTTGTGGCACAAGCACGCAAGGGAGATGATCGTGCGTTCGCCGAACTGGTAAAACGCTACGAAGCCAAAATCTTTCGCCTGGCACAGCACATCACGCAAAATCGCGAAGACGCCGAAGACGTGCTTCAGGAGACCTTTCTGAGGGCGTACGAACATCTCGATCAGTTCCAGGGCAATTCGAAGTTCTACACCTGGATCGTGCGGATCGCGGTGAACCAGGCACTGATGAAGTTGCGTCGCCGGCGAACCGACAAATCCGTTTCGCTGGACGAGTCGATCGATACCGGTGAAGACACGGTGACGCGGGAAATCGCGGCGTGGGACGAAGACCCGGAGCAGCGCTTTTCGCGTGAGGAGCTGGGCGAGATCCTGGATTCGGCCATTCAAACCCTCGCCCCCACATACCGCTCGGTGTTCCTGCTGAGGGATGTGGACGATCTTTCGACCGAAGAGACTGCGGAAGCTCTTGGCCTCTCCGTGCCGGCGGTCAAGAGCCGGCTGTTGCGCGCCCGCTTGCAGTTACGCGAGAAGCTGACTCGCTACTTCAAGCGCAAGGGAGACGACGCCTTTGCTTACATGTAAGGATTTTCTCGCCGAGTTGAGCGACTATCTGGACGAGCGCATCGACGCGGAGCTGAGGGCGAAGCTAGAACGGCATATTACCGAGTGCCCCAACTGCTGGGTGATCGCTGATACCACCAAGAAGACCATCCAGATTTATAAGGGCATGGAGCCTTATCCGATTCCGAGCGACGTCGAGACCCGGTTGATGAAAGCCCTCGAAAAGAAGATGGCCGCCAAGCAACGTTAGCCTCGCCGCCTGCCGCCTATTTGCCCTTCCGATAGCAGAAGGCGCTAGGCTTCCCTGGCGGGAGACATCACTTTCAGCAAACTCCGGAAATAGAGGGTCGCCTGAGAGAGTGAAACGTACGGCACAAAGGACGTTCGCGATCCGGTGGGCCGGCCACGCGAGCAAGGGGACGCGAGCGATCAGCGGCCGTGAGGCGGGTGAAACCCTCCGGGCGTCTGGTTTTGCGGAGCTTGACTTTCGGCCTCGGGGCTTTCAATATCCAGGTTCACCACGATCGGCTCCTGGCCACTGCGAACCACGACGGCTTCGACCGGTAGGTCGCGCCGGGCGTTGATCTCCTGGTGGGGGACGAACGGCGGCACGTAAATGAAGTCGCCCGGACCGGCTTCATCCACGTATTCCAGCTTCTCGCCCCAACGAAATCGTGCGCGGCCTTTCACGATGTACAGCACGGTCTCGAGCTCCCCGTGGTGGTGGGCCCCGGTCTTGGCGTCCGGCTCGACCACCACCGTACCCGCCCACAGTTTCTGCGCCCCAGCGGTGGCGTGGGTGATGGCGGCCGCGCGCGTCATGCCCGGTGTCTGCGGAGTGTTCGTGTCCAACTCGCCGGCCCGGACAATCCGAATGCCGTGGGCTTTCCAATCCATTTCGCCATGCTACCAAACCCGGAATGGTACACTGGCGGTCGATGGGGCGCCCGACCGAACCGGAGCCGTGGCAGGATACCCGCTTCTATGGCCATCCGCGCGGCCTCGCCACTCTCTTCTTCACCGAGATGTGGGAGCGGTTCAGCTACTACGGGATGCGCGCCATCCTGATTCTGTACATGGTGGCTCCCACGAGTTCGGGCGGGTTGGGTTTCTCCGTCGCCAAGGGAGGCGCGGTCTACGGTTTTTACACGGCCATGGTGTATCTGCTCAGCCTGCCGGGAGGCTGGGTGGCCGACCGCATCATTGGGCAGCAGAAGGCCGTGCTGTACGGCGGAATTCTGATCGCCGCTGGCGAATTCTCGCTGGCCGCGCCGGGGCTGCCGTGGTTTTATCTGGGGCTGGTGCTGCTCATGGTCGGAACCGGGCTGTTGAAGCCCAACGTCAGCACCATCGTCGGCCAACTCTACAAGCCCAACGATGTGCGGCGCGATTCCGGGTTTTCCATCTTTTACATGGGGATCAACATCGGCGCGCTGATTTCGCCGCTGATCTGCGGGTACCTCGGCGAGCGGGTCAGCTGGCGGCTGGGATTCGGGGCGGCGGGCGTCGGCATGCTGGCTGGCCTGATTCAATATGTGTTGAGCGCCAAATACCTCGGCGCCGCGGGCCTTCGCCCCAGCGGTACCGGAGACCCCTTGAAAGACCAGCGCGAGAGGCGCCACGGAATGCTGGCGGCGATTGGCGCGCTGGCCATGTTAGCGATGGTTGCGGTGTTCAGCCGGACCGGGATCATCGATTTGACCGCCGAATCGATTTCCGATGCGCTCGGCTGGCTGCTGCTGATCATCTCCGTGGCGGTCTTCGCCTGGCTGATTTTCGGCCGCAGCTGGTCTGCCATCGAGCGCAAGCGCGCCGTCGCGATTTTAGTGCTTTTTGTGTCCTCCGCGATCTTCTGGGCCGCCTACGAGCAGGCCGGCTCCTCGCTCAACCTGTTTGCCGAGCGTAATACCGACCGCCGCGTCCTGGGCTGGGAATTTCCGGCAAGCTGGTTTCAGTTTGTGCAACCCGTGTTCGTCATTCTACTGGCACCGGTCTTCGCCTGGCTGTGGCTTGCGCTGCGCCACCGCGAGCCCTCCATCCCCGCCAAATTCGCTGGGGGCCTGCTGCTGGGCGGCCTGGCTTTCGCCCTCCTGGTGCCGGCGGCCGCCGGCGGCAAAATGGCCTCCCCCTGGTGGCTCACCGGAACCTACTTCCTACAAA
>Ga0306922_10005673_pt1 | contig 11927 bp, 8 predicted proteins | sample sta12Cox44000082_FD_203758 | JGI IMG/M metagenome (GOLD analysis project Ga0306922, IMG submission 203758) | Lab enrichment of tropical soil microbial communities from Luquillo Experimental Forest, Puerto Rico - statoxic.12C.oxic.44.000.082 (v2)... | ecosystem: Environmental > Terrestrial > Soil... | reverse complement strand
CCCCAGCCGGCCGTCTGGCCCTGCATCGTCCCGGGTCATGATGACAACTCCGTGCGGCCACAGCCCGCCGACCCACAGTGAGCCATTGCCATAGGCACTGTCCCAGCCGAACAGCTGGTTCCGCCAGGGCTCGGCGTGAGGCACCGGGTGGCCGATCGTCACCGGGCAGCGCCGGGCGTCGGCCATCGTGACCGGCCGCGCCTCATACCTGGCCGGCCCGGCTGGCGCGCCCCTGGGGAATCTCACGGTAGATCCGGCAACAGGCGCCGGGCCGGTGACTGTCTTGGCTGGGCCGCCACTACAGCCGAGGAGGACAAGGCTGACACCTGCAGCAAGAGCGGTTGCGGCAATCAGCCTGTGCGGCATGGGGGTCCTTCCGTGGTGCCCTACTGCAATTACACCGTCACCCGGCGGCGGGTTCCCGCGCGGGCCAGTGGGGTGTCAGTACCCCGAGCTGACGATGCTGAGCTGGGTGGCCTATCAGCCCTGACACCCACAATTGACACCAACCGCCTCGGACAGCACCGTCGATCCATGGACCCTCCAAGGACGACCTGCGAGGTCAGCTACTGCCTCGGACAACCAGGCCAGATATGGCATGCAAGAGGTCAGGGGTTCGAATCCCCTTAGCTCCACCATTGTCCTGTCTCGAGACATCGTTCGCGGATGTCTCGGGTCATAGTTCATACCTTTGATGCCTGGGGCTGGTAGTCGCGGGCTGGGTCGAGGGTGAGTTCGCGGATCAGTTCGCCGTCGTCTTGGGTGATGATCCGGATGTCCAGATCACGGGCCAGGATCAGAACTTTGGTGCCGGCCCAGCGGCGGCCGATGCCGATGTGGTGGAGCCGGCTGTTGTGGCGCAGGGTGAGTTTGCCGTCGGTGTCGATGCGGTCGCGGCGGACCCGGAAGTGTTCGCTGACGCGGATGCCCTGCCGGGCGGGCATGGCGCGGGGCCGGGCGTGCCAGGCGGCTGCTGGGGTGCGGCGGCCGATGGCCCGGTGCGGGCGGCGGGTGTTGTAGTCGGCGGTGAAGGCATCCAGCTGGGCCTGCAGCCCGGCGGCGGTGGCGGCGGGGTGCTGGCGGGCGAGCCAGTTCTTGAGGGTCTGGTGCAGGCGTTCGACCTTCCCGCAGGTCTGCGGGTGGTAGGGGCGGCAGTGGCTGAGGGCGATCCCCAGCGCGGCGAGTTCGCGCTCAAGGGCGACCCAGCCGCGGCCGCGGTAAAGGCCGGTGAAGACGGCGCCGTTGTCGGTGAGCAGCCGCTCGGGCCGGCCGTGCCGGGCCATCGCGGTGTGCAGGTCAGCCACGATGTCACCGGCCTTGAAGACCGCCCGGGCGGTGGAGGCGGCCAGCAGCCGGGAGTGATCGTCGATGATGTTGAGGATCTCCGCGTCGCTGCCATCGGCCAGCGGCCAGTGGGTGATGTCGGCCTGCCACAGCTCGTTGGGCAGCTCCGCCGCAAACCGGCGCCACGACGAGCGGGGCCGTTTATGCGGCTGCGGGATGACAAAGCCCCGGCGGGACAAGATCCGCCAGATCGTCGCCACCGACGGCGAGCAGCCGGCCCGCTGGCGCAGGTGCCAGGCGATGGTCTCCGCCCCGGCGTCATGACCAGCCCCGGCCAGTTCCTTGCGCAGCGCCACGACCGAGTCCTCCACCGCCCGGCTGGTCCGCCGCGGGCTGGAATGCGGGCGGCGGGACCTGGGCTCAAACGCCGCCTCCCCCTCCGCCAGATACCGGGCAACCAGCACCTGCACCCACCGCCGGGACACGCCATAATCCCGCGCCACCGCGCTCTTGGACCGGCCCCCGGCAACGACCGCCGTGATCACAACCCGCGACATCGACATCGTTCACCACCCCGCTCCCCAGGATGCGAACGATGCCGCGAGACACCTGCGAATTAAGTCCTGAACTCAGACACCCTCAGCTCCACCAGGCAAAATGTCGTCAGCTGGCCCATCAGAACGCTGGTTTGACACCCATTTTGGACCCATTAGTTGGGTGGCTTGTATCGACGGGTCCGTTTCGGCGGGTCCGTTGCCGTGTGAACCGTGCCGTGTGCTCAGCTCGGCACGACATTTGCGAGGGCTAGAGCAGGCGTCGGAGCCTGGACGCATTGACCTGCCGAGTTGAGTGCGTTTCGTCTTGATCTTGATTGCATTGGCCGGAGCGTTCCTGGCGTGGCGGTGCGTTTCAGCGGGTGGTCATCGGAAGATCGAGTTGGGTGATGGCTGCCAGGTTGTGGCGCATCTGCCGGTACTGCTGCGCGCCGAGTATCTCCGATATTTCTTCTTCGACCTGGCGCAGCGCCACTTTGCTGGCCGCGGTCGTGGCGTGGCCCTTGTCGGTGAGGTAGATGCGCTTGGCCCGGCGGTCGGTGGGGTCCTCATGCCGCTCCAGGTATCCCTTGGACACCAGGTCGTCTACGAGTTCGCCCATCGACTGGGGGGCCATGCCCGCGCGGGCGGCGATGTCGGTGAGGCGCAGGCCGTCTTGGATGGCGAGCATCTCCATCGCGTTGCCGTGAGCGGGGCGCATATCGGTGGCGCCTGTTTCTGCGATGGCGCGGTAGATGGCGGCAGACACGACGTTGTAGGCCGTCCGCAGCAGTGTGGGGGTCGACGGATCGGGGCCTAGACCGGGACCGGGCACAGCTTGACTCCTTTATGAAGGATCCCTGATAATCAGGATGCATTCACAAGCTACCATCCTGGAGGGCTCTCATGAACGGTCAGGAAGAAGAACGTGTCCAGGTCCTGGTCGCCGGTGCCGGCCCCGCCGGGCTTGCGGTCGCGCTGGAGCTGGCTGGCCGGGGGCTGGCGCCGCTGATCCTCGAGCGTCGGCTGGTCACCGGGAGCCATCCGCGGGCAACCGCGCTGTCCGCGGAGACCATGCAGCTGATCAGCGGCTGGGGAGCCGAGCCAGAGGTGCGCCGCCTTGGCTTCCGCTGCGAGCACGTGATGTCGATCCGCTCCTGCCTCACCGGCCCGGAGATCCAGCGCGTGCCCTTCCCCGACCACGTGTGGGCGTGCGCCCAGGACTACCTCGAAACCATCCTCGCCAAGCGCGCCGCCACCGCCGGAGCCCAGCTGCGCTACGGCGCAGAACTCACCGGCCTGCACCCCGCCGACGGGGAGATGCTCGCCACCGTCGCTGCTCCGCCGGGCCCGCTCACCACGATCCGGGCACGGTATGTCGTCGGCGCCGACGGCGCCCGCAGCACGGTGCGCCAGGCGGCCGGGATCGCCACCTCCAGGGCCCGCGCCTTCGGCGACGGAATCAGCATCTTGTTCCGCTCGCCGCTGCGCGACTACACCGGCGACCCGCCATGCATGGTCTACGGCATCGGCGACCCATCCACCGGCGGCGTAATCGTCCCCACCGACGCTACCGACCGCTGGATCCGCGGCATCCCATGGCACCCAGAACGGGGCGAGCGCCTGGAAGACTATGACCAGGAACGATGCACCGCTCTCATCCGGTCCGCCGCCGGAGTTCCCGACCTGCCCGTCCAGATCACCGACATCCGCGCATTCACCATGACCGCTGCCATCGCCGACCACTACCGGGCAGGCCGCGCCGTCCTCGCCGGAGACGCCGCACACGTATTCACCCCAGCGTCCGGGATGGGCCTCAACCTCGCCATCCACGACGGGACAGTGCTAGCCCGCGTCATCGCCGACACCATCGAACACGGTGACCAGCCCCACACCATCGACCAATACGAACAAGCCTGCAAACCACTCGCCGAAAAACTGCTGGAAGCCGAACTCGCCCCAGCCTGACCAGCCACCACCCTTCAACTGACCCGCAGCGGTTCCGCGCGGGTGGGCAGAACATCGGCTTCTGCCGCGCGTGGCACGTTCCGCCGGGGTTCGCGCCAGACCCGTGCAGGCGCAGTGTCTGGGCATGATGACCTTCACCGGACTGCCGTCTGTCCCATCCGATGACCTGGTGCCGTTCACTGCTCAGCTGCGGCTGGCAGTGGCTGCCTATCTGGCCCGGTTTAAGGGCTCCTCCCGTCAGCACTCTGAGTCCGACCTGCGCTGCTGTCTGGCCTGGTGCGCCGAGCGCGGCCTGGATCCGCTGGCCGCGCGGCGCCCGCACCTGGAGCTGTACATCCGGTGGATGCAGGAAGTGCGCCGCTTCAAGCCCTCGACCGTGTCCCGGCGGTTCTCCGTGGTGGCCGGGTTCTACCGCACGTGTGTCATCGATGGCGTGCGGGGGCATTCACCCGCCGAGCACGCCCGCAGCCCCGTAGTACCGGCCGAATCACCGACGCCCGGGTTCACTCACCTGCAGTTCGAGGCGCTGCTCACCGCGGCGCGTGGGCCTGCGAACCGAGGTGATTTCGCGCTGGTGGCCATGCTCGGCCTGCTGGGCTTGCGGATCTTCGAGGCCACCGGGGCGGACGTCGCCGACCTGGGGGAAGAGCATGGTCACCCGGTGCTGCGGGTGTGCGGCAAAGGCACGAAGGTGGTTCCCGTCCCGCTGCCGCCAGCGGTTGGGCGGGCCATCGACCGGGCGGTCGGCTCGCGTACCAATGGGCCGATCTTGCTCAACACCCGCGGTGCCCGGATGGACCGCCACGCCGCCACCCGCCGCCTGCGGCACCTCGCCAAGACCGCTGGCGTGCCGATCTCCATGCCGCACCCGCACATGCTCCGGCATACCTTCGTCACCACCATGCTGGACGCGGGCGTGGATCTGCGGGACGTCCAGATCGCCGCCCGCCACGCCGACCCGCGGACGACCATGCGTTACGACCGGGCAAGAAAGAACCTCGACCGCCACCCCAACTACATCCTGGCCGCCTACATGGCCTCCGGAACCTGACCGTAGGTCCTGCCCAAGCCCAGGAGTCGCACGGCCTTGCCGAGGAGCGGTAGTGCCGTGACCCGTAGTCTTGGAAGGTGAGCGCGATTTACGAGCTCGACTTGATCCTCGGAGGCGGACGGCCGTTGCTCGCGGAGAACGGCTGGGACGGGGCGCGGTTGTGGCTCGCGTCGCGCTGCTGATCTGACTGTCACGAGGAACGCCCCGCCCGCAGAGGAACTTCCTTGAACCCCATCGACCTGAGCAATCGCACCGACTTCCCGGCTGCGTTCGACGAACGCGCCACCCTCACCCAGCTCCTGAACTATGTGCGCCTTACCGCGCATGCCAAGTGCGTCGGCTTGTCCCAGCCGGACGCGGTTAAGACGCCGCTGCCGAGCTCACCGGCCATGAGCATCGCCGGCCTGATCAGCCATCTGCGCTGGTCAGAAGCTTTCTGGATCGACGTCATCTTCCTCGGCCAGCCCAACCAATGGCCGGGCACCGACGACGACTCCGAACTTCAGATGCGCCGCGGACTCGAACGGCCGCTGGCCGAACTACTCGACGACTACGCCACCCAGGCAGCTCACACCGACGAAATCGCTGCCTCCCGCGACTGGGACGCTGAATCAGTAGCCAAGGACGGCGACACCGGCAAGCCGATCGCGTTGCGGTACATCATCACTCACCTGATCGAGGAGACCGCCCGGCACAACGGCCACCTCGATATCCTGCGCGAACTCGCCGATGGCGTCACCGGCGACTAACCAGGACCGAACTATGCGGTCCCGCGACGGCGATAGGGCATATTCCGCTCATCAGCGTGAGACGGTTTGCGTCAAGCTTTGGCCGGTGCCTCGTCCGTCGTCTGTCCCTGCATAGCGGTTATGGGGTTTGGCCCGGCAGCGCGTGATCGGGTTGAGAGACGACGGGCGGGGCTGCCCATGATGAGCGCCGAGATCACCGGGGTGTCTCAATGCCGCGGAGGGCTCGCCCCGGCCGCCAGCTTGACGGGCTGGTCAGGCAGCGAGTGCTTTGGCTTGCCGCCGGGTGCCGCGGGTCGCGGTGGCCGGATCCCAGGCCTGCCCGGTGGTGATGACGGCGTGCAGGTGCCGCAAGATGGCGGCCGCGATGATGGTCTGCGCCTGGGTGGGGGTGAGCCTGTTCTGCTCCCTGCTGGTCAGGTGCTGGTAGCGGGCCTGGTAGACGGGGTTGGCACGCTGGGCTCCCCAGACCGCCCGCCAGGCTGCCAGCCGCAGCCCGGGGCGCCCCTGCCCGGTCAGCCGGGTCCGGCCGGTGAACGCGCCGGACAGTTTCTCCCGCGGGGCCAGGCCTGCGTGCTTGACCAGGGCCCGGGCAGTGGCGAAACGCCGGGGGTCGCCGGTCTCGGCCAAGATCGCCGCCGCGCCGGCTGGTGACAGGCCGGTGATCGAGGTGACCAGGCCGGTCAGCCCGAGCTCGTCCAGGACCGCCGTCATCCGCTGCTCACTTACGGCAAGCCGATCCTTGGTGAGCTGCCAGTCTTCCAGCAGCAGCTGCACCCGCTCCAGCGCGCCGGGCCGGTGCGCGATCACCCCCGCCCGGTCGCTGAGCGCGCTGAATAGTCCGCGCGCGATCCGCAGGCAGGGTTTGCGCCCGCCGCGGCGGGTGATCTCGCGCCGCACGGCGCGCTCGAACCGGAGCATCCCGAGCCGCCGGGTGCGGGCGAAGTCGCCGCCGTCGCGGCCGGTGATTACCGACAACGCGGCGATCCAGGTCTGTGACCGGAACGGCTGCCTGGCAGTGTCCAGGGCCGCCGGCCAGGCGCACTCCAGCAGGTCCCGCATCTGCTGGATCTGGCCGCCCGTCTCGGTGATCAGCTGCTCGCGGCGCGCCCCCAGGTGCCGCAGCCGGGCCCACGTCTCATCGACGGGCTCGGGCACATAGCACCGCAGCTGGGCGGTCAGGCGGGCGATCAGCACCGCATCCTTGTCATCGGTCTTATCGCAGGTCAAGTCCTCGGTCCGCCGGGCCCATGAGGTGGCCATCGGCTGCACACACACAAACGGCATCGCCCGGTCCGCCGCCAGCTGCCCCAGCACCCGCCACCGGTGACCGGTCGGCTCACACGCCACCGTCACCCCAGCCCACCCGTGCGCGGCAGCCCGCCCGGCGGCCCAGTCCAGCGCCGCGCCCAGATCCCATGCCCGGCACCTGAACACCCGCCGCGCGATGACCTTCGAATCGTGATCGGTCACCACCACCATCTGCTTGCTGCCTGCCAGGTCGATACCGGCGATCGCGTTCGTCACCGGCACCAAGCGGCGCAGCCGCTCCAGCCGGGCATTGCGGTTGCGGTCACCGCGGGACACGCCACTACCGTTACCCATGAACGTCCTCCTGCTGCGTGGGACACCAAGCCCGAAGCGCATCAGGGGGACGTTCCTACGTCACGAACCGACACGCAGAACGTGTTTCTATGCCGCCGACCGTGCTGCTTACCGGAAGGCTCCTGCGTTCGCGGGCTGGCCGCCCGCCGCTGGCTGCCTGCCGGCCGCGGCGTGATCATCGCCGGTTCACTTGCGCTTGCGCACGGCCTGGCCCAATGTCCCCTCAAGCCAGGTTCAGCCAGGTCTTAGAGGCCACCGGGGGGAAGCCCGCCAGAAATAAGGGATCCGTCCCATGCGGGGTGGGGTGCCTTAGCGCGAACCTTAATGGCGTCCACGTCCGATGGCTCAGCCAGCTAGCGCGGGGGGCAGGGAGAGCACACTTGACCTCGGTCTGCGTCTCGCCTGGCTGGCAGCCATTGGCAGAACCAGAATGTGGTGATCTCGATGACAGCAGTGGGGCGCGCCGCCCGCGCACTCAAGCGCATGCACGACGAGCAGGTCTTGATGTGGGAAGGCTTCTGGCGGGCCAGCCGGTTCCCGGCAGACCGTGGCCGCAGCACTGGCCGGACAAGCTAGCCTGGCCGGGCCCTGCTTGACCGGCGGCGTACCGGCCCGCGATGACAGGCCCGGCCCACGAGGCGGACCTAGCCGAAGCGGCAGGCTGGTCCGGGTGCACCCAGCGCACGGCGGCTGGTCGAGGACTCGCCCGCCGTGCAGTACCCAGCTGCCTGATCACGACACAGACGGCGGATCATTCCGCAGGTGCCAAGCCCGGGCACCCACGAGGTACCCGGACAAACAACCTTGATCAGCCCGACACCTGCGCCGGACAAGAACATCCTCATTTGCCGCTGCGGGCGCGGCTGGCCCGGGTGTGTGATCTGTGCAGTGGCTGCTGTCTATGCAGGCCCTGGTTCCACGCAGAACTCGTTGCCCTCCGGATCTCGCATCACCGTGTGGCCCGGATACCGGTGGACCACGCTGGCACCAAGATTCTGCAGCCGGGCCACCTCTGCGGCCATGCCGCCGGGGGCGCGCAGGTCAAAATGCATCCGGTTCTTGGCGGATTTAGCCTCAGCCACCTTGGTGAACCAGATGTTCGGGCCGCCCCAGCCCGCGGCCTCGACGAACGCCTTATCCGGGGTCGCATCCTCATCAACGTCCGAGCCGAAGACAGCCGCCCAGAACCGGGCCAGCGCGAGCGCATCGGCGGCGTCGAAAGACACGGACTTGATCACACTCGGCATGGCAGAAACCTAGCCCCGTTCGCTCTGGCACAGCCACCGGGTTGCGCTCGCACCGCACAGCGGCAGGCACCTGCGACTAGGCCACCGTGCGCATCCGCATCTGCCGCCGAGGGGGCGCGCTCACAGTCGCCCCGAACGCCGAGTCTGTGCGCTTGAGAACAGCCCCAACCCGGCGGTTGGCCGCACGCAGATCACCCCACTATGGGCAGCGATACCTGACCAGGTGCCCTTCCTGGTTGAGGCCGAGACCCTACCAGTCGTCGCGTTGCTGCCTATCGGGTCTGCTGGCCGACGCTCACGGTACCCGGGCCGCCATGAGGGTCTGGCTAGTTCCAGAAGCGTGCGCGTGCTGGGCTTCACCCGGCCGCCTCATCGTCGTCGTCAATGTGTCGTCCGGCCTGTTCGATGCCTGAGGGGCGCCCGGCCCTGGCCCACAGTGCGTAGAGGGTGGCGGCTATCGCTGCGGTGGCGGCGATGGATAGCAGTGGGTAGCCGCGGGCGAGGTTGACCAGCAGGGTGAAGGTGACGGCGATGGCGCCGGCGATGTTGACCGCGGCCAGGCCGGGGCGCCGGTCGCGGATGGAGAAGCGGGCCATGGCGGCCAGCCCGGCGAGGAAACTGACGAACACGGCCACGGCGTAGAACAGGACCAGTTCTTGCTCGCGGCCGGAGGCTGCGACCAATACAACGGCTGAGATGAGGAGGTAGACGAGGACCGACCAGTAGGGGGTGTGGTGCCGGTTGGTGTCACCGAGGGCGCGGGGCAAGATGCCCACGCCGGCGCTGTGCGGGTGGCGGGACAGCGCCTTCAGCAGCCCGGGCCCGGCCTGGAACGAGGAGCTGGCGGCGGCGAGCAGCAGCAGGGCGCTGGCTGCCTGGAAGATCGCGTAGGTGGGGCCGTGGCCGGTGGCGGCGTAGGCGACGTCGGCGATCTGGGTGGAGTTGGGGCGGGGGATGCCCACATGCAGACGCACCGCGAGGCCCGCGAGGCCGATGGTGAGGACGGCGACGATGAGGAAGGTCAGGGCGAGGGTGCCGCGGGCGAAACGGCGGCGGTCATCGGGCCCGAGCTGGCCCAGCTGGGCGATGGCGGTGGCGGGGGCCTCGGTCCCGGTGGCCAGGGCCATCGCCACCGGGAATGAGAGCAGCACCGCAATCACGGGCGGGCCCGCCGGGCCGGTGATCGGGGCGTGCCCGTGGGCGATGACCGGGTTGGTGAACCCGCGCGCCAGCACCGCGACCGAGCTGGCCACAAACAGCAAGGTCATCACAGCGAAGGTGAGCCGACCGCCGTGTCCGAACCAGGTCAGCCCCGCTACCAGGGCGAGCAGGGCCAGGCCCAGCACGATCCGCAGCGGCGCCAGCGCGGGCAGGTAGGCGATCAGGGCGCTCACCGCGGCCGCCACTGAGATGGTGATGGTGAGCACGAAGTCCACGATCAGCGCGCCGATGGGGATGAACACCCAGCCGGTGCCGAACGCCCGCGCCGTTCCCTCGGCCGACCCGCCGCCCATCGGGAACCGGCCGACCAGCTGCCAGTAGTTCACGTCAACCAGCAAGATGATCCCGAGCACGATGATCTGGGTGGCCATCAGCAGCGCCAGGTGCCCGTGCAGGGCCCGCAGGGACGCCTCGATCGTGTACGCCACCGACGACACCGGATCGGCCATGATCGCAAACGCGAACGCGATGAACAGCACCGTCTTTGTGGACAGGCGAACGGCGGGGGGAGCGGCCGGCACCACTGCTCCGGGGCGTTGACCGGGTCTATGCATTCTGGCCCGGTCCGCGGCGGGTCCCTTATCAGCCGGCGGGTCAGTGCTAGTCACCCGATCGGGCCGTGCCGCACTCTGGGGCGAACGAGCCCGCCCGGGCAGTTTCACGGCCGGCCCCGGCTAGGCCGCACTCGCCAGCGGTGGCAGCTGTGAGACGGAAGGGACGGCGGCCTGCGCCTCAGCATCGGGATCGCCCTGGGAGCACGTCTTGATAGTCCGGAACCAATATCCGGGGCACATCGTCACCTGCGGGGCCGGTATAAGGGCCCATGGCGGCCACCACGTTCGGTGCCGCCGGCCAAAGAAGAAGGAGCGGCGGCATCTTGACCACTTACCGGCGCTCCGAACGCATACGGGCACCCTGGCTGGCTCTGATCATGTCCGTAAACGTTGCCCCATCCCTCAAGTCGGCGCGGCTGCAGGTTGGCGTGGATCTTTAAGCAGGACGATCAGTCGAGCAGCTCGTAGGCAGGGTTGATCATGACCGCACCGGTGCTGGTGATGCCGACTGGGCCGCGGAGCCGGATGTTGCTACCGGGCCCAACGCCGGTGATGTGGGTGCGCCCGTAGAACAGGGCGGTGAACTCGCCGCTGGTATCGGTGATTGTGCAGGCGAGCACGAAATTGCGCTTCACCGGCCTGATTTCGATGCTGTGCACGCGGCCGGCCACGGTGGCCCGGCGATAACTGGTCATAGAGGAGATCGGGACAACGCCTGACGGTTCCGCGGGCCGGGGATGGTCGCGGACGGCCGCATTGGCTGGGCCGTGATTCGGTTTCCCGTTGGGGCGGGCCTGATGTTCGTGGAGTACCTCGATCCGGGCTGTCACGTCGAAGGGGATGATCATGGCTGCCGACCGCGGGATCCGGCTGACTGCCCCGGCGATCTTGTCGGCGGTCCGGTCGTGCAGGAGCCGGCCGAGCAGCGGGCGGGTGCTGCGCCGTGGCAGCAGCATGGTGACGTGGGTGCCGGGGTGGCAGGCCTCTTTGGCGGCGAGCTCGCCGGCCGCCCGTTCGATCCGCCGGTGGGGGCAGTCCACCAGGTCGAGTGGGATGCCGCGGTCGGCGCGCAGCCACTGCTGGAGCAGGTGTTCGGCGCGTGGCTGGTCGGTGACGAAGTGAACCGCCCGCAGTGTGGTGGGGTGCAGGCTGCGCGCATAGCGCAGCGCGGCGATCGCCGCCAGGTCGAAGTCGTCTACTAGGACGAGCACGGTCCGGCGCGCGAAGTTCGGCGGATCAGGCGGCTTGCCGATGCTGAGGGCCTCGACGATCCCCGCTTCTCTGCGGTACTGCCGGTTGAGCCTGATGAGCAGGAACACCATGACCGGGAACACCGCCACGACGAGCCAGGCGCCCTCGGTGAACTTCACGACCGCGAAGATCACCACCACGAGCGCGGTGTATACGCCGCAGGCGAAGTTGATGACCAGGCGGCGGCGCCAGGCGGGTTCCTTGGTCCTGCGGTGGTTTCTGGCCATGCCAAACCCGGCCATGGCGAAGCCGGTGAACACGCCGATCGCGTAGAACGGGACGAGGTTGTTCGTGTTGGCGCCGACCGCCAGCAGTAGGGCGAGGGCGAGCACGGTCAGCACGATGATGCCGTTGGAGAAGACCAGCCGGTGGCCGCGCTTGGACAGCCAGTGGGGCAGGAACGAGTCCTCGGCGACGAAGCTGGTCAGGAACGGGAAGCCGCTGAAGCTGGTGTTGCCGCCGGTGAA
>Ga0306922_10005672_pt1 | contig 11927 bp, 15 predicted proteins | sample sta12Cox44000082_FD_203758 | JGI IMG/M metagenome (GOLD analysis project Ga0306922, IMG submission 203758) | Lab enrichment of tropical soil microbial communities from Luquillo Experimental Forest, Puerto Rico - statoxic.12C.oxic.44.000.082 (v2)... | ecosystem: Environmental > Terrestrial >... | reverse complement strand
GTGCGGTCCCCGTCGTCGCATGAGAGGCGAAGCGCTTCGTGCGTCGCGATCTGGTCCTCGATGATCCGCCGCTCGAAGGCCGCCGGCACCGCGATGAAGCGGAACGCCGAATGGGTGATGATGATCGCGTCCCAGTGGGACGTGGCGGCGCGCGCGAGAAATCGCGCCCGCTTCTCTTTCGCGAAATTCGCCTCGTCGGCGGCCAGATGCGGGCTGTCGGGTAGAGCTGCAGGAACTCGCGCGCTGCCTGCGCCAGGCAGTGTCCGGGAACGACCCACATGGCCTTGGTGATCAGACCGAGGCGCTTCTGTTCCATGACCGCGGCGGCGATCGAGAAGGTCTTCCCGGCGCCGACCGTCTGCGCGATGTAGGTGCTGCCCGCGGCAATGATGCCCCAGATGACGCGCTTCTGGTGCTCGTAGAGGCGGATGACATTGCTGGCGCCGGGCAGGGTCAAATGGCCGCCGTCGAAGTGCCGCGGCACCAGATTGTTGAACCGGTCGTTGTAGATGCGCGCCAGCCGGTCGGCGCGGTCAGGGGTCGGTCCACACCCAGTCGGTGAAGGCCTTTTTGATCCGCGCGAGCTTCTCTTTGGCGGCCTCGGTCGCCTCGATGTTGAGCACGCGGCGCTCGGCGCCGTCCTCGATGACGGTGTCGTAAATCTGCGGCGGCGCACTATTTCGCGTCAGGCAGCAGCATTCCGGCATGGCGGCGCGGGGTGCCCCATTCGGAGACGCCGGCGGCCGTTCCGATGAAACCGGAGCCGTCGACGCTCCACGACGCGATCTCGACGGTGTGCCAGATCCGCACTTGCGTTCCCATGATCTCGGCCGTGAAGGCCTCGATGACATCCGTCGGCAGCCAGGGAGCACCGAGGCGGGCGGCGATGTCGGACGGGCGGATGTCTCGGGGTTGGACTTCGCGCAGTGCCGCGACGTTGCGCTCGTATTGCCGGTCGAGCACGGCAGCTGCTTCGGCGGCAGCGAGCTTTGTGCGCACGGGGCCGGACAGGTAGGCGTCCGCCGTCTCCCAGGCCTCTGTCAGGGGATTGCGGAAAACCGCGGCGCCGAGCTGCGACAGGGCGGTGTCCGGATCGCATTCGAGGAGCTCGGCCAGGTGTTCGGGATCGACGCGGCCGGTCTCATCGAGAGTGACCGCAAGAGCATCGGCTGCCGAGGTTATTACCGGCGTCGCCGGGGGCGAGATGACGCGGTCGCGAAAGACCGGGCCCATGCGGGCGAGCCCGGCTTCGAGGTCGTAATCCTCGATGCTGGCCACCAGCCAGCAATCGGGGTCATTGGAGAAGGGTGCCAGGTTCGGGCGCCGATGGATCTCGCGTTCTTCGCCGGTCTCCGGATCGAGCGTGACGGTGATGACGGTGTGGTTGATCGGTCCGAAATAGCGGACAAACGCGGAATAGGCGACGCGCAGTCGCACCTGGGCTTGCCCCCACGGGCGGTCTGCGGCCTGCGCGCGCAGCACCTCGCGCACCGCATCCCGGATCGGCACCAAAGCACGGATGATCCGGGCGGCCTTTGGGGTGATCCCCTCCCCTCCCCTGCCCTTCTTGACGGCAACCGGTGCGGCGGCACCGTTCACGATCTGCATCAGGCGGCCGGCGTTGTCGACAAAGTACGAACCCTCCTTGATCGCGGCGCCTTCGGCTGCAGTGCCGGCGCGGACGGTCTCGTCGCCGGCATCTTCTTCGGGCGGGCTCTGCGACGGCGTGAGGATGTCCGTCGGCAGCCTGGATAGGGCCGCGCCGAGCAGCTCTTCGAGCGGCGGATCCTGGGGCCGCGGCCGGCAGGTGTAGGTCGGATCAGGCCCGTAGATGCCGCGCCTTTGGCCGTGCTCGCCGAGCACCATCTCGGGATGCGCGGCGAAATATTCGTTGATCTCAATACGGCGCTCCCCGGCGCCGCGCAGTTCTTCCCGGTCCGAAGCTCCGTCTTCCGGATAGCTATCCGATAGCGGCCTGCCCTCGTCTTCGGCTATCGGGCTGGCATCGCTGTCGAGCTCGATTTCCACCAGGTTCATCCAGCGCGTGCCGTTTGGCGCCTGATCGTCGGTGCGACGCTGAAAGACGAGGACGTCGATGACGACGTCGGTGCCGGCGGTCGCGTGCATGCTGGCCTCGGGAAGCGGCACGGCGCCGATCAGGTCGGCCATCGAGACGATGTGCTCGCGCGCGGTACGGCTCGCCTTGTCCATCGTGCCGGTGCTGGTCACGAAGAGGGCGATGCCGCCCGGGCGCAGCCGCGCGATCGAGCGCGCAATGAAATAGTCGTGCAGGCGCAGGCCAAGAGCTGTGGTCGCCCGCTCGGCGCGAACGACGCGGTCCGCAAAAGGCGGATTGCCGATCGCGAGGTCGAAGCCGCCGCCGAGCCGGGTGCGAGCGTAATCCTCGCACCGGATCCGCGCCTCGGGATGCACGAGGCGCGCGATCCGTACAGTGATCGGGCAGTATTCGATACCGGTCAGCCGAGTGGTCTTGCGCAGTTCCGCGGGGATGAGGGCAAAGAACAGCCCGGTACCCATTCCCGGCTCGAGCACGCGGCCGCCGGTAAAGCCGAGATGCCGCACGGCACGCCAGAGTGCGCGGATGATCGGTTCCGGCGTGTAGTGCGCATATTGGGTTGCGCGTTGCAGCGCTGCGTATTCGGCCGGGCAGACGGCCTCGGCGAGCGCGCGACCGATGGCCTCCCAGCCCGCCCGGAAATCGGAGCCTCCCGGCAACGGGAAGCAGTTCTGAGCCAGCTCCGTGGCGCCAAAGCCGGTAAAACGCAGCAGCCGCTCTTGCTCTTCGGCGGTGGGCGCGCGGCCGCTCTCTTCGAGTTCCTTGGAGAGCCGGATCGCAGCGATGTTGTCGCGTGCCGGCGCACTCCAGCTGCGGGCGAGGCTGCGGTCGCCCTCAAGGTAGAAGTTTTTTGCCCCGGACCGGGGGAGCGGTTTCCTCTTGGGCGCTCTCCGCATCGGGCTCGGCAGACGTTGGTGTGGCTGGTTGGGCCTCCGCCCGCGGCGTCTCGACGGTCCAGCCAAGAGCGGTGTTGTCGAAGAGGCCGAACGTGTCGTGCGCGGTGTCGGGCATCGTCGCGTTCTCCTTCGTGCAGGCGCGCCGCTACGCCGTCTGGCGCGGCAGGCGGGCCGAGTTGATCGAGGGGTGGCAGTGGGGCGGGATGAGCCGAGGCCGGCTCACCAGCCAGTGGTGCGGCGCAAGCGGATCGTGATCAGCCCGTGGGATGGCGCTGGTCGTGCGCTCTGCGCAGAGCCCTCAACACGGCCAGACGCGCTTGCGAGAATGGGTGTCCTGCGCGATCTCGTTCAGCAGGACCTGCAGAGGCTCGATGCCCGTCGGTCGAGCACGACGCCGTCATTGCACTGCCGGGCCGGGTGGATGGCGCAGATCTGGGTCCGTCGGCTTCAATGTCGTAGGTGAACCAATCGAACCTCTCTTCAGCTATCTCCGGAGCGGGATGTAGTGTCTGCATAGCCGGCGTCTCCCTTCTCGTTGAGGTTCTGAATGGCATCCCTATGCGCCGCTGTGCAGCGGCCGGGGCAAGAGCAATGCCGGCGGGGCTGGGCCGGCGTGCATTTCGTGGGGCGGACCCTTGTGGCGGGTGCAGCATCAGCGGCACCTCGCGACGATGCGCACGCGCGCTGCCCCAGTGCTGGGGCCGCTATGATTGCAATTGGGCGATGTGCGCGATGTGTGTTTCGGGGCGGCCCTTCAGGAAGGATCGCCATCCGCCGGGGTCGAACCGAGCCGCTCAGCCAGTTCCGAGGGACGGAGAATGACTTCGATTGCAGTTAATGAATTCTTGACGATCTCGATTGCCCGGCCAGGTTCCGCCGCGATCTTCGCGAGCGCCTCGATTGCGATCCTGGCTGCCGACGCAACGTCATTGAAAGCCGTGGCGGCGCGCTGGTGGGCAGAGCTGATCTCGGAGGTCATTGACTGCTCAGCTCTTTCGCAGCCAGTTGGCGGTAGTACTCTCCGACGGGATCAGGGTAGGACGACCGGAACTGAGGCAGACGCCGTGCGAAAGATCCCGACGGGTACTGGCACTTGAACAGTTCCTCGGCGCGCTGCTCGATGAGCCACGCGCGATCGTAGGCTTCAGCATCCATCGCAACTCCCCCTGGGTAAACGTTTGTCATGACCAATTTCTCGCCACGCCCGAGCTGTGGGGCAAATTGCCGGAATGCAGCCTGCGTAGCCCGCACCCGGCATTCCTCATTCGACCTCCTCGTCTCGGCGTGGCTGCCCGGGCGGAAGCTCGAAGACCTGCCAATCGATCGGCCGGCCGTCGGTAACTGCGGGCAGCGGGTCGCCGCGTGATCGCGCGCCAGCTCGGCTTCATCTTCGGTCGGAAATTTCATCGCGACGAAGCGGTTCGCGCAGACGGTGGCGCCCCAGCGCTTCGACCAGCCGCATAGATACATCCGGCCAAATTTGTGCTGCTGGATCACGGCATAGGCCATTGAATGCTCCTGTGATAGTGTCTGGGTTCATTTCCGCATTGTGTTGCCTCGATGCTCGGCACTGTGAGGCCGGGCACGGCTCATTGCGGCCGGCACTCATAGGAAATCGCATTCGAGGGCTGTGGGCGCGGGGCGCACATAGGCGATGCGACAGTGGGCTGCACAGTACGGCTTGCCGGTCAGCACCGGTTGATTGCAGAACCGGAAACTGGGTGTCCCAGGCCTTCCAAGAGGCCAGTGGCACTGGTCGGTGGCGAGCGGCATGATCTCGGCGAGGCTCGGCACTGGGTTTGGGCTGTCCGTGACGCGCCGTGGCCGCAGATCGAGACGCCAGGCTTTGCCGATTACGGCGTTTTTGGTGGTGCCGAGCCGGCGGCCGATTTCGGCAGCGGGGAGTCCCTCGTTCCAGAGCTCGCGCAGTCTTCCTGTGTTGTCTTCGTTCCAGCTGCCGGTCGTCGTGTTCTGCTGCATGGGGCACTCCTGTTGAAGAATTGCCCCTCGCCCGACGGCCGGCGGTGCGCCGCGCAAGGGCGCCGATAGGCCGCCCGGCTCGACCCTTGCGCGGCGTGGCGCCGGCTGGCATCCCGGCGCCATTGTTTCGTTAGTGATTTTATTTTGCGGCTAAAGCGCTAGTGGCTTGCCCTTCGCGTGTCGCTGCCGGCGCGTCTTCCGCGGAAATCATTGTGTCGAGATGGCGAGCGGCGTAATCGGGATGCAGCGCAAGGAGGTAGTCGGCAATGCGTTGTGCGTCTGCGGCTGCGCGGAAGATTTCTTTGCGGTCAGAGCGCAGCGTCTCGAGCCACGACGCGATGTACGCGGCGCCATTGGTGAACTCGCACTCGCCAATCCCCAGCTCTGCCAAACCATCACCTGGGCGATTTCCGCGCGGAGTTCCTCACGGGCATAATCGGGTGAGCCGAGGCTATTGCGCAGATCGCGATTGAGCCGCGACGGATGGCCAGTGGCGTGGCCGTTATGCCGATATCGGCATAACGGCCATAATGCCGAGCTTGGGATTATGCCGCGCCGGATGAGGTGTGCCTTGGGATGTTGGAGCTTCCCGGCGCGGTTGGTCGGCATAATCATTGCGAACCGTACGGGGTTCGTTTCTGGCTCTGCTTCTTCAACCACAAGGAGCAAGCAAATGGACACACCCCAAAAGACCGCGATCCGTCGTTCGTCTGGCCTCGGTCCGCTTGGCGATCACGCGGCCCGATTTGGGCAATCTCTTTCGGACCGGAACTATGCAAAGGACACGATCGCACGCTACCTGCGGTGTCTGGCGCTCCTTGCTCAGGCGATGGAAAGGGAAGGGGTTGCCCTTGAGGATCTGGACGAGGCCCAAGCCGTAGCACTTGTTGGAGAAAATATCCGGCGTGGAAGGAGCGCGACGTCGCGCGCCTTCGTCGTCGGGCGCTTTGCCCGATTCCTCGCTGACCAAAGCCTCGGAAAGCCACCGGCGCCGCCGACACTCAAAGAGTTCGCCCGGGCAGAGCTGAAGCGGAATTACGAGACCTATCTACGCCGGCAGCGCGGCCTGAGCGAGAGAACGATCTTCCACTGCTGGCGGTTCGCAGACCGTTTCTTGGAATTCCGCTTTGGCGACGCGGTCGAGGAACTGTCGCAGATTACGTCGGATGACATCGCCCGCTTTTTACAGCAGCTGACGACACGCCGCCGGTCACCGTTCCGTGGCAAGACCTCACCCACACACCTGCGCAACTTCTTTCGATACCTCTTTAAGGCCGGCAAGACGCCGATCAACCTTGCCCTGAGCATGCCGAGTGTAAAGCGCCAGTACGGCGCAAGGCTGCCCCGGCACCTGGCGCCCGAGCAGGTCGACACCCTGATCGACGCCGTTGGTTCCGGCGCGCCCGACAAACTGCGCAGGCGTAATTACGCCATGGTGTTGCTGCTCGCGCGCCTGGGGTTGCGAGCGACGGAGGTGATCGCTACGCGCCTCGACGACATCGACTGGCGCGCAGGCGAAATTATCGTGCGCGGCAAGGGGGACAGGCATGACCGCGTGCCCCTCCCGCGAGATGTTGGTGAGGCACTGGCCGAGTACATTCGGTTTGAGCGCATCGCGACCTCACGGACGCTGTTCGTAACGGCGCGACGGCCCCATCGTCCGTTCAAGGACGGCCAGGTTCTCAATGAAATTCTCAAGGCGGCCTTTGCCCGAACCGGCCTGAAGCCGCCGGCACCTTATGTCGGATCGCACGTTCTACGGCACAGCCTGGCGGTCCATCTGGCGCGATGTGGTGCCTCATTGGAGGAGATCGGTGACCTGCTACGCCACCGCTCGCGTGCGTCAACGATGATCTATGCTCGGCTGGACCTGGAAGGATTGCGCTCGATCGCCCAACCCTGGCCTGTCGCGGGAAGCGCACAATGAGCGCCTTGTTCCAGGAACTCGGCCGCTACCTCGCCATCCGGCGCAGCCTTGGATATAGCCTCGGCACTTCGGAACGAGTCTTGCGTCGATTTATCGGCTTTGCCGAACGGCAGGGAGACGATCGTGTCAGCACCGACCTCTTCTTGAGATGGCAAGCAGTCTACGGGCAGGCCAACCGCCAGACATGGGCGCGACGGCTGGGGATAGTACGGCTTTTTGCGCAGTGGCTTCACGGTCTCGATGCGAAACACGAAGTTCCACCCCAGGATCTCATCCCGCGTCGATACAGCCGATCCCGACCCTACACTTATAGCGAAGAAGAAATCAGGCGCATCGTCCTTGCCGCCTCTGAACTGCCTTCGGTCAACGGTCTTCGGGCGCCGACTTACGCTACACTGTTCGGCCTCATCGCCGTCACCGGGCTGCGAGTCAGCGAGGCAATCTCTCTCGGCGTCGACGACATCGACACCGAGGCCGGGGTGCTGACAGTGCGGCGCGGGAAGTTCGGAAAGGAGCGCCTGCTCCCGCTTGAACGGACGACCACGGCTCGGCTTACCTCCTATGCCAATGAACGGGATCGGCTCCTCGCGGCTCGCCCGGAAAGCTTCTTCATCTCGGATTGCGGCAAACGCCTTACCGACTGCGCCGCACGGTACAACTTCGCCGTCGTTTGCCAGAACACAGGGCTGCGGCAGGTTCAGAAGTTCAACCGGCATGGGCGTGGACCGCGGATCCATGACCTGCGCCACACCTTTGCCGTGCGCACGCTGGTGAGTTGGTATCGCGCGGGCAAGGATCCGGACCGGGAGATGATCAAGCTCACGACCTATATGGGGCACACGAAGCCAGAACTGACCTACTGGTACATCGAGGCCGTCCCGGAGCTTCTCGATCTCGCGCGCCAGCGCGCCGAGGACTCCCTGAGCCAGGAGGCGCGGTGATGATGGCCGCGACACTCCCAGCGCTGATCCAGCAGTTCTTCGCCGACCGGCTATCTGCCCAGATGCAGGCGAGCCCGAACACGATCGCCGGGTATCGCGACACCTTCCGTCTGCTCCTGCGGTTTGCCACCGAGCAGACCGGCAGGCCGCCAACAAAACTCAAGATCGAAGATCTGGATATCGATCTGGTCGGCGACTTCCTCACCCATGTCGAGACGGAACGCCGTAATAGTGCCCGCAGCCGCAACACCCGACTGGCTGCGATCCGGTCCTTCTTCCGGTTCGTCGCAATGACCGAGCCGGCCTACATGCTCCATTGCCAGAAAATCCTGGCAATGCCGGGTAAGCGCTATACCCGACGGACGGTCGAGTTCCTCGACCGCGCCGAAATCGAGGCGTTGTTGGCCGGCCCCGACCGGTCGATCTGGACCGGGCGCCGTGACCATGCGCTCCTTCTCATCGCGTTGCAGACAGGGTTGCGAGCATCCGAACTCATCAATCTGCGGCGCTGCGACGTCGTAATCGGAACCAGTGCCCACATCCGCTGCGAGGGCAAGGGACGCAAACGGCGCTGCACGCCACTGCGACGAGAAACCTTAAAAATCTTGGAGACCTGGCTCAAGGAACGGGCAGGCGCTGAAAGCGATCCACTCTTCCCGACCATCAGAGGAACCAAACTCAGCCGCGATGCGCTTGAACGCATCGTGCGCCGACATACTTTGTCAGCCGCGAAGTCGTGCCCATCGTTGTCCGGCAAGCGCCTGAGCCCTCACGTCCTCAGGCACAGCACGGCAATGGAGCTGCTGCACCACGGCGTCGATCAGTCGGTGATCGCGTTGTGGCTCGGACACGAGTCCGTTGAAACCACGCAGGTCTATGTGCATGCCGATCTCCGCCTCAAGGAAAAGGCGTTCGCACGCGTGACTGCTCCAGCGACCAAAGCAGGACGATATCGGCCGGACGACGCCCTGCTCGCCTTCCTTGAATCGCTCTGATTATGCCGAGCATACCGCGCCGGAAAATCTCCTATCCCGAAGCACCTATACGTCCGGCGCGGCATAATCCGAAGCTCGGCATTATGGCCGAGCTCGTGGAGGACCGTGCTGTACCAACCTTCAGCCGAAGGGAACACATGACGCGGCGGCATCTGGATGTGATCATTAGTGAGCGCATAGAAGGCTCGGTCGCCGCCGATCCGGACCGTGACGCCGCTACGCGTGACGATGGTCTCGGCAGCGTCGGTTGCGCGCCAGGGCGCTTCGGCGGCACTCGGCAGCGCGAACACGGGAATGCCCTCGATCTGGCTCGCGTGGAACAACGTGAAGACACGCAGCAGCGGGATGTATCTTGTCTTTCCGTCCTCGTCGTGTTCCGTGTTCTGCCTCCGATCCGACACCTCGATCCGCTTGAAAAAGTAGGCTGTTGTTCCGCGAGCGCCCTTCTTCACCTGCCAGCCACGGTCGGCAGCTTGTTTGTAGGTGGCCCAACGCGGGTCGGCGGCGGCAAGCGCCATCGGCGAGGTCGTCAATGTCACGGCGTTGATGCCGCGGTAGCGCATGCCGGTGACGGCATTGGACGGCATGACGGGGTTGCCGGCCTTCCCCGTATCCCACGGTTTTCGCCACGGCGGCGTGCCGGCTTCGAGCGCGGCGATGATCTGGTTGGTGACCTCGATGTAATGGTCGCGCGGCGTGTACTTGTCTTTGGGGCTGCGACTGGTGGACTTGCCCATCAGGGTATCCTTTCCTCAGAGGTTTGTGGATCACCCTCCCCGCCCGCGCCTGGCCGGCCCGGGGCAAGGGCGCGCCTCCGGGCGCGCGGCCGCAGGCCGACCTCCCTTGCGGCGGCCGGTCCATGGCGCGGTACAGTGCCTTGCCTGTCACAGGTTTTTTGTTGGCTTGATCAGCGGCTTTCCGGGCGGCCCCGGTCCGATGGCTGGCGTCGCCGGCGGTGGCGGCGATACGCCACCGCCGACTTCAGCTCTGCATCAAGGCGCCCACCAGTGCTGCGGCGAGATTGACGGGGACCGCATTGCCGATTTGCTTGGTGATTTCGGTCTTGTTGCCGGCGAATTCGTACGCCGTCTCCGCATCCGAGAAACCCATCGCGCGGGCGAGCTCTTTCGGTTCGAGCATCCGAAATCGGATGTCATGGGTTCTGCCGGTTGTAACTGGCTCGGCAACCGCCAGCTGGATACGGCCGATGGCGCATATGGTCGGCGTAGGCTCGTCAACCGAATGCACGCGAGAAGCCTGGCCGGGGCGCGCGCCCGATCGTTCAAACCCGCAGAAACAGTCGTGTGTTCCTGTTTTGTACCATGACTTGATGGCTGAAGATAGTGCGTAATCAGGAAAGGTTTTGTAGCGCCCGATGCAGGCATGAGTTCCATAGCTGCGCCCGTCGCTGGGCCGAGACGGCCGTCGTCACTGGTGTCCTGAGCGTCGATGTCCTCAAAAATCGCGACCCCACAGCGTGCACGCTTCTCCCGGGGGCGAGGTCGGGCGCACAGGTGTGAGGCACCCCAGCAGGATCTCGCGCCTGCAGCGCACCGCGAGGGGACCCGGCTCGCGCAAGAGAAATTCGAGCGCCTGATGTCGCAGGCTATCGCGGCACGGCGGCGCGGGTGAGCGGACCAGATTTTCGACGGATAAGTCATAGGCGCTGCCGCTCCGCATCGGTGAAAGCGGCGGCAGCGACGCGGCCGCGGTATGCTGCGAGCCGCGTCCGGTTCTATGGGTCTTCGGTCTCGCTCGCTTCACCCTCGATTACCGGCGCCTCTGTGTCATGTCCAAGTTCCGATAAATATTTCCGCATGGGTTCTAACAGCTCCGCCATGCGGACGAGCCGCTGTTCCCGCGTCATACCGGCGATCCGGGCCTCCAGCGTCGAGCGGACCTCGGCTCGAACGACGAACATACCCAGTTCCTTACCGAGCAACTCCGCCGCGCGGATAGCGGCACTAGACTGGCCCTTCACGCGAGCGAGCTCGCGATCGGCAAGCAGCATCTCAATTACCGCAGTCTTGCTGAGCATCACCCGCTCGATCGCAGCGAGCACCCCACGGCTTTGGATTTGTCCCTTGGTCTCAAGAATTTAATCGACGCGCTGGAGAATTCTAGGGTTACGCCGAAGCGTTGACGCGTGACCGCGATTACGACGGTATCCGGCGGCCTCGTAAGCGGCGACTGCGGTTTTGCGGGCGGCCAGGGCCTGTGCGAACCGCTCGTGGCGGGCGTTTTCAAGAATCGGCATGAATCACGTTTCGCTCCCTGATTCATCAAACTCGGCAATGTTCCCCTCATATGCGCCGGTGCGCCGGCACAATCCACAACCTATGTTATTTTTCCGGTCGCGCCTCTCATCGGGGCGGCGCTCGTCGTTGAGGCTTTTGAAAACGCACTGCTTACAACGGTTTTCGGTTGATGCGGGCCCTGCCCAAAAACCGGACCCTCCCCGACAAATCGCCAAGTTCGGCGAGCGATTCACGCTGGCTTTGGCTGCTTCGGCTCCAGCTTCATAATGATTCCATACCCCACGCGCATCCCAAGGAACGCGTCCTCATGCCCGAGGTCGTGTTTGCGTCCTTTTCGCAATTCACCGCGCAAGCGGACCCAGCGGAAGCCGGTTATTGCGCCGCAGCGCGCATCGGGATGTGCGCCTTCAGGAAATTGCGCACCTTGTTGATAATGCGCTGCCGCAGCTCCTCGGGCTCCCGCCACGGGAAGACGGTGATTTCGGCGTTTGGCGCCAGGGATGCGACATCGATCGCCGTCGGCGAGCGCACAGGAATGAGAAGGGCTCAGCTCGCGGTCCGCCGCTCTCGAGGCGGCTATCTGCTTGGGTCCGCCAGGTGGATTGGCCCCTCAAAGTTAAACTCGACACCCTCCTGCCTTGCCGCTGCTATCAGCGCGTCTATGCTAAAGTTCGGAATGTGGTCACAAAGTAACTGCATAAACACGCCGACGAAGCGCGGACCATGATGGTGGCAGTGTTCGCCGAAGGCATCGCTGGTCATGCTGTGCGCGATTTCATGCAGCAGAACTGTGGATTTGATACCGGCTTTGGGAATGCTAATCCACAGCCGTGTTGCAGTGGCGTGGAGGTTT
>Ga0306922_10005669_pt1 | contig 11929 bp, 11 predicted proteins | sample sta12Cox44000082_FD_203758 | JGI IMG/M metagenome (GOLD analysis project Ga0306922, IMG submission 203758) | Lab enrichment of tropical soil microbial communities from Luquillo Experimental Forest, Puerto Rico - statoxic.12C.oxic.44.000.082 (v2)... | ecosystem: Environmental > Terrestrial >... | reverse complement strand
TTGCCGCCCCCGGGATCAGCACCTCGCTGATTGACGAGCGGCTGAGCCTGGGCGTCTCGGTCGTGCTGCTGCTGCTCTATGCCGGCAACCTGGCCTACACCCTCGTCACCCACCGCGACGTGTTTGCCGGCGACGCGCCGAGCGGTACGGCCGAATGGAGTGTCGCCCGGGCGCTGGTTGTGATGATTGCCGTCACCGCAGTGATTGCGCTCCAGTCCGAGCTCGTCTCGGACGCGCTCGAGGCCGCCTCGCCGCAACTCGGGCTGTCACCGGTGTTTCTCGGTGCAGTAGTGCTGGCATTGGTCGGGACGGTGTCCGACCTGTTCGGCGCGGTAGTGTTCGCCCGCCAGGACAAGATGGACATCGTGTTCACGATATGCGTCGGCTCGGCGATCCAGACCGCCCTCGTGGTAGCACCCGTGCTGGTGCTGGCCTCGTGGCTGATCGGCCAGCCGATGAACCTGGTGTTTGGCAGCCCGCTCGATCTCTTCGCGATCGCCGGTGCCGCGTTCATCGTCAGGACGGTCGCCGCCGATGGTGAGACCACCTGGTTCGAGGGACTGTTGCTGGTCGGGGTCTATCTGCTGTTCGCGCTAGCCTACTATTTCGTGAGCCCCGTTTGACGCTCGTGACCGGCCGGCTCGTCCGCAGATGTCTCGCCGAAATTCGCCGCGAGAAAGGCGCGCAGCTTCTGTTCCGCATCTCTGGCCGCCGGCTCGTTGTATTCGATCCAGCGACCGAGAGAGCGCATACCCGGCTTCAATTCAGCGACGTCGAAGGCATGATGGATTCCCGGGTAAACGGTCAGAGCAATTGTCGCACCATCCGCCCGTGCACGCTTCGCCATTTCGCGGCACCGCTCGGCCTGGTTCCACTCGTCGGCCTCGCCGATCAGCACCAGGGTCGGCGCCGTCATCGAGGCCCCGGGGACACAATTGGGATAATACGCGATCGCAGCGCGAAAGCGCTCATTAAAATATTGGGCGGCCAGGCCGCGCTCGACGGCGTAGAGCGCCGCCGAGCCGCCCATCGATTGACCGATCACGGCGACCCGCGCCGCATCGACAAAATCCAGCTGCGACAGGTAATGCAGCGCCGCGTAAGCATCGAATGCTTGGTCGAGGGAACGGCCGCTGCAGCCGCTGGTGATGCCGCTGCCGCGCGAGCCGAGGCTATCGACCGCGAGAGTCACATACCCCCACGAGCCGATCCGGTCGGCGATTCGCGCCGAGTGGCTGGAGATGCCGCCGCAGCCGTGCAATACGACAACCGCCGGATAAGGCGCGGCGGGGTTCGGATGATTGCCGAGCATTCCCGACAAACCGGCATCCGGCCGCGCCAGGTAGCCCAACAGCTTGGCCGGCGCCTGTTCCGAGACGTTGGGAAATTCGACCAGAGTCCCGGCATGCCCGGCTGCTGCGCCGAACGGCGCGGCAAGCCCGATCGCGAGCAGAAATATCCGCGGAGCATTTCTCATTGTGCATGTCCTGACCAAAGCGTGCGGAACTCGGCAACTACGTCGAGATAGAGGCTGCGCATGAACGGTACGACCAGCTCGGGCAATTGCTCGGCGCTGACCCATTTCCAGGCATCGAATTCCGGATGCTCGGTGGCGAGATTGATGTCGGCGTCCGCGCCGGTAAACCGCATCGCAAACCACTTCTGGCGATTGCCCTGATATCGCCCTCCCATCATCCCTTGGGCAGTCTCATCCGGCACAATGTGATGCAACCAGCCACGGCTTTCCCGAAGGATATCGGCCCTGTCGGTGCCGATCTCCTCTCGCAGCTCGCGCCGCGCCGCCTCGATCGGAGTTTCTCCAATATCGATGCCGCCCTGTGGCATCTGCCACGTCGCCAGCCCCGCCGACATGCGGACGCGGTGGCCAAGGAAGGCCAAGCCGTCGTGGTTGAGCAGCATGATCCCAACTCCCGGGCGGTAATACCGCATGATGCCCCTCGATCCTGCTTTCCCGGACCTACCGTCGGCAGGGTGCAAACGTCGTAACCAGATTGGCCCTCAGTTTTGCGCCAGGTACGTCCTCGCCTCGGAGACTTCCGGCCGATCGCCGTCGCCGCCTGCTGCGAGTGCCGTAAGCGCGCGGTAATACCGCTTTGTCGCATCCACCGAGCCCGTTTCGCGGGCCGCTTTCCCGGCCCCTGCGAGCGTTCGGAAGCGGTTCGGCATAACCTTGTCCGACGTTTCGAATTCAACCAGCGCTTCCTTATTCATGCCCGCGGCGAGATAGAGCTCGCCTAATAGCTCGCGGATCGGGACCAGCTTATTTTCCATCGCGACGTTCTTCTCGCTGGCGTCATCGAGATCGGCCGCCTTGCGCATCGCTGCAACTGCCGCATCGCGCTGGCCTTCGGAGAAGGCGACCCAGGCCATTGCGGCTTGTTTCTGGATGCGGGTTTGACCGGCCCAGTAATCGTCCTTGGCCGCGGCGAGCTTGGCTTCGATTTCGTCGAGATGGGCAATCTCGACGCGCGCCGCCGCCGAACTACCTGAGCGGGCAGCGCCGAGCGCACGGGCGAAATAAGTGATCGACTGCGCCGCGGGAAATTGGCTGTCGCGAACAGGCAACTGCGCCGCCTCATCCCAACGGCCGCGCTCCAGCGCAAAACGCGCAGGGATCGCCGCTAATGCCGTGTCGATCCCCAGCGAGGCAAAGCGGAACTTTTTGAGCTTTAGCACCGAGTCGACGAGCTGTTTCGCGTCGCCGTCCTTGGCAGTTTGCAGGTACGCGTAGACAAGAAAATCTGACATGTGGGGCACGCCGGGATGTGTCGTATCCGGCGAGTTCTTCGCCTCGTAGTCATCCGCCGAAGCTTTCGAGGCGAGATTGGAGCGGATCGAATCATCCCACATGCCGAGCATCGAATAGATGTGCGACGGCATATGCAGAGCATGAAATGCGTTTGGCGCGATTTTGTCGTAGAGCTGGGCCGTCGACACGCACATTGCCGCCAAGGGCGCGAAATCATAGCTGTGGATCAGGTAGTGCGCGATGCCCGGATGGTTTGGTTGCTTTTTTGCTTCCTCATTCAGGATTGCCGCGGCTTTGAGCTGCTTGGTGTAGTTCTTGTCGTCGAAATCGACCGCGCCGTTGAGTGCAAGCGCATAGAAGATTGCCGCCTCGGCATCGTCCGGGTAGTGCTGGTGCAGCCGATCCATCGCCTGCTCATAATGTTCAGCACGGGTCTTGTGATCGATCTTGTCGTAATCCGTGTAGAAAACCTCGATCGCGGCCAGGTACTCGGCCTCGCGCAGCGTCTGGGTTTTCGCTGCTTTGCCCTGCTGGATCGCTTCCGAACCGGCCTTGAGGTTGGCGGGCGGAAAGGGCGGCACCAGCGGATTGGGTAGCTCGCTCATTGCGAGGCCCCAATAGGCGATCGCGCAATCCGGGTCCTCCTTGATGATCGCTTGAAAGGCTTTGACCGTCTCCGGGTAGAAGAAATTGTGCAACATCGCGACGGCGCGATCGAATTTGCCTTGCACCGCGCTGCACGAGACCGGGAAATGTACAGTGCCGAGTCGGTCGTCGTTGGCCTGTTGGGCGTGGGCCGGGACGATCATCGCAGCGGTTGCGACTGCGAACATGAAACTCCGGGTCTTCATGGCTTGCTCCCTTCCTTGCAGGACACCGGTTCGGTCGCCGTTGAGTCAGGACAGGCGGATGTGTCGGGTGATCTGTCCGTTGCTTTCCCAATAGGTGTGCTTGCCTGCAATCTGCGGATCCGTCGGCGCGGGCTGAACGCTGCCGTCGGCGCCAACGGCGCGCACGGTGATGGCGTGCTCGCCCGGTGCCGAAGCGGGCCAGTCGAGCGACCACAGGCGCCATGCGTATTTTTCCTGGCGGGTCGGATCGATCGTCGCGATCTGCCAGGGACCGCTGTCTATGCTCACCTCGACGCGTGCGATCGGCGCGCCCCAGGCCATGCCGACGATCTTGTAATGGCCGCCCTCGCGAACGACTCTGGCCGGTGCCGACTTGATCTGTGCTCGGCCGACCGAGGTCTCGACCCATTCGGTCCTGCCGTCATGCTTTTCTTCGCGAATCGTGACGTAGTCGCGCCCCATGAAGCGGTTTTCGAGACGCGTGGCCCGCACCTCGATCCGCCTCAGCCATTTGACGTTGGCGATCCCGTACCAGCCGGGCACTATCAGCCGCAGCGGAAAGCCGTGCTCCGGCGGCAGCGGCGCGCCGTTCATCTCGTAGCACAGCAGATTGTCGGGCCCCATGGAATCGCCGACCCCCATGCTGCGTGCGAAGCTCGTCGGCACCTTGATGTCGCGCACCTGCTCCTCGCCCGTGTCTGCGCCGACAAAGACCACCTCGATTCCGGTGTCCAGCAATCCCGCCTCACGCAGCATCGCGGCCAGCGACGTCCCGGCCCACTGGGCGGTGCCGATGCCGGTCAGGAACGACGGACGGCCGTTGTTGCCCGCGCATTCGAGCGTGAAGCTAAGCTCGTGGCGCGGCCTCGCCCTGATGTCACTCAGACGAAACCGGCCCGGTTTTCTGACGAGGCCGGTGATCTCCAGCGACCAGTCCTGCTCGTCGATGTGCGGATGATTATAGTGCGCAATGTTGAAGAACTGGCTGTTGGGCGTCAGCCAATCGAGATCCTCCCAGCGTTGCAGGTTCTGGATAACGCCTCTGGCGACCCCCGGGTCGGCCGGCGGCTGATCCGACCAAGGAATAATTTCTTCGCCGGGTTGGGCGGCGAAGGCCTGCATCAGCAGGGGGCTGTTTAAGACGGCGGCGCTGGTAACCAGGGCGGCGCTTTGGCCCAAAAACTGCCGCCGTGGCATCTCGATGCTGTCCATGACACTCCCTCGTCAATCGAGCGCCTACTGCTAACGACCAAGGTCTACACGCGCCGCTAGAGCTCCGGCACGGAGCCGGCCTTCATTTCTTTGATGAGCCATCGGCCGTTGACGCGCGCCAGCGTATCGTCCGAATTGGTATGCGCTGCAATCTTGCCCGCTTGCCTGTCAACCCACAGGCATTTGAAATAAAGATGGGCGCGCTCGCCTTCGACGTCGCAACGAATGCGGAATGCCGGGGTGTAGCCCACCCATTCGTTTGCCGATTGAAATGGTCCGGCCGCCTGCCAATACTTCTTCACCTGATCTTTGCCGGTATAGGTCTTCACCTGATCCTCACCGGTAGGGGTTTTCACATGGGCAATCAAGACCGCGTCATCTGCGAACAGGGATAGCATCAGGTCGAGATTCTTGGTGCTTCCGGCTTCGTGGAACGCAATTTCCACCTTGTGAAGATCCATGAAATCTTCCGCATTCTCTTCTGTGCCGGCCCGCGGTCTCGCGGCCAACGACAAAACCATGGCGGCGGCGAACACCAGCATCGAACCACGCATTTTTCTTATACGCTGCATGATCTAGCCCTTTCTCCACCTTTGAGGCGGCATTTGCGCCGCGACCAGGATGCCGCGCAGCCGCCGGGATAGGAGCCGATTGTAGGCTATCATCGATCCACCCGAGCCGCTTTGAGGCGGGTTTGAGATGCTCTTGAGACCGTCTTGATTCTTCTCGCATGCAAAGTGCGCTAAAATGATTTCGGGCGCCGGCGGGCGGAACATGCGGCGCGAGCGACAAGTGCGGTTCTTGTTCGAAGATTACGTTCTCGACATCGAGCGTCGCGAGCTGCGCCGAGGATCGGCACTGCTTTCGATGGAACCGCAAGTATTCGATCTCCTTGAATTCCTTGTCAGAAACCGCGACCGGGTAGTCAGCAAGGACGATTTGCTGGCTTCGGTCTGGCGTGGGCGGATCGTCTCCGACTCGACACTAGCGAGCCGCATCAACGCCGCCCGCCGAATCATCGGCGACACTGGTGAGCATCAACGGCTGATCCGCACGATCATCGGGAAGGGTGTCCGTTTCGTCGGCGAGGCGCGCGAACAGCACGATATTGACCAGTCCGCTGCTCGGTCCGTCGTGTCCAGGCTCTCGATCGTCGTGTTGCCCTTTGCCAATTTCTCGAATGATCTGGAGCTGGAGCATTTCGCGGATGGGATAACCGACGACCTGACCACCGACCTCTTGCGGATTTCCGGGGGCTTTGTAATCGCCCGCAACACGGCTTTTACTTTCAAGGGCAAGCCGGTCGACGTGAAGAAGGTCGGTCGTGAGCTCGGCGTCCGCTATGTCGTCGAAGGTAGTGTCCGGCGGGCCGGTAATTTGCTTCGGGTAAATGTACAGCTGAGCGATGCCGAAAGCGGAGCGCACTTGTGGACAGATCGGCTCGACACCGATCCCACCGGCCTGGTATGGGCGCAGAGCGAGATCACCGGCCGGCTGGCGCGCACCATTAATTTCAAGCTCGTGGAGGCCGAGGGCCTGAGTATCGAGCGGCAAAAAGCACTCGATCCCGACCCGCACGATCTGCTGATCCACGGATGGGCCACGCTCGTTCGGCCCATTTCCGCGGCCACTCTGCAGGAGGCGCTGCGGGTTTTCGCGCGCGTGCTGGAGATCGAACCGGATTCGGTCGCCGCGAAAGTCGGACTTGGCTATGCCTTGAGCTGCAATATAGCCGATGGCTGGAGCACCTCTGTTCAACAAGATGAAGCTCGGGCAGAACAACTGCTGCTCGAAGCAATCGCCGGCGACGCCAACAGCTTTCGCGCGCGCCAGGCGCTCGGCCTCCTCCGGCGGCTGCAGAACCGACTGGACGAGTCGCGAATCGAATTCGAGACCGCGATTGCGCTGGTGCCCAATTACGCGCCTGCGTTTTGCCAGCTCGGCATGACCCTGATCTGCCTCGGTCAGCCGGAGGCCGCGATCCCCGAAATCGAGAAAGGCATACGGATCGGCCCGCATGATACGGCCTCGCCGAGTGCTTACAGCATCCTCAGCCTGGCTCATCTGCTATTGGGCCGTGTAGAGCAGGCGATCGAATTCTCCATGCAGGCTCGGGCGCGCAATCCTCGGCTTTATCACACCCATATGCTCTTGGCGGCGGCGCTCGGCCTGAAGGGCGAGCTCGGCGAGGCAAAGGCTGCTTTGGTCGAGGGGGTCAAGATCAGACCGGAGTTCGACTCGCTGGCGCGATTGCGCGAATATTGCACCTGGGGGAGCCCGCGGTATTTGGCGCTACGCGAGGATACGGTGTATCTCGGCCTGCGCCGCGCCGGTATGCCTGAGGCCTGACGGCCGGCTCTAGCTTCCAACTCGTTGAGGGACAAGAGACGATCCTCAGTTTTGCGCAAGGTACGTCCTTGCCTCGGAGATCTCCCGTCGATCCCCGTCGCCGCCCGCCACGAGTGCGGTGTGCGCGGCGTAATAGTGCTTTGCCGTCTCGACAGAGCCGCTTTCGCGGGCGGCTTTCGCCGCGCCTGCGAGCGTTCGGAAACGGTTCGGCACGACCTTCTGCGATGCCTCGAATTCAATCTCGAGGGCAGTCAGCGTCACCAGGCTCGCCCAGATCTGCGGGTCAGTCAGCCAGTCCACAGCAGCGCTTCCCAGATCACTTGCCGCCCGCAAAAATGCGCAGGAGCGACCTTCAATTAGCGCAGTGTCAACGCTTGCATCCCGGTGCGAGACGGTGGCAGCGGCTTGTCGCAGGCAATCCGCGCGCAGACCTCGGCTGAGTGAAGCAGCAGGATGCGGCGCACCTCCTCGATCGTGTACGGGTTCGACTGCGTCGAGTGAGTGGAGCGGACGATGTATTCGGAATCCACACCCTCGAGATGCGCGCTCGAATATTCGACGACGCCGTCGTTGCCGCCCTCGATCGGCCCATCGCCTTTAACCGCGATGATCGAATGCGCGTGGACACCGGGGGCAATCGGCGTTGCGGCCATCGTTTGGAGGACCGGGTTGTTTGGCGTCATGCCGAACAGGCTGCCCGATCCGAGATTGCGCGGGTTGACCTTGAAGTCGCCGGCATTGCGCGCGAGGTCGGCACCGATCTGGAGGATGCGCACTGGGAGGGTAAGGAACCGCCCCAAGAGCTCGGTGACCGGATATTCGGTGAGATAGCTGCCACGGTGAGGTGTGGCGATGAATATGGCACGACGCACATAGGGCAATGGCTTGATGAAGACGGCCTGGCGCAAGACATCGCGCCTTTCCGGCGAGAGGTTGACCTCGTCGAACGGCTTATAGGCGATGGCGTCCCACACCCGATCGCCGGTATCGACGACCAGTGCCTTGGCCAGCAGGCCGCCTTGGCTGTGACCGATGACGACCATTTCAGACAGCGCAGGGTCGGCACCCGTCGGGTCGAGCTTGCGCACCGCGTCGCGCAGTGCCTCGCGCAGCAGCGCCGCCGAATAGAGGACGGGGTTGCCGGTATCGTAGGTGAAGAACCAGAATTGGTAGCGGTCGCGGATCCGCGGGTCATCCAGCAAATCATTGACCATGTCGCCCCAGCGCCCGGCGCTCGAGGCGGTGCCGTGGACAAAGACGACCGGTATTCGCCCCGGGCGGTAGGCGTCGATCGAGGCGAGCTGGGTGGGCGTCGATTCCGAGAACACCCCGGAGAAGAATGCTTTGAGTTCGCGCTCCCAGATCTCCGGTGAAGCGAGGACATAAGCGAGCACCGCGGTCTCGTCGGCCTCGAGCGGCACCGCCTTGCCGGCGATCGCGGTCGTGTCGACATCGTGCGTATTGTACAGATCCAGCGTCGCGTGCAGCTGCCGCTGCGCCAGCTGTCGCCGCGGCATATCGAGGCGCAGCACCGCCGTCATCGGCAGCTTCATGTGTGGCGCCACCTGCATGCCGCGCTCGGCAACCACCGGCTCGGTCGCCGCAGCGAGCGGCGCGCCAACCCCGGGGTGGCGATAGCGGTTCGCCAGCCCGCGGACCGCCACCTCCTCCAATGGCGTCAGCGCCACGACGCGTCGGTTGTGCCATTCGAACCCCGATGGGTTGACCGCGACCTGGACCCACCCAAAGGGCGCCTGGTAATTGCCGCTCTTGAACTCCACGGTGGTGTCATCAGCGGACGCGAAGGCATGAATAATGCCGAGGCTGTAGAGGTCGGCTGCCAACCGAAGCCGCGGGTCATAGGGACTCGGCGGCTTCAATCCCTTCTCGGGAAAGAGGAATGCGAAGCTGTAGATGGCGGCGCCGAGGAAGTAAGGCCTCTGCTGGGCCTTTTCCGCATAGAGGTAGGCCATTTCGGCCAGTGTGATCACTTCGTCCTCGTCGCCCCGGCCATCGGTGGCGATCGTGTGCAGCGCGGCGATTGCGCCCGCAGGATCGTCGTCGTAGCGCTCCAAGAGAACCCAGCGGCGCAGGACGTTGCGGGCCGATGGACTGAGCTCGTCCGCGGTAAGGGCGTTCGCGGTCAGCTCATGCTGGGCGGTGGTGGCGTCGACACGCTCCACGCCGACTGGCGTCGCGCACCCAGCGGTGAGCAGGAGCCAGATCATGCACGACAAAGCAGCAGCGAGGTGTCGCGCTGGCGGGCACTTCGTCACATCACCTCGCCCATCGGCAGACCGGTCAGATGAGTACTAGAGAGCCTGAGGTGTTGGGTGCGGCCTCACGGGCACCGGCCGAGCTCAGCGCTACGCACGCTTGATCAGCCCGATAATGGCGAGCAGGATGATCGCGCCTATGACTGCGGCAATGATTGAGCCAACCAGTCCGCCGGCGCCGATCCCCAATAGGCCGAACAACCAGCCGCCGATCAGCGAGCCGATGACGCCGACCACGATATTGCCGACAACGCCAAAGCCGCCGCCCTTCATGATCACCCCGGCAAGCCACCCGGCGACGGCGCCGATGAGCAAAAAAATGATGAGACCTACGAGTGTCATATGCTTCCCCTTCATGCCCGGCCCTCTCGCGGGCCGATGCCAACTAACAGTGACATGCAACCAGGGCGTTGTCACTCAGGGCGAGAGGGTTTCTTCTCGGCCGGGCGGGGCTGACACGGACTGAAGGACTACGCTCGCCAAGACTCATCCCGGACCGATGTCGGGCCGCCGGAGCATCAGGGTCTGGGACGGGTCCCTGACCGCCCCCGAATATCCTGTCGCGCCTGGTGCGGATGGAGAACGGGCGATGGATAGTGTTTCGGCGGAAGCGACGCAAGCGTGGTTCGCCGTAAAGGTAGCCGTTGCGCTCAGCCCCATCCTCATTTTCTTGACCGCCGATGTGATCGAATGGTTCCCGCGCACTATTCGGCGGCGCAGGGAAGTGGCACCTCGCTCGGGACGTGAGACGGCACGCCACGAACCGGCTGGGTTTCTGCTCCGCCAGGGTGAGTCGCCGGACGCATCTTAGGTCGACGGTTAAGACTCTAACCAATCGGTGGCAATTATCTGCCCATAATCTAGGTTTCAGATTTAGGGTCTGCCTTCGCTCAGTATTTTCTAATCACCTTACACAACAGAATGACCGATTACGCGCTCTGCTCCAATTGTATTCAAGATCAAAGACTCAGGCTTAATGCTGAGTGGGTCGGTATCGAAGATTTGTCGGCTTGTCGGAGATGCCGCGCGACGGCCGTACGGAAGTTGACGACTAAGATGGCTGCGCATCTCGCATATAGGTTCTTTGTTTGGGGAACGCTTCGTCGCCTTGACTATGGGGCGGTCCGATAGTGCAGTTTAATCAGCATCGAGCAACAAGCATCGACACCGCTCCTTGGCTTGAGTCCGATTTGCGCCTTTTCGAAGATGTGCTCGGCGTCGGCTTCTTCTATTACGGCCCTAGACTCTGGATGGTCGGTGAGGTCGAACCACTAAAAGCGCTTCAGGACGCGGCAACTAGGTCTTTTGGTTTCCAGCGCTGCGCGGCCCTACCCGTGTTTATCGCGGCGGCCGAGATTGCGGGCGATCAGGTCTGATCTGGCGATAGCGTCACCAAGACCACCGAACGCGACGAGGTCGATTGGCGGATGGGCGAGCCGCGTCGCGCCATCCGCGGTGCCGGGCGGGACCCAGACCTCGCGCGTCTCCAGCCGGTAGACACCGTAGACTACACGCAGCCCGTTTAGCCCAAGACCGGTCAACTCACGCTGCACGGTAAAGGCGACCTGCGCGGCGTTGCCGGCAACCGAGGCCGCAATAAGCGCGTCGCGATACCCCGGCTGTTGCGCGACATCGCTGCCATAGGTGGCGGCGAGTTTGCGCGCCGCTGTTTCGACCACGATCAACAGCCGGTCGAGAATGCCGCGAAGCGAGTAACTCGTTGATACCGACAGGTAGCCGAGCGGGTGAAGAAAGGCATCGACCGCCGCCGACACGGCACCACACCCGCTATGGCCCAGAATCACAACGAGCCGCAGGCTTTCGCGCAGATGTTCGACTGCATACCACAGGCTGCCGAGAACGTCGTGGCCAAGGCCGTTGCCGGCAACCCGGACGACAAACAGGTCGTTTGGTCCCTCGTTAAAGATCAGTTCGATCGGCACCCGCGCGTCCGAACACCCGAGCGCGACCGCAAAAGGGTGCTGCGTCGGCGCGCTGTGCTCCCCCCGCAGCAAACCGAGATCCCGCGGATCGACGTCGATCACACGCTGTGCCAGCCCAGCGCCCTGGGACAAACCGTCGAGCAATGTTGCGAAGGCGTGATTACCGTCGCTGAGACGCAGCCGGGCCGCCTCCGCGTCGTGCGGCCGAGGGCGCGTCGGCGCTCCGGGAGACGAGTATCGGTAGATGATTTCGACGGTTTTCATTCGTATCTCCCAAATCGGGATGCACTAGATAATCATGAAATTCGTCTCGGCCAGCAGGAAAGCACCGCACCCCGCCTCGACATGCGCTGTTCACGCGGATGCTCGGGATCGTGACCCTCGACGAACCGCCCAGGGCCGACCGTAAGGCGCCCCCGAGACGCAACGAGGGCTCCGGCTGATGTGTGAGCTGGACCCCGAAAATGAGACAGGTGGCTAAGGTGGAGCCCTGCCCCTAGAAAGCGCGGATAGCGCGGGAGCAGGACA
>Ga0306922_10005668_pt1 | contig 11930 bp, 14 predicted proteins | sample sta12Cox44000082_FD_203758 | JGI IMG/M metagenome (GOLD analysis project Ga0306922, IMG submission 203758) | Lab enrichment of tropical soil microbial communities from Luquillo Experimental Forest, Puerto Rico - statoxic.12C.oxic.44.000.082 (v2)... | ecosystem: Environmental > Terrestrial >... | reverse complement strand
CCTGCTCCTTCCATCGTTGAACGTTAACACCGATGACCAGGAGCCACAGGGCCGACAACACTTCACCCACACCGAGGACCAAAGTGTAGCGCGACAGATGCGTTGCGAATGCTGGTGAAAGAAAGGACGCGAAGGTATTGGTGAGGTAGCACAAACCTGCGAGCGCCAACAGTGCGCCCAGAACTCGCGGGAAGAAGTTGGACCTGAAAAAAAGGTAGCCGACTACGACACAATGAAAGCCGAAAAAGACCAGGGCGATGTCGAAGCCAATGGTGTGCAACCTGATGAATGTCACCGCAAGCGTCCGTAACTGATCGGGCTTGAACGCCGTCAGGCCCTCTGCGCCACTCATAAAGAGCAGAGGCGCAAAGTGATTGAGCACATTGGCGCTGGCTATGGTTGCGAAGGCAAGCCTGAAGAACAGCCCGAGCAGAGCGATGGATCTGCTGACTGGTTTGAGCAACTCATAGAAAATAAGTGCGACACCAATATCGCAGGCGTAAACCATCAGCTCGGCCGCGCCGCCGAGTGCATATAGTGATTTTGATTCCAGAATCTTGTCGAGGGTCGCCGATACATCGCCGTGCATCAGCCAGGAAGGAGCAACGGGGAACGGGGCGAACAGGGCCAATACTATTATCACGACGTACAAGACGCCCGCAATTCTGGCCATGGTGCGCGGCGAAACCTCGACGGTATTATGTGTCATTTCGGCTGCTCGCAAGAGCGCCAACAGCGTTTCGCCGTCCGCGAGACGCTTGGCCATTTCTAAGGACTCATACGAGGAGCCTGGCCCAGAAGTCTCACTAGCTGCTCAGATTTCCGGGAAATTGCACAATTATAGGGTCAAGTCCCTGGTTTGTTAGAAAACCGGTAACTTGCCTTGCCGCCAATCCGCTTGGGAGGTTATGCCGTTTATCACGCACTGACCGTACAAGCGAGGTTCGTCCATCAAAGATTAGCTTTTGCGCGTATTGTGGAGATTACTGTTTTGTCCAGCCCGAAAAGCGAATCAGAGGCGTTCGCTCTCACGAAATAAATCGTCCGCCAAGGAAAGCGTGCATGGCGGAGTCTGATGTAGCCGTAAACCCAGGACTCCCCACAATCGGCAATCTCCGAATACGAAACTGCACGCCAGCGAAGCCATCTGCGATATTTCAATTCCTTGCTGCCAGGCTCAACTCGCGCCACGCTCAGAAAAAAAGCTGATAAAAGCAAGAACGCCAGAGATATGAGACCTGTCGCGTACGGGTGCTCTCTGTTGAATATGAATAGTCCAAACAAACAGAACCCGAGACCAAAGTAATACTTGAAGACGACCGCAGCATTACTGAGAGACCTTTCCCGAGCACCCATACGTCGAATTTAACCACGCTATCTACAAACTTAAAAGGACGCTGCCGTAGCGCCTGCGTGATATCGTTCAGTCTCGACTCCTGGTTTGTCAGGTTATCGGAAAGTTGGAGCCTAGTACGCGGTTGTTGGCACAGAGCGCCGTGCTAAATTTCCCACCTTCCCGCTTCCCGAAAAGAAGCGTTGCGTGAGCGACTTCGCAAAATGACGGACACAGAGCTACCATACTGTACAGAGCGGAAAATCATGGTGGGCCCAAGAGTCTGCTGCAGTTCACCGGAAGCAATTTGCTACTGGTTCGGGGCTTCGTTGATTGCGTGGGGAGTTTTGAGCCTCGCTGGTATGTACTGGCATCCTCTCCGTTGGTATGCTGCCTCAACCGCGCTCTTCGCTATGGGGATCGGTTGTGTAGCCAACTGGTTCAGGAATCGTTCGTTTCATTGCGCGCTCACCGCGCCACTGTTTCTAGTCGCAGGGGTCGTATTTGCGCTCGGCGATATGAGCCTGCTTCGGGTGAATGTCAGCTTCATATGGCTACTGGTGCTCTTGGGGACCGCTACCGCATTCGCCTTGGAGTGGCGATATGCAAAGCGTGCTCAAGTTTAGTGAGCCTAGTAGCCCGTACGCCAACCTGGGCAAGCCGCTGCTGGAGGGGTCGCTCACTGGTGCCCGGACTTCTCCGTGACGACAACGTTAAGGTGAATTGGACCGCTGTCCTGCGCGGCAAGGGGTCTGGCATCTTGCGCTTGAACCACGTACGCGCAAAGCAAAAGCGCCAGAAGAGGAACGCCGAAACGTTTGCTCACGAGCGTCCGAACCCGAGCGAAGACCCACTGGCAGCCGCCGCAAACCTCGTAAACCAGTAGCGTACGAGAGCCTCTGTAATTGGGACGCCGACAGGGGTCGCCAAGTTACGTGACCAACATTTCGCCAGCGGCTCTAGCGCACTAGATTACCCTGAAGATATTCAAAGTGCCCGTGTAGTCGCATTATCGTCCAGTCTGGTCCACAGCGAGCGCACGCTTGGGCACCATGTGAAAGGTCGTTTGATTTTTCTGGTAGAGAATGAACGCCCTATTGTCCTCGAAGAACTTGCCGAAGTAAGCCCAAGCCACTTTTGCGGAAGTAATCGGCCCTCCAAACTGGATGCCGGAGTCATCCACGTCGAGCGTTAGTCTCCCGTGCAGTGCATTGCTCTTTGCGTATAGCGTTTTTTGCTTGCGTTTGCTCAACAATGGAACGAACAGGAAGAAGAGACTGAAAGCCAATCCGGGGAGCACGCGCACCGAAAAGCCCTGTGTCCATAAGCCGTGAATCAGAAACGCCAGCAAGAATGCACCAAATGACGGCAGAACAAACCGGGTCCATCGGACCATGCGAACCGATGAGTGCTTGATGGCTAGTCTCTGACCATCGAGATAGTCCCTTTCTGATATTTCATAATCAATATGCATCAAGAGTGGTCCCCTAAGCAGATTTGATTCGTCGTCGATTGCCGGGGGGAGTCTATCTCAGACCCAAATCCTTTGAGAAGAGCCGGGCAGACCTCCCCAAGTGGATGATTAGTCGGGTGCGCCGTGAAAAGGTGATGGTCCACAGCGGGAGTTAAACCCGTCCGGGAACTGGTTCGTTCCACCCGGTAGCAATCAGAGCAGCGGTGGAGGCAACGAAACTGCTGAAGCCTCTGGTGCAGAAGGTCGCAAAGGCGACCAGGCGAGCATGCAGGCCGTAAAGTGAGTGAACGCTGAGCAGGCCTCGAAACGACTAATGCAGGAGCCGACCCGCCCCGGTTTCGGGGAAGGCCGAAGTTGATGGAATCGTACGAGCGAACAAGTTTCCATCAGTCCTGCCGGGGTAATGGCGACGGCATGCAAGCGAAGTGGACTATACGCAACACGGGAAGTCCCAGCGGTGATCGTAGTGTGGATCAACGGGCAGCTCGTGAGAGAAAGGCCGGGCCGACTGGGATGGCGGAGGGGCTCGTACTACTGATGAAGCCGGGTAACGCCGGTGGAGGGAAGGGGCCCCAGTTGCAGGCGGACGCAAGAAGCGACGAAGGAGGGGAGATTGGCGATGAGCCTGATAACTCCCAAGCTGTTTTCAAGAGTCGCAGGCGGCGTCGCATGCAATGGCGTTAGCGATTGCGTGAGTCTTCTCCGAGAGCCGGATGCGGCAAATCCGCACGTCCGGTTCGATGAGCGGGGTGTGGGTGCAGCGATGCTAGATGGCGTTCCAGTGGTTGAAAGCACCACCGGGGGAATTGCTCAGATACCCCCGTAGTTATACCCGACAACGAGGAGGGCGACCGAATCGTTGAAAGCTCGGGAGTAAAAGCTCCTGTTGGCTGGGCGAAAGCCTGGTCAGATCCGCCAGGGGAGCAAGCAACTTGTTACGGGCCGTAGCAGCAGCGAACCTGTGAAGCCGCGAAATGCTCATCCCGTCGGAAGCGGATGACGGGGTAATTAGAGGTGCCGAACCGTTTCACACTTGGTGAAGGCCAATGCCATCGACGAAGAACTGAGCAGAAGCAGTCGATGGACCTCTCGAGGTCTTTGAGGACGGCACGACAAGAAGGAACGATCATCGAAAGCACGGAACCACTGGTGGGTCGCTTAGGCGCACCAGCACAGCGAGGGCATTCCTGTATAAGCGGCTATGCCGTGAAGTCGGGATGCGCCCACTAGTGGGACGCATGGGGCCGATTAAGCGAAGATGGACCGAGACAATATAACTCGGATCGGAGCGAGGGCCTCTAGGGTAGAGGGGCTAGCCCCCTCGAATGGCGGTGCACTACCGAGCCGGCTGTCCGGACACAGTGCCGGACATAAAGCTTTGGCCACGGAATGCACGAAAGGCAGATGCAAACCTCGTGTTGTGCGGTGCATGCTTGGTGCAAGCTTAACCTACGCGACCCGAGGGAAGGCGCTGCCCTATAGCTTGCAAATGCCAACCTTCCAACCGTACTGGGGAAAACCCGCCGTACGGGATGATAGGGGGGACGGTGGAAACGGCGGCATCATTCGAAGCCCGATTTCGCGCCACCGTCCTACCCGACAAACGGAAGCATGGCGGAACTAGTAATCACCGACAGACGAAAGAGTCGGCAACAGATAGGCTGCACCTAAACTGCCGCGCCACACCTCGACTCCACTAAAGTCAAATCCTGCTGATAGCACTTGTTTGGTTTCCGGTTACCAGAAAAGACTATTTAAACTGCTGATTGTGTTGCTGACTGATCAGTTCGTCGTCCGGAAAGCAGAAGACCTACCCAGCAGCTAACGGGCCAAGTGAACAGCCAGGACAGCCAGTACCAATGTGGCCAGGCCTTGCTCCAGTTGGGAATCGTCGCGGCGATGCCCATGACTTCCCCAAGGACGAAGAACCAGAGCACATGCCGGTTGGCGCGGCTAGGAGCTAAGCGTGCGCAGAGCCAGGCGCAAAGGATTGAGACGAGCACGAACAACGCTGTGCTTGTCAAAAGAGCAACGTCGGTAGGAACACGCCCCCTGACGAAATCACCGGGAAAGAGGCGCGAAAGTAGAGGGGTCGGTCGCAACGACAAGCACCACAGACAGCATGTAGCTGCCAAGAACGACGACGATGGATTTAAACACCGGCTAATACCTCCATGTCTTGACCAACACCCGCAGCATAACGGCTCAACCTTATATCACGCTTTGGGTCAGTGCCTGGTTAACCAGATGGGATGTAGAAGGCCGGTCTCCGGCGGGATGCGATACGCTCCCAATTGTTCGACGTGCTCGAGGCACAAAGAAAAGGAGACCGGCAATGCAGAAGATTAGCACTATGCGGACCAGAGGCAACAGCAACAGGACCTGCAAAGGGCAGCTCACGATTGGGTTGGATCTGGGAGATCGTTCGAGTTCTTACTGTGTTTTAAATGCAGCAGGGAAATCACTCTGGAACAGAAATTGCCGACGACCCCGGACGGGATGAAGCAGAGCTTTGGGAAGATGCCGCGGTGTCGCCTAGCGATGGAGACCGGAACGCATTCTCCCTGGGTGAGCCGACTGTTGACGGCGCTGGGACATGAAGTAATCGTGGCGCACGCGCAGAACGTGCGCTTGATCGTCATCGCGAATCTGGAGCGAGTTTCACTACAATGAGCCGAAGCGATTCTCTTCTGGCGAAAGACGCGTTAGCGGCATAAAAACCTGTCCAGGTCACAAGAATGACTAAGCGAGAACCCGACGGCCACCGCCAGAAAAAGATTCCCAGGATGGTGCGGACTCGGTCAAAGACACTCAAGCTGTTTGTGGTTTCAGATGTTGGGCGTCGAAGCACACTCCCTTCTTCCATACGATCAGTACGATGGTGGCAATTTTTCTGGCCAAGGTTAGCCGCGCCATCTCTGGCCGCATGCCTTTGGCAACTAAAGCCGCATGGAACTGTGCAAAGGGACCTGGCTTGCTGGAAGCCACGACGGCCGCACCCTTAAACAGGTTCTTCAGATCGTGATTGCAGTTTCGGTTCAGGCCTCGAACCAAGACGTTCTTCCGGGATCGTTTGAGCTGTCCGTCGACACGCCTGTGATCGGCGCTGCTATGCATCTCGATGGCTAAGCCGCCGTACGTCCACAGCTGCCGCTTGGTGCGAAAACGATGAGGCGTTAGCAGAATGCCCAACAACACCGCGGCCCGGATCGGCCCAAGCGAAGGAATCTCACAGAGCCGTTTCCAGGCCTTTTGTTTCTTACTCTCGGCGAGCAGATCCCGTCGTACTCCCAGGCGCAATACTCTCAATGCATCGAGTTGTTGGTAATAGCATTCAGCCCGACGGCGCACCCCAGGTTCGTTGATCTTGCCGAGCCACTCGGCCCGATGACGCTGCGCATACACCTGCTTACCGGTACAAGGAATGGCCCAACTGCGATAAATGGCTTTCACCCGTGACTTCACCCGCGCCAGGTCTCTGGTGATGGTCAGATAACTGCGCACCAACTCCTTCAGAGTTCGTAGGCCATGTTCGCCGTGATACACCGGATTGAGATGATCGAGACGCAGCAGCTCGGCTAAGCGGCGGGCATCGATCTTGTCGTTTTGGTTGCCCTCTCGCATGGACTTGTTTTTTTCGCGGATCGCACACCACTAATTTCGTGACGTGCGGTTTCAACAAGTCGTACAACCAGGCGGCTGAAGTGCCTTCCTCAAAGGTGACCTGCAAATCTCCGCGCAGCCCGTTGATAAACTGCAGGATCATGCTGGCTTTGGTTTCGATGACGCATTCCATTACCACCTTGCCGGCAACATTCAGGACAACAATCGAAATGCTTTCCTTGTGGACATCCATGCCGATATATTTAGTGCTGATCATAAAGGGCGCCCTCCTCTGGAGCGGTTGAGCTAGCACTCAAACCCTACTCCACGAGGGGCGCCCTTTTATATTGCGTCGCGTTATCGTCTACTTGGCGCCTAGTACTTCACTCGACGATTATGCGTTACCGGGCACTGACATCGCTTAATAGCGTGCGTCCCCGACGTAAAACCCTTCTATTTTTCTCCTATGAATCGGTCGTAAGTTGCAGGCAGTCCGAATCCGAATTTCGAGCACAAAGCAGACACGTCGCAAAAATCCTTTTCCTTTAATTCATAGCCAGAATGAAATTTGACGGCCCACTCCGGCGAGATGCAGCGGACTGTTTGGCCATCGATGATTCCAGTCCCGGTCAACGATGCCGCCGGGTACATTTCCCCTTTTTCAGGCGGGCCGTACACACCGTTTCCGTTTTCATCGAGCACGACAACATGCACATCGATTTCCCTACCGCTCTCATGACGCAATACGAAATTCCACGGCCGTGCATCCTCCAATCTTACTTCTCTGTATCCTCGCGTTAAGAGGGCTTCACGAAGTGACGCAACATATCTCTGCGGAATAGTAATATCCAAGTCTTTGTGGGGCCTCGTTTGCTTACCGAGGAGAGCGTCAACACCCCATCCGCCATCGATCCAGACGTCAACGCCAATCTCGGACATCGTCCTATAAAAGTTAAGGACGTCAAGCGAAGTCATTGGTCCACAGTAGCATGCGATGTTCCTGAGAAGCGTTCAACGAAAAGCCGTCACTGATTATTTAATCGTGATACCTTGAGCCGATGCTTGATGCTTTCTCTTTGAGATCACGACAAATAGTATTTGCGGCACGCTTCGAGGCAGGAGAGCGTGGCGCAAAAATAATTGACATAGACGACCTCCTCGTAGGATTGGTCCTAGAAGACCAAGGAATGCTGGAGAAATACCTATCCTCACTGCTCGGTGAGTCTGGTCATTTGGCCAACCAAGATGCAAGGCGAAACTCGTTTTTTTCGCCAGAAATAGCGAATAACTTTCTTGCCCAAATGGGAGGGATTCTCCCGAGGGCGCACTCCATAGACCTTTCAGCGGAAATGCCGTTATCTGCTGCCCTCGAACACACATTCAATTCGGCAAAAGACATTCAGACCCGGTTTCAACACAGTGAGATAGAACCCTTGCACATTTTGGCGGCTTTGCTGACAGAGGAGTCGAGCCAAGGCGTCAAACTGTTGCAGAGTTCTGGAATAACGCAAGAAAAGGTGCTACTGAAGCTGGGCGGTGCCAACGAGAATTAGCTTGAGGCAAGAACTTTTTTCGCTAACTCCTGTGTAGTCTCCCGGCCTTCAAGTGGTCCGTGACAAACCGAACACCGCACAGGCACAAACAGCCGTCCATGGGCGATTGCTTGCGCTTTGTGCATTTGGTCCTCGTAGAATCGACACGGTGCATTCGTCGTCGCGGCTTGAACGTCCGGAACGCAAAACATCTGGACGGATTGGGCGACTGCGCGGCGTGACTGCCAGGGCGGATTTCCTGGAGAGATGCACCTGTGAGCTGCCTGGCGATGTTCAAGATCTAGCAGGGGAAGGACGTCGCAAGCCGGCGCTGGAACGGCGCACATTGCTGTACCCGTTGCTGTCTAACGCATGTCTAACGCCGGTTCGTTGACTTGCTTCAGCCCCGCAACCTAAGATTCTCGCCAAATGCCGGAGTCACTCATCGGCCAGACCATCTCGCATTACCGCATCCTGGAGAAGCTCGGCGGTGGCGGGATGGGCGTGGTTTACAAGGCTGAGGATATCAAGCTCCACCGCTTCGTGGCTCTGAAATTCCTACCGGACAATGTGGCCCAAAACGCACAATCCCTGGCGCGATTTGAACGAGAGGCACAGGCGGCGTCAGCACTGAATCACCCTAATATTTGCACCATCCACGACATCGGCGAAGACAACGGCAGAGCATTCATCGCCATGGAGTTTCTGGAAGGCAAGACTCTGAAACACGCCATCGCTGGTCGGGCAATAGAACTGGAAACGCTGCTGGATGTAGCTATTGGCGTGGCCGACGGGCTGAACGCCGCGCACTCAAAAGGAATTGTTCACCGGGACATGAAACCCGCCAACATCTTCGTTACCGAAAGTGGCCACGCGAAGATTCTCGACTTCGGACTGGCCAAGGTTCGTTTAGGCTCAAATGCGACTGGCGACAAAGAGACTCTTGCCACAGATGAAATAGACCCCGACCATTTGACGAGTCCGGGCAGTACCTTGGGCACCGTCGCTTATATGTCGCCTGAACAAGCAAAGGCCAAGGAACTGGACGCACGCACGGACTTATTTTCGTTCGGAACCGTGTTGTATGAAATGACGACTGGGCAGTTGCCGTTTCGGGGAGAGAGTAATGCGACAATTTTTGAGGCGATTCTGAGTCGGACTCCCGTGGCCCCTGTCCGCTTAAACCCTGACCTTCCTCCTCAGCTGGAACAAATCATCAACAAGGCATTGGAGAAAGACCGAAAGCTGCGCTATCAGAGCGCCGCCGAGATTCGCACCGATTTGCAGCGACTGAAACGAGATTCAGAGTCGAGTCGGCCAGCGGTTGCAGAAGTGGAATTGAAGGCTGTCAGGCCCGGTCAGTCCCTCTCACCCGCGCCTTCTCTCCTAGAGACTGAACAAACCTCCGTCATAGCTAGGCCTGTAGCTAGGACTATGAGGCGCTACAAAACAGCGTTCGCTGCTGGTGGAATCGTGGTGGCGGTGCTTCTTGTTTTGTCAATCTTGTTGACTGTTATCCGTGGTCGGGGAGAGGCCATTGATTCTGTAGCGGTACTTCCCTTCCTGAACGCCACTACTGACCCGGATTTGGAATATTTGAGTGACGGCATCACCGAAAGCGTCATCAATAATCTCTCTCAATTACTAAACCTCCGAGTCATCTCGCGCAGTACTGCGTTCCGTTACAAGGGGAGTAAGGCGGACCCGCAGAAGATCGGGCAGGACCTGCACGTTCGAGCCGTACTCACCGGGAGGGTCCTGCAGCGGGGTAATACGCTGATCGTCAAAGTCGAACTGATGAGCGTCGCCGAAGGCGCGCAGTTGTGGGGTGGCCAGTACAACCGCAATGCAGCGGATGTCTTTGCGCTGCAGGAAGACTTGTCCAAGGAAATCTCCGAAAGATTGCGACTTCGCTTGAGCGGTGAACAGAAACAACGGCTGACAAAGCGTTACACAGAGAACGCGGAAGCCTATCGTCTCTATCTGAAAGGCCGCTACTCTTGGAACAAGTGGACCGAGGCTGGTTCGCGGAAAGCAATCGAATATTTTGAAGAAGCGATCGCTAAGGATCCAGGCTATGCATTGGCGTACGCCGGGTTGGCCGATGCCTACAATTCTCTCGGAAGTTACGGGATCGGTGTGTTGCCGCCGTCCGAGGCTGGGTCAAAAGCTAAAGCAGCCGCGATGAAGGCGTTAGACAGAGACGATACCTTGGGTGAGGCTCATGCGTCCTTGGCTGCGGCGCGATTCTTCTATGACTGGGATTGGCCAGGCGCAGAAACGGAATTCCGTCGCTCCCTGCAGCTGAATCCCAATAACGCAAATGCTCACCACTGGTACTCACACTATTTGATGGCATTGGGCCGAGTAAATGATTCGTTGGCGGAGAGTAAGCGCGCTGTGGACCTCGATCCACTCGATATCGAGATGGGCGTCCATCTCGCTTGGCACTATTATTCAGCACGCCAGTACGATCAAGCCGCGGAGCAAGGCCGGAAAGCGGTGGAAATGGACCCGAATTTCGCCGAGGCCCATTTGTTCTTGGGCGAGGCTTATGAACAGCAGGGGAAGGTCCAGCAAGCGATAGAAGAGCTCGAGCAAGCCGTTACACTGTCAGGAGACCGCACATGGATGCTGGGTGCACTTGGCTATGCATACGCACGCTCGGGACAGAGAAGAAAGGCAGAAAAATCGCTAAGCCATCTGTTAGGAAAGACCTATGTTTCGAAGTACGATGTAGCGGTCATCTACGCTGGCCTGGAGCAAAAAGATCGGGCGTTTGACTGGCTCGAGAGAGCCTACCAAGAGCGTTCGGACTCGTTGGTGTACCTCGGCGTGGACCCTAGGATGGAGGGCCTTCGCGGTGATCATCGCTTTAGGGAGCTGATAAGCCGCGTCGGCCTGCCGCAATGACGTTCCCGACATCCCCATCCTTAAGCAAGCCAAGGCAATAGTGCTGGTCCCACACAACAACAGGCGAGGACGATTGATGTCTATTGCGACACGAATCTAAGTACTTTCTATGCCCATCCCAGCGTGCCAGTTTGACCGCGCCTTGCTCACCGGAGGGCTGGCAGTGGTGGGGACTTCATTGGTACCACCGGTGGTATCACCAATGGGGCCACTAATGGTGACCACCAATTGCGACAGCTTATGCCTCGCACCGGCGCTGGCCTGGGAGGGCAGGCCAGAGAGCTCACCGGCGCCTGGCGTATTACGGTGCGCCGGTTGGCGCCCAGCTCATGAGCGACACGGTGTAACCAACTCGCAGGCCTCGTTCTTTTGAATTTGTCATCGACTTTTCCGGACAGAAACGGGAGGCTCTTATCCCGTTCTACCGAACACTGACAACCGGACTTCCCGGGGACTGAGGCCAACAATTCCCAAAAGACCGACATTTGTTGCCGGCGACACATTTGCTACCACGGCGAACGTCGCGCCTCCGAGCTTTAGAGTCGGCTGCAGCCAATCGTGTGGCGAAAAAAGCGTGCCGTCGAGGAGGGAGCGGCTGAACACCATAAGACTGGAGCATTTCGGTCACGAACCCATTGGAAGCGAGCTGATTGCGTAGTATCGAGACATCAAAGAGCCGGACTCTGTGTACTTCGTGACTACGCCTATATGCATCGCCGACACGACGAAAAACTTCTACGCCTGAATTCCGCAGGGTCCGCACAATCTCGCCTGCAGCTCCCCTCGGCAGAGTTTCGAATGCAATTGAGTGAACGTACGCGAGGTCGGATTGATAGAGCGATTGCATCCAGCAAATTCTGGCTACTCACCTCATCATTTGCAACTCGGGTGATGGGGCAAATCGGAAGTAATTCTACCTACCTGGTTCGGATTACCGAAATCACTACAAATTCACTTGACCGGTTTGGCCGTTAGGACTAAGCCGCTGGCGCGGCGGCTAGGTAGCGTAGTGGTCGCAGGGCCTGTGTGGCGTTAGCGTCAGGGTCACAGAGAGGAGTTCCCTGTGACCCGACTT
>Ga0306922_10005666_pt1 | contig 11933 bp, 11 predicted proteins | sample sta12Cox44000082_FD_203758 | JGI IMG/M metagenome (GOLD analysis project Ga0306922, IMG submission 203758) | Lab enrichment of tropical soil microbial communities from Luquillo Experimental Forest, Puerto Rico - statoxic.12C.oxic.44.000.082 (v2)... | ecosystem: Environmental > Terrestrial >... | reverse complement strand
GTGCTCATCGCCGACGAACCGGTGTCCGCGCTGGATGTCAGCGTCCAGGCCACGATCCTCAACCTGCTCGCCAGCCTGCGCGCGGAACTGGGGCTCTCGCTGCTGCTGATCTCGCACAACCTCGCGGTGGTGCGGCACCTGTGCGACCGGGTCGCGGTCATGTACCTCGGCCGCATCGTCGAGGTGGCGCCCACCGAGGAGCTGTTCAGCGCCCCCCAGCACCCCTACACCCGCGGCCTGCTCGCCGCCATCCCCCGGCTGGCCGTCGGCGCGCCCGATACCGGAGCGCCCGCGATCACCGGTGACCCGCCCAGCCCGCTGCACATCCCGACCGGGTGCCGGTTCCGCACCCGGTGCCCGATCGCGCAGCCACGGTGCGAGCAGGAGGACCCGGAGCTGGCCAGCGAGGCGCAGGCCCCGGAGCACCTGGCCGCCTGCCACTTCGCGTTCGAGCCCGCGCCGCCTGGTTTGGCCCGGGCCCGGGAGCAGGCATGACGTCGGGAAGGAGGTCGCCATGAAGGTCTTCCTGTCCAGCGACATGGAGGGTACCGCGGGCGTCGTCGACTGGGACCAGTGCGTCGGCGACGGCCCGGAGGCGGCGGCCGGGCGAGCGCTGCTGCTCGACGAGGTGAACGCGGCCATCGAGGGCGCGGTGGCCGGCGGCGCCACCGAGATCGTGGTCAACGACTCGCACTACAAGATGCGCAACCTCCCGGCCGGCGCGCTGGCCGGCGGGGCGTCCTACATCTCCGGCAGCCACAAGCCGCTGTACATGATGCAGGGCCTGGACGGCAGCTTCGACGCGGTGCTGTTCGTGTCCTACCACGGGTCGGTGGGGGCGCCGGCCGGGCTGTCACACACCTACAACCCGGGCGCGGTGATGGAGGCCAGGCTCGGGGGCGTGGTGACCGGGGAAGCGGGCATCAACGCGCTGGTGGCCGCGCACTACAAGGTACCGGTCGTGCTGGTCACCGGGGACCGGTGCGCGTGCGAGGAAACCGCCGCGTTGATCCCCGGTGTGCACACCGCGGTGGTCAAGGAGCACGTCAGCCGGCTCGCCGCGCGCAGCCTGCACCCGGACCGGGCGTGCGCGCTGATCCGGAATAAGGCGCATCTGGCCATCGAGGGCGCGGCCAAGGCCGCGCCGCCGCCGGTGGGCTCCGCCCCACTGGAGGTCTCGGTCCGCACGACGGACATCGCGGAGGCGGCCAGCTGGGTCCGCGGCGTGGAGCGCACCGGCCCCCGCGAACTACGCTTCGACGGCGAGGACCCGCTCGCCGTCTACCGCAGTTTTTGCGCGGCGATCCTGCTGACCCGCGCGGTTGCGGACGTCGTGTGACTGGAGGTGCGCCCGGCACCCAGCGCCGCGCCTCCCGCCTGGTCGACATCGCCGAGGCGGTCGGTGTCCACGTGTCCACCGTGTCCCGGGTGCTCAACGGGGACCCGGCGCAGTCGATCCGCCCCGAGGTCTACGAACAGATACTCAGGACGGCCCGGCAGCAGGGATACCGGCCGAACGCCCTGGCCCGGGCGCTGAAGCGACGCCGCACCGGGGCCGTGGCCTTCGTCATCCCGCTGCTGCGCAACCCGATCTGGGTCCGGCTGCAGCGCGGTGCCCTGCAGCGGGCGGGCGAGCGCGGCTACGTCGTCATGATCATGGAGGACGCGGGCGAGGACGCCAGGCCCCCCGACGACTACCGGTACCTGGTGGAGGAGAGCCGGGCGGACGGGCTGCTGCTAGCGACCGCGCTGCGCATTGCCGGGCACGCGGGCGGCGTGCCCGCTGTCCCGCACGTGTACGTGAACCGGCGCGGGCCCGACCGTGGCAACGACGTGGTCATGGACGAACCGGGAGCGGTCCGGCTGTTTCTCGACTACGTGACAGGGCTCGGCCATCGCCGGGTCCTGCTGATCGACGGGCCGCCCGACGTGGACACGGTGCACCGCCGGGTGAGCGCGGCCCGGCGGATCTGCGCCGCGCGGGGGATCCAGCTCATCGTGCGCCACGACGCGCCGACCGAGGAGGGGGGCTGGCGCGCGGTAACCCGGCTGCCGGGCGGGCCCGCCATGCCCACCGTCTGCGGGGTCGGCAGCCTGAACCAGGTGTTCGGCGTGCTCGCCGCCCTCCGCCAATCGGGCATCGGGGTACCCGCGCGGATGTCGGTGGTGAGCTTCGACGAGGACGAATGCCTGGCGTTCCTGGAGGTCCCGGTGACCAGCGTGGCCATGCCACTGGCCGAGCTGGGCAGCGCCGCCGTGGACGCGCTGATCGCGCGGATCGAGCGGGAGCCGGCCGGCAACGTAATGATCCGCCAGCCGATGAGCCTGATCCAGCGCGGCTCGGTAAGTAACCCGCCTACTGGGTAGCCGCGCCTACGACCGGTATGCGTCACGGCGATGGCTGACCTGCAGGACGACCACTTCGTGGTGGTCCTCATCGATGCGATACGGCACGCGATACTCACCCCGCCGGGCTCGCCACAGCCCCTCGAATGGTTTGCGTAGCGGCACCCCGACAACCCCGGGCCGGTCAAGTAGCGGGCCGGAGATGAACTCCCATGCCGCGAATGCGACGCCCCCCGGCAACGACTGACTCAGGGCACGCCGTACGCCAGGAGCCATGACAAGGCGGTATGGGTGCTGCTGTCCGGCTGGAGGATCGGTACCTTCAGGCACTGCGCCCCTCACGGCGCCGGCGTTCTTCCATCAGTGTGCTCATCTCAGCCGCCGAGATCGCTTTCCCGCCGCTGACCGCGGCCTCGGCCTCCCGGAGTTCAGCCATCGCCTGCGGATCGGAGAGCAGTTCGAGGGTCGCCTCGATCGATTCCAAGTCATCAGCCGCCATCAGCACGACGTACTCTCGGCCGTTGCGGGTGATATGGACCCGCTCATGGGTCCGGTCCACCTCGTCGGCTATTTCCGACAAGCGGGCCTTCACCTCGGAAAGCGGCATCGTGCTCATAGACTATGATTCTAGTCTACAGTTAGGGTGCCGTCGACCGGGCAGGCGATGGACGCGGCACGGCCGTAGCGTTGCGCGGATCTTGTCCAACGTGCCGGGCACGGAATACCCGGCCGTCCGGCGGCGAGGGGATGGTAGCCATGGCTGATTTCGAGCAATCACGAGAGATCGACGCGGCGCCGGATGCCATATGGCGTCTCGTGTCGGATCCGGCCCGCCTCGCGGACTGGGTTCCCACCACTACCGCCAGCCGCCCCGCGGGCGAGGACGCGGTCCAGTTGCGGGGTGAGTCTCACGGCCACGACTACGACACCCGCGGCGGGTTCGTGGCCGACGACGCGGTCCGGCGGTTGTCCTGGGACAGCCCCAGGCTCAGCGGCTACCGGGGCACTCTGCAGGTGGCCGATCGCGTCGGCGGCTCGCGGGTGACAGTCCAGGTGACCATTCCGGACGCCCTCGCCAGGGAGGACGAGGAGATCACCCGGGGCCTGCGCGAGACCCTCAACCGCATCGCCCGGCTCGCCGCAGAGTGACGCTGACGCCCGAGGTGAGCGCCGGGCACACTCCGCGTCAAATCCGAAACGCCACGTTTACGCTGGTAGATCACTGATGGTGGACCATGATCACGGGGGTACTGCCGGTGGAGCATTGGTGGCCCGTGATCAAGGGCCGAGCAGGCGGGAGGCGAATGTCGCGCCGGGGCTGAGGCGGGCCAGGGAGCCGGTCAGTTCCGCCTCGGCGGCGCGCAAGCCTCCGATGCCAAGCGCGGCGAGCCCGTCGAGGACGAACATCGCCGACGTGGTCGAGGAGGTGATCCGGGTGCGCACACACTGCCGCCAGTTCCACCGCCGGCAAGTTACCCCGCGGTCATCGCGCCAGATCACCTCGCCCGGCTCCGGGTGCTCGACCACGGGCTGCCCATCGGCGGAGGTGTCGAAGTCCTCGTCGCCAGTCGCGCGGACCAGCCGGGCCGGGCCGGTGTAGCGGGCTAGGTCCTCGCCGCCGACAGGGAGCAGGCAAGCGATGGACACGGCATTGTAGGCGTCGGTTATCCGGTCGATGCGCGGCAGGTCGGCGCCCACGCGGCGCAGCAGTGCCTCCACACTCGGCCTGGTCCGCTGCGGCTTGGCGCCGAACGCGCGGAACGCCTCCCGCCACTCGGCCACCTCGGGCAGTTCTTCGGGCCGCGAACCGCCCAGGTGCTCGCGGGCGCGCTCCTCGGCGGCCGCCAGCACGGCATCGCTGGCCGCGTCGCTCGGCCCGGGGCGCAGGCCATCGGCGACGATCAGCAGCGCGGCGTAGTCGGGCCGCAGCGCGCGTACCTCGGCGGCCACCTGGGCGCCGTCAAGCCACATTCCAACCTCCGGGAACCCATGGCACTGACCACACCCGCAACCATGCCGTGTCCTGAGACCTGCCGAGGGTAATTGTGCCGGCCAGAGTCAGCGTGGATCAACCAACGACGGCAGGATGGACGGTGGCGGAGGCCGCGGCGAAGGCGCTGGGGCTTAGCCTGTGCCGTGTGGCTGCCACGCGGGGAGGGGAACGCTGATGGCTGACGCCGACGACGTGCGCCGCCTTGCGCTGGCGCTGCCCCACGTGGAGGAGATCGACAGCGATGGCTTCGACTTCCGGGTGGGCGGCAAGGGGTTCGTCTGGTCCTATCCCGAACGGAATCCCGGCAAACCCCGGGTGATCCGTACCGACATCGCGGTGCTGTACGTCGGCGACGAGGCCGAGAAGCAGGCGCTGCTGCTCGGTGAGCCGAGTATCTTCTTCACCACGCCCGGGTACGACGGCTGGCCACTGGTAATGCTCCGGCTGGCGGCGGTCGACCAGGCACGGCTGGCGGAGCTGGTGGTCGACGCATGGCGGATGCGCGCCCCCGCGGCGATCGCCAGCGAACTCAGCGAGGATGCCGGTACCGGCTGATCAGCCGAAATGCGGCATGGGCCGACAATCCCCGGGGGTTTGATGCGGAGGCCGGTGGGAGACCGGTCATGGCGGGATAGCAGCGCAGGCATGGCCCTTGTGCGTGATCATGGCGGTTGCCACACCTGCCAGGTCGCTGCCGGGGAGCCATGCCCGCCTCGTCATCGTCACCGATTGACCCCTTGCGGTTGGCTCTCGGCACTATCACGAAGTGCTGATTACTGCACTGGCCTGCTCACCCAAGGCACCGCACCGCATCCCCGATGGTGACACCAGGGATCTGCAGTAGCGTTACCCCAGCGGCCTGGGCCCGAGGGGTGCGGCATGGCCGAATCGATCCGACCGGGCACGGGCACCAAGGGCTACGACGCCAACGCCGTCTACATGCTAGGCAGCAGCCCCGGGGAGAGCGCCCGGCTGCAACGCCAGGCCGAGGAACTGGCCGCCGACAGCGCGGCACTGCTGGATCGGGTTGGCCTGCGGCCCGGACAGGTGGCGATCGACCTCGGTTGCGGGCCGCGCGGGATCGTGGACTTGCTGGCCAGGCGAGTCGCACCAGCTGGCCGGGTCGTCGGCCTGGACGCCGACCCCGCGCACGCCGCCATGGCTGCCGGGTTCGCCGCCAGGCAAGGGCTCAGCGGCGTGGAAATCATCACCGCTGACGCCCGCAGCACCGGGCTGCCGGCGGGTTCTTTCGACCTGGTGCACGCCCGCACCCTGCTGGTCAACCTCCCCGACCCAGCCAGCGTGGCGGCCGAAATGATGCGGCTGGCCAAGCCCGGCGGCTGGATCGCTTCCATGGAGCCCGACACCGAGCACGCGCTGTGCTACCCGCCGCACCCCGCCTTCGACCGGCTCTGCGAGATCTTCACGGTGGCGTTCCGCCGCAACGGCGCCGATCCGTGGATCGGCCGCCGGGTACCCGAGCTTTTCCGCCAGGCCGGGCTGGAAGATGCTGCGGTGGAGGCCAGGGTGCAGATGTACCCGCCTGGTAACTCCCGCCGGACCAGCCGCCTGGACCTGGTGCGTGCCATGCGCCCGCAGGTGCTGGACATGGGGCTGGCCAGCGCTGCGGAGCTTGACGAGCTGGACACCGCGGCCCGCGCGCACCTCACCGGCCCCGAAGCGGTAGTGATGTCCGGCCTGCTCTTCCTTACCTGGGGCCGTAAACCCGGTCATGTACCGTCCGGGCCCACACGAACCACGTAACTGCCGTTGCGGCACCTAAACGACTTTGCCGAGACCCTGCCGAATGCGGCCAGGCCGTGCGCTGTCCAGCCGGTGCTCCGGGCGTGAAAGTCGACCGCGCACGCGAAAAGCCCCTCCCGGTCATGCGGAGGGGCTTTTCCCCGTGGGGCTTTGGTAATAAACGGCTAACGCAGGCAAGGTGGTATTGCGCCTGCCTAATCATCACGTTACTTGCCGAACTGGTCGAATTCTCCGGTTCGTGCGCCGCCGAGAAATGCATGCCATTCACCCGGAGTGAACCGGAGCACCGGGCCGGAGGGGTCTTTGGAATCGCGGACACCGACCCCGCCATTCGGGAGGCTGGCGACCTCGACGCAGTTGCTGTTGGAGAAACTCAGAGAACTCTTGGTCCAGGACAAACCTGCGCTAGACAGCCCTTCCCGACGGTCTTCGTGCATTGAACTGGCCATGTCCCTACCTCCTGAACGTCTTTGAGTTGTAGCCAAGAGAACGGCTACGGAAGGAGCAAGATCGACTACTGAGTGTCCCCACGGGGGTTTGATTTGGAGAGACATCGTAGGGGTTTGGGACTCCTGATCGCTAGTGGGAAGTTCAGGGCCCTGTGATCACTAGGGAGAGTAGCGACAGACCTCGATGCTGGCGCGCGACACGCCGCCGAGCTCATCTGCTTGTGTGCCCCTGGGCCCGTAGATGCCTTGACCTGCTGGTATGGCAAGGGTGGCCGACTGTAGGCATCGCAGCGGGTGAGCCTGCCGACACCCGGCCCGTCGCATCCGCCGGCGACTGCGGTGGGGCACGGCCGCCAAGCGGTGCGCCGTACCGGGGTGCGGGCCGGTGTATCGGCTGCCTGTGCGGTGGAGTGAGGATCTAGCTCAAGGCAGGGTCAAGGTTCCCGCTGGCCGCCCGACCAGTGCGATTCAGCGGTCTTGAGAATGAGTTCCTTAGACCGGTCCGGGTCGAGCGAGGCCCTGGTGAGCATTTGAAACGCGATCCAATGCAGATAAGTCTCCTTCTCGCCTTCCAGCGAGAAGTCATTCAGCAGGTGCTCGATGCTCACCACGTCCTTGAGCCCGGCGTCGCTGTCCGGATCGAAGCGGAATATGACGAAGGACTCCGCGAAGACGGCGTGCGGCCCGTCAAGCGGGAGGACCTGCACCGTCACGTTGGGCCGGTCAGCCTCCACCGCGAGCCGCTGAAGCTGCTCACGCATCACAAGCTCATCGCCAACCCGACGCTGCAGGACAGACTCATCGATCACTACTGACAGATCCAGTCCCGATTCGCGAGTCACAATATGCTGACGCCGCATCCGGACCTTGACCAATCGGTCGATCATAGCGGGTGTGACCGGCTCGATCTGGCTATAAGTCTTAATTATGTGCCGGGCATAGGCTTCGGTCTGGAAAAGACCTGGCAAAACGTCGACGTGATATATGGCCATCGAACTGGCCTCGTCCTCGAGGCCGATGAACTGCTGGTAGTCGGAGGACAGGCTGTCACCGTAGTCCTCCCACCACCCCTTCTTCGATGCGTCTTGGGCGAGCGAAAGCAGGAGTTCGCGGCGGGGCCCGGTGATCTCGTAGTAGTCGAGCAACCGTGCTACCTCGCTTGGCGGCAGCCCAGTCTTGGCGCGCTCGTACCTGCTTATCTTGGACGGGCTCCAGTGCAGCGCCGCGGCAACGGCATCCCCGCTCTGACCTTTGCTTTCCCTGATCTCACGCAACTCGGCCGCGAGCCGGCGGCGCCGTACCGTGGGACTGCCTGGCACGGTCATGCCTCATCCCTCCTTCACCCGGCGGGACCAGTACGGCGGCCATCTCGAAGCCGTGGTGCAACTTTCGGTGCAAGCGCACTAATACCAGCGTAACGAAACCTTCGCACACCGCAACCGGGCGAAGCGGCAACGGGGTAACGATTGGACCGTCCGTCATCTCCGGTTTCCTGCGCTCTCGCGGGTGGCGGGCCACCGTTATGTGGGGATCTTCCGCGCGGAAGCCCCAACGGCCCGGGACACCTGGTGAGCACCAGCTGGAAACCAGGCAACGACGGCCGGGTGAATACGGCAAGAATGCGTATCTCGTGGTCCTTGTGGGCGTTCGCGGCTAACCTCATACTGGCTTTCATGCTCACACGGCGAACCTTTCTCCAGCTCATTGGCGCCTCCACGGGCGCGGCCATCACCGGAACAGAGTTTCTGTCCCAGACCGCAGCCAGCGCTGCCCCGGCGCTCTCGCCGCAGGGCTCGAACGGCGTCGAGCACGTGGTCGTGCTCATGATGGAGAACCGCTCATTCGACCATTTCCTCGGCTGGCTGCCCGGTGCCAATGGCCGCCACAACATGACCTACCTGGCGACCGATGGCAACGTCTATCCCAACTACCCGCTGGCCCCCGACTTCCAGGGCTGCGGGTACAGCGACCCCGACCACAGCTGGGAAGGCTGGCTCATCGAGTACAACTACGGCAAGATGGACGGCTTTCTCCAGCGGCCCACCGCCCTGGATCTCAACCCGGGGGTGACGGCCGCCGCTGCCAACACCTTCCCGGCCGGCTACTACACCAATCTCAACGCCGACGGAACGCCCAAGGCCGTCCCCGACCTGCCCGTCCTGGGCGCCCTGGCCCAGAACTACACGACCCTGGACCACTACTTCTGCTCGTTCGCTGGCGAAACCTTCCCCAACCGTCTCTACCAGCACGCCGCCCGGACCGACCGGGATCACAACATCACCAAGATCTCCACGCTGCCGACCATCTGGGACCAGCTCTCCCCCGTCCCCAACACCCAGGGCATCCCGACCGGTGGCTACTTCTTCCGTGATCTCCCGTTCCTGGCGCTGTGGGGCCTGAGGTATTACCCGTTCTGGCACCTGTTCGCCCCCGGCGACACCGACGTTCTCGGGATCCCGGTCACCACCCCGTCGTTCCTGGAGACCGTGGCCGCGGGGACGCTGCCCAACGTCGCCTTCGTCGACCCGGAGTTCGCCCTCGCCGACGACGGGACCGGGGCCGACGACCATCCCAAGGCCGACATCAGGCGCGGTGAGCGGTTCCTCGCCGACACCTACCACGCCCTCGCCGGCGCGGGCTACCTGGACAGCACGGTGCTCGTCATCACGTTCGACGAGTGGGGCGGTTTCTTCGACCACGTGCGGCCGCAACAGGTCATCGACGACACCAACCCGGCGACCGTGGACCACACCGGGAACAGCACCACCCCAACGGACGGCCAGCTCGTGCCGAACTACACACAGCTCGGCTTCCGGGTGCCGACCATCGTGGTGTCCAACCTGGCAGCGGCAAGGGTCGCGCATAGCGGCCCGTTCGAGCACACCTCCACGCTGAGGATGATCGAGTCCACCTTCGGGCTGTCCTCGCTCACCGCCCGGGACGCCAATGCCATGGACCTGAGCCAGGTCCTGAACCGGAAGGTCCGCCAGCCCGTCCCCCAGAGCGCCATCCCAACCAGCGATCAGGTTCCGGGGCCCACCAGCGACGCCGCCGCGTTCTGCACCGCCGCCAGCGTCCAGTCGACGTCCCCATCCCCCGTCTCCAAGGGCAAACCGAATGCCGCGGCGCGCGTCCTGCCGCAGTCCGGGTACCCAACCGGAATCGGAATGGCAGGCCTGGCCCGCCACTACCAGCAGGCGACTGTCAAGTAGCCACAACCACACGACGGCTACCCCCCAAGGGGATCTTCGCCGTCATAAGCGCACGGAAGCCCCTAACGGCCCGGGCGCACTGCGCCCGCGCAGTGCTGGATGTGCCCGTTCGTGGGCAGGCGAACTGCAATCACCGGGACGCCCACAGCATCATCCGAGGTCTGAATTTTCCGGAATCAGACGAGCGCCATTCATGATCAAGCCAGGCCACCGCAGCCACCAGCTGCGGCAGCCACGACGGGTGATACCGAAGGATCGGCCCGGCACACATTTGCCTCAAATCGCGCCGGGCCGATCCCGCGCCGGCCTCCTTCAATCGTGATAGAAGGTGATAATGCCGCCTGGATTAAGGCCGAGTGCGTGGGTGGGAACTATGGGCACGTTCGCTGCCGCCGCAGGCAATGCGGTGCTAACCAGCGCCGACCCGGCCAGGCCGAGCGTTAGGACCGGGGGAATGATGAGGGCTCGCCCGATGCATATGGCTTCCTCAATAAGCGACTTCCGGGGCGGCCACCGGTCAGCCTAGAGAGCCCGGGCGTCTGTGGTCTAGTCCAATGGGGTATAGCCGCTATGGTGTACGATGATCCGCCCTAAATGACAATAAGAAATTTGGCATAAAGGATATTGGCAGGTCATCTGGCAAGTCACTGGCCATCGTTCGCCACAACCACTTTGGCGCGCCTCCGGTTTACCGAAAGGCGGATGCCTATTTCGCTGCAGGATCCGACGCAACCTGCGCACTGTGTTTACTATTCCACGAATAAGGGGCTCGCTATTGGCGGGTAGTGATGGCGGGTAAATGTCAACCCAAAAAGCATCGCTTGTTAACAGAATATCCCGGTAGTACAATTCGCTTCGTGCCCTCAGTGACCCGGGCCAGCGGGCTGATTGGCCGCGACGCCGAGCTTGCGACTCTTGTCAGGCTTGTGACAGAAGTGGCTGCGGGGCAGGGCGGGACGGTTCTGATCGAGGGTGAACCTGGTATTGGCAAGACCGTGCTGGTGCAGGCGGCCCTGACGGAGGCTGGCGCTGGCTGTCAGGTGTTTTGGGGCGCTGGCGACGAGCTGGGGCAGGCATTGCCGCTCCTGCCGCTGCTCGAAGGATTGCGGGTGCGCCAGCGCTCAGCGAATCCCCGGCAGAACGCGATCGTCCGGCTGCTGCGCGGCGAGGACAACGCTGACCGTGGCACGGATGTATCGGCCATGCTGGCGGAGCAGTTGCTGGCGCTCGTCGCCGAGCAGTGCGCGACGCGGCCGACAATCCTGGTCATCGACGATCTCCAGTGGGCCGATCAAGACAGCATTACGCTGTTTGGCAGGCTGGCGAAGTCGATACCGCAGATGCCGTTGCTGCTAATCGGCGCCATGCGCCCGGTCCCGCGACGGGATGAGCTCCTGGCGCTGCGGCGAGCGGTGGGCGATGCCGTGCGGCTGCAGCTCAGCGGGCTCCCTGCGACGGAGGTCGCCGAGCTGATCGCAGCGCAGGCCGGCGGAGAACCCGAGGACAAACTCCTGCGGCTCGCCGACGGAGCGGCGGGCAACCCGTTCTACGTTATTGAGCTTGTCGCCGCGCTGATGCGCAGTTCCGGCGTAACCGTGAATGGCGCGGGAGCTGTGGTGCTGCTGAACGGTTCTGCGCCGCCCTCCCTGTCGGCGGCCATCGCGGACCGCCTTGGCTTCGTCTCCGGGCCGGTGCGCGAGATGGTACGGGCGGCCGCCCTGCTCGGCGTGGATTTCGCCGTGCCGGATTTGGCGATCGTCTTGCGCCGGTCCGTGGCGGACCTGGTCCCGGCGATCGACGAGGCCCGGGCTGCCGGCGTGCTGACCGAATCCGGCACCGGTCTCGCGTTCCGGCATCCACTGATCCGCACCGCGCTGTATGACGACATAGCGGCACCGGTCCGCGCCGCCTGGCATAGCGATGCGGGTCGCGCCCTCGCCCAGGCCGGCGCCCCGGTGGACCGGGTTGCTCGCCAGCTGCTCTGGGCGGTGGGCGGGTCCGGCGGTACGGCCGAACCAGCCGATGAATGGATGCTGCACTGGCTGGCTCGCACTGCGGACCTGCTGATCGGCCAGGCACCTCAGGTAGCGGCCGAGCTCCTGCGGCGGGCGGTGGCGACTTCCGCCGCTGGCTCACCCCACCACGACTTCCTGGTGAGTCGGCTGGCCG
>Ga0306922_10005664_pt1 | contig 11935 bp, 10 predicted proteins | sample sta12Cox44000082_FD_203758 | JGI IMG/M metagenome (GOLD analysis project Ga0306922, IMG submission 203758) | Lab enrichment of tropical soil microbial communities from Luquillo Experimental Forest, Puerto Rico - statoxic.12C.oxic.44.000.082 (v2)... | ecosystem: Environmental > Terrestrial >... | reverse complement strand
CTTTTCGATGAGCTTTGAGATAAGTTTCCTCAACCCGCTGATAAGGCAACAAGACATTTGTGTGGTGTTCGATGCGGCGACGTTCAAAGCGGAGCTGAGCCGTGCGCGCACCTTTGGCCTTCTCGACGAGGTAGACCGTTTGCGGGCCGCGGGGTTCGGCCGCGGGGGGTCACTCGACAACGTCGTCGTGGTCAGCGGCGATCACATATTAAACGCTGGGGGCTTGCGCTATGCAGATGAGTTCGTTCGCCACAAGCTGCTCGACGCATTCGGCGATCTCTACCTAGCTGGTGGCCCAATAATCGGACAATTTCGTGGCGTGCGCTCAGGTCACGCCCACACGAGGCATTTGCTTGCGGCCCTGTTTGCCGACGCTGATGCTTGGGGCTACACTAATCTGAGCCGCGGCACCGGGTTTGGTGCGCTCGATCAGCCAAGCGAAATGCGCCTCTCCGGGGTATAATTTGAGCGTTGGCTTATCTCCTGTGCAAACGATCCGTGCTATAAGCGGAATCTGACCCCCGTTATCGGGCTTATGATGCGTCGATTGTCCTTACTTCGGTGGTTCGGCGTGGCCACCTTGATGTCCTTTCTTGCCGCCTGCGGTGGCTCAAAGAAGGATGTCTATGTCGAAAAGCCGGTCGACGATCTTTACAATAAAGCCATGGACGAGATGGTCGAAGAACGCTTCGCCGCGGCAGCCAAAACCTTTGACGAAGTCGAGAGCCAGCATCCCTATTCGGTCTGGGCCACGAAAGGCCAGATTATGGCGGCCTATGCCCAATACGAGGCGGGAAATTATGGCGAGGCGGTCATCGCTGCGGATCGTTTCATCCAGCTGCATCCGGGTCACCGTGACGTTGCTTACGCCTATTATTTGAAGGCGATCTCGTATTATGTCCAAATCACCGACGTCGGCCGCGATCAGAAGATTACAGACCAAGCCTTGAAGGCGCTCGATGATGTGGTGCGTCGTTTTCCCGACAGTAAATATGCACGAGACGCCAAGCTTAAACTTGATTTTACGCGCGACCATCTCGCCGGTAAGGAAATGGAAATTGGCCGTTACTATCTGAAACGCAGCCAATACCTAGCCGCGATGAACCGCTTCAAACGTGTTGTCGACAATTATCAGACGACGACGCATGTCCCCGAGGCGCTCGAGCGTCTTGTCGAATGCGACTTGGCGCTCGGTCTCAATGACGAGGCCAAGGCCAATGCGGCAGTCCTCGGTTACAACTACCCGGGGAGCGAATGGTATGAGGACAGCTATACCCTCGTCACCGGGACCGGCAACCCAGGCCTACCCAAGGAAGGTTGGTTCGCGCGAAACCTCGGGAGTCTTTTCTGATCTGCTCGACGCAGTCGCGTCCTGCAACATGAAAAATTGTTAATTTCAGGCGGACGGTCGACTGGCGTATTCAGCGCGCCATTGAGTGCCTTCGGTCCCTCTCGCGCACACCCTCTTTGCCGCGGCTGGGATTTGTATCTGCAACGAGCGTTGGAGCGTTGAGGAATGCTGCTGCGGCTTCTCGCGGTCTTGTTTCCCGTCATTGCGGCCGTCGCGGCTGGTGCCGCCGACAAGCCGTCGGGAGTCACCGGACTCTTTCTGACGACCCGGTATCCCGCGCTGACCGTGCGAGCTGGCGAGACCACGACGATCGATCTTTCGCTGCGTAACTTCAACCTGCCGCCGCAACAGGTGGCGCTGTCAGTCCCGCAGCTGGCGAGCGGGTGGAAGGCAACGGTTCTTGGCGGCGGTCAGCCGATCGAGTCGGCGATTGTCGACCCGGATAGCGAGGAGAAGCTGCAGCTTCGCCTCGAACCCCCGTCGGGCACCGGGCCCGGCGGTTATTCTTTCATCGTCGAAGCGCAGGGTGGCGGAAGCACATTGAAACTCCCGATAACTGTCACGATCGGGCAAGAGCTGCCGGCCAAGCTCAAGCTCACCACGAACTTCCCGGCGCTGCGCGGTACCGCTACCACCTCCTTCAAATTCAAAGTCACAGTCGCAAATGACAGTGGGCGCGACGCCACGATCAATTTCAGCGCCGACGCGCCGAAGAACTTCCAAGTCACCTTTACCGAGGCCTATGGCACCCAGCAACTCACCAGCATCCCGATTGAGGCCGGCAAGTCGAAGGACATTGAAGCCGCTGTGGCCTTGCCGCGCGATACGCCGGCCGGCGAATACAAGCTCGCGCTGCACGCCAAGAGCGAAGCGGCGTCTGCCGATCTCGAACTCACTATTACCATCATTGGCCAAGCCCGCTTGGCGCTCGCCGGCGAAGGCGGCCGTCTCAGCGGCGAAGCCTATGCCGGCCAGGACAGCCAGTTGACCTTAGTCGCGAAGAACGACGGCAGCGAGGCGGCGCGAGATGTCGAGTTCAGCGCGACGGCGCCGGAGGGCTGGAAGACGAGCTTCGATCCGAAGGAATTGCCCGAGCTCGACGCCGGCAAGTCCCAGTCGATCAAGGTCACGTTGACGCCGGCCGCCCGTGCGATCGCAGGTGATTATCAGACGACGATCCGTGCCAGCTCGGCTGGCGGCCAGTCGGAATCGGCAAATTTTCGCATCACTGTCCTGACCTCGACCGTGTGGGGCGCCGTCGGCATCGGCGTCATCGCCGTCGCGCTGCTCGTCGTCGTCTTCGCCGTCGCCCGGTTTGGTCGGCGGTAGCGAGCGCAGCATGGCTGACGAAGTCGTGATTCGGGCCGAGGGGCTGACCAAACGATACGCCACCACCCTCGCCGTCGACCACGTCGACATCGAAGTTCACTCCGGCGAGATCGTCGGCATTCTGGGGCCGAACGGGTCGGGCAAGACGACCACGATCCTGATGCTGCTCGGGCTGACCGAGCCGACCGAAGGCCGTGCCGAGGTCGCCGGCTTCGACCCATTGCGCGAGCCGCTCGAAGTCAAGCGGCGAGTGGGCTACCTGCCCGATTCGGTCGGGTTTTATGATGGATTGTCGGCACGCGATAACCTTGCCTACACAGGGCGGCTGGCCGGCCTGTCGCGCCGCGAGATCGACGAGCGGTTTGCCGAGGCGATCGCAAGGGTCGGGCTTCCCGATGTCGGCCGGGAGCGGGTCGCCACGTTCTCGCGCGGCATGCGCCAGCGGTTGGGGCTCGCCGAGATCCTAATGAAACGTCCGAGCATCGCCATTCTCGACGAGCCGACTGCGACATTGGATCCGCATTCGACGCAAGAATTCCTGGGCATGATACGCCGCTTGAAGGCAGACGACACCGCCGTTCTGCTGTCGTCGCATCATCTCGATCAAGTACAAAGTGTGTGCGACCGGGTGGCGCTGTTCAACCTTGGGCGGATCGCCCTGTCGGGCAGCGTTACCGATTTAGCGCAGCGGGTCCTCGGCGGCGGGCATGTCATCGACGTCGAGGTTCGCGGCGTCGGGGTTCGCGATCGCATCGCCGGCATGCCGGGGGTGGTGCGAGTGCAGGTGCTCGGCACCGATCTCTACCGGGTCGATTGCGAGGGCGATTTGCGGGCAGAGATAACACGGCTTCTGGCTCCGATGTGCGAGTTGACCGGCATTCGTTTTGCCGAGCCGAGCCTCCATGAGGTCTACACCCGTTATTTCGACGAGCTGCGCCATGCGGCGTAGCGGCTCGCCCTTCACCGGGGTCGGGATCGTTCTCGCCAAGGAGTCCGCCGACCAGCTGAGCGGCATTCGTATGGTTGTGATCGAGGCTCTGGTCTTTCTGATCGCGCTCGTTCTGGCTTGGTTTTCTACGGCGACGATCCGCGAATCGATCGGCCAAAGCCCGTTTCTGTTCCTTCGCTTGCTGACGATGGCTCCGGATCCGATTCCGTTTTCGTTCATCGACACGGTTGGGCTGGTGACGCCGATCATCGCGATCGCATTAGGCTTTGATGCGGTCAACGCGGAGTTCAATCAGCGGACCTTGAGCCGGATCCTAGCACAGCCGATCTATCGCGACGCCCTGCTACTTGGAAAGTTTCTCGCTCGACTGCTCGCGTTGGCCATCGCGCTGCTCTCGCTGTGGCTGCTGGTGTTGGGGGTGGGCTTCCTGCGCCTCGGGCTGCCGCCCAGCGGCGAGGAGCTGGTTCGGATGTTGGGGTTTCTCGTTGCGACCATCGCCTACGGCGGCGTGTGGCTTGCGGTCGCTTTCTTGTTCTCGATCCTGTTTCGAGCGCCAGCGACAGCGGCCCTGGCGGCGTTGGGCCTCTGGCTCGTCTTCTCGTTCTTCTGGTCGTTAGTTATCAAGCCGCTTTTGGCGACCCTGATCGCCGGGCCGCCGGAGGATATCTTCGGCCCCAATCTCGCTTACATTCAGACCTCGCAAGCGCTCGATCGGATTTCGCCAAACACCCTCTACGCCGAGATCGCGCTAGCCCTGCTACAGCCGGCGACGCGCACCCTCGGCCCGGTGTTCATCAGCCAGCTCCGTGGCGCATTGCTCGGCGCGCCGTTACCGGCCGCACAGAGCTTCATCCTGGTCTGGCCGCAGATAACCGCGCTGATCGCCGCGATGATCCTCATCTTCGCGGCCGGCTATATCGTCTTCCAGCGCCAGGAAATCCGCGCGTGATCGAGGCGTTGTCCGGACGTTGATTTCCGAGGTGATCAGTGCATAGTGAAAGCAAGACTGCGGATGGAGGAGTCCTCGACATGCTCGCCGCGCCCCGCTTTCATCACCTGCACTTGAACTCTGTTGATCCGGACCGTGCGATCGACTTTTACACGAGGCAATTCCCGAGCACGGCGAAGGGGAGCTGGGGCGGGTTTCCTGCACTCGAATCGCCCAACGACGTCCTCGTGCTGTTTACCAAGGTTGACACGCCCCCGCCGACCGAGCCGCAGAGTGCGATCTGGCATTTTGGCTGGCATGTCACTGACGCGCGCCTCTGTCTCGCGACCTATAAGAACAGGCCGGAAGTCGATCTACTGCCGCTTTACACAACCGACGAAGGTGGCTCGGTTCTGATCAGCAGCGATACCTGGCCCAACATCGGCAACGTGCTGGGGCTGACCAAAGCCCAAATTGCCGAGGCCAGGGCTAAAGGCGTCGGACCGGCCGGCGGCGGCGGGTTCTCGTATATGAGGGGTCCGGATAACGCCCTTGTCGAATATGCGGGGAACCACCCGGCCGAGCGCTTCAACCACGTGCATCTCTATCAGCAAGACCCGATCGGCGCTCTCCACTGGTATCAAAGGCATCTGAACGCGCCGGTACGGCCGGGTTATGCGCCTGCCGCGGCCGAAGGCAACCTGACAAGCGGCCCAGACCGCACTTGGCCGGCGCTCAATAGCGAAGGAATGTTCCGCACACCGCGGGCCGGTGTCGAATTCGGCGACGTGTCGATGATGTGGTACGCCAATCAAGGCGAGCGACCGTTGAGTAGCTCGCGCGGCCAACTGCAGGATCACATCGCGCTCAGTGTCAGCGATCTCGACGCATGGATCGACAAATTGCGCCGCGAGGGCGTCAATTTCCTTGAAGAACCGTACCCGCTCGGTGACGCGCGTGCTGTGATGATCGAAGGCCCGAGCCGCGAGGCGTTGGAGCTCGTCGAAGTGAACTAAGCAGAACTCGTCCGGCGCCCCTCAGTCGAGGGGGCGGCCGTGGCGGGCGATGAATTCGGGAAAGGCTTCCTCGGCCCTTGCCCCTCTGACGACGTGCGTCGTGAAGTGCCGCTCCTCGGTCCATTGCTCTTCGAGGCTCTGCGTCATCTGCTTAAACAGCAGCGTCTTGATGCCCATCACCGCCGCACGGTTGTTGCCGGCGATCAGCCGGGCAAGCTCCATGGTTTTCGCCCGCAACTGGCCGCGCGGCACGAGGTGGTTCAGGAGACCGATGCGATAGGCTTCCTCGGCGTCGACGATTCGCGCAGTAAACAAGAGCTCCTTGGCGATCGGCCAGCCCACTTGGTTGGGCAATGTCCAGGTGCTGTTGATCCGGCCATAGGCGGCCGCCAGAAAGCGAAAACGACTATCTTCGCAACCGACGCGCATGTCGAGCGAGGAGGCCAGCACCGCCGCGCCGCCATAAGCGAGACCGTTGATCATGCCGATCGTCGGCTTCGCCGACGCGGCGATTTCATAGCTGCCGCGGCGCGGCGGGCGGACAGCGTCCAATTCCTCTTGCGTATAGCGGCGGTCGTCCTCGCGCTGCTCATGGATGTCGCCGCCGGCAGAGAACGCGCGGCTTCCGGCCCCGGTTATGACGATGCAGCCGATCGTGTCGTCGGCATCCATGCGCTTGACCGCATCGTGCAACTCACCCGACAGCTTCCGGTTCATCGCGTTGAGCTGGTCGGGCCGGTTGAGGGTCAGGATCCCGACCCCGTCTTCCGTGTCCACCAGGATATGTTCGTATGTCATCTTTCCTCCGATATTAGGCGAAACCGAATTCCCGCTCGGCGAGCGAAAGGCTCTCGTCGACTACCGCGACTATCTGGTCGATTTCGTCCCGGCTCACGACCAGCGGCGGGCACAGCTGCAGTGCCATGAAGACGCGGGTCAGCAGCCCTCGGTCTTCCATCAGCTGCAACAGGTGACGGATGTAGGGATGGCCGGCGGCGGCCGGACCGATGCCGAACGGCTCCTTGGTCGCCTTGTCCTTGACTAGCTCGACCGCGCACATCAGGCCGAGCCCGCGCACATCGCCGACCGTCGGATGCGAGCGCAGCTCCTGCAGCAGCCCGAGCAGGTACTTGCCCTGGTGGGCGCTGCGCTGTGGCAATTCCTCACGCTCCAGGATCTCGATGTTCTTCAGTGCGGCGGCGCAGGAAACGGCCTGGCCGCCAAAGGTCAGCAGATGCGCGAGCGCCACGTCCTGCTTCTTGAATTCCTCGAACAACGTTCTCCCGACCGCCACCGCGGCGATCGGCGCATAGCCCGACGATAAGCCTTTGGCCATCGTCATCAGATCCGGCACGACGCCGAACTGCTCGGTCGCGAACATCGTCCCGGTGCGGCCGAAGCCGTTGATCACCTCGTCCATGACAAGCAGCACGCCATGCTTGTCTCAGATTTCACGGACCCGCTGCCAATAGCGTTGCGATGGGACATGGTTCGAATTGGATACCGAGACCGGCTCGCCGATCACCGCCGCCACCGTATCGGGCCCCTGCGCCAGGATCTCCTGTTCGATCGCCTCGGCGCACAACAGGTCGCCGGCCTCGCCTTCGACCCCGAAATCGTTGCGGTAGCGGTTCGGCGACGACACGAAGCTGACCCCATACATGAACGGGCCGAAGAATTTCTCGCTGCGCGACGAGGTGATGCTCATCGCACCAAAGGTCGCCCCGTGGTAGCCGCCGCGCCGGGCGATGATCTTGTAGCGCTTGGGGAACCCGCGCATCGCCTGGACCTGCTTGGCGATCTTCATGGCACTCTCGATCGCCTCCGAGCCGCCTGAGCAGAAGAAGAACCGGTCGAGATTGCCAGGTGTCAGGCCGGCGAGCACGTCGCCGAGCTGCACCGCCGCCAAATTGGTGTAGCTGGCGGCCGAGACGTAAGCCAGCTCGCGTGCCTGCTTGGCCATCGCCTCGCCGATTTCGGCACGGCCATGGCCGACGTTGACCACGTAAAGCCCGGAAAGACCGTCGAGATAGGAGCGGCCCTGAGCGTCAAACAACCGGCAACCTTCGCCGCGCACCATGACCTTGAGACCGTCGCGTTCAGCGAGGTCGAGCCAGCGGGCGCTGTGTATCCAGACGTGATCGAGCGCCTGACGTTCGATCGATGAGAATTCGCGCGCCGTCGTCGCGTCGTCGTTCATAGCCGCCAACCCCTGTTGTTGCCGAACGGTATCGTCTAGCATGCCATAAAGATCATGGAAGGACACCGATATGCCGAGCTTCGACCACCACGGCGCTTACATCTACTATGAGGAGTTCGGCCAGGGCTTCCCGATTCTGACCTTCGCGCCTGCGGGCCTCGCCTCGGTAATCGCCGTCTGGAGTGAGGCTTCAGCGCCGATCAACCCGACCACCGAATGGGCGGCGAACTATCGCGTAATTGCGATGGACCAGCGCAACGCCGGCGGGCAATCGCGCGCCCCGATAACCGCGCAGGACAGCTGGGATACCTACACCGCCGACCACATCGCGTTGCTCGACCACCTGCGCATCGATCGCTGCCATCTCTATGGCCAGTGTATCGGCGGCTCGTTTATCCTTAACCTGATCAAGGCCCACCCCGAGCGCGTTCAGTCGGCAGTGCTGGCACAGCCGATCGGGCGCGTCGGCGCCATGGCGGCGGGCCGTCCGGCGCGGTTCAACGCGTGGGCGGAGGGGCTCAAGGACCACCCGGAGGCTACCGAACCGGTGCTCGACGCGTTCTGCCGGAACCTCTACGCTCCCGGCTTTGTCTACTGCGTCGATCGCGCCTTCGTGTCGACGGTGAGAGTGCCGTGCATGGTCCTGGCCGGTAACGACGAGGCGCATCCCTACCCGATCTCCGAGGAGCTATCGAAGCTGCTCCCAAACTGCGAGTTCATTCCGGAGTGGAAGACCGGGGCGGTGCTGACCGCGGCCAAGGCGCGCGTCGCGGAATTCCTGGCGAGGCACACGCCGGCCCGGGCATAGCGCAATCCGGCACTGTCCCCCGGCGGGCAACCGCCGGGACGAAAACAACAAAAATCGCGTTTTTTGCAACGGAACGGCCATCATCGCGGCTTACAATTGCAAACTGTTTCAAGCGCTTACGAGAAGAATTCGTTACTTAGCGGAACAATGGGATTTTGCCGCCGATCAACGAATTCAAACCGCCGCATCAATCGAAAAAAAAATGGAATTTCGCGCGTCAGCGGAAACAGAGAAATGCAAGCCACTGATCAGCATCTCTGCGCTGCGCAGATCGCGCTCCAGACCTTTCTGGGGCCGCCGGTATGTCGATATGGGTGACGGTGTCAACGCGCTGAGGTGTGCCGCCGCTGGTGGGCTCTTTGTGTTCTCGGCGAGTCGGCAAAACGTTGTTGCACCCGAAAGACCAATATAGTCTCGCCGTCTCACCCTGCATTCTATCCCGAGGGGGAACCGCCGATGCCGTCCGTCCGCAATGTCGCCCGCGAGAAGCTCGAACAAGGCCAGCTGTCGCTCGGGGTCGGCGTGCGCATCACGCGCAGCGTCGAGATTGCCAAGGCCATGGCAGTGGCCGGGTTCGACTGGCTGTTTCTCGACATGGAGCACGGCGTGATGTCACTCGAGGCCTGCGCGCAGATCTGACGGCGGCGCTCGATGCCGGCATCGCGCCGATCGCGCGCGTGCCGAACGGCGAATACGCGATCGCCACGCGAGCGTTGGACAATGGCGCGCTCGGCATCGTCATGCCGCATGTCGATAGCGCAGCCGAGGCCAGAGAGGTGGTGAACCGTCTCAAATAACCCGCCGATCGGCCATCGCTCGATGGGCGGCATCGGACCGCATTACGGGCTGCGCTCAGCCAGTTCGGGCGAGGCTGCGACTGCGCTCAACGCCGCTAATCTAACGATCGTCATGTTGGAGACGCCGAAAGCGATCGAGAGTGCCGAGGAGATCGCATCGGTGCCGGGGGTCGATGTGCTGTTGATCGGCACCAACGATCTGTGCGCCGAGATGGGGATCCACGGCGATTTCGGCAACGAGCGGGTCGCCGAGGCATATCGGATGATGATCGCAGCAGCGCGAAAGCATGGTAAATTTCCTGGAATGGCCGGCGTTTACAACGAGACGCTGATGCCTCGCTACATCGAAATGGGCGCGCGCTTCGTCCTCTCGGGCCAGGACGCCGCCTTTATGGCTGCCGGTGCAGCACAGCGAACTGGGTTCCTCCGTAAACTCCCCGTGGGTGCGGGGTAATTTCCGCGGGAAAGCTCTCGAAGCTCACCCCGAACCACGCCCCGAGCCTGCGTCGCGGCGTTCTCGTGAAGCACACGCCGTCCCCGGCGTAGGACCGGCGCCCCAACCCTAGGGTGCCGTCAGGCGCCGGTCGGCCGGACCACGACGCAGGGCAATTGGCGCTGGTTGAGACGCGTGCAGGCGTTCGCCGCCACGCTGGCCGACAGGTTGGCGAGGCGAGCGCGATAGAGGACGGTATTCCCGAACGGCGCCGTCGGCTGCACCGCCAGAGCGGCTGAGCGGAGCTGGTCCGGTGCCTGCGAGCGGGCGCCCTCCGCCACCTCGCGGGCCAGGTCCGGACTTTTGAAGGCCCCCACCTGGATCGCCCACCCTCCGCCGGACGACGCCGATTGGGTTGGAGCTGCGCCACCCGGCGCGGCAGATCGGCTCGGTGGCCGGGGTGGCGCTACGGGTTTCGGATGCGACTGGACCGTCGGCGGCACCAACTGGACGGGGCTGCCTGCCGTCGCTGCGCTGCCCTCAGCCGACGCCATTAGGACGCCCGGCGCGGCCGGTGTCTGCGGCAGCGACGTGCAGGGATGGTTGGGATCGTAGGCGGCATTCAAGTCGCAGCCATTGACACCCAGCTGTTGAACGAACGCCGTTTGGACCGACACCGGTTCCGCTGCGGCTCGCTCCAGAGACGTGCAAGGGTGGTTTGGACTGTACGCGGCGTTCAGGTCGCATCCCGCCGCCAGGCTGGCCACCGTCGGCCTCTGTGCGCGACGAGAGCGGGCGGAGGCATAGACTGCAAAAGGCCCTGACTTCGGCACGTCGGTACCGAGATTGGGCGTGATCGCGGCGACGTAGTTCACCGTCTCTTCGGGTAGCGCCGCTCGTCCGGCCAGGTAATTGTCGACCCGATCGGGACCGGCGTTATAGGCGGCCAGGAAGCCTGGCGCGCCAAACCGGTCATACATTTCTCGAATATAAGCGGTGCCTGCCAGAATGCTGTTGTGCGGATCGTACGGATCGTCGCCGAGCTGGTAACGCACCCGCAGCCCCTCATAGGTCGCGGGCATGACCTGCATCAGTCCCATAGCCCCCGCCGAAGAGGTGGCCTGTTGCTCACCGCCCGATTCCTGATGCATCACCGCCCGCACCCAATGCCCGGGCACACGGAATCGCTCGGCAGCCTCGCGGATATAGGGGCCCCAGGGATCCTCGGGCGGTCCGGGCGGCGGATAATAATGCGTCGGCCTCCGCCACCCCTCCGCACCGATTTCGGTCCGCCCTCCTGGGCCGTAGCCCTGCTGGGCGCAGGCGGCGAGAACTAGGACCGGCAGCAGCCACCACATCCTTTGCAGGCGCTGCCGCAGCGAAACCCGAACCCTTCGGTTTTGTCTTGAGGTCCCCCAAGTCATTGGGAATACGCGTTAGCAATCTCCGGATCACACGGCAAGTTGTTCTGTTTTGGATTGGCGAGGACGCTACGAAACTCCACAGAAACAGCGGCGCCAGACCCAGGCCGCACCGGACCGGTTTAGGCGTATTACCTTCTGCTATTTGACCGTCGCGAGCGCAAGATGCGAATCGACGAGGTGCCAGGCTCGTGCAACCAATCCTCTTTTCGAGCAGAAACGAATAGAATCAAATACGGGGACAAGACAGGAGGTCGCTTGCCATGACTGAGCTACACGGTCCGCTCCAGGGTGTGAGGGTGGTCGCCTGCTCGACCGCGCAAGCCGGCACGGTGCCTTACATGCTAATGGCCGATCTCGGTGCCGAGGTGATCAAGATCGAGGTGCCGGAGGTTGGCGACAGTTCGCGCGGCTCGACCGTCTTGCCCGGGTTGCCCAGCACCTATTTCGAAACCAACAACCGCGGCGTGAAGAGCCTCACTTTGAATCTGAAGACAGCGGAGGGTCGCGAAATCCTCCGCAAGTTGCTCGCGACGGCGGACATCTTCGGACAGAACTTCCGGCCGGGGGCGGCGGAGAAGAACGGCTTCGGCTACGAGGAGCTGAGGCAGGTGAACCCCCGGCTCGTCTACATATCGGTCTCGGGCTACGGCCCCAAGGGACCGCATGCCGATTTGCCCGGGACGGATTCGATGGCCCAGGC
>Ga0306922_10005662_pt1 | contig 11937 bp, 10 predicted proteins | sample sta12Cox44000082_FD_203758 | JGI IMG/M metagenome (GOLD analysis project Ga0306922, IMG submission 203758) | Lab enrichment of tropical soil microbial communities from Luquillo Experimental Forest, Puerto Rico - statoxic.12C.oxic.44.000.082 (v2)... | ecosystem: Environmental > Terrestrial >... | reverse complement strand
CCGAAATCCGGCCCCCGCCGCCGCTGCATCTCGATTCAGGAGATGGTCGGAAAGCTCCGGGCGGCGATGGATGCCAAACAGGCTCTCGACCCGGACTTCGTGATCATGGCCCGGTGCGATCTTGGCGGTGTGCCGGGCGCCAGCTTTGCGGAGATTATTGAACGCTGCCAGGCTTACAAAGCCGAAGCGCAGGTCGATGTCATCTGCCCCAATGGCTTGCGCACCTGGGAAGAAATTCAAGAGGCGATCCGCCTCATTCCCGGACCCGTCGTCCCCCTCATTCCCGCCCATCTGTCGCCGTATCCCTCCTTACAGGCGCAGCAGGATGCCGGGGCCGCCGCGGCCTGGTTTCCCGCGCTGACCACGATGGCAGGCTTGCAGGCTAACTGGGATTTCTTGAGCGATTTTCAGCAGCGCGGCACATTGGCCCTGGATGCGCTCCGTGCCCAGGCGGCTCAGAGTCCCTGGGGCGTCGCCACTAATGGCCGCATCCTGGACGAACCGCGTCTGCGCTCCATGGAGGAGATGTATCTTCCAGACTAAGGCTGGAGACGCTGTCCCGGGCTCTCGGCTGATCTTGGCCCGTAAGCCGGCATCCGACAGGTTGCCTGCTCGCTGCCTAACCAAAACCCCGGCTGGTGAACATGTGTAAGCCGGCAGTTCCAGCCGCCTCCATCAGCGCAGCGCGGCGGTGTGGGCTATCATGCGCAGCCGTCATATGAACAATGCCTCGGTATCGTTCATACGGCGGAAGAGGCGGTAAGGCGAGTCTGGCAGCCGCAGGAAACTCTCCATGAAGCTCACCGACATAAAAGATATTTTTAGCATGGTCGAGAGCATCGCTACAGCTGCGGGTGCTGCCGCCGCACTATATTGGTTTCTGTTTACCAGAAGTTCCAAACGCCTGAATTGAGTTTGATGCTGATCTTAAATTTTACGATGTGGGGGGGCGGTAGATCATTACATTGACGAATTACTTGTCATTATAAGTATTAACGTGGTTATCCCCGTTACGCAGGTACGGCATAGCGTTTCAGTTTCCGCCATATTGCGGGATCGGTAGCCCGCCGGCGCGCCCACTGGTCGGCGAGGGCGGTAAAGATCGCCTCGTCGAACTCAAATACGTCCTCCTGCGGGAAACCAACCGGCTCAGTCTCGCCGGCCTCGACAGCAGCGGTTATCTCGGGATTAGCGAGATAAAAGACACGATCGCTGATCCCCATCAACATTCTGCGCAGCGGTTTACCGCCGGACGCCATCACCAACACACCTTCTTGCATCTAGCCAAAAACCTCGCCGTTTCAGCTAGATTCCTCGACATTTGGACGCCGGCAACCACCTATTTAGAATATCCCGCGTCGGTCGGTGATCGCGCATATTGACGAATATGCGATGCGGTATATTCTCGCCGAGACTGTCGAAGATGGGTTCCAGATGGCTGCACAGCCTATAGCGGGTCGGGGGAATACCCCACCCTACGTTCCTTATCCAAGCTTCAAGACGCTGATTGGGGAGTTGCGTGAGCACGGCGTGCCATCGCGGATCGACCGTTCGGTGTTGCGGCGGTTCTCTGGAATCATCGGCAGTCAACTCCTGACCACGTTGCGCTTTCTCGGCCTGATCGACGATCAGAACCATCCTACGGAGCGCTTGGTCGAACTTGTAGCGGCATCGAACACTTCCGAATGGGGCGCGAAGGTAGTCGCGGTGTTGCAGGCGGAATATGCGCCGCTGTTTGGTCTTGATCTTGGAAACGCAACGGCTTTGCATTTCAACGAGACATTCCGCAAGGCGTTCCCCGGTTCGGCTGACTCCGTAACTCAGAAGTCGATTGCGTTCTTCCTCGGGGCCGCCAAGGACAGCGGAATCGTCATCCGCGATCGCGTCCTTGTCGGAAGAAAGACGCGAGCGGCGAATGGGAGCAATCCCAAGCGTCGTAGGACACCGAAGTCGGATGATGGCGCGAAGGCTAACGGCGCCAGCGCCGGCACAGCGGGACAACGAAAGGGAGGGGAGAGCGATGAAGCGCTGCCGCTCAGCCTAAACCTTGATCCATTGCTGCTCCAGCTACTGCGGCGCATTCCGTCTCAAAGGGAAAGAATGGCCGAAGGAACAGCGTCTCCGCTGGTTCAAGACATTCGCGGTCAACGTGTCGGAGGTTTACGACAATGCGGCAACGCCGATTGATTTCAAAATCGAACTGGCCGACGCCTTAAAGATCTCGGACCACGGAGAGTAACAACTTCCGTGGCCCGATTAACGGCGGTTGGCGACCGCTACCTCTAAACCGGCGGGCGGGCCGGAGAAAAGCAGGTGATCAATGCGGAACGACCGCATGTTAAAGCCGTAGCGGCTAGCCGCGCCGCGACGACTAGCCTTCGCTGCGGTGTGGTCCCGCCGTTCCTATAGCACTAGCCCCTCGAATTGTCCATCAGAACGGGCATTGTCCCGAAGTGAGGCAGTTGTGAAAGGACGGAGAACGACTCCCGAAAAGCCGCCAAGCAAGCGCGAATTGAGCATTGCGGGTAAGGAGCTTAGCCGCAACTCAGCAAGCAAGGCGAATAAGACGCTAGCCGGCCGTGTGCTATCGGAAGGGGCCGCGACCAAGCGCAAAAGGTAACGCTATTTCTCCGATGCCGGCGGCGCCATGTTCAGGGTTATATGCCTGTTCAATGCGTCGCCGGCCAAGGTCGGTATCCAAGGCGGATCGCAACTTCTCAGCCGCCATGCCTACCATCCCCATAACGATCGTCTTCCCAGCTGCGCCTCGCCCGCGCTTACCTGCCCGCCCGCCGACATAAGCCTCATCGAGCTCGACATGGCCGATAAGCAACCCCCGAATATCAGCTTGCTCCATCAGTTTGCGAACTTGATGGCCGATCCGCCATGCCGTCTTGTACGTGACGCCGAGTTCGCGCTGTAGTTCTTTGCCCGAAAAACGCCGTGCCGCGTCGTCACGAAAAGATAGATCGCATAGAACCACATTTGCACCGGCGTGCGCGTGTCCTGAAAGATCGTGCCGGCGCACGGATAAACATAATGCCCATAATGAGCGCAGGAATAAGCGGGACGATCTGCGAGACGGCGGAACGTCAAAAGGTTTAGGCATCTATCGCGCGGATGCCGTAGCCCATAGCGAAGCTCCATCAGGTGCTCTAGGCACGCGTCATCTGTCGCGAAGCACTCAAAAAACTCGCGAACCGAAAATGGCCGAACTCGGCTGGGGTTGTCATTACCGCCATGGCGTCGGCTGGCATTTCCGCACTTCCTCCCGACAAAAAATATAAGTTATTAGAATACGTGCATCAGGGGATAATCACGATAATAAAGGACAACGGGAACATCTATTTTACAATCTTTGGTGTGAAGTACGACAAAGTCGAGGAGTTGAGAAGAAGCAAGAGGTTGAGAAGTCAAACCGTCGAAATCTGGATAAAAACAGAAGCGCAATTTCACCGTTCTGTCGGTGATCGAACTCTTTTGAAACAACACAAGTTGGCGAAACATAACGTCCTCTATGTTGCACTACTGGTTGTCCCTGGAGGACGGTACCCCTCGGCAGATTCTGTGGCGACAGGTTTTTCAAGAATAAGATCGGCCGTAATCGAACCCAACTGCCGAGCTAGCCAGCAACTCATCCTGTTTGCCGCGAGGTAGTCAGGCAGGCGCGGGCGGGGGCATCGAGAATGGCATCGCTGTCGATGCCATAGGCGCGGTAGAGATCGGTGATGTCGCCCGGACTGGCCAAAGCGGTCGACGCCGAGCGGGACGATCGTATTGCTCGCGACTGCGCCGAGCCACGACAATGTGGCCGGGTGGAAGTCGCTGACGGTGACGAGCGCCGCACCCGGCCGCAGCCGCGCCAACAGTCGTTCGGCGACACTGGTCTCGCCGCCAACGCGTGCCGCCTGCCGTCGCGGTGCACGCGGTCGGGCGAGGTGATCGCCAGGAGCCCGGCTCCCGGGATGTCCTCGGTCACCGCCTGATAGGCGGCCAGCGCCTCGGGAGCGACGGCACCGCAATAGGCGATTGCAAGCTGGGCTCTTGCCGCCGGCTCGCGCAACCGACAAGCCCGGCGACGATCGCCTCGACGAGGTCCGGGTCGATCGACGCGGCTGGTCGACCTGCCTTGTCGATAGCCGAAAATAGACCGATTCTCCGGTTTCGCGCTGGATCTCCTCGAAGGCCCAGCGCAACAGGACCGCCCGCTCGTCGGCGTAGGCCGGCTCGAAGCTGGTGAGCCCGGGCTGGGCGAGGCCGGTGAGCGGCTCGCCGACCGATTGGTGGGTGCTGCCTTCGGGCGCCTGGGTGATGCCGGAAACGGTCGCCACCAGAATAAACCGCGCATCCTGATAGCAGGCGCGCATCCAGCCCGCGCTCGTAGAGTGTCCCGATCGGCAGCAGCAGTGCCGAACGGCGGCCCGGCTAAACCGAGAGCCGCGAGCTGCAGGAACAAATTGCTCTCGGCGATGCCGAGCTCGATCTGCTGGCCCAGCGGCGACATCGCCCAGCGCTGCGCCGAGACGACGTGTTCTCGCGAAAGATGTCGGCGGGTTCGGCGCGGTCGAAGATGCCGCGGCGGTTGACTCAGGGCCCGAGGTTGGTCGAGACCGTAACGTCCGGCGAGGTCGTCACGATGCGCTCAGCCAGTGCGGTATCGCTCGCGGCGATGTCGCCCAAGATTCTGCCAAAGGCTTCCTGGTCGACAGCCGGGCGCCTCGGGGGACCGGCAGGGTCGACGGCACCGCTACCGCAGGGGATTCGTGCCGGCGCCGGTGGGAGCCGCGAGCGGCACGCCGTCGAGGAATTCGCCGAGCCGTTGCGCTGGTATGCCGAGGCCGGCAAACGGCTCCCACTCGGCGCCGTCGGGCACCGCCATGCCGCGCCGGAACGAGGCGATCTGGTCGAGATTTTATCAGCCCCGCGTTGTTGTCCTTGTGCCCGGCAAGGGCAGCCCGTAACCCTTGATCGTATAGGCGATAAAGCAGGTCGCCCGGTCGTTCTCAACCGCCTGGAACGCGGCCAGGACCGAAGCCATTTCGTGGCCGGCGAGATTGGTCATCAGCCGCTGCAACGCGGCGTCGTCATGGTCGTCGAAGATCGCGCGGATCACGGGATGGCGGTTGAGATCGCGCCGGAGGGTGCTCGCGCCAGCCCTCGCCGTGCTTGTAGACCAATGCCGAATAGAGCGAGTACGCGCAGGCGTCGATCCACTCGCCTGTCGGGACCGGCAAAGGCTGTCTCCAGGGAGCCGCCCGTATATCACCTGCCGTCCGACCTCCTGATCCCGGCGCCGGATTGGGCCTGAAAAAATCCCGCTGGATTTGGCCTTCGCCAGCCTAAAGGAGCTCGCCGCCGGTGCCGCGATCGTGCTGCGGAAACCGACCGGACCCTGACCCATCCGTTTTGGCCGCTCAAAACCGGATCCTGCGTCGTATTGAGAATCGCACAGATCTGTGCGATACTTCCATATGACAGGTCACGAATTCGAGAGGAGAATCCGGAGGCTCGGTCGCAGTCGGGGTGTCACTGTCTCCTTTGATCGTGGCTCTGGTAAGGGCAGCCACGGACGGCTGTATTACGGTAACCGGTTCACAACGTTAAAGGACCGCAGGAAGGAGATCGGCCCAAGCCTTCTGACAGCGATGCTTCATCAACTCGGGTTGACGAGAAGAGATCTGGAGGAGTGAGTATGGCCGTAGGCTATGAGTATGCGCTCGAGCGGCAGGAGAACGGATGGTGGCTCGTGCGTTTTCCGAGAATCCCGGAAGCCCTGACCGAAGGCGAAACCGAGGAGGAGGCCCGCACCAGCGCGATTGATTGCATCATCACGGCGCTCGAAGGGTACATGAAGGCAGGCAAGCCGATTCCGAGACCGTCTGCACCAGGTCCCGGCCGGGACCGAGCCGTGCTTCCGTCTTTGGTGACCGCGAAATTGGCGGTTTACGAGACGATGCGTAAGCGTAGCTGGTCCAAGACCAGGCTGGCCAAGGAACTCAGCGTCCCGGAAAATTCGGTGCGCCGGCTGTTGGATCTGCGTCACAGCTCGCAAATGGGGATCGTAGACGCGGCGCTCGCGAAAATGAACGCCGAATTACCCATCGGCCTGCCCGGCACCCGGCTGGGCGGCAGGGCAGCTTAGCTTTTGATAGCGACCTTCTTATCCCGGAACGACTGCACCCTGGCCTTGATGTACCGATCTCTCCCAGACGTACCCGCTGCGGCCGAAGCCGACACGATCTGGTGATCGTCCAACCCGCCTGACCGAAATCCGTCTACGGGCTTCCCCGCAGCGCAGCCAGGCAGGCGCGGGCGGCGGCGTCGAGGATCGCCTCGGTGTCGATGCCGTAGGCGCGGTAGAGATCGGGGATGTCGCCCGATTGCCCAAATCGGTCGACGCCCAACGGCACGATCGCGTTGCCCGCCACCGCGCCGAGCCAGGACAGGGTAGCAGGGTGGAAGTCGCCGACGGTGACGAGTGCTGCTCCGGGCCGCAGCCGTGCCAGCAGCCGCCCGGCGACGCCGGTCGCGCCGCGGGCGCGCGTCGCAAGCCAGTCGCGGTGCAGGCGGTCGGGTGAGGTGATCGCCAACAGCCCGGCTTCCGGGCTGTCTTCGGCCACCATCTGATGCGCGGCGACTGCCTCGGGCGCCACCGCGCCGCAATAGGCGATCGCCAGTTCGGCGGCGGGTCCCGGTTCGCGCAGCCAGTATGCGCCGGCGACGATCGCCTCGGCGAGGTTCGGCTCGACCTGCCGCTGGGGCTGGTCGATCGGCCGGGTCGACAGCCGGAAGTAGACCGATTGGCCCTCCTCGCGCTGGATTTCTTCGAAGGCCCAGCGCAGCAACACCGCCAGCTCGTCGGCATAGGCCGGCTCGAAGCTAGTGAGCCCGGGCTGGGCGAGCCCGGTCAACGGCTCGCCGACCGATTGGTGGGCGCCGCCTTCGGGCGCCAAGGTAATGCCGGAAGGGGTCGCGACCAGGATAAACCGCGCATCCTGGTAGCAGGCGTAGTTCAGTGCGTCTTGCCCCCGCTTGATGAACGGGTCGTAGAGCGTGCCGATCGGCAACAGCCGTGTGCCAAACAGCGGCCCGGCGAGGCCGAGGGCGGCGAGTTGCAGGAACAGATTGCTCTCGGCGATGCCGAGCTCGATGTGCTGGCCCTGCGGCGACATCGCCCAGCGTTGCGCCGAGACGACGTGCTCCTCGCGAAAGGTGTCGGCACGCTCGGCGCGGTCGAAGATGCCGCGGCGGTTGACCCATGGCCCGAGATTGGTCGAGACAGTGACGTCGGGCGAAGTCGTCACGATACGTTCGGCGAGTGCCGTCTCGCTCGCCGCGATGTCGCCGAGAAGCCGGCCAAACGCCTCTTGTGTCGACTGCCTGGTGCCGCGAGGGACCGGCAGGTTGCCCGGCACCGCCACGGCAGCGGCATCGTGGCGGCGCGGCTGCGAGCCGGCGAGCGGCACGCTTTCGAGAAATTTGGCAAGGCGCTTCGCCGGCAGCTCGAGCCCGGCAAACGGCTCCCATTCGGAGCCGTCGGGTACCGCCATGTTGCGCCGGAACGACGCCATCTGGTCGAGGTTCATCAACCCGGCGTGGTTGTCCTTGTGCCCGGCAAAGGGTAGCCCATAGCCCTTGATCGTGTAGGCGATAAAGCAGGTCGGCCGATCGTCCTCGACCGCGTGGAAGGCGGCCAGGACCGAATCCATGTCGTGGCCGGCGAGGTTGGTCATCAGCCGCTGCAACCCGGCATCGTCATGGTCGTCGAGGATCGCGCGGATCCCGGGATAGCGGTTGAGGTCGCGGTGGAGATGCTCGCGCCAGCCCTCGCCGCCCTTATAGACCAGCGCCGAATAGAGCGAGTTCGGGCAGGCGTCGATCCACTCGCGCAGATGATGTCCGTCGGGGCGAGCGAAAGCCGCCTCCAAGAGCCGCCCGTATTTCAACGTGACGACCCGCCAGCCCATCATCTCGAACATCGCGTCGATGCGGCCGAAGAGGCGATCGGAAACCACGGCGTCGAGGCTCTGGCGGTTGTAGTCGATGACCCACCAGAGATTGCGGACATCGTGCTTCCAGCCTTCGAGCAATGCCTCGAAGATGTTGCCCTCGTCGAGCTCGGCATCGCCGGCGAGTGCCACCATACGGCCGGGCGGGTCGTCGGTCGGCACCAGGCGCTTGAGACGGAGGTAGTCCTGGGCGAGCGAGGCGAACAACGTGATGCCGACGCCGAGCCCGACCGAGCCGGTCGAGAAATCGACGGTCTCGCCGTCCTTGCTGCGCGACGGATAGGACTGGGCGCCGCCAAAGCCGCGAAACCGCTCCAGCTTGTCGCGCGTCTGATGCCCAAGCAGGTATTGGATGGCATGGAAGACCGGCGAGGCGTGCGGCTTGACCGCGACGCGGTCTTGCGGGCGCAGCACGTCGAAATAGAGTGCCGTCATCAGGGTCGCGACGGAGGAGCTCGACGCCTGGTGCCCGCCGACTTTGAGCCCATCGCGGTTCGGTCGGAGGTGGTTGGCATTGTGGATCATCCAGGTCGACAGCCACAGCACCTTGCGCTCGAGTGCGATCAGGCATGCGAGCTTGTCGTTTGTCGCCGCCCGACGCTTTCGGGCGATCCCGCCTTCAAGGGTGCGCAGCATCAGTAAGTTCCTGTTTGGTAACTCCCGCTTGGCGCCGCGAGCTTACCCGATTCTCGACGAGAAATCGCAGTTATCCGGCGAACAGGGTACTTTGATTCCCTGTTCGGCCGATTTAATTCCCTGTTCGCCCGGGTCGGGAATTTGTCCTCTAACGATTTGGTTTATCGACGATCACACAGGCGGATTTGATCGAGAAATCGAGGTTTTCGCAGTTTTTCCCCGAGCACCAGCGAATGGAGCCGGTGCACGGGGGAGGATTATTTGACCGGACTTCGCCGAATGCTTACATGAGACCCAGACAGGTCGAGCCGGGAATGTCAGCGATATGGCCGAGAGCACGAGCGAGATCGAAGAGCGACGGATCGTCGTCACCGAGAACGCGGCCCGCCGCATCGCCGCGCTGAAAACCCAGGAAGAGGCCGAAAAGGCGTTTCTCCGGATCGCCGTTTCGGGCGGCGGCTGCTCTGGGTTCCAATATGGGCTGACCTTCGATGACCAACGCAACGCGGATGATTTCGTGTTCGAGCGCGACGGTGTGGCCGTCGTTGTCGACGACGTCTCGCTCGGCCTGCTGAACGGGGCCGAGGTCGATTTTGTCGAGGACCTGATGGGCGCCTCGTTCCGGATCAATAATCCGAATGCCGCCTCGTCCTGCGGCTGCGGTAATTCCTTCTCGATCGGCTGACCGAACTGACCCGTCGCGGCCGTGAAGATCGCCAGCTGGAACGTCAATTCGGTCAAGGCGCGGCTGCCGCATCTGCTCGCGTTTCTCGAAGAGGCGCAGCCCGATGTGCTGTGCCTGCAGGAGACGAAGTGTCCGGCGGCCGATTTCCCGACCTTGGAGGCCAAGGGACTCGGCTACTACGTCGAGACGATCGGACAGCGAGCTTATAACGGGGTAGCGCTATTGTCGAAACGTCCCGCTGAGGAGCTCGTTTGCGGCTTACCCGGCAGCGAGGACGACGAACAGCCGCGCTATATCGAAGCGTCTTTTGGCGGCGTCCGCGTCGCTTCGGTCTATTTGCCGAACGGCAACCCGGTCGGGACCGATAAGTTCACCTACAAGCTCGCCTGGATGGAGCGGCTCGTCGACCATACTCGGGACCTGTTAGGCCGCGAGATCCCGTTCGTGCTCGCCGGCGACTACAACATCTGTCCGACCGATGACGATGTTTATGATCCCGTGGCGTTTCGCGACGATGCGCTGTGCCGGCTGGAGGCGCGATCGCGGTTCCGCGCCCTGGTTTATCTCGGGCTGACCGACGCCTACCGCGTCTTCCACCGCGAGCCGCACCGTTACACTTTTTGGGACTATCAAGCTGGGCGCTGGCACCGCGACGAGGGGCTGCGCATCGATCATCTGCTGCTGTCGCCGCAGGCGGCTGACAGGATCGCGGCGTGTGACATCGACAAGAAGCCGCGGGCCAAAGAACGGGCCTCGGACCACACACCGATCTGGTGCGAGTTAACGGTCTAGCCTAGAGCCCCGGGCCGAATCGCTCTGCTGCGGCGGCAAGAGTGTCCTTTCCCTCTCTGAACGGTGCGAGCGGGACGATGACTAGAGCGCGGTCGCCCGGCCCGAGCTCGGCGAAATCGTCGGCAATCGCAAAGTCGCCCCGCCGCGAGACGGCGAGCAGGATCGCATCGCGCGGCCCCGTCGGCGCGCCATCTTCGGCGATGCCGACCTCGCCCACGGCAAATTCCTGACCGGCAAACGCAACGCGCCCGCGCGAACCGGGGAAACGCGATAGACCGACAAACGCGGGAGCCGCCAGGGCTGCGGCCGAATAGGTCGTCTCGAACTCGAAGTGCCGCGCGATCGATTGAGCGAAGCTCGCTTCGGCGATGCGCAATACGATCGGCATTGTCGGATTGCGAGCGCGCGCGCCCAGGGCGATCTCCAGGTTCAGAGTATCGACATTGGTCAGAGCGATCAGGCCATGCGCCGCATTGAGATTACACAGATCGAGGGTCGCGTCGCGGCTGGCGTCCCCGGTCAGCAAGTCGAAGCGCTGCTCGCGCGCCTTTTCAACGATGGCCGTATCGGGAGAGACCTCGACGACGACCAAGTGCTTGCCCAGAGCAAGGAGCAGTTCGATCACCTCGCCGCCGATGCTGCCGGCGCCGCAAACAACGATGTGGCCGCGACGATGCACGGGGCGCAAGCCTTGCATCCTGACCCAATGTACCCGCGTCAGCAGCGAGGCGCCGAAAGCAATGAAGAGCCCGGTAATGATGGTGCCGGACAGCATCAGCAGCATCGCGGCGACGATTTCGATAGGGTGGTTCCGGTCGGGTGTCAGATCGCCGTAGCCGGTCGTGGTCACGGTCGCGACGACGAAATAGACGGCGTCGAGCCAACTACCTTTGAAGACGGCGTGGAAGTACCAGGTGCCGAGCAGAAAGACGACGAGCGCCGCCAGCGCGAGGCGGACGAGGATCGGATTGAGCCGAGGCGGCTGACGCCGACTGCGGTACAGCAGCGAGCGCAGCCTTCGGCCAAGCGCTGGGTGGCTCCGCGTGGCCGACCGGCGCGGAGTGCCGCCCTGCAACCCGGCGACGTCACCGTACACGACGAGCTCTGCCCGGCCCGCGAGGACCGTGTCGCGGGCGAGGTCCGTCTTGCTGTCGACCGCAAGGATGCGTGCGCCCAGCACCCGCTCGGCGCCCGCGACGGTCTCACCACCGACGCCACAGCTTTCGGCGATTCGCGTCGCAAAGCCGGTCAGCGGGCCATCGGGCTCGGGGAATTGCAACCCGCGGAAGCATGAGGGGTCGACCGCCGCGGCGGCATAGGTCGCGGCCGAATGCCAGGCCAACGACAGGACCGAGCAGTTCGGGAGATTCTGTTCGATCTTGTGTGCCAGGGTTCGGTTGAACTGGCGAAGAACGATGCGGATGCACGGATTGGCGTCGCGCGCCAGCAGTGCGGCGTGCAGGTTCAGCTGATCATCCGGCGAGAGCGCAAGGATCGTGACCGCATGACGCACACCAGCGCGGTCGAGCGCTTCGGCGCTGTCGGGGCGCGCAACGGCAATATGGACCGCGCCGATATTCTCCACCGCGCGGCTAAAGTCGGGATCTCGGCGCCATAGCACCACGACGCGATGGCCTTGCAGCGCGCAGAGCTCCTGGGTGGTGCCGAGCGCGATCGCACCGCCGCCAACGACGATCATCACCGGATCGCAGGGCGCGGCCATGGCCGGCTCCTCAGCGTTCTGGATCGGCAGGATAGGCGTGCTCGACCCCGGCACCGTCTTTGACGATCCACCCGCCTGCCTCCCCTCCGGCG
>Ga0306922_10005658_pt1 | contig 11940 bp, 11 predicted proteins | sample sta12Cox44000082_FD_203758 | JGI IMG/M metagenome (GOLD analysis project Ga0306922, IMG submission 203758) | Lab enrichment of tropical soil microbial communities from Luquillo Experimental Forest, Puerto Rico - statoxic.12C.oxic.44.000.082 (v2)... | ecosystem: Environmental > Terrestrial >... | reverse complement strand
TTCAGGCGCTGGGCCCCATAGGAAGCGACGTCGAGGGTGACGAAGGGGTGCCGACCGGCCATTTTCCGGTTCCCGGAGCGGATTGGGGGCTGAAAATGCGCCGATTCCGGCCTTCAGGCAAGATATGATCGGGTTCCAAGGCTGATTCGAGCCGAATCCGGCCTGGTGGGAAGGGCTTCCTAGGGCAACTACCTGGAGTAGTCATTGTGGATAGCTAGAAAATACCCGTGAAATCAGTACTTTAGAACGCATTTTTCTTTGGCGGTGCATCCGCGCCCCGGAAATGGCGCCGTCCAAATTTTCAGACCCGCCCCCCGCCCCTAGGGAGCCAGGCTAACCAGCGGGTGGGTCGCGCTGGTTTTCCCATCTTCATGAACGTGACTGAGTGTGGCAACCTTGGGGGGGGGGCAGGCGTCGGCAAAGCCTAAGCTGCCCAAGCCGGAGCCCAATAGAAACCGACCTCAACGTCAGCAAGCCGCGCATTCGTCGCCCCGGCAAATTCGCAGCCGCGAGGCGGCCAAGGCCGGCGAGACAACAGGAGAGGGGAGACGACAGAAAAAATACGTCATCAATATTGACCAATCACGGCCGGCGTCGCCCAAGCGCGAGGCATCCCGCAGCGCATCGTGGACGCAGTGTATGCCAACGCAGATCGCGCCTGGTTCGTGGGCGGCGGGTGCCGAGCAGGGCGCCGTCAACGAGGGTCTATCTACCGAGCTAGCGCCGGCGAACAATCAGTTTTCGGTTTCGAGCGACGGCGGCGGATCATATTCGAACTCGCCCTTTCTTAGCGGTGCAGGCAATTCGGAGATACTCCGAACACAGGTCAAGCGGCGCTGTTGCGCTCAGCAGAAAAAATCTGTCTCGCAGTGTAAGAAATCTCCCCTGCATACCGTCCCTGTAATCAAGAAGCTGTTGCAGCCGCCAGGCGGGAGACGAGGGCCTGTCCTCTTGTATGTTGATCTTGAGGACCGTGTTCCGGCGACGCATCCGCTGCGCGTGATCGGTCGCATCGTCAATAATGTGCTGGCCGCGCTCGATGGCGAGTTTGCCAAAATCTATGCCGACAGCGGGCGGCCATCGATTCCACCCGAGCGGTTGCTGCGGGCGCTGCTGCTGCAGGCGTTCTACACGATCCGCTCCGAGACGCAGGCGATGGAGCAGCTCCACTATAACCTGCTGTACCGCTGGTTTGTCGGGCTCGGGGTCGACGAGCCGGTCTGGGTGCCGACGGTGTTCACGAAGAACCGCGAACGGCTGCTGGAAGCGGAGGTTGACCTCACCAATCCCCTCGACCCTGATCAGTTGGTTCTCTTCAGCCCAGCCCAAAGCTCGAAGGAACTTTGGCGCCGGAAATGCCCCTTCTGTGCTGGGGTGCCGTCCAGCCGCGTGGTAAGACACACGTGCCGCTCTCACAATAGGTCCCTCCGGCCTTGCCCCGATCATAGACCGTCGAACTCGGGCGTCGAACTTCCCCCTCCCTATTAGGGGACCAAGTTCGACGGGGAAGTTCGACGGTTTTAAACCTCAGTAATTTCATCATTTTTAGGCGTCGAACTTAAAGCGTCGAACTTCCCCGGACCAAGTTCGACGGGCAAGTCGACGGTCTAAAAATCCCAGTAATTTCAAGCATTTATGAGCGTCGAACTTAGGCGTCGAACTTCCCGTGTATAAGGATAGGGAGAAGTTCGACGGTTCTAGCCTTCCTCTTCGTCTTCGGTCTTGGGACGGGCCAGCCAGAGGTAGCTCACTTCATCAACCTCTCCGGCGCCGATCAGCTGGTTCTGCTCGGCCCAATCCAGGGCTGCCAGAAATTTCTGCCGCCGGAAGCGCCCCTTTTGCTCCGGGGTGCCGTCTGCTGGCGTGCAGGCATAAAAGGTCTTCCGTACGAGCTTCTGGTCGACCATCCGCACCACCGGCCCATCCGGCGGGATCGGCAAATCAACCCCCTGCTCGGCCAGGATCGTCATCAGCACGCGTTTCAACCGCAGGGCCGCCGTGCGTTGATCTTGCCGCTTAGCCTTAGACCAGGGATCGTCCGCCGGCGCCGCCGCCTGTGCTGACCCGGCCGGCAGCCAGTCCACAACCATAGTGGTTTCCGGGTCCCCGTCCTCGTCCATCCCCATGTCGACCAGCCGCAGCGCGAACGGGTGCTCTTGCCCCTGCGGCCCCCCTCTGTTCTTGCGCACCGCCAGTCGTGCGTTGGCGATGGCACCGGACAGCTCCCGGTGTCCGAGACAGACGAGCACACTATCGGCAGAGCCCTCCTTGGACGCAGCGCCGCGTGTGCCGGCCTCCATGTCCTTCCCGAAGTGGTCGACGCCCAGCACGAAACAGCCGATCTCCTCTGCGACCGCCTTGAGCACATTCATGAGCACCTGGCCGACCGCGTTATCGTTCTCTTCGCCGCTCCGGCGGTAACCAGCACAAGCCACGAGCGTGTCAACAATGATCAGCCCCAGCGGCAGTCCGTGGTCTTGCATCAGCATCGCTTCGGCCTGCCGGGCCATAGCAACAAGCTTCTCGACCGAGCTCTTGTGCAGCAGTAGGGGGGCAGTTTCGTACCAGCAGAACGGAGCTCGCTCTTTGCCGTCGCCGCACTTCTCTTTCCACACTGCATCGAACCGCAGCCTTACCTGATTGGCACCCTCGGCCGCGATGAACAGAACGCCGGATTGCCGTTTGATGATGTGCTGGAGAAACGGCTGGCCGGTAGCAACTGCAGCCGCCAGATCGATCGCCACAAAGGTCTTGGCCATCCCCCACTGCCCGGAAAGCAGCCCGTGTCCTTTCGCCGGAAGAATATGTTTAACTAACCACGTTGCTATGGGCCGCGGGTCCGGGTTGCCGTGTGCATACAGCGGCGGCAGCGGCTCTTCAGACTGCTCCGGAGACTCATCCTCATCTAGGTCATCATCATCCTCGAGCTCGTCGTCGGTGTGATCGACCACATCGTCGTCGACCGTATTATCCTCGAGCTCTGGATCATTCGGGCCTGTCGGCGGCGGTAGTGGTGGTGGCGGTTGTATAGGCTCCGGCTCCGGCTGCGGCGCCGGCGCAGTTTTCGTTTGACCGCCACCATTCGTCCAGCTGCTCTCACCGATCCATGGCAATTCCTCACTGCCAAATTTACGAGCGCTTCTGGCGATCTCACCACTTAATCGACCTTCACCGAGATAGCGACCGCCGATGCCGCCGGGGAACTGTTGCATGAACTCAAAGATTTTTTCCTGATCCCAGCCACAGCCGAGATAGTGACCGACGATAGTGTGAAACAACTCGCTGCGGTTTTCCTCCGGGGGCGCGCCCTCGCGCACGAACTGCTCGATTTGGTCGATGCTGTAGCCGCAGCCGCTGCTGTCAAAACCGTTGCCGCCGCCGTTGGCTGCTCGAGCCACTTCCTCCGCTGCTGCTGCTTCGGCCTTACGGCGTTCAGCCCAAACGATGGCCCAATCAAATACCCGGTCGATGTTGGTAAGCTCGCGAACAGTGTCGAGCCGATAGCCGGTAACAGTCAGAGCTTTGTGCGTGCGCCGAAATAGCTCGGCGCAGATCACCTTATCGGGCTCAAATTCTTTTGGGCCTGCTTTGAGCGTGAACTTCCTATGCAGCGGACCACCATCAGCTAGGCCCCAAATGCGCACCCCAGTGCCGTTTGGCGTTACTTCGGTATAGGTATCGCGACCGCGGTGCAGAAAGAGCTGTGCCCAGATATCAATTGAGCGCGTCTCCAAATCGCGACAATGGTCGAGATCGACTGCACCGAACGGGTCATCAGCGGTGAGGATGTAGGAGATGCCGTCGGCGTGACCAGCCTGCACAGTCGCCAGTGCAGTCTCATAACTATTCCACGTGCTGGGGTCGGTGGTGCTCACGTGCCGATCCGGCTGCGTCGCCATGAACGGCGGCTTCTGCCAAGAGCCATCCGGCTTCTGCGTCCACCTCCACACAGCCCATTGCGGCCGCTCGATCAGCGGCGCCAACGCCTGCGGGAGCTTTGCGAGATCGCGTTGTTGTGTTATCGGTTTGTTGTTGCTTGACATAGCAACTCCCCTAGAAAATGGCGGGCTTGGAAGTTTTTGGAGCTCCAAGCCCGTCACTTTTTCCACTGCTTAGAACCCGATTTCATCGTCGAGATCGTCGGAGAGGCTCGGCTTCTCCGGCGATTGCGTTTGTCCGAACTCGTCAAGCTGCAATGTCGGCTGCTGTGACGCCGGCTGCTGCGTTGGCTGCGGTGCTGCCGCCGTTACCGCTGGTTGGCCGTTGCCGGTTGAAGTTGCCGCGTGCTTCGGTGCCGGAATGCGAACCCGCAATCCGGGCACCATCTTGCCGCGGAACTCAACCGTCGTCGGGAATACGACGACGATCTTGCCCTTCCAGCCGCTGACGTCATCGCCGAAGGCGCCGCGCAGGACGCGGTTGTTGGTTTTGTTGAGCACCAACCCGCGCGGGTCATTGGTGAACCAAACCGTGAGCTTTTGCTCCTTGTCGGCACCGTTACCGATGACTTCCACAGTGACCTTCTCGATGCGCAGTTTCTTGTCCGCCTTCAGGTCTTCCGCCCGAAGGTATTTACTCTTGTCGAACTCAGATGCGAGGAGAACCATTGTCTCTCTCCTTCTGTAGTTGTTGTGATCCGCGGTTTCAGTGGTTCAGGGTTGCATGTCGTTCTCCTTTCATTTGCAGTAACGCGATCCACTCCAGGCGCCGGCCGCAAGCGGCAGCTCGAGCGCCCACGCAGGTTTCCGTATCATCAGGTGAATGAATTCCTGCTCGGAGCCGAAATTCTCCGGCACCTCACACACCAGCTCATCGTGTACATGAAGCACAATCCGGTAGTTGGCGGCCTCGACGCGAAGCATTGCTTCGACGAGCAGATCGCGGGCAATGCCGCTGACAATATTCTCAGTCCAGATGCCTCCATAAGCGCCAGCGCCATGACGACAATCCTTGAACTGCCCTTCGGCATTGTCACTAAACAGAACAAACTGACTGCGCTTGTCGTTGCTGCTGCGGACGCGCGGCTGCGGATATGAAATCTTTCGGCCACTCGGCAATTTCAGTTGCAAGAAAGTACCGTTGCTTTTGAATGCAATCGGGCCGCAGCGAACTACGCGACCGCGCTCGCGCGCAGCAGTCCATGCAGCGCGATCGACTGCGTACCAGAACTTCACAATGGCTGGATGGGCTGCGCGCCATTCGGCTTTGAACTGCTCGACTTCGGCATCAGTAAATCGATCCGGCTCAAACTTCCGCCAGGCGTTGAGGCCGCCCATGTATCCGAATGCGAGATCGCAAACTTTTCCAACGTCCCGCTCACGACTGCCCTTCGTGTAAGAACCGTCAGGCACGCGGAAAATTTTACAAGCTGTCGTGCAATATGGCTCGTCACGCGGATCGTGCGTAGCGTCGAAGCGCCGGTAGCTGTTCAATTTCCAGTTTTCGCCGGCAACCCAAGCCAACGCGCGGCTTTCAATCGCGCTAAAGTCACCGCCGATCAGTTTATTGCCCGGGGCGGCAATGATCATTGACCGACTGCAATCGCCGACGACGCTTAGCGGTTTTGGATAAATGCTGCGCACGTACGCATAGTCGCCAGTAGCGACTGCAGCGATGGCGGTGTCGAGGTCTTCGATGGCTGGCCGCTTCAAATTTTGTGGCTGAAAACCTTCTCCAGCCCAGCGACCGGTGGCGGCGCCGTGGAATTTGAAGGCGCCACGAACACGGTTGTCGTCGCCGGCGCGCAACAGCAGCGCGTCGAGCTTTTTGACCGCGGCCTGAGCACCGCCGGCGCGGAGCTCGAGCACGCGCAATACCAGGGGCGGCAGTTCAGTATTGAGCAGCAGCTTTTCAATTACTTTTTTATCAAGTGACTTGACCGAACAGCCTTGCGTTTCCAACCAATTCTGGATCCTCGCGATCTGATTAATACCGGTGATGGCGCCGCCGGTGAGCTCAGCGAGCTCGGCATCAATTTCAGGTGCAGCGGCTTTAGCAACACGACGAGCAGCTTCGGCAAACGGACGATCAACACAAAAACCGCGATTGTTAATGACGCAGCTCAGCTGCCATAGAGATTGTTCGGACGGCGACAGCGGCGGCAAGACTTCAAAAGCCTCGCGTGCGACCTCACCATCCTGCATGCAATACTTTTCGAGCCGCGCCATCCGCTCCGGGTCGTCAAACCAATAAGGGCCGCCATTCGGATCTTCATCTTTGTGCGGCCGCCGCGGCTTGCTCATCTGGTGCATGAGCCGTTCGCCGGCGACATCTTTCTGATTGCTGAACTCCATTACATCGGCGATAGTTTTCAACTTCGCCGGCAGCCCAAGAGCTAGTGCCGCAGCCATGGTGCAGCGGTGACGCTCCGGCGGGATCAACGGGAAGCCAAAACGCGGCGCCAGAATGTACTGCTCAATTGCGCTTTCAAATTGATCGTTGTGGGCGACGACGAGCCAACCAAGGTTGCGTGCAGCTTCAACGAACTCCGGCGGCGGCGGGTTGCCGAGCGGCCAGAGCTGCATTGGCCCATCATCGACCGCGTAGACCACAACGCGAACTTCAGTGCTGGGATCGGTGGCATACTTATAGAGGCCAACTTTCTTCAAGAGCGCGCAGCTGCGAGTTTCGTAGTCACGATACAAGACATGCACGTCGGACAGCGCCGCCGTGCTTGCAAACTGCTCGACAAGCTGCTCAAGCTGTTCGCGCGGGAGCGGTTCATGCATCATCGGAAAGCTCCTGCTCAGCTGCAGCTTGCCGCGCCAAATCAGCAAGTTCATCGCGCAGATATTTCTCGAGCTCCTGCCGCGCGGATTGTTTTGGCGCGGTGTCGATGATCTGCAGCACAGCGACGGCGAGGGTGGCCGCTTGATCCCGATAACTCTGCGACGTAGGCATTGCGTCTTCCTCGAAGATGAAAGTGGCGCCGCCCTTGCGGGCGACGCCCAGACCAGTTCTGTTAGCGGGTAAGGCGCTCAATCGAATATGCGGGGTTGGGATGCTCATGACGCCACCACGTTCTCTGCCTGGTCACCGAGCCGAACCCACTGTCCGCGCGGAAATAATCCGACCTGCTCCTGGGCGCGCGCGAACAGTTCGAGATAGGGCCCCGGGCTGCACGCTTCGATGAGGTCATACTGCTCGTCCGGCTTGCGCGAGTGCTCGCGCTTGCGTGTCGCTAAAAGATTTACCTGTCGCCGTCCGGGTGGCAGGGTGCGCGCGTTCCTGCCGCGCACGCCGAACAACACCAACTCGGTCACGTTGCGGTAATAGAAGCCCACGCCGCGGCCATCTGAGCCGCCGTCTTTGCGCACCTTGTGCCAGACGATATTGGTTTTGTATTCGAAGCCCCACGCCTTCATGACCGCGAGGCCCCCGGGCAACAGCGCGTTGGGGCACCAAAGATAAAGATGGGAGGTCGGGGCCATGACGCGAGCGACGGAGAGCGCCATGATCTCGTCGAGCGACAGCGTGCTGTAGCGAAACAACCGCCGATGCTCGGGCGCGATCTTGCCGGTCTTGTTGGTGAACTGCCACGCCGGATCGGCAAGTGCGGTACGAAAGTGACCGGCCGGAAGCCGCAGCAGGTCTTGCGCGACATCGCCGTTGCCGTCGGTGAGAGCTGTCGAGGTTGCGGGCGCTAGAATTGACATGAGGTCCTCCAAAGGAAACGGCGCCGCTCTTGCCAGCGGCGCCACGCGATCAGTCATGCTGCGCAATGTTCACTTCACGGACGAGCTCAACTCCACAGTCGCGGCAACGAAATATTTCGTCGTTGGGCAGCGGGGTGCTGATCTCAGCGCCACAAGCAGGGCATTCGCCCAATGGGCGGGCAAGTTGCTCCGGCGTTTCGTCGGCAATTCGCTTGTGTTCGCATTCACCGCACCAGCAGCTTGGGTCGCTCAGCGCGTGATTGACCCAGATCGCACAGGTGTCGACGGCGTACAGAAGATCCTCTCCGTTCGGAGCGGGATAATCCTGAGCGTGTACGCCCAGACGGTTCTGCAAGAAGCGCAACATCACGACGATTTGCCGAAACGGCATGGTGTCGAACGGGAGGTTCTCGGAATTGAGCAAGCCGTGTTCCTGGAGGTACTTGGAAACGGCGAGCTCGTGCGCCTCCGCAGTGAGTGGGCTGTATTCAGTCTGTTCGGATTTCATGATGGGTCTCCTGAAAAAGAAGCACCGCCCGAAGCGGGCGGCGCCGTGACGGTTGTGGTGAAGCTATCTGCGGGGCTTAGAGCGCTGCCGTTACCGTATCGAACAGCACCTCCGGCCGAACTGCCTGTGCGAACATCACACGCTGCTGGGCAGAACCCCGCTTAAACGCCTCGGTCATCTGGACCGCGGGCTTGACCCAAGCCGCCGCGACCAGCATCGGCGTGATGCCGTCGAGAACCATCTTTTCGAGGCTGAGGTCGCCCGACTTCAGGACCACGACGGCTGCCGCGACGTAGCTAACGTTGGCGCCGCAATCGTCGGCGGCCTCTTGAAGGGTCTTGACCTTCCCTTTGAGATAAAGCCCCGCGGCCACAAAGGCCTTGAGCGCCGCGGCGCTTTGCAGACGATGCCCGTAGATTTGCGCCGAAGGGGCGCATATGTTCCCGGTCTTGGTGAGCATTTTGCTCCTCTATGCGGCCGCTCCCTGGGTCTGAACCACTCGCGGGGACCGGCCCGCTGCCTCTCCTCGCAGTGCACCCCTAACCGGCAGCAGAAGCCGGGGTGGTCGTTCTCGGTGTCCACCATGGTGATCACCAACAGGTCGATGACCACACGCGCTCATAGAAGCGCGCGCCCAATCGCTTGATATTTCCGGGAAAACTGCGTACTAGAGTGACTTGCTCGCCCCTTGAAGTTGAGCGGGCTAGCCGGCTCCCCGCCGACGGCCCGCTCTAATTCCTCAACCGGGGACGACGCCGCAATCGCAAGCGCCACTCCCGAATTCCCTAATGTGTTCCGATTAGTATGGCCGCCCGGCCGGATTGACGCTTCGTCTGCGCCGCACCGAGGATTTCGACCGCCCTGCGATCGCTCCCGCCCTTCCCTGAAGGTTGCCCGATATCTCACGCTTGCCCGATGTCGGACGGGATTACGCGTGATCCTCTATCGCCCGCATTGACGCGGCGGTCGCAGCCGGTGCGGGGGCCGAACCCCATGAGGCCGTCGGCGGTTCGTGCCGCCTGGTTGACGTCTTTCGACGTGGCCCTTGCGCCGGGTGGTATGTCGGGGGAATTGCTCGCCCCCCGGAAGTTCCGGCCGGCGCTGCCCTCGGTGCGGCCGGCCGCCACATGTCTGATGTGCCCTCCGAGGAAAGTTCATCCGCGCCCCCGGGCTCGAGGCGCGGGGGTTCCCTTATTCGGCGGGCACAAGACCCATCCGCACATATTCGGTGTGCGGGATGCGGCGCTGCTTGCCTACCATCGCGTAGCGCAGCGAGCCGTCGGCCATCCGCCGGTAGGCGGTGGCTTTCGAGGTTTTGACCTTGCGGGTGTATTCACTGACCGTGTCGCCGAGCGGGGTGACCGGTTGCTCGTGCCGCGGTTGAGGCTGCTTGCCAGTGCTGCTACGCTTGCTCTTGCTGCTGCGCTTCATGGCGTAAACCGTCATGCAATCGCGACGGTTCGCAGCTCATCTCAAAATGCCCCGGAGATAAATGCGGCTTAACTCGACTTAACTTGTACCCGCGGCTTAAGCCCGAGCTGGCGCAGCCAATTCTTCGGTATGGTCAAGTGCCACGACACAAAATGGGGAAACACCTTGCGATGAATAGTGCTGGCACGCTCATAATAGACGGCGCTCACGTAGCGCCCTTTGACCCCCAGCATATCGCCAACGCGGTCGAACACTTCTGCTCCGGTGCCCAGCGGTAAGCCCTCTTGCGCATGCAGTTGCTCTACCAGGAACACGATCACCGGCCGCAGCTTGCTGCGCAGCCGACGTGGGTTGCGCCGATATCGCTTCGGCCGTTCCACCCCGAACGCGGCGTCAAGGGTCATGGTATCGTAGAAGTACCAAGCGAAGAACCGCTCGGCAAAATTTTCCTTAACCCAATCAGGCGGTACGCTGAGATGCAGCCAGTCGAGTACCGCCAACAGCAGCGCGCTGTTGTCGCCCTGCTCAAAGCGTTGTTGTAGGCTCCTAAACTCTCGCCCTGCCGCCAATAGAGCTTCCGGGTGCGGTGGCAACAACAAGCGCGGAGCGCGCCCCTTAACCATAACGGCGCGCGCCGATCGCCACCACCTTGCCCGGCTCGCGTTTGACCGGTGGCGTTCTACAGTGGCGCCCCCACGCCTCCATCAATGTCGCGCGCTTGGCCAGCAGATCGGTCCGCCGGTACGCGCGCGCGGTTTCATCACCAATCGTATGTGCAAGCGCCTGCTCGGCGACGATGTCCGGGAAGTTGGTTTGCTCAGCAGCCCAGTCGCGGAATGAGGAGCGAAAGCCGTGTACGGTGATGTCCGCGGCTGCAATCTCACGCGCCAGATTCCACAGCGAGGTCGCACCAATCGGGCGTCCACGCCGTCGGCTTGGAAAGACAAGATCAACAGGTCGCCCGGCCGGGAGGCGGCGAAGGATCTCGATCGCAGCCGCGGACAAGGGCACGCGATGCTCTCGCCCCAGCTTCATACGGGTCCGGGGAATGGTCCACAGCTTCGCGCGCAGGTCGATCTCGCTCCAGCGGGCGCCGAGCGGTCCCGATACGCGAGCCGCGGTCAGGATGGTGAACTCAAGGCAGCGCGCCACGACATCGTCACGCTTACGCAGCACAGCCATGAAGCTGGGCACGTCAGCATACGGCAGGGCCGTGTGATGCTTGCGATCGGTGCGTTTGCGTTGGGGCAGGAGATGCCCAAGATGACCCCGCAGCCGGGCAGGGTTCTCCCCCTCCCGCAAACCACGGGCTCTGGCCCAATCGAGCACCACCTCGATGCGCTGACGCACCCGCCGGGCGGTCACCATCCTGGTTGTCCAGATCGGTTCCAGAACCTTGAGCAGCCGCGTCGTATCAATGGTTGTGATCGGTAGCCCGCCGAGGACGGGAAACGCGTGCGTCTGCAGCGACTGCAGCCAGTCGTCGGCATGTTTCTGGTTTCGCCAGCTTGGGCGATGGGCTTCGTGGTAGGCCTTGGCGCACTGTGCAAACGTTGGCGCCTGGGCGGCAAGCTTGGCGGCGGCTAGGCGCTCGCGGTTGACAGCCAGCGGAGAGGCGCCGGCGAGCAACAGCATTCGACACTGCCGCGCCTTCTCACGCGCCTCCGCAAGACCGACGGTATGGAGCGGCCCCAGCCCATGCCAGTTACGTCCCTGGGCTCCGTATCGGAATGCCCATGCACGCTGATCGCCAAGGAAGTATAATCCGCCACCGTCGTGCAGCTTGCCACGCCGGCAGCGCTCGACCCGAAGTGCCGTCAACCTGTTGATCGTTCGCGCCATCGTCGGCTCCCATGTTCCGCACCGCCATCTACACTCGACCTTGAGATTAGGTGAGAAATAGTGAGATGCGGTGAGATGCGGTGAGAGCACAGAAAGCGCTGCGGCACAAGGACTTTCGCGTACTTTTGTCGATGTGGTGGGGGTTTCCGAGACCGGCGCGAGCAGATCGGAGGTCCGCTTTCGGGGGGCCAATCGGAATCGACGCTTGCGTTATTTCGTGATCATTCGACGCGACGCGGCGCTCGGCGTCTGCTCCGCCGGCGAGATCACGAATATGACCCACGTATTCCAGCCGTCAGGCCGGCTATCGTGCGCGAATTCCCTATAGCCTTTGAGATTAAGGTAACCTTGAGTCGTAGTAGTCAGTGGAATGATGAATCCGAGCTGCGGACCAACGCCGACGACTTGCGACTGGAAGCAGCCGACGCGATCGCCGGAGCCACTGTCGCAGCCGACCTCCTTGTAGACATAGCCAACGGCACCGACAAGAAACTGTTTCGTTAG
>Ga0306922_10005655_pt1 | contig 11943 bp, 14 predicted proteins | sample sta12Cox44000082_FD_203758 | JGI IMG/M metagenome (GOLD analysis project Ga0306922, IMG submission 203758) | Lab enrichment of tropical soil microbial communities from Luquillo Experimental Forest, Puerto Rico - statoxic.12C.oxic.44.000.082 (v2)... | ecosystem: Environmental > Terrestrial >... | reverse complement strand
GTTTCGGGCGACCGCGAGTCCGAGGTGAAGTATTTGGCCGAAAGCGTCGGTATCACGGAATTGCATGCGGGAAAGAGCCCGGAAGAAAAAGTGGCCATCGTGAAAGAGGAAACGGCCAAGGGCCCGACACTGTTCGTTGGAGACGGCATCAACGACGCTCCCGCGTTGATGGCTGCCACGGTGGGCGTTGCCTTTGGCTCGCAGAACGACATCGCGACCGAAGCTGCCGACGCCGTCGTGCTTGAAACGGCACTCGAGAAAATTGACGAGCTCATGCACATCGGCCGGCGTTTGCGCCGCATCGCGCTGCAAAGCGCGCTCGGCGGCATGGCCGCCAGCATCCTCGGAATGATCGTTGCGGCATTCGGCTACCTGCCGCCGATCTGGGGTGCCCTCGGCCAGGAGTTGATCGATCTTCTCGCCGTCCTGAACGCAGCGCGCGTCGCGCTCCCGACAGAAACCCTAAGGGATTTTTGAGGTCGGTGATCTGATTACGGCTTGCTATAGCTCCCGGATGGCTGCTGCGCCGATTGTTGCGGGGCGGGTGGTTGTTGCGCGGGTGCTTGCTGTGCGGGCGGCTGCGCTGTGTTCAGAATTGAGTTGAAGTCCGGACGACTGCTGCCAGGGGCCGGTGCGCCCGCGGTCGGGTGGCCCGGAGGCATCGCGCCCTGCGGCGGTGGCTCACCCGGGGCAGGATGCGCCATGCCTCCTGTAGGCTGCCCCTTGATTACAACCCACTCGTTTCCCTGCTTTTGCATCTGGTAGACAAGCTGCATCGGCGGAGCTTTCGGGTCACCGTTCTTTGGCCGAATATCCACGCTAGCCTCGGCCGAGTTGCCATTTACCGTTGCCTGCGTGACAACCACGTCCATGTTGTTCACGTTCAAACCCTTCATCGATGCGATGTGCTTCACAACCCCGGCCCGTATCGCATCCTTGCTGTCCGTCCTAGACTTGCAGGCGCCGGTCAAAAGCAATAGTGCACCCAACAAACTAGTGAGAAATGCTCGCTTCATTCCAGTTTCCTTTCAATTCCCGAATGATTGAGCTGGACTTTGAGCCTAGCCATTAATGGTAGCGTAACCCGATGCGGAAGGCGAACCGAACGCTCCTGAGTTTCTTGACTCAAATGATCGCCCGCAATCCCAAGGCGGAATCGGCAGAGACCGAAACGCCCCGATGAGAGATAATCTTCCGAGATAGGAGGTACCTTATGGCCCTGCGGGAGCCGGTCGCTATGGGAAAAATGGTGTTTCGAAAAACCAACGCTCGGGTGGGACGTCATCTTGCCATCACTCCGGAGAACAGCACGATGCGCCATCTCTACTACGCCCGCGTGATTCTAAACTCGTCCGAGGCGTCGGTGTCGTTCTCCAATGCAGATCGGGAAACCATACTCATTTGCCTTCGAGGCAATGCCACGGTGGGGGTCGCGGGAGACACTTTCGAATTGGCACAATTCGACTCCATCTACATCCCTCGCAATTCGCTCATCGAGGTATCAACGAAGATTTCTGTCGATCTCGCCGAGTTCTCCGCCAGCGTGAGCGGCGAATACCCTCTGAAAGTTGTCCGTTACTCAGATATCGCCAACGATCCCGCGCTCAAGCTCGTAGCCGGCAACCTGGGCTCTCGCCGCGAGGTCAACATCCTCATGGCCAAAAACGTGGAGGCAGGCCGTCTCATCGCCGGTTTCACCTGCTCCGATCCAGGGAACTGGACAAGTTGGCCGCCGCATGAGCACGCAAAAATGCTGGAGGAGTTGTACGTGTACTTTGACATGCCTGACCCGGCCTTCGGAATTCAACTTGTGTACAACGACAAGGAGTATCCGGAATTGATAACCGCGGTGCGCGACGGGGACGCCGTATTGGTGCCCAGCGGCTATCATCCGAATGTTGCCGTGCCGGGACACCGAATCGCCTACCTATGGGCCATGGCTGCACACCGGGAAGTGGAAGACCGGCATTTCGGCGTGTTCAACATTCAGCCGGAATTTCTGCAAGGCTCTCCGGCTCCGCAAGTAGCGCGCAAGTAAGGGATCGCCTGGAAGCCAAAGGTAAGATGACCGAACAGAATTTCATCGCAGAAACGGAATCGAGCAGCGCCGGGCAGGTTTCGCCTTCTCGCGCCGGCCTTTCGCGGGCCGGCATTTTTGCCGGACGCTTCCGCTGGGTGATTTGCGGGCTTTTGTTCCTCGGCGTGAGCAAGAATTACATGGACCGTCAGGTACTCGCTGTGCTGAAGGGTCCGCTCCAGCACGAGTTCGGCTGGAACGACATCGACTACGGGAATCTTGTCTTCGCGTTTCAGGCAGCGTACGCAACAGGCATGATTTTCGTAGGCCGCCTGATCGATCGCGTGGGCACGCGGGCCGGTTATGCGCTGGCCATGGTCTTCTGGAGCTTGGCGTCGATGGGTCACGCGATCGCCAATTCTTTCGCGAGTTTTTTCGTCGCCCGTCTACTTCTCGGTTTCGGCGAGGCAGGAGTCTTTCCCGCGAGCATCAAAAGCGTTGCGGAATGGTTCCCGGGAAAGGAAAGGGCGCTGGCGACTGGAATTTTCAACGCAGGCACCAATGTCGGTGCCATCATCGCGCCCCTGATTGTGCCGTGGATCGCCCTACGTCTCGGGTGGCGCTGGGCCTTCCTGCTCACCGGCAGTTTGGGATTCGCCTGGTTGATTCTCTGGCTGTCGATCTATCGAAAACCGGAGCAGCATCCTGGCTGCACGAACCAAGAAAGGACCTATATCCAGAGCGATCAACCCGAACCCCCGGGAGAAATCAAATGGACGCAACTTCTTCCCCTCCGACAGACATGGACCGTTGCGGCGGGAAAATTCGTGACTGACCCCATCTGGTGGTTCTATCTGTTCTGGATTCCCGACTATTTGCAGCGCGAGCACGGTTTGCATCTCACGCAAATCTTCCTCCCGATCCTGGTGATCTACGCCATTTCCGATCTCGGGAGCGTTGCCGGCGGGTGGCTCTCATCCATTCTCATCCGGCGACAATTTTCCGTGAATGCAGCACGGAAGTCAGCCATGTTTGTCTGCGCCATGAGCGTAGTGCCGGTCGCCATCGTGTTCCGCACCTCCGGGCTGTGGCCGGCCACGCTGCTCATCGGGCTGGCAGCGGCGGGTCATCAAGGCTTTTCCGCAAATCTTTATACACTGACTTCGGATCTCTTTCCCTCACGCGCGGTCGCTTCGGTGACCGGGATCGGTGGCACGGCCGGAGCGATTGGCGGAATGCTCATCGCTGAAATTGTCGGCCACGTACTGCAATGGACCGGCAGCTATATGATTCCATTTTTGATGGCAGCTTCGGCCTACCTCCTCGCACTCCTCCTGATTCACGCATTAAGCCCACGGCTCGTGCCCGCGCGCATTCCGTCAAACACCGGATGAAAAAAACCGACGTAGGTGCTTCGTTTTTGCGGCGTGGAAGATGGGATGCTCCCTGACCTTATCCCGACATGGCTGGAATCGAGTGTGCCGCCCTTCTACCACCGCAACCGGCTACAGGTAACCGATCACACCTTCCTGCCATCATCCCGGTGCTCTCAAACCAGCCGGCAAACACCAATCGATTTCTTCGAGGGTTGGAGGCTAGCCTAGAACTCGAAAACGAGCCCGGCCTGGTATCGAAAGTTGTTCTGGTTGTTGTGGCCCGTGGTGATGTTGTTAATGAAACGCGTCAAAAAATAATTGGCTTCTATGGGCCGGATAGCCAGGTGCCGGGTGACCTTGATATCGACGCCTCCACCAAGCACCAAATCAAGGGCCCAATCGCCGGGTGAGGCGAAAACGCACCCCGCGCAATTGTTGTGGACATTCTGGTAAAAATTGGTATGTGCGCCGCCAACGAGCCCCTCAAAAAAGGGCTGGAAACGCCCGATGCGGATCTTTACCGTGGGCCCCACATTGGCGGTCCACAGGTTTGCCTCCGCTGTTCCGGTGCAACCCGGTGGGCACCTTACGCTGCCGGGAGGAAAGGCAAAGTTGACGTTCTGGCTGGCATATCCCTGAAATTCCGCCTTGATGCCCAAAAAGCCGGCGAAATAAAGCACTCCAGCTCCGCCTCCCCCGTTTAGGTTGATCGAGGGGAGGTTGTCGACCGGAACGTAATGCATATAAGAATAGTTGACCGACAGTTCTCCAAGGTGCTGACCAGATGCGGCCCTTCCAAACACGAGCAGGACGAGTCCAATGAGAATCGCTTTCTTCATATTCATTCCTCCGCTGGCACCGTTGGCTGGGGGAAACTCTCAATCTCTTTCTTGCAATCGTTCTTCACTCGACCCTCTCGCTTGTCCATGCGGGCTCTTATCCTTGTCGACCAACGCGATTATTCGTTTTGCGGGAGCGCCGAAGGAACTGTCACGAGCGACAGGTGCCAGTGAAGAGCTTAGCTTTCTAGAGCATAGAGAAGTCCTCTGTCCCTAGCAGGAACGCGTTTCGCTGAATGATCCGTTGCGACCTTTTGGCAAACGTTCTGAGAAGCGCCATTTCAATTGATGGCCGTGGAGAAGCGGCCGAGATTTTGCTGCGCGCGTTCAAGGAGTCCTTGGGCGTCGGCTTGACGACTGCGTTTACGAGAACGCTTGAAATAAGCGCCAACGTCAGCGACTACCGCATCGGGATCGTTCAGGCGCTCGTGAATGCGAGCGAGAAGAAGGTATAGATCACCATCAGCTTGAGCGGGGTCGAGGTGGATCGCATCGAGGGTGCTGCGCTCGGCTTCGGGGATGTGGCCAAGAGCGAACTGGACGAGTCCGAAGCAGTATTTGCCGATGGCGGACGAAGGCGTGGCGAGCAGACCTTTTTGAATGAGCGATTCAGCCTCGAGGAATTCGCCACGCTGATAGAGAATCATGGATAGGCCGAAGAGAGAAGGAACGAAGGAGCCTCTCGATAGCTCGATGGACCTACGGAATTCCTGCTCGGCATCTTCGACGTCTCCCAAACGATAGTGGGCAATAGCCACACTGTGATAGGCGTGAAAAGAATCAGGAGCGAGTGCGATGGCGGTTTGAAAATAAGAGACGCTGGCCTGGGGATTGTTCTTCAGAAGTAGAGCTGTGCCTTTTTCAAGTGCGCGTGCGGCTTTAGGTGGCAGGGCGAGTTCCCGGACCGAAACCACGGAGGAATACTGAGAGACGGGAGACTGCGCGAATGAGAATGCGGGAAAAAAGAGAGCGATAACCAGTACATAGGGCTTCATGGTGCACCATTCCTTGGGATTTCGAGTGAAAAGCGATTAGGGGCGGAAGTTGGGCGGAAGACGTAACCTGGTTACTACCATTGCGCTGCTGCGGCGTTTCGCAGGAGCACAGGCACCGCTTCTCCAGCTTTTTCTAAAGCGTGGCGAGGATTCCGCCACTGTCAGTAGGGGCAGGGGCTGCTGAAACTCGGTTTGTTGGAGATATCGATGGGCCTGTCGAAAGCGACAGTTCCATCAAGGCCCGCGCTCGTGCTATATGCAGGCTTCAACAGTGTAGACTACCCCGCAGGGGCCGCGACCTTCTAAGCGAGGCCTGCGGCCCCTCCCGTTACGTATGCGTGTGACCTGTCTACAATGACAGTTCCATCGCTCTCATTCTTCACGCAAGCTTTTAGAATAAAGAGGGGAAGCCATGGAAATTATGTGCAAGGACTTGTTTCGGAGTTTGGCGGTCGTCGTACTCACCGGAAGCGCCAGTCTGGCCCTTGCTGTTAGCGCATCCGCGCGATCCCAAGAACCACAGCAACCCGCGGAATCGATAGTGAACGCCGCGAGGAACGCTCGAAAGCAGGCGTCGAATTCCACGGCGCGCACGAAGATCATCACCAACGACGACCTCAGTGTGGAGTCGCCGGTGTCGAGCGCCTCAACAAATCCAGCGGAACCCCCCTCACCGAACCGAAAGCAGCCACCAACACCGCAGCCTGCAGGCTGCCACAATCCTGGTGAAGACGAGAGACTCAAGCAGCAGCTGCAAGCCGCCGAGGATGAACTGGATCAGATTCGCCGTGAGCTTTCCTATGATCCGAAGGTTATTTCTGACGGCGATGTCGACATGAAGAATTTCAAATCGGGCTCTTCGGGGCTTGCCCTTGGGTCTCCACCGTTGTCACAAGCGCAACCTCAGGCACCCGCGAGGGTGACAGAAGTCATGCTCGAGCAAAAGATCACCGCCCTGAAAGAAGCCACACGCATAGCATGCGACTCTCCTGAAGACGCCGCAATTCAGAGGAAGCTCGATGCCGCGGAGCAACAGCTGAAGTTGCTTCAGAGTGAATTCGCTCTGGACCAGGCCGCTTACTATTCCAAGCCTAATTATGCCGACGATACCACGGGTAAAGCCAAGCTCGACGCCGAGCAGGAACAGATCCAATCTCTGCAGTCCGAGATAGAGCGCCTAAAGGACGAGCTTGTCACGTCGAAGATAACGTAAACGCGGATCACGAACTGGTCGTCAAGGCGGTCACGCCTGCCCCGGGGCGGTTTTTCGACGATGGACAGCCCATATCTTTCGCTCTTCAGCCTCTTGAAGGGCTGGCCTCAACAGAATGCACGCCGCGAGGTGTTGATGGTTACCGACGGGATCGACCGGCTAAGCGGCCAACTGTGCCCTTGGCCGGCCTGGGCGACGACCTCGGCTCGTTCGGCATCAGCCGTTCTTCTGATTCTTGATTTGCGGAACCCTTACTTGTTGTAATTAAACGGACCGCTGGGTCGCAGTCTGATCTGTACGTGGGCCGTGGGCGAAGACAGTTTGGGTTTTGCAATGAAGACATGTTTCACAATTTTCTTGTTGAACCCGTGTGTTTTGGCCTCAATCGTGTACTCGACGCCGGTATCAACCCAGAACTTAGCATAACCATTCTCGTCGGCGTGCGCCGATTTCGGCGAGCCCTTCCCGTTGGCTGGCTTGACCGTGACATCGCTGTCCGGAAGGGGTATCCACACAGGATCCACCACCTGGACAATGAGTGTAGGCGGGCCCTCTTCTGGCGCGGGCGTTGGCCGTGAAGCAGTCCCTAAACCAAGCAAAAACACCAGCACTGTCAGCACATTGACTCCTCCATTCGTCTGGAACGCTTAGTGGTCACGGCTGCCCTTATTGGGACGCACCTCTTTTTCGCGCAGCTCCGACTGTTCGAGGACGAGTTGGTAAGCCACATAGTACTTATATATGTTGCTGACATAGCGTACCGTTTCCTGACCGATCTCCCTGGCGACCACAAACTCGACATTTCCAAACCATGCGTCCGGATTCAGTCCTTCACTTGCCGCCTTCTTGCGCAGACTTGCGATTCGATTGGGACCAGCGTTATAGGAGGCAAAGGTGAATAGAGTTTTGTTGAGGGCATCAACCTTTTGGTCGTTGAAGTAGGTGTCGGCGATCACCCGCAGCATCTTCGTGCCCGCATGGATATTCGGCTCAGCCCGATCCACGTTCGGAATATCGATGGGCGAAGCAGCCGCGTACTTGGGGATGACCTGCATGATTCCCAACGCGCCGCTCGGGTTCCTGCGATCCTGGTTCAACTCCGATTCCTGGTAACCCAGCGCGACCAGCATCAGGTAGTTGAAATCATATTCTGCGGCGTACTTTTTGAAGAAGTCGACGTAAAGCCGGAACTTTCTCATCTCGCTGCCGGAGGCCGCATTCTTGACCCACTTTGTGTTTTGCAAATAACGCCTCAGGAGAGTATTACCGAACGAGGTGCCCTCGCGGTGACTTTCAACAAACTCATCTACCAGTTGTTTGAGCTTCGGTGAGTCTTTTCGCATAACCCAGGCCAGTCGCTCTTCGTTGCTGAGCACGCATGCAGTGCATAGCTGAAGGTGATCAAACACTTTGTCCCAAAACAGAGCCCTGACGTTGATGGTCACCGTGGCCGGAATCAGGCCCGCATTGACCATTTCGAGTAAGTCCTCATCGCCCAGGTTGTTGTCAGCAGGCCTTACGATGACCGGCTTCTTTCCCTTGCCTTCGAATGACTTGTTGAGCTTCTGCAAACTTTCGGAGTATACCGTCAAAGGATTAACGAAGACTTCTCTGCCGCTCAGGCCGTCGAGATTTGTCACTGCGGCGCTGCTCGACCCGGTGACAACGATCTGCTTCACGCCTGTCATGATGGGAGTGGAAAAGGCTACCTTTTGCTGACGCTCCGGGGTGATGGCCACGGGTATGGCAATCAGGTCACCCAAACCGCTGATAAGAGCTTGCTCGAGTTGGTCATAACCAACCGGGAGGAAAGTTACGGTCACGGGGAGATCGCCAGTATTGAATTTGCGGTTCAGCGTTCTTTGAAACTCCTGTAACGCTTCGTACGAAATCCCCTCGGGGCGCCCCTGGTCGTAAAAGAAAGCAGACTTGCTGTAGACAACCAACGCCCGAACCTGCCGGCGTTTGAGCATGACGTCCAAGTCGCCGGTCCAGTGCTCATAAGGAGTGGGCAAGGCTGGGGCACTCTCCTGCTGTAGCGCGAAGGTGACCAATGGAGAGGCGGGATTTTCGGTGGCAGGTGGCACGGGATAGGCCCACATGGGCTGCAAAGCTGTAACGACGCAAGCGGTCGCTGCGCAGGCAACTGCCAGCAGCCACGAGCTTACGTTTCTTGGGCGGTTTTCGATGTGCGTAATCATCTCAGTTTTCCTTGAAAACAAAGCATCCAGTTGCTTCATTGCCCCGCAAAGCTATCCAAAAGGCAAATTTTCGGCACCTGTCGCCTGTGACAGTAGGCATTGCACTTCGGCTTTAGCATCCTGTGCGCGTCTGACGTTCGCTCACGATCCCGGCCAGGATTGGCTGGGTCAGGCAGAGAGGATGAAGGGACAGGCAAAGTGCGGGCTGGGTGGGCGGCCCGGCCGGCTCCTACTAATGTTCCTTCGCGAGGTAAGGTGACAAGGTCTGACCTTTGTCCTCTCTGTCAGAAAGTCTCTGAGACCGATGGGAGAGATTGGTTAACCACCGGGGCTCCTCTGTTCGGTTGGAAAGGAGAAGAGGGCAGTGAACCTGGAAAGTCAAGCCCGCGTATAGGAAAGCCAAGCAGACGATGCAAGGAAGGCATTTATTGTTCTTGCCGCAGCCCTGCTCGCGACCTCAGTCTATTTTTCTTTTTCAGCAGGGTTATTTAAGGCGTGAGCTTTTGCTGCTTGCCGCCGGGGGCAGGCCACGTTCATCATGCCGAAGAAGAATCTTGCGCTCGAGCACGAGTTCGCATCCTACTCTCGTACTCCTGGCAACACCATCGTGTTTGGCGGCTCCTGGACACTGCGCATACCTGAATCCTTTGACGGCAAAGGCTCGGAGGGGCTTCTAATGAACGACGAAACGCCTGAAAGAGATCCGTTTGGGCCGCTCGAGACAGCCCACAAGGCCGCGCGGCTGCGGTGCAATCGAGCACGGTCCAGTGAAATGGAGTAGGCAAATGATCAGGAAAGAAACGAAGAAGATACTCACGGCCATGCTTAGCTTCGCCTTGCTCTCCGCGCCCTGCCAGATCCTGTGCATTTACGGATATCAGACCGCCGGGTCGTCGACCGCAACGGAAGCTAGCGGTGGTACAGAGGGCGCCCCGATGAGCACAAATGAACTGCAGTCGTTGGTCGCGCCGATTGCACTATATCCGGATTCTCTGGTAGCCCAAATTCTGACCGCCGCGACCTTTCCGGACCAGGTCGCCATCGCTAACTACTGGGTCGAACAAAACAAGAGTTTGACGGGGAGTGCGTTGATGCAGGCCGTCGACAAGCAATCGTGGGACCCAAGCGTTAAGGCACTCACGGAATTTCCCTCGGTGCTCGACAACATGGCGAAGAATCTCACCTGGACCTCCTCGCTTGGTGAGGCTTATCACAATCAGCAAACCGAAGTGATGTCAGCTATTCAGACGTTGCGCGCACAAGCCAAAGCGAAAGGCAATCTCAAGTCCAGCTCGCAAATCACCGTCGTACAACAATCGCCGCAAACCATTGTCATTCAACCCGCCAATCCACAGATTGTGTACGTCCCGCAGTACAACCCAACAGTTGTTTACGGCACTCCTTATGTTGTTCCCGGCTATGTAGCGCCCGCGTATACCGCAGGCGATGTGGCTGCCGCCGGCATCATTGGCTTCGGCGCTGGAATCGCTGTCGGGGCGATGATGAGTGGCGGCTGTTGCAGCTGGGGTTACAGCAGCTGGAGCTGCGGCTGGCACGGCACGGCCGTCGTCTATCACGGTGGCGCGTACTACGGAAACGCTGGCTGGCACGGCGGCTATTACAACGGCGGCTACCACGGCAGCTATGGCTACAACAACTCTTTCAACCGCAACTTCAACAACAACTACAACAGGAACACCAATATCAACCGGAACGTCAATGTCAACAATAATTTCAACCGCAGCAACTTCAACAACGACTCGTGGTCACACAGCGATGCGTGGGACCACAATGACGGCTCGAAATCGAGCGCCTTCAGCGGCTCGGGTGGAAGTCATTCTAGCGGCGGCTTTTCGGATAGTGGCTGGTCATCAAGGGCGGACAGCAATCGCGGGTGGGGGAGCATGCGCTCGAGCGGTTTCGGTGGCGGTCGATTCGGTGGCGGTGGGTTCGGTGGGGGCCGATTCGGTGGTTTTCGCCGCTAAACGACCGCGAGGCGGAGAGCTGTTGTCAGATCACCTTTGGAGGGAGTTATGTCGCGCGTAGGTTGGAACACTCGGGCGAGAGCATGGCGGATGCCGATGATTGTGATAGCGGCGTTGGTTTTGCTGGCATCGTGCAACAAGACAGAGAAACCTGCGTCCGAGCAAGTCGTGCAAAAAACGTTCGCGTCACCAGAAGAGGCCGGGGCGGCGCTCGTGGCAGCGGCAAAGTCTGGCGATCCGAGTGCCTTGCTCGCGATTTTCGGCCCGGACAGCAAGGGGGTTCTATTTACAGGAGACGCCGTGAGGGATCAGGACAATCTGAAGGGTTTCATTGCCTCTTACGATCAGATGCACCGATGGGGCAACCTCAAGGCCAGAGGCAAGGTTCTCTACGCCGGAGCTGACAATTTTCCGTTCCCGATCCCGCTGGACAAGAATTCCTCCGGGCAGTGGTCCTTCGACACGGCGGCAGGCAAGGACGAGATCCTTGCCCGGCGGATTGGCGGAGGTGAACTGACGGCCATCGCGGCGTGTGGAGCTGCCGCAATCGCGCAAGACCAATACTTCAGCAAAGCAAAACAGTACGCGCAACAATTTGCCAGCGATCAGGGCAAACAAAACGGTTTATACTGGCCCGTTGCAGAAGGCCAGGCGCAAAGCCCCCTTGGCCCTCTTGGTGACTTCGCAAAAGCATTGGGCTACACCAACGCGGGCGACAAGCCTCAGCCATTCAACGGCTACTACTACCGGATACTTACAAAACAGGGCGCGGCTGCAAAGGGTGGCAGTAAAGACTACATCGTAGACGGAAAGATGACGGGCGGATTTGCCATCCTGGCGTATCCAGTGGAATACCGAAACACAGGGATCATGACTTTTGCCATCGGCAAGGACGGCGTCATTTACCAAAGGGATCTGGGCGAAAAGACGACCGACCAGGGTGCCGCGATGACGGAATACAACCCAGGTGAGGGCTGGACTCCTGCCGTTTAGACGCCACGTTCCTGAGTTTCGACAAACGCAGCGATTTTTAGGAAAAGGGAGAATCCAGATGTCCTCGAAGGTGAATTCAAATGTTGTCCGGCATGTGTCTGTAGTACTTTTTTTGTTTCTCATGAGCCGCGACACGACGGCGCAGCAGGTCGTCTACAATAACATGCCGGGTACCGACTTTTCGAAATATCACACGTGTTTGCTCTTTGAGCGATAGCCATGCTGGAATCGCGCGCTATCCATGCCCCTCATCGCATCGAACTGCTACGCGGCTTGGGGCAGAAGGAAATTGATTTAATTTTGGCGGCAGCAAAACGCCGCCGT
>Ga0306922_10005650_pt1 | contig 11947 bp, 6 predicted proteins | sample sta12Cox44000082_FD_203758 | JGI IMG/M metagenome (GOLD analysis project Ga0306922, IMG submission 203758) | Lab enrichment of tropical soil microbial communities from Luquillo Experimental Forest, Puerto Rico - statoxic.12C.oxic.44.000.082 (v2)... | ecosystem: Environmental > Terrestrial > Soil... | reverse complement strand
TCACCACGGAGCGATTAATGGCCGACGTAGGCGGTGTTCCATGGGTGAGGGGAGTATGTCCGCCCAGCATGGACTCCCGTGTGGGTGAGACCTGGGCGGTACGCACCATCTGCGCATTCTTCAATTGCGATTGCGAGACAGCCATGCCCGCCCGGTTGATGGCAGCGCCCGATGTAAATGCCGACTTTGGGGCAGCCGTCACCGCACCATTCACATGCTGGTTCGCAAAATGAGTGGCCGGGAAGTTATTGCGATAGTAGTTGTTGGTGATGTTGGTAATGTTGGTGATGTGCGTGTTGGTAATGTTCACGTTGCGGAAGTACGCCGGGCTGCAATAGTGGTTCCAGTATCCACCGCGCCATCCAGCGTAGTACCAACCGCCGCGCCATCCCCAACCGCCGTACCATGGAAAGAATGGTTCACCCCAGCCGAGCGGGAACCAGCCAAAGCCGACGCCGACACCGAAGCCCCAGCCTCCTCCCCAGCCTACGCCGACACCGAAGCCGGGACCTCCGATCCAGCCGACCAGCGCCGGTGCATAGTAGGGACGCCAGTAGCCTAGTGGTCCGGGAGACCAGCCCCAGTACCCATCGTAGTTAACCCAGCGCCCGTAGTGGGAGGGAGCAAAACCCCACGGCGCGTCATCGACCCAGGTCCATCCCCAGGGATCGATCCACACCCAGTGACCATAGCGATACGGAGCCCAGCCAACCGGAACGGAGTTGGGGACCCAGATCGCGCCGTAGGTCGGGACGTCCCGCCACGTACCGTACTGGTCGAGGTCCTGCGCGCCGATTACTCCAGGTGACACGTAGCGAGCCGACTGGGAGTTTTCCAGGCGATTATCGCGAACGCCCGCCCAATCATCGAAGCCATCGCGCGCCGGGGCGCCCTCCGCTGTGTGCTCGAGCGAGTTGCTGTTCCTGAAGCGAACCTGGTCGCCTGCATTGATGCGAACCGCGTTGCCTTTTCCGGTAGCCTCGCCGTAGCCCTTGCGCACGGTAATCCAGCTCTCGTCGTCGTTCGGGAAGACATCGAACCGGTAAACGCCGGGCTTCATGACGGTGAAGGCCGCGTTCGGAGTATCAATCTCGTAGATCTCACCGCCCTCCAGGTGCCGTACCGTGACTTCCAGCGTGCCCTGGTCGAGCTCGATCTGCACCGTGTTGTCGCTGACGTTCGACAAGGTGACGCTGGTTTCCGAGTTCATGCGGATAAATCCATCGCCAACATTCAGCTCGGCCTTCGAGTTTTTGTCGGTCCAGACACGATCAGCAGTAGTAAGAGGACGGTTCTGAGTCGCCGCTACCCAGTCGTTCACCCCGCCGGGCTGCATGGAGACCTCGCCCGACATGTACTGGATCCGTGCGACCCGCCCGGGAATCTCCGTGCCCTGCCGTCCGGGCTGTTCCGGTGGGTTCTCCGGAGGAGGACCGGACGGCTCGGACTGGACCGTGTCCGGGCTGGGTGGACCAGCAGGATTATCCGGCGCAGGATTGTCTTGCGCCAGGATGGTGATCGCCGATACCGCCAAGAACAGCAGCGTTGCGAAGATGGTTGTCGACCGCCGCCGCGTTTTCATCGAGTAGCTCCTTACACCTCCAAGCATGAACTCACCTGACCTGCAAGGAGGCGTATTACCTTGTACCTACCCGGTAGCAAGGGTTTTCTTCCACTACCAATCGTGTAAACACCAACAATTTCACAGAGTTGCGTCACACTTCTTTACATAGTGGCATGCCGAATTTACACGCTGGAGGCAACCGTGGCGAGGTTCCAGGATGGGGGGACGATCAGCAGTTCTGTGGCAAACCGAACCAGGTTCCTCGCCGGTACCAACGGAAGAAAGCAATAATGAGGACGCAACCGGGCGTCGGCCTTCTCCCAGGAGAAGCACCAGGGAAGAGAAGAAACAATCATCAAACCGACCTCATCGCAGCCCGTGCAGCCGCCCAAGGACCTGGTTTTGCCGAGAACTGGGTTGTCGTAGCCATGTCACCAAAATGTCAATTTGCCGTAACAACTTCATGATCATGCCCATAGCGCGCATAATTTTGTCACAAATTTGTTAACTGGCGGTTGACTCTGCTTTGCGAACTGGGTTACCTGTTGACTTCGGACAATCAAAACTGGGAACTGAGCGTATATGGAAAAAATCCTGGTGATCGAAGACGATCAGGCGGTGCAACGCGCCTTGCGGCGGACCTTTGAGTCGGCTGGTTTCGAAGTCAATGTCGCGGCCGACGGCGCGGTCGCGATGGAGACCTTCCGCGGCTTTGTACCGCGGGTGGTCATCCTGGACCTGCGGCTGCCCGGCAAGTCGGGCCAAGACATCTGCCGCGAAATCAAGCGCGAAGGCGCTAACGTTCCCATCATTGTGCTGAGTGCGGCCAGCGATGTCGTCGATAAAGTTCTCCTGCTGGAGCTGGGAGCCGACGACTACGTCACCAAGCCCTTCAGTCCGCGCGAACTGCTGGCGCGGGTTCGTGCAGCGATCCGCCGCCTGCATCATGCTTCCGATAAAACCGAGATTTTCAGCTTCGGCGATGTCGAGGTCAATTTTTCCAAGATGGAGTTATACCGGCAGGGCAGAGTTGTCGCCATGACGCCGCAGGAGTTCAAGATGCTGCGCTTCTTCCTGAACAACGAGGAACGCGTGGTATCGCGCAACGAACTGCTCAACGAAGTCTGGGGCTACCACAATTACCCAACGACACGCACCATCGACACGCACATGCTGCGCTTGCGGCAAAAGCTGGAGAAGGATCCCGGGGACCCGGTACACTTCCGCACTGTGCATGGCACGGGGTATAAGTTCGTCCGCTGAGACGGAATCGGAGGAGACCGGCAATGGGTTCGGTTCGGCTGCGAACCAAATTCCTGATTTCCATGTTGCTGACCTCGGCCGGCCTGACCGCGGTCACGCTAGTCATCGTACAGCGCACGGTAGAAAGGCAGGTCAGACGTGACCTTGCGGGGGACCTTGCCAACTCCGTTGCCACCTTCCGCAACGTGCAGAAAGAACGTGAGGCCACGCGGGCGCATTCGGTGGAGCTGATCGCCGACCTTCCGCTGCTTAAGGCGTTGATGACGCCCCCGTTCCACCGCGCACTCCACCCTCCCACGATCCAGGACGCCTCCACAGAGATGTTTACCCTTTCCGGAGGCGACCTGTTCGCATTGCTCGACGCTTCAGGGCGGTTCGTCGCGTTTCACGCTCGTTCGCCCGGAATTACACCCGAACAGGCACAGCAGGTGTTTGACGAGCGGCAGTCCCCCACGCCAGCGCGGCAGTGGTGGTTTGCGGGCACCCACCTGTACGAGGTGTTCCTGGAACCCATTTATGTGCCGGCGGCAGCCAACTCGATCGTGGGTACGGTTGCCGTGGGCTACGAAATCAATGATCAAGTGGCGAGCGACGTCAGCCGCATTGCGGCCAGCGATGTGGCCATCCTTTGTCAGCGCAAGCTCGTCGTTAGCACGCTGACTCCCGATCAGGCGAAAGCATTTCGCGTGGATGCGTGGCCGCAGTCCGGTCCCGACAACCATACCGACCTGAAGCTGGGGGACGAGACGTTTATCGCGTCGTCCATCATTCTGAATCCAGGCGAGTCGCCAGCCGTAACCATGGTGGTGATGAAGTCTTACGACCAGGCTACTGCGTTTCTCAATGAGCTGCGTCGGCTGCTGTTAGGTGTTGGAGTGGGGGCCGTCTTGCTCGGCAGCATTCTCGTGTATGTCACTGCTCTCACCTTTACCCGGCCGCTGGAAAAGCTGGTGGAAGGTGTTCGGGCGCTCGGCAAGGGCGACTTTGTTTTTCCCTTGCAGGCGCATGGCGCGGGCGAGGTGGCAGAGCTCACCAACGCGTTTACTCGAATGCGCGACACCCTGCGCGACGCGCAACAACGTCTGCTCGATGCCGAGCGGCTGGCCACGATTGGGCGAATGGCGAGCTCCATCTCCCACGACTTGCGGCATCCACTCACCGCCGTACTGGCTAATGCCGAGTTTCTGGCGGACGAGAATCTTAATCCGCAGCAACGCGAGGAGCTATACCTGGAAATCCGCGTCGCCGTAAACCGGCTGACCGACTTGATCGATTCCCTGCTGGAACTGTCGCGTCCGGTAGAGTCCTTGAGCCCGGTGGAGGGCGTTATTGAACGGACGGCGAGCCGGGCCATCGAAGTGATTCATGCGCATCCCGAATTCCGCAAAGTCACGGTTGGCATCGAGTCGCCCGGAATGCACAGCGCACAGTTCGATCCCCGCAAAATGGAACGCGTCTTCTACAACCTTCTGCTGAACGCCTGCCAGGCCGTGAGTTCCCAATGCGGGCACGTCACGGTTACCGTCGCCAGCCGCGACCAAAACCTGGATATCCGCATCACTGATGATGGTCCGGGGATCGAGGCATCGATCCGCGACCGTCTGTTCAAGCCCTTTGTCAGTTACGGCAAGGAGAATGGAAGCGGCATGGGTCTCACCATCGCGCAGAAGATCGTGCAGGATCACGATGGCTCCCTGCGGCTGGAGCGATCCATGCCGGGATGCACCGTCATGCTGATCATTCTTCCCAGGACGTCAGCCAGGAAACCAGCTCATATAGAGGCCGGCGTCAGCGAAATGCGGTAGCTAGCGTGCCTGCGCCTCTGGTCGCGGGGCACACCGCGGGACCTCCGACAATCATTGCACAGAGGTGCGAGATGAAGAATTGCCGACAGCGGAATGTTTTGAAGTTGCTGCTACTCACCGCCTCCAGCGTTGGCCTTGCTCCCTACCTGGCGGCCCAGGCGCAGCCGCCGCCAGGAACCTCAGCGGTGAGCCCCAACGTGAGCCAGTCAGTGGATGAGCTGACATCAGAAGTTCGCCAGCTGAAGGAGCTCGTGCTCGAACTGCAGCGGCAGGCCAACGACAGCCGCGCGGAGATCATGCACTTGCGCCAGGACTTGGAGGCGTCACGGGCCGGAGGATCTAGGGGCGAGTGGCCGGGCGTCGATGAGCAGTCGGCGGCCCACGAAGGCGCGCCGCAGCAACTGCAGCAGCGCGTGACCCAGCTCGAAGAAGATCAGCAGTTGCTGAGCGGCAAGGTGGACGAGCAGTACCAGACCAAGCTCGAGAGCGCCTCAAAATACCGTGTCCGCTTCTCCGGCATTGTGCTGTTCAACCTGTTCAGCAACAGCGGCTCGGTCGACAACTTCGATGTGCCAATGATCGCCCAGCCACCGGGGCCCCTTGACACCTCCGGAGCCGTCGGCGGCACGATGAGGCAGTCAACCCTGGGCTTCGAAGTGTTCGGGCCGGAGTTCCTGGGCGCGCATACCAGCGGAAACCTCAACCTGGATTTCGGAGGCGGCTTTCCCATGGTCTGGAACGGCGTGGATTCCGGCCTGGCCCGCCTGCGAACGGCGGCGCTGCGGCTCGACTGGAAGAACACATCGCTCGTTGCCGGGCAGGACCAGCTCTTCATTTCTCCCAACGAGCCGACTTCCTACGCTTCCTTGATCGTTCCACCGCTCGCCTATGCCGGCAATTTGTGGGCGTGGACGCCGCAAATCCGGGTGGAGCATCGCCTTCCCCTGTCGAACGACGCAACCGTGACCCTGCAGGGAGGGATCCTCGATCCGCTCACCGGAGAGCTGCCGCCCTTCGAATGGTATCGCGTGCCCTCGACAGGTGAGCGATCGCGCGCCCCGGCTATAGCCGGCAGGGTGGCTTACAGTCGTCCATTCTTTGGACATCCTTTCACCGTCGGCGCCTCAGGCTATTACAGCCGCCAGAACTGGGGCTTCGGACGCAACGTGAACGCCTGGGCGGGACTGATGGATTGGAACGTACCCCTTAGCCGCAAGTTCAGCCTGAGCGGCTTGTTTTATCGCGGCTCGGCCCTTGGCGGACTCGGCGGCGCCATTGGGCGCAGTGTTGTGTGGAACGCAGATCTGACCATGCCAACCAGCAGCGTTCTCCCAATAAACGCTGTTGGCGGGTGGGCGCAACTCAAGTATCGTGCTACGCCGAAGGTGGAATTCAATGCGGCTTTCGGACTGGACAATTCTTTTGCCGCCGACGTTCTCGCCTTCGGCGATCTGGGCCAAAGCTATGGTGACCCCACATTGACCCGCAACCTCGGGGGCTTTGGCAATGTGATTTATCGTCCCCGCTCCGATCTGCTGTTGTCGCTCGAATACCGGCGCCTGAAAACCTATAACATCTACGACAGTAACTGGGCGGCAGGACAGTTGAACCTGGGCATGGGTGTGCTGTTCTAGGGGGACAAAATGAGAGTCGTCGTAAAATGCACGTCGCTAGCCCTACTGCTGTGGTGCTTACACGCGGCCTCGCTGGCGCAGGATGTGAACTTGACCGGCCGTATCTTCGTTGGGGGCAAAGCGCCGTCACCCAACTCGACCGTGCTGTGGCTCGCTCCCGTTGACCCGCCGGCCGCCGACCCAGCCCCACCGATGCACGCAGTGCTTCGCCAAAAGAACAAGTCCTTTCAACCACATCTCCTGGTAGTCACGAAAGGCTCGACAGTCGATTTCCCCAATGACGATCCCTGGTTCCACAACGTGTTTTCACTTTTTGACGGCAAACGCTTCGACCTGGGACTCTACGAAGCAGGCACCACGAGAACGGTGCGCTTCGACCGCGTGGGGGTGTCCTACATCTTCTGCAACATCCATCCCGAGATGAGCGCGGTTGTGATGGTCCTTTCAAGCAACTACTTTGCCGTACCGGACAAGGAGGGAAGCTACGCGATCGCCGGCGTACCGCCAGGGCGCTACAAGTTGCGCGTGTGGTCGGAGAATGTGGAGCCGTCGGCGTTGCAGTCGCTGACGCGAGACATACAGGTCAGCGAGGACGCGCATGCGTTGGGGGCAATTCGCGTTCCCGCACCTCCACTGACCACCGTCGCTCACAAGAACAAATACGGCCAGGACTACGAACCGCCTTCGCCGACCAGCCCGGGGTATGGGCAGCAGCCGTGAGGCCGAAAACCAGCGGTCCATTGCGAAGGTCAGTTTTCGGGAGACACGGAGTCAGCCTTTCCGAGAAATCTCCTCCCTGCACTCTGCGCCGCGGGGGCTGATTTTCAGTCCTTCGTGCGGCAAAGCACCCGCTGCCGGTGATGACGGGACTCGACCTGTCGTTGACCGACGTCGCTTCGATTTCGACCGGGGCGGCTCTGCACGGATTGCTTCGAAAGACTGCGTGCAGTGCAGTTTTCCAAAGCCTGTAGCCGCAACGGCTCATTTACAATCTCTGCGCCATGACCAAGCGCAGCGGTGCGTTATTTCCCAACCTCGCGCCTTCTTTCTTGAACTCCAGGCTCGGCATCTTTCTTACTACCTTTTTCGCCGTCGCCCTGGCTGTTCCTATGGCGCCGGCGCTGGACCTCCAGACTTCCAGCGGTGCTTCGAACCTGCCCGGTAATTACACTCCGACAGCTGATCCAAAAGCCATCGTTATGCGAGGTCATGCACGGTTTACGGTGCTGACGCCGCAACTCATACGCATGGAGTGGGCCGCCGACGGCAAATTCGAAGATCATGCCTCGCTGGTCTTTTTGAACCGGCGGCTGCCGGTGCCAAACTTTGCCGCGACGGATGTTGCGAATGGGCAGGGAACGATATTGACGGTGGATACCGGTGCTCTTCGCCTCGTGTATCAACCCGCGCAAGGCTCCGATGGAAAGTTCACCCCTGACAATCTTTCGATTACCTTCACCTGCAAAGGCAGAGAGGTCACCTGGCATCCCGGCATGCCCGACACCGGCAACCTCATGGGCACGACGCGCACGCTCGACGGCGCGCTCGGCAGCAAGACGAAGGAGCCGATCGAACCCGGGCTTATCTCGCGTGATGGCTGGACGCTGGTCGACGATTCCACGCGCCCGCTATTCGATCCCGACGATTTCAGCTTTGTGAACGGCGAGAGCAGCCCGTGGCCGTGGGTGATGGAGCGCCCTGCCGGAGACCGCCAGGACTGGTACTTTTTCGGTTACGGTCACGACTACAAGCAGGCGCTCGGCGACTTCATCAAGATCGCGGGCCCTATCCCGCTGCCGCCGTATTTCGCCTTTGGCGCGTGGTGGTCACGCTACTGGGCCTACAGTGACCAGGAACTCGATGACCTGGTGAGTGGCTTTCGCAACAACGACGTTCCTCTCGATGTCCTGGTGATCGATATGGACTGGCATCTGACCTTCGGCCCGAGCGGCTCAGGTGCCAGGCCGAATGACCAGTCTGGACACGCCAAGGGGTGGAGCGGCTACACGTGGAACAAGCTGCTGTTTCCTGATCCGCCCGCATTCTTGAAGCACATTCACGAAGCAGGTCTCAAGGCAACGCTTAACCTCCATCCTGCGTCCGGCGTGCAGCCATGGGAAGACGCTTATCCGGAAATGGCGCACGCCATGGGCATCGATCCTGCGACCAGGCAATATGTGCCCTTCGACATCACCAACAAGAAATTTGCCACCAATTACCTGGACATCCTTCATCATCCGCTGGAGAGGGAAGGTATCGATTTCTGGTGGCTCGACTGGCAGCAGGAGCCTGACACGAAAACCCCAGGCGTGAACCCGACCTGGTGGCTCAATTACGTTCACTTCACCGACCAAGCGCGCGAAGGCAAGCGGCCGCTGCTCTTTCATCGCTGGGGAGGCCTGGGCAACCACCGCTACCAGATTGGTTTTTCCGGCGACACCATCTCGGTATGGGAGTCGCTCGCCTTTCAGCCGTGGTTCACCGCCACGGCAGCCAATGTCGGCTATGCGTACTGGAGTCACGACATCGGCGGACACATGCCGGGGGCGGTCGACCCGGAACTCTACACGCGCTGGTTGCAGTTTGGCGCATTCAGCCCAATCCTGCGCACGCATACCACCAAGAATCCTGACGCCGAGCGCCGCATCTGGGCCTATCCCGAGCCCTACTCCGACATCATGCGCGGTCTCTACCATCTTCGCTACGCGCTCATTCCCTACATCTACACCGAGGGGCGGCGAACCTACGATACGGGGGTCGCATTTCTGCATCCCCTGTACTACGACTGGCCTGAGTCCGACGAAGCCTACACCAACAAAGGCGAATATGTATTCGGAGAAAACATGATCGTTGCGCCAGTCGTTGCCCCGGTGGAACAGCATACTGGCCTGGTCAACGAGTCGGTCTGGCTGCCGGCGGGCGACTGGATCGAGTGGCAAACCGGCGCGCGCTTCAAAGGCCCAATCACGATAAAGCGGAACTTCTCGATTCGTCAGATTCCCGTGTACGTGCGTGCCGGCGCGATCGTGCCGGAAGCACCGCCGATGCAGTACACGGGACAGAAGCCGGTTGATCCGCTGATCATCAACGTGTTCCCACTGGAAGACGGACAGAGTTCGCGCTACACCCTCTACCAGGATGGCAGCGACGACCGCGCCTATCAGCGCGGGGAGTCGGCTCGCACCGAGATACGCGCTTCGCAAAAGGGACCCGAGCTGACGATTGAAATCGAGCCGGTGAAGGGAAGTTACAAGGGAATGCCAGCCAGCCGGGCTTACGAAATCCGATTGCCGGGCGACTGGCCGCTGGAAAAACTGGCCATCGAGCGCCCTGCCGAATCCGCGGTGGACGTCAAGGAGGACCATTGGTCGTACGACGGCAACAGCCTGACCACGGTCATTCCTGTCGCGCGTACGCAGGTTACGGGATGGGTGCGAGTCAGAGTGGTTCGCACGCCGGACCTGTCCTCCCGGCGCGCCGACCTCAACGGCTTTGCCGGCACGATGATGCGCCTGCGCGAAGCCTATGACGAACTGAACCAGACGTTTCCGATTGCATGGTCCCCGGATGAACTGGTCGATGCCATGCAAACGGGAGATCGACTTGGCTATTACCCAGACCAGGCCGGCACACTCTTGAGCCACTATCGCGAGGTGTTGCCTAAAGCGATCGCCAAGGTGCACGAGCTTGACAAGCCGCCGGGCGATGCAGAGCTGGCCACGCTAGCCAGGCGCTTCCGCGTGGAGCCGGGGTCGGAACTTGTGCAGAAGAAGGTTGCCGAGTTTAAAGACCATGTCGCTCGCGCCGAGGCTGCGTTGACGGACGTATCCACGTCGAAGTGAGCATGATCAGCAGGAGGGATGCCAGGAGGGTGGAGGGTTTCCCGGCTTTGTATGGACGGGCCAGAGCCGGACCTCCGGTGCCGGCGCTGAGGCTGCCATACCAGGCCTTCCTCCCGGGTGGTCATCAGCCTCGGCCATTGCGGCGGAAATATTTCTCCTGTTAGGCCGGAGCGGGTGCCGAAGCGACTCCAAGTCTTCACCAACTTTGAAAGGGCGGCTAATCTCTTACGACATTTTCCTTCACCGGCTGATGGGCGGGTTTGGTGAAGAGGATTTCCGATACCAGCAGGATTGCGCCAACAACGATGGCACTGTCGGCCACGTTGAAGGCCGGCCAGTAGTAGGTGCCGAGATGAAAGTCGAGGAAGTCAACGACATGCCCGTTGAGAAGGCGGTCCCAGAGATTGCCGGTGGCACCGCCGAGAATGAGTGACAGCCCGATGGTTGTGGTTGTCAGCTTGTGGCTGTGCCGCCACAAGATCACCGACACGATAACCAGAGCGATCAGCGAAAAGAGCACGAGCGCTCCCGCTTTCCAGTGCACGTTAGAATCGGCAAAGAGGCCAAAGGCCGCCCCCGTGTTTTCGACATGCGTGAGATGGAAAAAACCGGGGATGACCGGCACGCTATCGTGCAATGCGATATTGGTCGCCACCGCCCACTTGGCGAGGCGATCGAGAAGCAGAACGGCGACGGCAATCAGGAAAAAGTACTTGCGCATTTGTGAATTTTGCAACGAGCTAGCCTGTCTGGCCCCCATCCTCCGCATTCTATTATGTTAGACGCAGCCATCCGGGCGAAAGAAGCACGCCGAAAGCAGCGAACTCTGCTGGTTATTTCCTGTTGGCAGTCGCCTCGATTTCCGCCAGAACCGCACTGCAACGCTCGCATACCGTGGGATATCCCTTGTCTTCCCCGACGTGGGTTGAGTAGTTCCAGCAGCGCTCACACTTCTGGCCCGGCGCCTTGTTTACCGTGATTGCCAAACCGGTATCCCCGTTGATCGCGCCAGCTCTCTCGAGCACGACGTCCGACACGATAAACAGGTACCGCAACTGATCGCGATGGCGCTCCAGCAGGGCGTAGATTTTCTCTGGAGCTGCAATCTGGACTTGTGCCTCCAGGCTGCCGCCGATGCGCTTGTCGACCCGGGCGGCTTCCAAGACCTTTAGCGCTTCCGCCCGCACGGCGAGCAGCGCGTCCCAATCGGCCTCCAGCGCGGCTATGTCAAAGCCCTCCGGGATCTCGCCCGTGACCTCGTGCGGCCCCGGAAAGAGTGCAAGATGGACGCTGTCGGGTCGTCCCTCGACCTCCGGCAGCAGGGCCCAGACTTCGTCGGACGTGAATGTCGTTATCGGCGCCAGCAGACGGGCCAGGGCCTCTCCCAGGCGCCACAGGGCGGTCTGGGCGGAACGCCGCGCCAGCGACTTGGGCGCCGAGGTATAGAGCCGGTCCTTCAATACGTCGAAGTAAATCGCGCTCAGGTCGACAATGCAAAAATCCTTCAGCCTCGCATACAACCGATGGAAGACAAATGCGTCGTAGTGCCCGCGAACGTCCTTGTCCAGCTCCGCGGCCCGAAGCAGGATGTATTGATCGAGGGAATGCATTTCGGCGAATTGGACAGCATCACGAGCAGGGTCGAATCTCTCGAAGTTGCCGAGAATGTAGCGAAACGTGTTGCGGATCTTGCGGTAGCTCTCCGCGATGCGCTGCATCAGCTCGTCGGAGCACATCACATCTTCACGGAAGTCAACCGAGGCTACCCAAAGTCGAACGATCTCTGCGCCCAACTTGTCGGTGATTTCCACCGGGTCGACGCCGTTGCCCAGCGACTTC
>Ga0306922_10005649_pt1 | contig 11948 bp, 7 predicted proteins | sample sta12Cox44000082_FD_203758 | JGI IMG/M metagenome (GOLD analysis project Ga0306922, IMG submission 203758) | Lab enrichment of tropical soil microbial communities from Luquillo Experimental Forest, Puerto Rico - statoxic.12C.oxic.44.000.082 (v2)... | ecosystem: Environmental > Terrestrial > Soil... | reverse complement strand
ACGTTCCTTCTGTGTGACGCTGACAACATGACCTGCCCTCCTTGGTTTGCGACACCCCCACGAACGGCGTGACCGGTGTGCAAGAGGAAGGCCTTCCCGCGTCCACGCGAAATCGCGGAGACGAGCTTCCGGCGGCTCCGAATATCGGACGCCGTCTCCCAAAATCGTTCGAATCCCGATGTCAGATACGTCTCGTTTTGGGTTCTGGGAAATGAGCAGCAGACACGCGGGCGATCGTGACCGAGAACGCGGTGCGCGGGCGCACAGTACACGCGGGCGACCGAGTCCGTTCACGGCCATCGTCCGCAGCACGACCTGTCGGAGCCCAAGGTGAGGCAGGTGGAGAGAGGTGCCTGTCGCAGACAGCGTCCGCGATAACCCACACTGACGCCTTAGTTCCCCTGCGAAGTTAGTGCCCCCAGTCCTAATCTCCTTCCCGAGAAAAAGACCACCGACGCCCGAGTGGCAGTTCCGACCTTTCTTCTACACTGCCTGAAAGATCGCCACGGACCGCTGAGCCGTCGGTTTCGCACCGCGACACCGTCACCCCGATTGGACTGTTGCAAGCAACTCCTTTGCAGCAGTTCGGAGAGGGCAACGGTGACTCGTGAAGATATCAATCTCGGTCCTGGCGGTTACTCTCGTCGTCCTAGTGTCATGCGCCTCCGTGAGGAGCGACGGTCTAGGAACCTCCGGGGTTGGCGGCGGCAGTTCGGGAGTGGGAGGAGCCGGCGGCCTCGGTCCTGGCGATGCAGCAGCAACTGGCGGTGGCGGCACGTCGACAGGGAGCGGAGGAAACATGACCGTGTCGGATGGTGGTGGGGGGAAAACGATCGCAATGGATGGCGGCGGGGCCGCCGCCGAGAGGACCTGCGGCGTACAAACGTTCGACCTCATGAGGAAGCCTACCGATCTCTTCCTGGTGCTCGATAGGTCGGCGTCCATGCAGAAGGACTCGATGGGAAATACCGCCAATCCGCCCACCAATCCCTCGAAATGGGCCCAGGTCGTCCCCGCGGTTACTCAGATCGTTACACAGACAGCGGCTTCTATCCCCTGGGGACTGAAGGCGTTCCCTGAAGACGGATCCGAGTGTGCGGCAGCGACAGTGACGAACAAGATCGACGTCCCAGTAGCACCGATGAATGCGGCGGCGATGAACGCAGCGATCGCAGCCACCACTCCAAATGGGAACGGCACTCCGACAGCGGCCGCCATGGACGTCGCCGTCAGTTACCTCCAGTCCCTGGCCGATGGAAATCCGAAGTACATACTGCTCGCTACGGACGGGGCGCCTTCGTGCTCGGGCACGATCGGCTCCCTGTCGAAGAACACCACGAAGGCAAGGACGGATGCTGTCGCCGCGGTATCCGCAGCGGCGACGGCGGGCATCCACACATTCGTGATCGGAGTCGCCACGACCCAGACGAGTGACGTGACGACCCTGAATAATTTGGCGACCGCGGGCTTAGAGCCGCGATCGGATCCCACGACGAAATTCTACTTGGCCAGCTCGCAAGCAGACCTCGTCACCGCTCTGGAAACCATAACCGGGCAGATCTCAAGCTGTGTATTCGCCTTGAATCCGCCACCGCCGGACCCCACCAACATAGCTGTGAAGGTGAGTGGCGCAAAGGCACCGCAGGATACGACGCACCAGAACGGATGGGACTACACATCCCCCGACTACTCGAGCGTCACCGTCTACGGCTCGTGGTGCGATATGATCAAGACGACGGCGTCCAATATGGTCGAGATCCTTTACGGCTGTCCTAACATCATCGTCACTTAGGAGCCTCACGTTCAGCGCCTCGGCGTCCGGTGCAACACCGATCAAACGAAGCCGCTCGTGATGGGCGGCAGGCCCGCACCTCGAGCCCCAGAACGATCAGGTCGCGAAGCAGCTAGGCGTCAGCCGATCGACCGTGTACCAGCTGTGCGAGCGTGGAGTGTTGCCCCACGTGCGAGTCTCGGACGCAATACGGGTACCCATTGGTTCCATCACCACGCTCGTGGGCCGAAGCGCCGCAACGTGTGCACCGACACGCTCTGACTGACGCCTAGCGGGCTCATCTAAGGGTACCTGTCGCACGACAGGAGGCTGGCCCTAAGGGCACGCAGGAGACCGGCTCTCCGTGGAGGCTGGGTGCGCATCTGGCCGTCAGACACCACCAGCTTAGGTTCTAGGAGAACGTGGGCTCGGTCGGGTGGGAGGTGATTTGATGCGTGTCGCTTGGGCGGTGTGGGGCTTGGTGGCGATCTGCTCCGTTGGTTGCGGTGGGGCGTCGGATCGGATTCTTGGTGAGAAGGGGAGAGGCGGCCAGACCGCGGGCATGGGCGGCGCCGGCATGGGCGCGGGCGGCAAGGCTGGCACCGGCGCTGCGGGAGTGGGCATGGCCTGCGCGGGGGCCGGCGGCATGGGCGCGGCGGGCGCGGGCGGCGCGGCGGGCGTGGGCGGTGCGGCGGGCGCGGGCGGCGCTGCGGGCGCGGGCGGCGCAGGCGGTGGCCTGATGGCTTGCGGTACGTTCACGATCGGAAGCACGATGACGCTGCCACCGGTGGCCACAGGGCAGGCCTACGTGCGCTGCGCAACGCTGGGCCCCGAACAGGGCTGGCTCGCGATGCTGTCACCTTCGGGGGATCGACTGGCGGCACGCACGGCCGCTGGCACCGTTCGTCTGATCTCGACGGCTACCTGGACCGAGGTGGCGCAGCTGGCGTCGCCTGTGGGCGAGCTGGACGCTGTGGCTTTCTCGCCTGACGGGACCCGCCTCGCGACGCTCTCGTCCGAAATGGGCGAGGTGACGATCTGGAGGACGCAGGACGGTGCCTACCAGGCGAGCTACGCGACCCCGTCGGGAGCGACAATCGACGACAACAACGCGGCGCTCGGCTACTCATCCGATGGACAGCGCCTGGCCACCTCGACCGGGGTCGTGATCAACCTCCAGACCGGCACCAAGACCAGCTGGAGCACCGGGGCGCCCGACACGACGATCCTGGGAACGAACCCAGAGAATCTGACCAGCATAGACGGTGGTGGCGTCGCGCTTATCCGGTTCACCGCTGAGGACAGCAAGCTGTTCGTCGTGACGAACTACCAGATCGGAAACTCGCCGACGGCTACTCGGCTCGAGTTGCGCGACCCGACGACGGGCGCGCAGACAGTGCTGTTCGACAGGTTCAGCCGCGCGCTACTCGGTTACGCGATCTCCGACGACGGCCGCTACATCGCCCAGGGCGACACGGTCGAAAACACGACGTCGCCCGGGCTTGTGGTGAGCGACGCGACCACGGGGGCGCCGGTGGCGGCCGATCCGACCGCGACATCGACCAGCGTACTGGCCTTCTCGCACGATGGAGGCACCCTCTACACTCAGAACGGCAACCTGGTCGGCGCGGTCGGCGCCACCGACCTGCACGCGATCTCGTCGTTCACGTGGCCGGCGGGTACGACGTTCGTGGCCGTCTCGCCGCAGAATGACCTCCTGGGCACGGTCGGAGGCAGCACGTCTTACTTCGATCCGGCGTCGGGCGCGGTGGTGCGAACGCTGTCGTTCCCGCTGACGTCGGCCTCCTGGACGACCGGCGGAGGCTTCGGGGTCGGCAGCGGCGATCCCGCGGCGTTGTTCCACCTCTGGATCGAAAGCAGTGGCACGCAGCTGTGCGGGCCAGCGGCGGGGACGGGCAGCGCCCCTTCGATCGCGTCACTGGGGACCACCATCCCACCGAACCGCACGACCTCCAGCAGCACGCCCACGACGGTGACGTCGGCCGACGGTTCGGTCACGGGGACAGAGACGTTCCTGATTCACGGCCATGCCACGAACTTTTATGCGGACAAGTTGACGGTGACTTCGTCGGGCATGTTGTTGCGCTTGTTCGGCGCGTTCGCCGACAACATCGACCCGATGCCGTTCGTAGCTATTTCAGTGCCCGACGCCACCAAGGCGTACACCCCGGCGGTGACCGCGATGCAGTCGCCCGGCCCAGACGTCGCGGTCTGGTGCAAATAGCCGGCGGTCAGCGCTTGGATCGTGAAGGCGGGCTCCGCCCACGGGAGCCCGCTTTGAGCCAACGCCAAGCGGCCCTTCGCCGAACGGCTCAAGCGGCCTGGTGGATCTGAACTGAAGCGGAGTGTCGGCCTCCTGAGTGCGATTCCTCGAAGGACGTAAGTAGATCAAGAACTTCCGGAAGCGAAGGACGCTCGCCCGTGCCGCGGGTCGACGCGTCCCGCCAGGGCCCGTCGGGCTCGGGAAACACGGAGGGAGTGGTTGACGGAGCGCCCAACTATAAGACAAACCGCCCGCTCGTTCGGGCTATCACCCCAAAATCGCTGGCGAGGGCGGCAGGAGTTTACGGGCGCCCCGGCGTCGGACGGACCGCGCGCGAGCGGAATATATTCTCCCGCTCCTGTTTCCATCATTCGGAGGGGTAGCGATGACCATGAGTGCGCGTGTGATGGTGGTCCCGTTGGTGGTGTGCATGTTTGGCGCGGCGGCGTGCAACAGGGGGCGCGCGCCCAAGATGCAGGTGCTATCCGAGTCCGCCGCCAAGAAGCTCTGGAGTGAGGTAAAGAGCTACGAGCCTGTCGGTGAGGCCGTGACCAACCGCAGGAAAGAAGGCAACCTGCTGTTGAGCACGTGTTCACGTACCTATTCGGCTCGCATGCCCGACGGAACGGGTGTCGGTATCACAATCCGATGCCTCAGCGGATGCGAGCTCCTGGCCGGGCCCAATGACTGCATAATCGTCGGATGTGATCCGGTTGGGCCGAGCTGCACGCCGATGACCTGCGTCGGGAGCTGCAAACCTCTGATTCCGTGCCACGATCCGCCCGAGACCGTTGTCACATCCTTTGGCGGGATTGAATGAGGCGTCGTCTCGAGCGCGAGCGCCCGCTCGTCGGCGTCTTGAGTAAAGGAACTTCCCGAGCCGCTTTGCGTATCGGCAGTCGGGCGGCTGTCGCGCTCGCGGCGACACTCCGGACAGGCGCGACCAGAAGCTGGGGAATCGAGCGACGATCGCCGCCCGGTGATGGGCGGCCCGTCCTTCTTTATTCGATGACCGTGAACAGCTCGTTGTCGATGCCGATGTAGAAGACCCAGTTCTGTGTCCAGGAATAGTGGTCGAATTGAACTGGCTGGTGATTCGTCGTGCTGGCCGTGTCCTCGATGGGGGGGGTCCACTCCGCGCCATCTCCCGAGTAGGTGCGATAGATATGGGAGTCGCTCCCCCGAAACACCATCTCCAGAGCTCCTTCCTCGTCCGGATAGATACTGGCAACGCCGTGCATGCCGCTCAGCGATTCGCCGTACCAACCGGTACTGTCGGTCCAGTGGGACACACCGACCTGGTTGCCGTTATTTGCGTCGACCCAGGCCAACCAGAGAGCACCCTGCCAGAGAGTGGCAGATGGCCGCGAGTACGTGGACTCGACAAACGGATGATACTCCCCGAACCACGACCCCGCGACGTTAAACTGGAAGATACTGGGTTGACCTACCCAGACAATAGCGTTCCCATCCCACGCGACACCCGCCGGAGGAGCGACATAGCTCGGACTATCGCTAGGATCGAGATCCATGGCTGCAGTCCAATTAAAGCCGTCGCTCGATTCCTGCACCATCTGATGGCCGTTGGTGCTCTTTATCCAAAACAAATAGAGAGTGCCGCTAACTGACACCAGTGCAGGACCAAGCTTCGCCGGCCCAGCCAACGAGTAGTACCGTAGGTTAGTGCCGCCGCCTACATTGCAGTCCACGATGATACCGAGAGACGAGTCGACGCGGATGTAGGCGAAATATGCGCAGGCATCCGATTGAGTTCTGAATATCGTCGCATCCCCGGCCGTTTGGCTCTTTGCGATCAGCGGTTGCCCGTATTGATCAAGAAAGGGAGTGTTGTTGAAGACCGCGCTGGCGTCTCGCGCGAGCACGGCCACACACATGAACACGCCAGCTGCCAGCAGGGTTCGGGTTCCACACACTCTGGTCATCATCTCGTCGCCTCCTATTTGCCCGGGTTCGAGTGCCCGGCGGTGTCGCCAACGGCTCACTTCTTTTTGACAGTTGGGCGCCCGGTGTTTGGGGGTGGTGAGACGTCGAACAACGTGACCGCAACGATACGCAAACGGTGAGTTTGCGCACATGCGTCCGAGGAACAGACCATCTTGTGGCCCATGATGGGCCAGCATGTGTTGGCTCACCGTGAGCCAGAAGTCTGATCGAGCGGGCAGATCTCCAGAACCTGACTGTCCTCGTCACGGCGACAGAGGCGCGAATTCCTTCTCGATGACGCGGCGGCGGTTGCTGGCCAATCCGATAAGAGCCGCGGCTAGGGCCGCGAGCGGGTGTGGCACCTCATCAGCGGTCGACACGGCTGCCCGTGGTGACCGCGCACGGAATGCGCGGCCTTCACGGCACGCTCGCAGTGGAGCGAGGGGCGACCACGCACGTGGTGGCGCAGGCCCTCGGCAGGGTGGACCGATCTGCCTTCGTGTCTCCGTCCCTGTCCGAGTCTCGGCACTCGTCGTCGACCCGTCTCCGTGCACTGTGGTAAAGCGTCAGGGTCCGAGCCCGAATCCGAAACCGAATAGCACGTACGCTCCAGCCATCGACACCGAGGTACCGTCAACGACGGCGCTGACCCCGCGCAGCATCAAGCCAACTTCAATTACAGTGCGAACGTGGCTGACCTGAGCTTGAGTGGGCCAGTCGATTCCCAGCCGCTCGGCGATGCTCCCGAAGATAGCGGAGGCGTGAGCCGAGGAGGTGCCAGCGTCGTTGGCGAGGTCGTCAATCCAGACCCGACCTACCCGGCCACAAAGACTCGGGGTGACGAAGGAGTGAAGAACCGGATCACACTCGTCGATAAACGAAGGCCCCAGATGGTCAGGCGGTATTCCGGGTGCGTTTCCAGGACCACGAGACCGTCGAATGAGAGGCCGCGCATTTGTAAAGGACGCGACCGCAAATCGAAATGGGGCGAGGTCACGGCGGGCTTACTCACCCAGGTCGGTAAGGTGGTTTGGGCGACAGCAGTCTCAGAGCAGGAGAGTGCCACGATAAAGGAAGTAGCAATGGTCAGCGCTCGAATCCACGCGATTGAATGGCTGCTCACGATGGCTAACAACTGTGGAGCCGCCTCCCGTCAGCACAAGGCTTCTACTTCGTCGGGAAACTGCTTCAGGGCGTTATGCACATCGTGAAGATCGGAAGGAAGGGCGCAGGCATCATCATGTGAAGCCGCAGGCGCCCGACGATTCGAGCAGGGTGGGACTGTCAGCAACGCCGCCGCGCTAAGGAACCAGATCGGAGCCAGCAGGGCCAGGCAGTGGCGCTCTCTCACCACCCCAGCTGCGTCGGAAACCCGAAGCGCAGCGCGCGGTTACTTCTCGTGGAGCTGAACGGGATCGAACCGTCGGCCTCCTGAGTGCGATTTCTTAGACTGGCTTTTGGTGCCGGTACTTACAGAACACAATCGTTTCAAGGGCAAGCGAAACGTCAGCAGTTTCAGAGGCTTGAGTTTGAAACGATTAAGAACAGGTCCCTTTGTTTCCCCAGATCGGGAGGACGCTCATCGAGGCAGCGACCTTCGGACCCGTCCTTGGCTTCCGTTCGCTCATCCTGGTTAAGGATGGGGCGCCGCCCGTGAACAGGCGCGCGATCTTCTCGTTCTTACGCGTGCGCGCGTGCGGACAGTGAAAACGAGGGCCCGAGTCACGATGCGTCAACGCCCGAGATAGTGCGTTCCCGCAAGGCCTCGTTTTCACGGCACCGGTTCGATCCTGACCGATTTTCGCGCACCAAACCGCAGGCTGCTGCGTCCTTGGATCGGATGGATGTGATCCGATTGCGAACCGAACTGTTTCAATTCGCGCGTAGAGGGAGGTCGTCACATGTCCAGGATTTCGATCATCGGAGCGCTGACGTTGGCGGGAGTCGTCTACACGGTTGGCTGTGGGGAGCCGGGTGACCAGATCGAGACCCGGTCGTCCGCCGTCGGCGGCAGCGGATGCCTCATCGACGCTGCGGGCTGGCAGGTGCCCTTTTGGACCTACGGCATGCGCGGGTTCACCGATGCGAATGGTGTACACCTCGGCGTCTTTCATACCTTCGGTTCATCGACGATCACCGAGGCGACTCTGACGCCGTTCAGCAGTGCGGCCGATCTCGGCGGTAACCTGATGGCCGGTTCGACGCCATGGGGCTACCGGCGCCATGACGGCGTCAGCGCGGTCCTGTATCTCGATCCGAACGGGCACATCCACGAGCGCACCTCCGCGGACGTCGATATCACGGCGCTCTACGCGTCGTGGACGGTGGCGGCCGGGCCCGAGGATTCTAACGCTGAGGTGCCAGACGTGATCGGATACATACGTTCGGACGGCAAGAGCGCCATCGTCGTCCGAGGGTCGAACAACGACGTCTGGGAGATCAGGAGCAACTTCGGTAGCCAGCCTCCATGGCTGGCTACCGACCTGACCGCGGTATCGCGCGCGCCCTACAAGGTGTCCTGGGGCAGCGCGTTTCCGTACGTGCGATCGGACGGCGCGAACACGATCGTCTATATCGCGACTGACAACCACATTCACGAGCTGGCCTCCTGGGGCAATGGCGCGTGGGGCGACGCGGACCTGTCGGCGGCTGCCGGCGACACCAGGGCGATGCCCACGTCGCCCCCGTGGGGGTATCAGCGCTCCGACCGTTACAACACGGTGGTGTTCATCGGCAGCGACGAGAGGGTGCATGAGCTCGCGTATTTCCCGGGCGGGCGTTGGAGCACCGCGAACCTCCCCTCGGTGCCGGTGGTGACCCCGCGCTCGACGTACCGTCCGTCGGGTTATGTCAGAAACGACGGAGTGAACGCCATCGTCTACGTCGGCAGAACGGATTTCTACCAGGACGTGGTTCACGAGCTCGAGCTCCGCCCCGGCGGCTGGACCGACGTGACCTTGACCTCGCCCTCCACGTGCGCGCAACAGATCGTCCAGCCGTTCGGCCACCTGGCTGCCGGGAACCGCAACTCGATCACCTTTCAAACCCTGTCCTACCAACTGGGTGTGGTCAGCCGCAACGAGCTGTCGCAGCCCCTTGGAGGGCAGTGGCAGACGACCGCCTTCTGAGACCGTGGGAAGCGCCCGCCCATTCCGGCGCCGCTCCCCAGGGACAGTGGATTACTTCCCAAAGAAGTGTCGGCTGTCGAAAAGCCGCGAGGGACAGGTGAGTCGGTCGACGGTGTACCAGCTGTGCGAGCGCGGGGAGCTAGCGCACGTGCGGGTGTCGAGCGCGATTCGAGTGCCGGTCGCCGCCGTAGCAGCTTACGTCCTCGTCCGCCGCGCCTCTAGCCGGAGCGCGATTCGGCGTCACGCGCCCGCGGCGCGGGCGTCGCTGATCAGCAGCGGCTGGGCGTCGGTGCCGCGGAGGACCAGCCGCATGGGTGGCGAGCGTGGACCGGTTCGCTCACCCATCGGATCGAGCTCGCGCGCGCTGCCGCCACTAACCGAGACCATCTCGCCTTCTTCGAGCACGCCTTCGGCGTAGTAGAGCGCCCCCGCCCACCTGCCGATCCAGTTCGTTGGCCTGAACCCTTGCGACTTGAGGTACGCGCCGAGCTCGCGATGCTTCCCGGGGTACGGATCGAGCCACCCGGTCGTGCCTGTGCGGTCGGTAACCAGGGCCAGTAGGAAGGGTCCCGACGGATCGATTCTCGCCTCGCCACTTTCGTCCACGACCAGGAACGGACAGGCCTGCCGTCGGTCCACCCAGCGGTGCCGAAACCCGTCGGAACCAGCGCTTGTCGCGTCGGATTCGACGATGAGCTCGTAGGCCACGCACGCGCGGCCACTGAGTGGAGCTTGTAGCAGCTCACCGATTCGGCGAACGCGCCCGGACACCCGGACAGCACCCTCGGCCTGATTTATCCGTGTGCGCGGCTGGGCCGCCAGCTTCCGTTGGATCCGCTTCGCTCGACTCGGCAGGCGGTAGTGACCCGCAAGAATTATCAGCGTCATCACGCCGATCGCGATGAATGGCCCGGGATCCATGCGCCGCTGAGTCCGCGCCGCCGCGCAGAAGGCGGCGGGGAGCTGTAACATGGGCCAGCCGACGAGATTCGAACTCGGTCCCGCCGGTTCCGGAGCGCGGATTCGGTGATCAGCAGGGTGTGTCTGCCCACGTGGTCGCGGTCTCACTCGGTCACGAGTCGAGCACCACGACGATGCAGAGCTACGTGAAGCCCGAGGCGGTCTCAGGCGCGCAGCAGCGGCGCGTGATGACCGTGCTGGAGGGTGGCCGACTCGCTTCCTGAGTTTGAAACGATTGGACGGCGAATCGTTTCAAACCGACTTTCCAGAAGAAAAAATCGAGTAGTTCCGTGGAGCTGAACGGGATCGAACCGTCGGCCTCCTGAGTGCGATTCCCCGGACTACCAAACGAAGTCGATAGCTTACGAACCCAAACGTGTTTTCGGTTCCGAGAACGTCAGCGATTCTCGCACCTTGTCTGAAAAACGATTGATCGGTGTCTCGAAAGCTTGCGGCTAGGTCGCCGAATCGATACCCGCCAATAGGTGCTTCGCGCGTCGGCCGAACTCCGGATTCAGCGACGCCGCCCAGGCAACGCGGCCTTCGAGATGGCGGCGGAATTCGGGGCGGCGGTCGCGATTCTGGACCTCGAGACCCGAGCGCGCAGCGTTGAAGAGTATCGCACGTAGCCGGTCGCGCTCGCGTCGCGGCAGGTTCATTGTGTCGTTGACAACCACGCCCGCGAGTATCTGGCGTCGGCCCCGTCGCATCACGCGCGTCTTGCGTTGGTTGACGTGAAACCCCTCCTCGATCGCGATCGCGCCCACACGCGCGATCAGGAAGTGCGCATTACGTCCGAAGGCCTCGTCGCCTGAGAAGGCCAGGTCGTCCGCATAACGGGTCATCCTCGCGCCGAACCCGTCCGCGAGCGCAGCGAGCCGGCGGTCGAGCCGCCACGCCGCGAGGTTCGAGAGCGCGGGCGAAGTCGGCGCGCCCTGCGGCAGGTGGGGGTCGCGGAGCCGCGCGTTGGTCAGGAATCGCTGGGCGAGATGGACACCCGCGCGGGGGTGCTCTTCCAGTACGCACTCCGGCGTCGGCGCCGTGGTAAGGCCCGCGAGAGCGGCCGCCACCCGCCGCGGATAGCCCACCCGCCGGAAGAGCGCGGCGATGCGAGCGCGGCTGACGCTCGCGAAAAAGTCCTCGAGGTCGATGCGCACGACTACCGGGCGGCCAACGTGCGGCGCGACAAACGTGCGCACGCTGTGCCCGGGTACGAACCCGTGCGCAACGTCGGAGGGCGGAATCGGCGCGAGCACATTGTCCAGCAGCCAGCGCTGGATCCGTTTGAGTCGTGGCTTCGGGGCCTCGAGCAGCCGGAAGCCACCGCGTGCCTTCGCGACCCAGCGGTGGTGATAGTGCAGGAGCCTGGGCGAGACCGCTCGCGCGTTCATCCCTCGCGCGTCCTCGAACCAGGCGAGCTCTTCGGGCCGCATCCCGAGCGCGTCCGCGAGATCGCCGGGCGAGGGTAGGGGGAGGATGAAGAAGCCGGCCGGCGGGCCAGTGACGGGAACCATCGTCGCGCCGGGGGTCATCCAGCGCCGGATGTAGAGGCGGCCATAGCCGTCGGATCGACGGGCCGCGCCGCGCAACCCACGATCCTCCGCGAGGAACGCAGCGAGTTCGTCCTCGCGATCGATCAGCGCGGTCGGGAAGATCTGCAGCATCCGGCGCACAAGTTTCACCAACCACCGCGACCGTCGGTGAGCCCCGGTCCCCAGCGCCACCCGCCCGCGCGCCACGAGCTCGTCGGCGGTCCACGGACCCGCGAGAAACGAGAGCGCCAACCCCCTTGCTAGATGATCGACCATTTGGTGATGGACACCGAGTCCCCGACTGTTCTCGTCTTGCGCGGTGGGACGGC
>Ga0306922_10005648_pt1 | contig 11948 bp, 9 predicted proteins | sample sta12Cox44000082_FD_203758 | JGI IMG/M metagenome (GOLD analysis project Ga0306922, IMG submission 203758) | Lab enrichment of tropical soil microbial communities from Luquillo Experimental Forest, Puerto Rico - statoxic.12C.oxic.44.000.082 (v2)... | ecosystem: Environmental > Terrestrial > Soil... | reverse complement strand
GTTGAGTCCTCTGTGGAGAAAGCTGCGATCGGCACCGTTGTGGCGAGGGGAATTGCAGACTGTAAATTGCAGGCTTTCGATTGGGGATCGGACGGCGAGGGTTGGTGGTCCTGAGTCGGCGGCAGTTCGCCGTCGCCGCCCGCCTTTGTCGGCGCGATCCGCGGTCTTAAATCTGCAATCACTTGTGCCAGCGTCTGTCCTTCGATGAATTGCATGGCGTAGAAATGGACGCCGCGCTCGCAGCCGACATAATAGACGGGCACGATGTGGGGATGGTGCAACTGGGCGGCCGCCTGGGCTTCGTTCTTGAACCGCTGGAGTTGCCTGGCATCGAGCGTGGCCGCAAACGGCAGCACTTTGAGCGCGACACGGCGGCCGAGCGAGAGCTGCAGCGCTTCATAGACCACGCCCATGCCGCCCCGCCCGATCTCGCGCAAGATCTGGAAATCGCCTAACGGCGTTGCCGGCTCCAGCTCCGCGGACGTGCTCGAGCCGGCAACTACACGGTCCGCCGTCGAGGCCTGAAGCGGCGGCCCGGCAGCATGCACAAACTCCAGGCCATCGAGACATTCCGCCAGAGGCTCAGCGATGTTGGCATGGCCGGCCAGGAACTGCCCTCGATCGGGATTCCGGCCGCCTTCCAGGGCCGCGGCGTACTCGCGCAACGCTGCGATCACGCGCGGATCGTCCTGGGAAGGGGAAGCGATTGCAGATTGCCGATTGGAGATGTCGGATTTGAAATCCGGTTTGTGTACCCTATTCATGACGAAACTCCCATTGAGCGCCGCAGTCGAGCCAGGCCGCGCGCCCAAAGCTTTTCCACGCTGTCCAGGCTCCGGTCCATCCGCCGAGCGATTTCCGGGAAGCTCAGACCTTCCAGATGCCTTAGGATAATGACTTCCCGGTAGTCTTTTGGCAAGCGCCCGAGTGCATCGGCGAGCAGAACCGCCTGCTCACGGCGGGCGGCCTGCTTACTCGGAGTGCTCTGGTGTTGTACCAGTCCCCGGTCGAGAGCGCGGGAGGACTTATCCAGCTCGGCGGCCAGGTCGCGCTCCAGGCGAATGTCGCGCCGCTGGGTGCCGTAATAGCGCCGCAGCAAGTTGGCGAGGTTTCTGGCCAGAATTTGGCGTAGCCAGGCCATCAGCTCCCCTTCGCTTGTTCCGCGGAACTGGGCGAAGTCGCGATGCGCTTCGAGAAAAGTTTCCTGAACCAGGTCGAGCGCGTCGACCTTGCCCTGCAGCCGGCGACCGATCCGCAGCCGGGCCAGCAAATCCAGATAATTTCGGTACAGCTCCAAGAGCTGGCCCAGCGCCGGCCCGCTCCCGGCGCGCGCCTGGTGCAAAAACAGCTCAAGGTCCGGGGCCGCCGCGCAATTCATGGCTTGCGTACCCCGAGAGATAGGCACGGAAAAGCCAGAATACCGCCGCTGGTAATAAGGATGATCGTCTGCCCGTGGAGGCTCTGGTCGAACACGATCCGATCAGGCAAATTGATGTCGGGGCCGAGATTGACCGCGGCGGTCCATGAAGGAGCCAGGCGGTGCTCGAGCAATTCGACCGATCGAGGCCGGCGCGCACGGTTTCGAGCGAGCCAATTTGGAGAAGTCCTACACGGGTTGGCCAGAAAACGAAGCCTGCGACAGTGCAAGTTCATGAGGGAAATGTCATTAACTCCTATCTCGGGGAAAACAACCGAACAATCCATCCGCGGCTGCAATCGGACAATATGAACGACGGCGGCGGGAAAATCAAGTAAAAAAAATGAATTTTTTTGATGTAACGAGGACAAGCCCCCGCTTCTGCAGCAGGTTGAGAGCGAGCCTGTCGGCCACCGCGGGACCGAGGCGTTCGTGGAGGTCCTCGGATATCTCAAAGCTCATCCCGGTAGGGCGAACTCGTTCGAGGCTCGCAAGGCTGGTTGCTACGCCCGAGTGCGAGGAGATATTTCGGGGCGGGAACTGCAGCGCGAATAGGGTATTGAGCAATGAAGCATGGCTGACGTTCTTGGCAGCTGCTGTAGACGTTGTCCAGGAGGGTGTCTAGCTTTTCTCCTGACTCCCGTTTGCCAGGGCAAAAAATGCTGGTAGGTAGTAGCCGGGGTTCGGCGCGCCGCCAGGCGCATTGACAACGACATCCGCTGCAAACTCCCAGGTTAATTCGAACAGCAACGTGATCCAGAGAAAGCGGATCTGCCAAGGTTCCGGAGACAACACGGCGAACTTGGATGGCATTACGGGTCGCGTAGTAGTATGAGGGGGGGTGTGGATATATTGGAAACGAAATGGCGCATGTTGTTACGGAATATGGCTTTGCGGACGCAAGTTCGTTTCCGCGGAGTTGAATACGCCGTGTTTGTGACGGGAGAGTCGCGTTTTTGCGATGTTGGTGGATTTGGGGGGGGGTGCCAATATATCGGAAACGAAATGGCGCATATTATTATGGAATATGGCTTTGCGAACGCAAGTTCGTTTCCGGGGTGTTGAAGACGGCCGTGCTTGTGACGCGAGAGTCGCGTCTTGGCGACGTTAAAGTCACGCCATACTCCATTTTCAGGACCCGACCGGCCGGCCGACGCCGATGGTCCAGAACGGCAAACCGATTGCGGAACTCCTGTAGGAATCCGCGTGGCCAGGGTGAGCTTCGAAGACTCGACTTGTCTGGCCGAGGATTGCAGCAGCAACTGATGAAACAACCGTAAGACCCCCGCGTGCTGACCAGGCGGGTGAATCAGTTTGGCGGCTAAGGGCAAACGCTCACAGTCCGCCGCCCAACCGACTCCGTATCTCACGCTTATGCATGCCCGCGGCCCTCGACCGAACATATTGGTGCAAAAAGCCTTAACGCGCTTTTTGGTGCCGTATCTCACGAGCCCGTGAGACACGAGGCCGTGCTGCCGTTCCCCATTTCCACCCTTGACGGCCAATGACCAGGGACGAATGACCAATGGCATACAAGAAATACGTTGCGCCCACCACCCCCCCGGCCCCGGTGAAGTAATTGCAAACCCTACGACATATCGAGCTCCCTTGCGATGTACTCCCGAACCCTCAAGGAGATCCCCACTTATGACTTGCCAAAAACCGCCTCCCCGCTGGAACGTATTTCGCCCGCAATGAACGTATTTTTCTCTGTGAGTTTTGCATTTTTCTCATTCTTTTGTTTGCCGAACCGCTTGAAGTTCAGGATCCGCGTTCGAAAGACTTGTTGACAAATGCATACTTTCAATGACATCCCCAAAGTTCGCCGGGAATTCGTCCTCGACCTTGCCGTGATTCTGCACCGCGAAATTTCTCGGCTGGTCTCCCACGTCCATGACGCTCTTGCCATTGCCGGCGGTTGCAAAGAAGGCGTTCCGAAGCGCAATGTTAACGGTGCAGTCTTGGGTGGCAATCCCGTGGCTGGCGGGATCCTGATCCGCATTCTTGAAGCCGCGAGGAAATGCCAGATCGCCAGCTGGTAAACCGAATAACCTCGTCTGGTTCCAACGACTGCGGAGTTCACCCGCTCGATACTGACCCGGCCGCGATCCCGGCGCACCGCCTGCGGGATCAACCACCACATCGGCGGCGAATTCCCAGGTCGTGTTATCCGGATCGGTGGCGGTGGCGCTGATGAATTGGCCCACCGGCACGGGCGTATTGAAAATGAACGTGAAATCGTCGTGGCCGATGTCATCGGTCAGAATGTTCCGGGTCCCCAGGAAGCGTTCGCCTTCGCCATAGCCGGATGGATTGGCCGTCGTGTTGGCGAAGAATTCGAGGACATAAAACGTATCCGCGGCGCCATCGAACGAACCCAGCACGGTTGTGGCGGTGTCGGAACTTGTCGCGCTCGTAAGATTGGCGAGATTGGTCAAAGTGACTCCATCATCGCCGATGTCGATACCAAGCCCGTTAGCGTGGTCGTGGATGGAATTGCGTCGAATGGCATTGCCGGTGCCGGATACCACCGTGACGCCGTTGGTGCCGTTGAAGGCGACGACATTGCCGGCGCCGCTGGCGGTGCCGCCGATGTTGTTGTTCGCGGACTGGGAGATGTACACACCCGAGCCGGTGTTTCCTAGAGGATTCATGCCGCTGGCGTCGGTGCCAATGAAGTTGCCGTGCACCAGGTTCCCCCTTGCGGTGCCTTCGTCGATGCGAACCCCATCGCCTGCATTAGCCGAAATCACGTTGCGGGCGCCGGCCGCTGTGCCGCCGATCGTGTTGTTGCTGGCACCGCGGATGACCACACCGAAGGTGGCATTGCCCAGGGCAGTATTGCCGCTGACGTCGGTGCCGATCAAGTTGCCCTGCACGAGGTCCCCACTGGCACCCGAATTGGCGATAATAATTCCGGCGCTCCCATTAGCTGCGATCACGTTGCCTGTGCCGACCGCCGTGCCCCCGATCGTGTTGTTCAACGCGTCCGTGATGTCTACGCCATAAGCACCGTTACCGAGAGCGGCCGTACCAACGGCATTCGTGCCAATGAAGTTGCCCTGTACCAGGTTGTTAGTGGCTGAAGCTCCCGTGATCAGAACACCGCTCCCGCTATTGGCAGAGATGACATTCCCGGCGCCTGGAGCCGTCCCACCTATGGTGTTATTGCTCACGGCGAACTCGAGGACAACACCATTAAACGCATTTCCTAGCGGATTGACGCCGTCCGCCTGAGTGCCGATGAAGTTACCCTGGACCTGGTTGTTCTGGATGCCGGTTCCAGCAATGTATAGCCCTCGCCCGGCATTTCCTGAGATTACGTTTCGAGCAGAGGCTGTCGTACCTCCGACCAAGTTTCCGGAGGCTTGGAGAAATACGCCAGCCGAGAGGTTACCCCCCAACGAGGCGGCGCCGGAGGCATCGGTTCCAATGTAGTTGCCGTGGATAACGTTGGTGAGCAGGCTACTACCCACGACGGCGACGCCGTAGCGCGTGTTGCCGGAGATGACGTTGCGACTCCCGGCCGCGGTTCCACCGATCGTATTGTTGGTTGCCGTGCTTACGACGCCATCGATGTTAGGCAGGGCAGCCGTGCCGGCAACATTGGTGCCGATATAGTTGCCTTGAACTATGTTTCCGCTTGAGCTCAGATAAATCCCTGTATCAAACCGATTCAGCACCAGGGCTTTCACTGTGCTGTTGCCAGCGGTGATGTTCAACCCAATTGCGCCGGAACCCGCTCCGGAACCGTTCAGTTCCACGCGCGGTTGTCCAGCGTAACCCGGCGCCGTGGTGCCGTCAATCACCATCGAATGGGTAATCGAGGGCAACGGCGAAGCGAGGTTGATAGTGCCGGACACAGCAAAGGTGATCGTGTCCGGACCGGTGTCGGCATCTGCATTCAGGATCGTTTGCCGCAGCGAGCCGGCACCGCTGTCGTTGGTGTTGCGGACCACGAGGTCAAGGTCGGAATAGACGAAGAGCGTGCTACCACTGGCCGAGCTACCTGCCACGTAAAGCCGGTTCTTGCCCTCGTCCACAGCGACCAGCGACGGGGTCGTGTTCGTGCCAAGTGAGAAGCTGTCGACAACGGTATTTGTGGCGCCGTCGATCACCTTGACCAAAGAGTTGTTTGAATCGGCTACATAGATCCGGTTGCGCGCCGTGTTCACTGCGACAGAGCCAGTGCCGCCGGCGCCCGTTATCGTCGCCAAAAGCGCATGTGAAGTCCCATCGCGAACTTGCAGATCGGTGCCGGAGGCAAAATAAAGGCGGTTCGTAACGGTGTTGGCAGCCACCATGCCGCCGCCAAGGTCCGCAAGGAAGGTGTAGTCAGGCCGCCACACCCGCGTGCCGCCGTTGCGGTTCGCGTAGATGTTCCCCGTGGCAGCGTTGACCGTGACCCGGCCCAAGACTCCACCTGAGCCTAACGGCCCGGCGATGACACCATTTGTTGTCGCATTAATTACATGCACAGGGTCATTGCCGCCGCCACATTGACTGCCGACATAAATTTTGGGGGGAGTAGTTCCGGGAGTGACGTCGAGAAAGCCGGGGCAATAACCGCCACCGATGTTGGCTGTCGCAATCTGTGAGTTATTAGTGCCGTCATACACGAGGACCTGCCCGCCGTACAAGTTCGCGGAGTAAAACCGGTTTGCAACCGGATTCACGGCCACGCCGCTGCCGCTACTTCCGATGGAAGTCACGAGCGCCGGATGGGCCGGGTCTGAAGCATTGACCACCAGCAAGGGACTCGGGCCAAAGCCGCCTGCTATGTAGACCCGATCGGTGTTCGGGTTGACGGCGATCTCCCCGAGGGGCTGGCCGCCCAGTCCAAGCGAGCCCAGCAGTGTGGCCGGGACAACGCGGTCCTCGAGCTGCTCCAGCGACGGACGGCGCCTAGAACGAGGCCGACGCGAAGGTACTCGCGACTCCCTGCTTCTTGAAGTGAGTGTTGCAAACATGGCACGGACCGATTTCGACAGCGACATGGGTTCGATCTCCTTCACAAACAGTTACGAATTTAGGCGGTGAGACGCAGCGCCTCAGTTCCGCTCATCCATCCCTGTTATCAAGAACGGCGGGAAAAACCCGACACGAATTTTGCAAATTTTTCCACGAGTCTATTGACGAGCCTATGACAAGGCTCAAAGAATATATCTTCCCGCAGCAGATCGGCAAAAGCCAACAAAAAAATGGCCGGTTTTGTTGAATTCCTTGTATTTCCCAGTTGTCGAGAACAGCGGAAAAAAATCTGACAGGAGTTTTGGAAAAGTTTAGAAAATGTGGTAAGCCAAGTTACGGTTGCGCCTCCCACCTGTCAAGCTCGTCGCGCATTGCCTGCCACTCGCTCCACGGAATCGCTTCCACGACTCCCTGGTCGCTGAGCCGGGCACCGAGCGCGACATGAGTGCGTAGCTCGATCTCTATCAAGTCGTTGATCACACCGGGTACTCGCCATAGTCGTGCCGATCGGTCAAACGACGCGGTGGCCAGGCGCGTGCCGTCGGGGCTGAATGCAACGCTGTTGGCAACCAGCTCATGGCGATACGGGGGACCGCACGGCAGGCCGACGGGCAGCGCCCAGAGCCGGGCGGTCCCGTCCCAGGACGCCATCGCCAGCAACGTTCCATCCGGGCTAAAAGACAGCGCCTCAATCCGAGTATGATACCGGATCGGCGGCCCCGCAGCTTGGCCGGACTCCGCCCCCCAAAACCGTACGGTCAAATCCCTGCACGCCGTCGCCAGCAGCTTCCCGTCGGGATGGACGGCCACTGCCTCAACCGACTCCGGATGAGGCAGCGTGTAGCACTGTTGTCCGGACGCCACGTCCCATAAAACCGCTGTCTTGTCCAATGATCCGCTGAGCAGGAATCGTCCGTCCGGGGTGAACGCCAGGGATAAGACTCGCTCCTTGTGTCCGACTAGCTTGGACCAGAGTTGCTTGGTTTCCAAATCCCAAAGATGGATTGGGCCAGCACTACTCGGCCCGACCGCCAGCAACTTCCCTTTGGGACTGAATCGTGTAACCCAGGGACTCTTCACCGGCACGCGATCGCCGCGTCGTTGCAGGCTGTGCCTATCCCAAATTCGGATAGGTACGCCATGTGCTGCCAACAGCCTCCCGTCCGGACTGATTGCAACGGAAACCACGGGCTGGCATTCGCCGCGCGCGGCTCGTTCACCGATTAATTCCGCGAAGCTCGAAAACGGGCACGCCGGCGCGAGAGATGCTGCAAACGCAGCCGTCGCACACGTGACCATGAATTCTTTCGTCGCCAGTTGTAAGGGTTGCCCGCGGCGCACTCCGGTGGCGGCATCCAAGAGCTGAACCAGCCAGTCTTCCGTCCCGGTCAAAAGATCCCTGCCATCCGGGCTAAAGGCTACGTCGTAAACTCGGTCGTTGTGACGTGCGCACCACAGCTGCGGGTTTTCCGCTTTGATTCGCCATAGCCGCGCTGTTCGATCCCCGGAGGCGGTGGCCAAGAGCGAACTATCCCCTTTGAATTCAACCGAGCGCACTGCCCCTTGATGGCGCAACGGCATGCCGATCGGCTGTCCTGTAGTCGTATCCCAGATTCTCGCCGTTGTGTCGAACGAGCAGGTGGCCAGTAGGGAGCCATCCGCATTGAAGGCAACGGCTGCGACGGGTCCCTCATGTTGCAAAGGAGGGCCGTGCGGAGTGCCGGTATTGCCATCCCAGAGCTGAGCGGTGCCGTCATACGAGGCCGTGGCCACCAAATTCCCCTTGCGGCTGAAGGCCACCCCCCACACGTGCTCCTTGTGCTTCATGACATCACCACGCGGTTGCCCCGTGTCCACATCCCAGAGGCGGGCGGTGTAGTCCCGGGACGCGGTGACCAGGCGCTTACCGCAGGGACTAAAGGCCACGCCCATGATTTGCATATATGTCCGACCTGGGCTGCTTTGCCAGGGCCGGCAGTGATGGTTGCCGGTGGCAGTCTTCAAAATCCTCACGATTCCTGTATTGCACCCTATGGCCAGCAATGAGCCGTCCGGACTGAACGCGATTCCGGCCGCTACTACTCCTTCATTACGATGCTGAACGCGACAGCAACATTGCCAGTTTTGCGTTTCCCACAGTCCGGTCTCCTTTTCCGTAGCGGCTGCCAGCAGCTTCCCATCTGGGCTGATCCTCACAGCATTGATCGATCCGTCGGCCTGAATACCTTTGTTTAATGGCTGGCTAGTAGCCGTCTCCCAGAGCTGGAGGGTACTTACTCCAGTCGCTACGGCCAGTAGTTTCCGATCGGGACTAAACGCCATGTCCCGAAATATGCCCCGACCCTCCGGAATGGGCAATACTGCGCCATGCGGGCGCCCGGTAACGGTCTCCCAGAGCTGGACGTGCTGGCTGGACGCTGTGGCGAACAAGTCGCCATCCGGAGAGAAAACGACACGCAGCACCTCGTCATCATGGCCGACGACTCGCTGGAGGCGATTCCTGCAGGCTGCATACCATCCTGACCAGACAATTGACCAGGGTTCTCGAGAGGCGGTGTCGGCTTCCATGCTCTGTCGGGCGGCCAACAGATCCAGCAGCCCTTCGGCATTCCCTGCTTCGAGAAGAAGCAAGCCGCGCTCGCCGCGGGCGCGCGCCCCCGATTCCTCGGCCTGCCGTTGTTGCCGACCTGCTTCCGCCGTTGCCCCGCGCTCCGCCGCTGCCACGTCGGCATAGCGGACAGAGGCGAAGATAGCGCCAATGGTGACGGCCAGCAACAAGACCGCAATCGCGGAGATCAGCAGTGCCGGCATAGGATTCCGCCGGCACCAACGCCAGAGCTTCTCGGCCCGACTCACCGGTCGGGCCACAATCGGCTTGCCGTCCAAAAAACGCCGCAGGTCTTCCGCCAACTCTTTTGCGGTGGGGTACCGACGTTCCGGACTCTTCGCCATCGCTTTCAGACAAATCGTGCTCAAATCACGGGGCAATCTCGGCTGCAAATGGCTTGGTGGCACGGGTTCCTGGCTGCGCACCTGTTCAAGAGTGTCGAGCGTCGATTCGCCCTTGAACGGCGGCCGGCCCGTCAGCATTTCGTAAAGAATGGCTCCGAGAGCATAGATATCCGTGACAGGGCCAATCGCGTGCACCTTGCCTGCGGCCTGTTCCGGTGCCATGTAGCTCGGCGTGCCGAGAATTTCGCCCGTTTGCGTGGGGTACGCGGATGGGTCGGCCGACGCGCCATTCATTTGCTTCGCCAGGCCGAAGTCGGTGATCTTCGGCATCCCTGCCGCGGTAAGCAAGACATTGGCTGGCTTCAGGTCGCGATGGACGACCTGGTGCTCATGAGCAAAATGTACCGCACGGGCCAGGGTTTCGATTAATTCCGCCGCATGATGCGCCGGCAATGGCGTGCCGGCCAACTTCTGGCCCAAGGTGCCGCCGTCGACATATTCCAGGGCGCAGTACGGCCTGCCGCCCTGCTCACCGACTTCATAGATTTGCACGATGTTCGGATGCTGCAACCGGGCTGCGGCTTCCATCTCGGTGCGAAAACGAATGCGCTCGCGTTCGCCGGCATGACTGCCGACCAAGATCATCTTGAGCGCGACGACACGCTTGAGACCGGCTTGCCGGGCTTTGTAGACCACACCCATGCCGCCCCGGCCCAACTCGCTCAGGATCTCATAGCCTGCGACGATCGGCCGGTCCTTGTCGGGCTCGGTTCCTGCGCTCGACTCTCCGGCGGGTCGGAGGGTGGAGGCCGGAGGACCTGCCGCCGGCCGGCAATCGATGAGTTTCGCGCGGTACGCCAGATCAATTTGCGTCAACTCTGTGAGCAGAGCCGCCCGGCGTTCGCCGGTCGCCTCGCCCAGGTAATCAGCGAGACATGGCGGGCGCACCCCCTGCCAGGCTTTTTCATATTGATCGGCGAGATCATCAACCCATTCGCCAATCGACTCCGGCTCTGGTCGGTCGAACATGGGATTATTCCTTGCGCAGGGCGCGGTCATTCCTGAAAAGGTTATCAAGAAACGGCGGCAAAACCCGACAAAATACTCCGCAAGTCTCGTAGCTGGATTCGCCAGAATTCGGAATGCGCTGATCTGAATTCTGGCGAATTCAGCTACAGGCACCCAATTTCTTCTTCTATTTCTTAATTCACGCTTGCGGCCGCGAGTTGCCGCCAGCGTTCGAAAACGAGTGCGATTTTTCGCTCCACCGTCCGCTCGACGCAGCCGAGCTGGCCGGCAATTTCCTTGTGCGTGAAGCCCGCCAGGTAAAGCTCGGCAAAATCGCGGAGCTTGTCCGGCAGCGCGGTTAAATAGCTGGAATAGCAATCATGGAGCAACGCCTGTTCGAGCGGGCTTTGGTCGGTTTCCTCAGCCAGGTCATTTAGAACCGAGTCGCCTTGATTTCTACCGGCCTGGCGCTTTTGCGTACCGAACTCGTGTTCGATTTGATTGATCACCTTGCAAGCAACGATATGAGTCAACAGGGCCAGCAAGTCGCCGCGGTTTTCCAGTTGCGGGATCCGGCCCGCCTTGAGGCCGCGGTAGAAGCTCCAGAACGCCTGCTGGGCGATGTCTTCCTCATCGGCGGCGCGGGTCGGGGTACCCTTCAAGCGCTTGCGGGCAAGTCCTTCCAAAAAAGGCCTGTACCGCTCATGCAATTTGGCCAGGGCCGTTTCTTCGCCGGATTTCAATTGCCCGATCCAGACCGTCACGGAGTTGGTGGATGACATGGCAACTTTTTCACTGGCAGATTATTGGCTTTTCAGTTCAACACACCCTCAGAAAGACCCGGCCTTGACTGCACGAGGCACTTCCAGCTCGGCGAGGCTTTTCTTCAGCTCCGTGACGCCCCGGTAAACCAGGCCGTTCCAGCCGCAAGCGCGGGCTCCTTCCACATTCGCCGGTAAATCGTCGATGAATACACATTCTCCGGGAGCACAATCCGCCAATTTCAGACAATGATCGAAAAAAAGCCTATTCGGCTTGCGGGCCCCGATTTGATACGAAAACGCCAAAGCATCAAAATACTTCAACGAGTCGGCAAATTGCCGGCAGAAATGCTGTGAATGCAGCTCCGTGGTATTGCTTCCCAACAGCAGGCGATAGCGGGGTTTCAAAAGAGGCAACAGGTTGCAAACGTCCGTGTTCGGCCAAAAGATCTCACAATAGCTGGCAATGAAAACCTGATCGGAACATCGGAGTCTACCGTGGCTGCGGATTCGTTGCAAGAAATCTGCGCTTGTCAGTTGGCCTTTTTCATAAGCATCTTCCAAGGATCCGCCGAAAATGTACGCATGCAGCTCCTCCGCCGAAAGGTTGCCATACGGGGCTAACCGCGTCGTCACCAATCGATGATCGAAGAAACCGACCACATTGCCGAAATCAAAGACAATGGTTCTAATCATGCTGTGCGATACTTTCTATTTTTCGACTTCGGGCATTTTCATGATGTAGCCGTTGGCTTCTTGAAGTAGTCTACCTTTGGGGCCGCAGCCCAGGGCAAGTGTCTTACCGTCGGGAGACCTCGCGATTGAGTAAATAGGCCCCA
>Ga0306922_10005644_pt1 | contig 11951 bp, 13 predicted proteins | sample sta12Cox44000082_FD_203758 | JGI IMG/M metagenome (GOLD analysis project Ga0306922, IMG submission 203758) | Lab enrichment of tropical soil microbial communities from Luquillo Experimental Forest, Puerto Rico - statoxic.12C.oxic.44.000.082 (v2)... | ecosystem: Environmental > Terrestrial >... | reverse complement strand
GCAATTCGAATCCACGACCGGAACGTCTTTGAACGTTTCCGTCGCCGCGATTCCGGGAAGTGCTACGAGCCCCACCATCAACATCAGCAAACTGATTTTGCGCATTATTTCCTCCAATTAGATAGATCGCGCTGGTAAATTCCGGCAAAGAAATTCGCCTCCTGACGAACTTCTCCTACGGACAAAAATTACAAAGATGGTGTCAGCTGCGAATGGGTGCGTTGATTTGGTTCCGCTGCCAGCACCGAGCTTTCGCGCACCGCGGTGAGCTGCGATAACGCGAACGCGCCGACGGCAATTTCCACGTCGCGCACCGCCAGGTCGTAGAACATCCCCGTTGTCACCAAATTGATCGCAATTCCGATCAACCACAGGCCTACGATGTAGCTGCCGATTTTCGTCCAGCGACTGAGAACGATAATTCCGGCGATAATTTCGATAATTCCTACCATGTGCATGAAGGTTGCGTCTTTCACCGGCAACACACGCGTGACAATGGGGCTCAAGTACATCTCCCAGTTCGTCAGGATGTTGAAGTATTTATCGATGCCCGCCAGAATGGGGCCTGCTCCCAACCCAATTCTGAGTGCCAACCAAGCGGCATTCAATCGAGGATCAAACTCTTTCATGTTCTGCTCCTTTCATGTTCTGCTCCTTCTGCCTCCAAAAGAACAGAGCGACAAGCAAGCGATTCGTTACAGGGCCACGCCGATATTTCGTCGAAGGACGGACCGAACTAGGGTGTAAATGTAACCTTTTGCGGCTTGTAGACTCTGTAGTTTAGGGAGCTATGGAGATCCTGGAAAAGGCGCGAATCGAAGGCTGGACCGACGAACACGTGGTCGAGCGCGTACTGGCGGGAGAAACCGCGCTTTATGAAATCATCATGCGTCGTTATAACCAACGACTATATCGTGTGGTTATTTCGATTTTGCGCGACCGCGATGAGGCGGAAGACGTTTTGCAAGATGCCTATGTCCGCGCCTATCAACACTTGTCTCAATTCGAAGGCCGTGCCTCATTTTCCACCTGGCTGACGCGCATCGCCGTACATGAAGCCCTGGCACGTCTTCGAAGTCGCAGCCGCCTGCAGCCGCTGGGTACCGAGACGGAGGAGGAGGACATCCCCGTGGACTCGATGCCCACTTCTGTTGATCCGGAGGAGACCACATCTCGGGCCGAACTTGCCCGTCTCCTCGAGCACTCCTTGATGAACCTGCCGGAACAATATCGAACTGTGCTGATGTTGCGCGACGTGGAAGAGTTGAGCACCTCGGAAACCGCGGGAGCGCTCGGTTTGACAGAAGAAAACGTAAAGGTCAGGCTGCATCGTGGCCGCTCGTTGCTGCGCAGGGATTTGCTGGAGCGGGTAGGCACGACGGCTAGAGAAGCGTTTCCGTTTATGGGACAGCGCTGTGATCGCGTTGTGCACCGTGTATTTGTTTCCTTGTCTGACGAGAATTTGATTGAGCACTAAAACTGAGAGAGGGACGCGGTAGGGACGATCATTCGCTGACCTTCCGTACGAGCGCTTCGACGCATACGGCTCCCACCTTGGATGAGTGGCGAGAAAGCGTACGACCGGATAGGGATGCAGAACGCGTGGTGCTGAGATCCAGCGAGTGGAGATGCGGGTGACCCGATCCCACTTCACAGGTTGCCGACTACGGCATGCCACAACAAACGCCGCAATCAAGATACTCAACTGATCGATGTTACCCGGGGCCGCGTGGTATTGGTGATAGCCAGTTACAACCTTTCTTAGCCATGCACCGACTTCAGCAACCGGCTCGTGCATTCGGAGGCGCAGCTCAGCCTTAATGGCGTGCAGCGTGGCCACCATGCGTTTCTTCGCCGTTTTCCGCCAGACGGTGAACGCTCCATCGCTCCGACGCTTCCCGCAAAAGTGCGTGAAGCCCAGAAACGTAAAGGTCTCCGGCTTCCCTTCTCCCCGCCTCTCCCGATCTTGAGCAGCGGTGGGGCCAAAATTGGGAGTACAGTCACGACTTTATTGGCGACGCGTGACTCGCCACACACTGCCACTGGCCGTTCGGCATCTTCACCCATGTATCTGTCCAGCGCTCATCAACATTCAAGGGCTTCCCAGATGCATCCGTTCCCTTACCTTTGAATCCTCCTGTCGCTATAGCTGTGTTACCGAATACAGTCACTTTCACATCGTAGTATTCAGCACTCTCGAATTTCATCGTTTTCACTAATGCCAGCGCCTCGGCTTTGCCCGTGACCGCTCCATCGCTGCCAGTATCGACAAACCTGTCAGCGAGAAGCGGAGCGAGCAGGTCAGGATTACTCGTCTTTTGTGATTGAAGCCATGTTTTTTCCAGCGTCGTGACCGTCTTCTCTATCGCGTTGTCACTCTGCTGGGCTTGCAAGAATATGGCGCTTACCAACGAAATCAAGACGAGCAGAAACGCTAACTCACTTTTCCTCATTGGCCTCTCCTTGTTCCTGGACATTGTCAGAAAATCGCCCGGGTGCCTATCGGAGAACTTGGTATGACCTCCAGCAAGACCATCGAGCCCAGCGCTTCCGCCGTAGTTAGCCCCCCAGTTTCCCCGGCCAGAATCTGGAGTATGTCGCGAAGATGAAGAAGGCAAGGAAGGACGCTGCTATGACGAGCAACCACCAAGGCGCGCGGGAGCTAGGCATCGAAGCGCCTCCGCCCGACAAAATTTAGAGGATTATATCAGCAGTCCATACCGCTCGGCGGCTTCTTCCTCATTGATTCTTTGCCTGGCGTCGCACGTGGCCCGGCCTGATTACATCTCTCAGATTCGACTAACCCAAGCCAATGTAGGATCTGAATTAACCGCTTATTCGGGAGGTTTTTGCGTCGGCATATCACCACTTTGGCGGGTGAGGTAGAGAAAGACAGGAGTCACCTCGAAGGACATCTTTTCGTACTCGGACGGGAGGCTTACCGACTTGAATTTGAGGAGGCGCAACTGACCACTGAAAGGATCAACTTTGATGCGCCCGCCGAGGGGTAAAGCGATGATCGAAGCGGTCTCCAACGCATCAGCAGTTCTTTCTTTTGACGCCTGGTCAGAAGCCGCGTCATTCGCAATGGTCCAATTTGTGGGCATGTTGTCTCCTAAGTGCGGACTGATCAGATTCGGAATTTCCTTTGAGCGGTTGTGGAGTGCCTGGAGAAACAACTGCGCGGTGGTCAATTGATCCTTATAAGGCGACTTCATCAGCAATTCTGAACCTTTCTGGTTGGCCGCAAGTTCTTCTTCCGTAGGCCGAGAAAAAGCGAAGTGACGGAAGGTGTACCTTTCGTCGAAGCGGAGCCGATCGAAAAACGCGAACTGCGTGTTCATACGATGCCCAAGCACGATGTGACCTAGCTCGTGTGCCAAGAGGGCGGCCAGGCTGCCTTCATCAGGAAGGACATCCAGCAAACCGCGACTCAGTACGATGGTGTGTCCCATGGCATAGGATTCAAAGGTGGAGGTCATGAGCACACGGCAGCGGACCTGCGGCTGGATGTCAAGGCCATTGGTGACTAGAAGATTGCTGACCACCAACTCGAGCGTTTTGTCGACCTCGCCATACGGGCCCATCAATCCAAGCCTCTCCAGGCTCGCGATCACGTTATCCTCCGCCTGGCGAGTCCAGAGGCGGTCTGCCTGCAGTGGCGAGTAGTCAGTGGCATTCTCTGTTTGATCCTTCGCCGGCCCTTCCACGAGGACTCTAGTCAACTCTTGCTCTTCTTGAACATTGCCGCGGGCGTAGCCCCACAGTCGCGTTTGTGCCCGGAACGCGGGGGTTATCTGGCTCTTGGCCACGGGGTTCTCCACATTACCTTCATCACAGAAGATAAGGGCAGGCAGCCACTCGTTTTTCCCAGCGTTCTGACGCCAGCTGTCGAAGCTAAAGTAGTAGCTGAATATCGACGACCCGTTGTAGGTGCCATTAAAGCGCACAATGTGGAAACCCTGATCTTCGACCCAGATACGGCCTATGAAGCGTCCTTTCTCAGCTTTTGTTCGAGGATCGACGTCGAAAACCAGGCAGCGAACCTCACCCAAGAACTCACGGCGCACATAGGAAAACTTGTAATGGGTCCGGTCGAAGCCGTTCATGTCTAGGTAGATCATTTGTAGAAAGCCGCGCGGAAGAAATTCCATGGAGAAGAAGTTCGTGACGCTACCGAGTAACCTGTTGTGTCTGGTCCTGGTATCGTGAGCTAGCGGTTCCAACTCAACGCCTTTAGCCAGCGCCGCCCGGCCAAGAAAATATTTGTCGCCACTTGGCGCTACGCCCGCATGTTTGTCCGGATGACGAATCTGGATATAGGTCTCTACTAATGGGGAGTATTGGCGAAGGGACTCCATCTCCGCCCGTTCTTGCGCAACAATTTTGTCGAGCACCTCTGCCGGCGTGTTGGATGCCTGCGCACACGCAGTCGGAAGCATTGAGATAAGTAACAGGACGATCGGCATGATGCCCAGAACACGCATAATCCCGCCTGCGCCAAGTGACCGGTTGGCGGACCGACACGGGGGCTCTTCCACAAAACCCCTGCTATACCGAAAAGTTGCGTGGCAAACTGAGATGGTCCCCGGCAGACTTGTTGCCTGCAAAGGAGCCCGATTAGCTGATCCGATTTTTCATGTTCTTTTGGGCACGCACCGACGAGCCAATCATTGACTCAACTTTGCCCGGCCTGCACGCTAGCCATAGATCATGTCGAGAGTACATATCAGGACTGAGCGGCGTAGCCTGCGACTGTGGATAAGCACGCCCGTGCGCGCTTCGGGCAAGAACGCCGACGGCAAGGACTTCAGCGAGGAAACCGAAACGATCGTGGTAAACGCGCATGGCGGTCTGTTTTGCCTGCGCCAGTCAGTGAAAATCCGCGCCGATATTGTCCTCACCAATCTTGTCACCAAGGAAGAGCAGGTATGCCGAGTTGTCACGTTGGGCGATCCTTCGGACAGGGGCGTGCGTGTCGGAATTGAATTTCTCTCGCCTAGCCCGGGGTTCTGGGGCGTCGAATTCCCGCCTGACAACTGGCACGCCGATTAAAATTCCGGGTAGCTTTCCAGGGCCTTCTTGGCGAGTTCGGTACTAGCCTCCGATGGGATATTCAGCTGTGGCACGGCTTCCTCGATGCATAAAACGACTCATTATAGTTTAATAGGCTGCTTTGTCTCAGTTCAGCTTGCGCCTTTTTGCTCAACGGCCATACCATTCATGGTCGGGGACCATAACGTCGCGAACCCAGTCTTCCACGGTGGAGAACATGCGATGTCGTGGCCGAGGGATATCGTTCGGCAGACCTTCTAGGGTTAAATGCACGACACAAACACTCGGACCATCATCGAGCCGCACAAACACATCGTCAGCCTCAACGGGTCGTGCAATGGCTCAGATTTGCCCCTGGCCCATGGAAAAGCGTTTTCAGCCTCCTCATGAGCCGCCAGTGCCTCTTTGCTATTTTCCCGCCTCTTCCTTCAGGTACGCCGCGCTTAGCGTGTTTCTCTTCTTTGCGATCTGCAGCACTGTCGGATAAAACTGCACAAATGTTGTGTCCACTGCTCCGTGCTGCTGGTGGCACGAGTAGCAATCCATTTCTCTCGGCAGTAGCCTCCCCGTCACTCCATCATCGGAATTGAAGAAGGCCCATTTCCCTGGAAACCGTGCTTCATCCTTCAGGTGCACTTCGCGCCCCATGATTTCCACAGTCTGAAAATGTCCCGCCTTGTTGATGGAACCTTTAGTCCCCGCAACGCGTTCCTCTAGCACTAGCATCGTCTTGTCGGGCCAGGTGCCTGTCTGCAAGAAAGATCTGTACGCCTCAGGGTTCACAAACACATTGTCAAACATCGAGTGATCCATGCTCATGTTGGGGCTGTAGCTCATGTCCACGCCCGACGTCAGGTACACCCATTCCCGATACTGCGTTGGGAACTTCAGGTTCCCGTCTGCGTTATACACCGGTGAGTTCCCACCGCTTTCCTTTTTGGATCTGGCCTGCTGTATCGGCGCCACCAGTGCCAACGTGCCGGCAAAAAGAAAGACCAACAACCAATTGCGGTTCATCGTTACCCCCTCCTGAAAGGCACACCCTAACGACAGCCCTCCCATGTGTCTAGAATAAACACAACTCCTCTTAAGGAGGCTCCCGTTGCTCCTGTGCCTTTGCCATTCTTTCTGCGGATATTCTGCTCCTGATTCACTTTAGCTACTTTCCGTCGCAAAATAGCTCGTTCTGAATGAGCTATTCGTTTCTAGAGACCGCCTGATTCTGCTTGCACGTTTCGATTCCTTCCGTTTGACTCGTTGCGTCACCGAGCCGCGGCGGATAGGACCTCAAGCTCCTTGCAAGGACAGGCAGCGGCCGATCTGGATGACGTTGTCGGCGATAACGCCAAGGCCGATCCAGCGTTGCATACCTTCGAACCCTCGATATCGGCAGCGATTCAATCCGTGGCGCCGCTTCAGCACGCTAATACGGCCCTCGCATCCGGTCCGCCAGCGCTGCCCGGCTCGGAACCAACGGGTTTTCTGCAGTTTTCTTCGCTCGCTGCTTTTGCTGTTGCGATTCGGCACCGCGACTCGCCTCACGCCCATTTCTTGGATGGTCTTCTCATTCTTTAGACTGTAGAACCCTGCGTCGGCAGCGACCATTCGTGGTGTGCGTCCGAACCGTCGCTGGTGTTGTTCGACCGCGGAAACCAGTAGGTGGGAATCCTCTGGCCGTTCGGCAAACACCTCATAGTGCGTGATGATCTGGTTCTCGGCTTCCTGCACCTGTAACAGCTTGCCGAACTCGTTCGGCTTGCTCGCCTTCCCCTTGCGAATGAGTTCGGTGTGCGGCTCGAAAAGACTTAGGATCTTGTGCGGATACTGGGTAATCCCCTGAAACACGCGCGCCTTGGTTTGCCGTATCACCTGTCGCACACGCCCGGCCATCGTTTCCAAGATCTCCCGTAATCGTTGCAGTTGCGCTTGCCGGCGCCGAGGAAGATGCTGCATTTCCTCTAACACTCCCTCCGCTTGATGCACAATCTTTCGCGTTAAACTCACCAGTTCCCGATACCGCTCGACACGCCGTTCTTCACCCTCCGGCCCCTTCCACCGCCCAGCCAGTGCGATCGCGATCACCTTCTTGTTCACACTGCGCATCCGGTTACGAATCCGCTTCTTCAGCCCACCCGCAGCCTTCTCTACCTTCTTCATGGTTCGCGTGAGCACGCGCGCTCCATCTCCTAATAAACCGCTGTCGGTCGGATAGTGGATATTCGTCTCCACCACCGTGGTATCTACCCTCATCTTCCGTCCTTGCACCACGCCTCGCTCTCGCGCCAACTCCATCAACCGATCATGTAGCTCCCCGATCACTTCGGGGCCAATGACTTGCCCCAGTCGTGCCAGCGTCTTGGCATCTGGTACTTTCTCGTCGCCAATGCGGGTGAACGCGCGATAAACCAGGTTCGCTCGTACTTCTCGCTCCAACGTGTCGTAACTCCAGTTCCGCACGTGCTTCAAGATCAACAACCGAAGAGCCACTTCCGCCGGTGTTTGCGTGCGCCCATGCGTCCGGCTCTTGCCATGTCTTTTTCCTTGTGCATCGTACACACTCTCCACCAGTGCGGCGTCTTCCAGCAGTTGGTCTACCTCTTTCATCCAGGGTTCCCACAGATCTTCGATGTCTTTCGCTAGTCCGCTGTGCCACAAACTTGGTTGCCGATGTCGAAGTTGGATCACGCTGCCTCCCTTAATCTCTTCAGACGCAGCATCAACACGAAAAGCTACACTTCAACAGCGCACTACAAACCGAAAGTCCATAAATGCTTGGCTACGATGCCTTATTTTTGCGACGGAAAGTAGCTAGCCCGGAAGAAACTCGAAGCGCGAATCAAGCAGGACTTAGGGCAGGAAAGGACTGGACTGTTCCAGTTCGGCGGCTACGCTGCGAATCTCAAACGGTGTGCGGACTTGGCGGGCAACCCGTTACGGAACCGGCGGGCTTACCTATTTGGCAGCGCACAAAAGATGGTTCTCGCCAACATCCTACATCGTTTCCCAGACGCAAAGGACAGCGCGCTCGCGCTTCTCCTCTCGAGGAGCCTCAATCGGGCAATCAATTCGAAAACCCTCAGATCGTGGCGCAAGATCAATCGGGCCTTCGTTGAACTCGAAGGGAACAACGTCTGTCTTTACTGAAACTGTCCACCGAACTAAGTCGGGAACGAATCTGAATCCCGGCTTAGCCAGCCGCACCTGGAAGCAATGAAAGAATATCAGCAGAAGAAGTCATCAGCGAGCCAGAGGGAGCAGGGATGGCCGAGCAACTCAGGTCGGTTGAGGAGGCGTCGAAGCGGATTGCTGTTTCTACATTCACGACACGTAGGCTGATCAAGGCGGGAAAGCTGCATGCTGTGCGGGTGGGCAAGCGTGTGCTGATTTCCGAGTCGGAGCACGCGATGAAGGACGTGACGTCCGAGTTGATTCAGCTCTTCGTCTCCAATGCCAAACCCGGACCCAAGACAGTCCGCAACATCTGCATCACATTACAAAGTATGTGGCGGTCGGCCCGTGCATGGGGATATGTAACGCACGACCTCATGGGCGGAGTAGTTCTTCCGTCACCGAAACGAATCCAGCGTTACTTTTTCTCAGCGGAAGAGGTCAAGAGCATCATCGAGGCATCGCCTGAGCCGTACCGCACATTCTATGGACTGGCAGCCGAGACCGGGCTGCGCGCCGGCGAGTTGTGTGGAATCACCTTAGACGACCTCGACTTGGAACGGAGATTCCTGTTCGTACGACAGAGCGCATGGCGCGGCAAGCTCGGAGACCCGAAGACAGAGTCATCCATCCGAGTTGTCGAGCTGTCCGCCCAAGCGAGCGAACACCTATCTCAGTTCATCCATTCTTGGCGACCGAACGAAAGGCGGCTGCTCTTTGCCACCAAGAACGGCACGCCTTGGGACTCGAATCTTTTGCTGAAACGGAGGTTCAAGCCATTGCTCGAAAAGTTGGGAATTCGAGTCCCGAAGGGCAACGGCTTCCATGCGTTCTGGCACGCCAACGCGACAATGATGGACAGATTCGGCACACCGCTGAAAGTCCGGCAAGAACGTTTGGGCCACAGCGATCCGCGTGTAACGCAGGCGATTTACACGCACGTCGCCAGCGAAGATTCGCGAAGAGTTGCGGCACAGTTAGGAGAAGCAGTCTGGGGAGTTTTGGACGCAAATGGACGTAAAAACGAAAACGGCTCAGAAGTGGAGCCTTCTAAGCCGTTTCGTGTCAACTAAAATTGGTTGCGGGGGTCAGATTTGAACTGACGACCTTCGGGTTATGAGTTCAAGTCAGCAAGCGCATGAAACCACTTAAGTCTCGCCGAATCAGTTGTCCTCTTCTCCCGCTCCCATTTAAAATTCGCTCCAAAACAGGGTTTTTGCGCCCAACTTGCGCCCAAGTTTTCCCCAAAGGGCAGGGCGTATTTAGGACGTGAGATGCCCTACGGGGACCTTGAAAGGAAAAGGCAATGGGAACTGCAGCATCGAAGCCAGCGGCTTGCTCGCCGGCGCGAGCTGCGACGCATCGAGGCACTGCGCAACGCGGCGCAGCCTTCCCTACCGCACGTCGAGGACAACGGGGCTGGTGTTCTATGGCTTCCCGTCGTCGGCGGTGTGGCCCTGGCTTCTTTCAGTCCTAAACTTGCGATAGGAACCGGCAGTCTGACGCTGCTTTTTGCCGCGGTCTATAAGAAAGGATGGATTTGGTGGATTGCGGGCGTGCTCCTCTTGGTTATTGGCATTTTATTCCAATGGAATGAGCGGGACACAAAGAAATGAATTTTATCCGCCTGAGGTGCAAACACAGAAACGCAAAATGCAAATTCGTGGGTCGGGCGCGGTGGAACGACCCGGACATTACTTTTTGTGCCTCATCAACTAGCTTTTGATACGGCGGGAGAGCCTTCGTTAGAGGACCAAGAAAAATGAAAAGCTACAATAAATTGAAACTACGAACACTGTCTGCTTTCGCATCTGCAGACGGAGAATGGCTCAGTCCAAGAAAGGTTGCTGAAACGCTCGATTTCTTGCCAGCACGCTCGGCCTGGACCTACTTCAAACGGTTGTGGAGATTTGGACTGCTCCAGAGACGCTTTTCTGGCAGGGGCACTTTAGAGTACAAAATCAGCGAAGGAGGCGCTGGTCGGCTCCGCTGGTTGCGTTCTCAAGCTGGGTGAGTGCCATACCGAGACAACCACCAGAATACTTAAAAATTCTGTCAGAGATGGTCTTCCCGCCGGGCTTGATTCAAACTGGGTCGCAGAGGTCGGCTATGTGGTCGACGACATCTTTCACTTGAGCGTAGTATGCCTTCACGCCCGCAAGCGTGACACCAACGTACTGGCCGTGTGCAATCGTGTGGCGAAGATTGACGACGCTATCCACAGCGGCCTTACGCTCGTCAACAAGATATCCCCCCAAATCTTGTCGCCAATCTGGGTCGAAGCTACCAAGGATATCTTGAATACGCTGCGCATTTGCCGTCGTGAATTGCCGGAGGCGTCCGTTCACGTGTCGAAGTACTGAAGGTTGAGATTGGTTTCGGACATGCTCCAATAGCAGTTCGATTATGGCCTGTTCCAAAAAACCAGATACCAGCACGCAGAGATATTTCGCGAAGTCAGACAGCAGCTCAGCGTCGGCTCCTACCTTGATGGCGCGCTGGAAGGTCGCGTCGAGTCTTTGCCTTTCACTTGCTACTTTGGCTCGTCCTGTCATTTGACCAAGGCGAATTCTTTCGTTGCTTGCTCAAGGCGTGCAGTGACGTTGGCTTCTTGTGAGGTGCCAGTCTGTACCGCATCCCAATACACTTTGGTTTTCAGGAGCTGTTCGTAATGCTCGCGGAGCTGCTCAGGTTTCTTTATAGGGCCCGCTGAGAGACGGCGGGCAACAGCAGTCATCAGGGAGTCGATAACAGCGGCATTTACGGCCCGGACAGGGCGGAAGGCTTTTTGCCCTATGTGTTCTCCAATCATCGCCACCGTTTGGTCAAAGGTCTTTGATAAGACTTCTTCATTTTGGCGCTGCAGGCTTTGATTGCTTGCCATATATCGATTGAGGAAGTCTTTCATGGGACTTCTATAATGCTGTGCGTGGAAGTAGAAGGCGAAGAAACGGAGAATCATCTCCATGTCTTTTAGCCTGCTCGATTTGGCCCCGAATAACTTCCGCCACGTTGCGTTGTCGTTCAGCTTGCGCAAGACGCGAACAAACTCTCCGTGATATAGCGCAACGCGAATCTCTTGGGGTTGGAGATTGACTCCACCTGTATTTAGGCGTTCAAAAATCAGGTAGATACTGCTCTGGTCATCTGAGGGCTCGTCCTGTCTAGTGACCGTGGCGTGAATGATGCTGTCGTCTAGTCGACGTCTATCTTCCGTCTCCAGGTCGCGATAACGCTTCCCTTCGAACTGCGGTTGAACGTTATGTAGCCTGTATTCCTCCCCATTGATGATGCCGTCGTAATACGCCTTGAGTGTGTACAGTCGCTGATGGCCATCCAATACAAGGAGGCGTCCGGTTGGTTCCTTAACTAGAAAAATGCCCGGTACCGGGAGCCCCAAGAGAAGCGACTCTATGAATCGGTCTGCCTTTGGGCGCGGCCATACGTACTCTCGCTGGAACCCAACAATCCCAGATTTCTTTCGGGGTTGCCAGCTGAAGCGCGGGACGACGATGTCCCCGGATTCCATGCGCTTTACGATGGAATCAACCGGATAGTCGGCACCGTAAGCCGTGATTGCATAAGTGAATGGGATGACCTCGGAGGCTTCGTCGAGGTCCTCTACTTTCACCTCCCGCTCCATCTCAGCGTCGTCTGCTGTGGCCCTCGCGGCGTCTTTCTTCTTAGGATTCGGCATGACTGGACACCGTCTCTCTTGAGTGTAAGGA
>Ga0306922_10005638_pt1 | contig 11957 bp, 10 predicted proteins | sample sta12Cox44000082_FD_203758 | JGI IMG/M metagenome (GOLD analysis project Ga0306922, IMG submission 203758) | Lab enrichment of tropical soil microbial communities from Luquillo Experimental Forest, Puerto Rico - statoxic.12C.oxic.44.000.082 (v2)... | ecosystem: Environmental > Terrestrial >... | reverse complement strand
GTGAGATTACATTGGAGGAGGCCCCTCGCTCATGAATAAAAGCCTTTCCGCGTTGTACGCGGTTGCTGCCTGTTTGCTGTTGACCTCGGTGCCGGTTTTCGCGCACCACGGTGATGCGGGGCGGTACGAGGACAACTTGACCATCCTCAAAGGAACCGTGGTGGATCTGCAATTGATCACCCCGCATTCGATCGTTGTTGTCGATGTGACCGATGAGAGCGGCAAGGTAGTCAGGTGGCAGGCGGAGATGGGCTCAAGGCCCGCAATGATCAAGGATTTTGGTTGGACCAAGGACACCCTCAAACCCGGGGACAAGATCACGCTCACCGGCCGGCGCGTGAAGAGCGGCGCTCCTTATATGAATTTGACGGATCGCGCCAACATCGTCATGACTGATACTGGCAAGGAAATCTTCCGCACCAACAACTACGGTACGGAAGTGCGCAAGCGTCCCGCTGCGGGATATGACTCTCCGACCCAACCGCCACCCGCCCCTAGGGAAGGCGGGCCCAATAACTGAACGGTTTTGAGAACCCTCTGGTGATGACATGAAGCCCAAGAATCCCCCTCCTGTCTTGCTGGTGTGCGTGGCGGTCCTTTCGGTCATCACTCTGGCACGCGGACAAGATCGCTCCGCGCCGTCGGCGTCTTCGGGGGGATACGGCTCCGGGCAACTGAAACAGGTTGCGTACTTGAAGGCCTCCAATGCCGAAGCGAATGATCATTTCGGAAACGGTGGCACGCTCGAGGGACACTCCGTCGCCCTAAGCGGCGATGGCAGCACGTTGGCCGTGGGCGCTCCATACGAGTCCAGTGGTGCCAAGGGCGTCAATGGCAACCAGAACGACAATTCGGTATACGCGTCCGGCGCGGTTTACGTCTTCGTTCAAAAAAACGGCGTGTGGAGCCAGCAGGCCTATATCAAAGCTTCCAATCCCGGAATGAGCTATCGTTTCGGTCACATGGTTTCGTTGAGCCAGGACGGCAACACGCTGGCGGTTGCTTCTCATTTCGAGGCTAGCGCCGCCAAAGGCGTTAATGGCGATCAGAACGACAAATCCATCCCCCAGGCCGGCGCGGTCTACATTTTCACGCGCACCGGCACGGCCTGGAGCCAGCAGGCTTACCTCAAAGCATCCAATACAGGCGAGGCCGCGGTTGGAAAGACACCAAGTAAAGGTGATCAGTTTGGCTTCTCCATCGGTTTAAGCGCCGGCGGTGACACGCTGGCGGTGGGCGCAATCTCCGAGGATAGTGGCGCCAAGGGCATCAACGGAGATCAGAACGACAATTCGCAGCCTTCATCGGGCGCAGTTTACCTCTTCGCCCGGAGCGGCTCGACCTGGTCGCAGCAAGCTTATATCAAGGCGTCGAACACCGATACCAACGACCTATTCGGCTACTCGGTCGGCTTGAGTGCCGATGGGAACACTCTGGCCGCCAGCGCTTACGACGAAGACAGTTCCGCCAGGGAGATTAATGGCGTAATGGACAAGAACCGGCGCGGCTCGGGGGCTATTTATGTGTTCACTCGCACCGGTACCGCATGGGCGCAAACTGCGTATCTAAAGGCTTCGAACGCGGAAAACGGCGATTCTCTCGGCTACGAGATCGCCATCAGCCAGGATGGCAACACCATCGTCGGAGGCGCAGCCGATGAAGACTGCTTTGCTTCCGGTATCAATCCTCCCGGGTGCGACAATGACTACAAGACCGATACCTCCACGGGCGCGGCATACGTTTTCTTCCGCGATGGCGGCAGGTGGACGCAGCAGGCGTTTATCAAATCGTCGCACCCGAACAAGGAGGATTGGTTCGGCTCCCGGTTGACCGTCAGCGGGGATGGCAACACCTTAGCCGTGGGCGCTCAACTCGAAAACGGCGGATCCCGGGGCATTAACGGCAATCAGGCGGACCTGTCCGCCGAGGATTCCGGCGCGCTCTATCTGTTCACTCGCAGCGGAATCACGTGGGTACAAAAGGCGTACATCAAGGCGTCGAATGCGGAGGCCTACGATGAGTTCGGCAGCGCCATGGCGCTCAGCAGAGACGGAAAGACGTTGGCGATCAGCGCCCGCAGCGAGGCGAGCGCAGCCAAAGGAGTGAACGGAGATATGAACGACAACTCGGCCCCCGGGGCGGGCGCCGTCTACATCTTCTCCAATCCGTAATCCACGCTCGTCAGCGCGCTGGGGCGACCGATGGCGCCGGTTTATTGAACCTTTGGGGGTCGACCCCTGCGTTCGGCACCACTTCGCTCAGCTCCACGTTTTCCCGGCCATCCAGCCAGGTCATTGTCCAGTGAAACGGCATCTTGACCCCTGCTACGTCGCGATAGTCCGAGAAATCAAACTGTGTGGGAACACGACCAACCGGCGAGGCGGCATAGCGCCGCAGCCTGACTAATAGGCCCGAGTCGGGATCGAAATACAACGTTGCGATCGAGCCGCCTGCACTGGTTCCCTGGATTACCTCGACGCGTCGATCGTCTATGATGGCAGGCGCGCCTGTTCGCCATTGCCCCAGCGCTTGCTTGATCTGCCCCGGAAACGACAGGAGCGCGTCGAGCCTCGCGCCCTCCAGCTCACCTCCGGTTAGCGCCATCACGGCGACGGGTCTCAGCGGCGCGGCGAACCAGCCGACCTGCCCATCGTACGTCATGGTGCTGTCGCCGTTGTCCGTGTGGATGATCAGGGTACGCTGATCGGGGAACCTTGCATAGATCTCAATGGGCCTCTTCGCGCTCTCCGGTCCGTACCCCGAGCTGGTTCCTCTGGCCACAAAGCTGGTGATGCCGGCCAGCCGCTTCGCCCCGCCGAGCGCCGCGATATATTTGTCGAGGATCTGGTCCGGACGGGGAGCTCCGGGAGCCGCCTTGACCGTGTCATCCAACTCGTCGTCTGGCGGAGCTCCGTAGATCACTCCCAGATCCGGGGTGACCCTGGGGTGATCTGCGCCACGATGGCATGCAAAGCAGGTCACGACTTGGCGCCCCCCGAAAAAGCTTTTGTTGATGGTACTCATCATCGCAACCATCCGGCGCGCAGTTTTTTTTCGCTCTCCGTTGTCGGCTGCGTAGTTTTCCCACTTGCTGTCGTTGGCGGCATGGCAATCCTCACAGGACATGCCGAGCGCCGCGGAAAACACACCCATCGTGGCCATAAACTCGTCCACCGGAATGCCCTTCAGCACTTGGACGTTTTTGAACACATCCTCCGCCATCGGTGGTGCCACCGACGGTTCCCGTGCAGGCCCCGCCTGGCCGCTCGCCAATGCACCACTAAGTACCCAGAGTATCGTCACTCCGACACGGTCGGCTGCATATCTGTATCGGGACTTCTTGTTCATTACTCAAAAGCTCCTGCCAAAAGCCTTCGCCCCCGTAGAATATCACGAGGTGCCGGACCGTCGATTGCGGCCGGGACGGTGGCGGCCGGGCTCAACATGAGAGCGATCCTAGGCCGCACGAGTCGCGTCCGTCGTTTCAGCTGAGGGCTTCGGCGACCAGTCCGGAAGCGCGGTACTTTGGCGGCCGAACGCGACGCGCGCGAAAATGCTCCGCCAATCGGATGAGGTCGAGCAGAATGTTACCCAGAGTATGTCAGCAATTGCATGAAGCCGAAATCCATGTGCAGTTGCATATGGCAGTGGAAAAGTGTCAACCCTGGGTTGTCCGCCACGAAATCGATGGCCGCGGTGCTGCGGCGGCTTACGCTGATGACATCCTTCAGCAGACCCGCCATGGGCTTTCCTCCTACCTCTGTGACCTCAAACGTATGGCGGTGGAGGTGCAAAGGATGAATATCGCCGGTATCGTTGTTGAAGGCCAGCCGGTATCGCTTTCCCTTCTCGAGGCGTAGTTTTTCGATTTCCGGGAAGGACTTGCCGTTGATGGTCCAACGGTTAAAGTCCTTCCGATTGCCGGGAATCTTTGCAAATTTCATCTCGAACGTGTGGTCCGGCTGAGGCGCGACTGCGCCCGTCCCGAACTGGGTGTAATCCCAGGGGCCGCGGCCCACGTTGGACGGCTGGATCCACTGGGGTTCTCCACCCTTGTTGGCGTATTCGACCACCATACCCATTCCCATCATGCGTTCATCGTCCTTGGCGGAGCCGAATAGCCAAATCCCCGGGTTGTTCATCTCGACGATGGCGTCGATACGCTCGCCGATATCCAGGTAAACGACGTCCACCATCTGCGGATGTGGTACCGGGTTCCCGTCCATGGCAATCACGTTGAATCGGTGGCCTGGAAGCGCCAGCCGGATCTCATCGGTTGCGCTTGCATTCAAGAGGCGAAATAGGATCCGCTGTCGGTCGCGCACGCGGATCGGCTCCCCGGCTCCCAGCATCTTGCCATTCAGGGTTGCCGATCGGTAGGCGATCTCCCAGCCGTTGTCGGGAGGCCCCATGTTGGCCAGCGAGGGCTCCCAGTGATGCACCGCGACACAGATTTCCTGGTCATAGTCTCCCGCGTGTTGGGCTGGCTCGACAATCGCGAATCCAAACTGGCCGGAGAAGCTGGCCCGGCTCAAGTCCCCATGGGCCATGGAATGCGTGTGATACCAGCGGGTGCCTGCAGGTTTCGGCGTAAAGCGATAGCGCCGGTGCCCATGGGGGGGAACTGCCGCCGTCCCTTCTTCAACGGATCCGTCTACCGCCGAGGGGATGTGCTGGCCGTGCCAGTGGACCGTCTCGGCGACGTCCGTTTCGTTGAAGACGTCGACCGTCACCGGCTTTCCTTCCTTGAATCGGAAGATCGGCCCAGGCACCGACCCGTTGTAGCCCACCGTCTTGATGATCTTTCCAGGACCGATCTCCAGGGACACGGGAGCGATTCGAAGCGTGAGATTCGCCTGTTCCTTGTTGGGTTGGTTCAAATCAGCGGCTGCCGATGAAGAGCCCAGGGAGGGGACTGCTGCCGGCACCAACCCCGAGAACTTCAAGAAGTCGCGGCGATTCATAATTTTCCTCCTCGAATCGTTTCCTTGTGGAGTGCGTCACACCACCATATCACCAGGGTTTCGAATTCCCAAGCAGCGTTCCGGTGTATTCTGTTGAGAGTAATCCGGCAATCCGGCGGAAGGGTCTATGCAAGCCAGGAGATACTGCGGAGAGCGTCGTGCGCTCGGGAGCTTGATATTGGTTCTCGCGATTAGCGGGGCGCCGTTGACTGTGCTGGCGCAAAACAAGCCGTGGACTCCTCCACGAACGCCTGAAGGTCAACCGGACCTTCAGGGAGTCTGGAGCAACGCCTCCATCGTTGCTTTAGAACGGCCGACGGAACTCGAAGGAAAGCAATTCTTCACTCCGGGAGAAAAGGCTGCCTACGAAGCGAAGGTGTTCGCCCGGTCCTCTCGAGATAAACCGCCGGCGGCCGGCGGCGTGGGAACCTATAATGATTTTTGGTGGGACGCCGATTCCAAGCGCGCGCCGAATTTCCGCACGTCGTTGATTGTCGACCCGCCCGATGGGAGGATCCCTCCTCTCACGCCGCAGGCCCAGCGGCGAATGGAGACGGACCGCGTCTATGCGCGGGAACACCCGGCCGACGGTCCGGAAGACCGGTCGCTCATGGAGCGCTGCATCCTGTTCCCGACTACGGGTCCCCCGATGCTTCCGAGCTTCTATAATAATTCCCAGTTTGGCGCCCTTACCACCAATTATCAGATCGTCGAGACTCGCGAGTATGTGACGATTCTGGTGGAGCTCAATCATGATGTCCGGAGGATTCCCCTCGATGGCAGACCGCACATTCCGCCCCGAATTCGCCAATGGCTCGGTGATTCGCGGGGCCGCTGGGAGGGCGATACTCTCGTTGTGGACACGACGAATTTCACGAGTAACACCAAGTTCCGGGGTGCCGACGAGAATCTTCACCTCACTGAACGCTTCACCCGGACCGGTCCGGACACGATCCTCTACGAATTCACCATGGTTGACCCGACGGCATTCACCAAACCATGGAAAGCGGAAGTCCCCATGATTGCAAGCGAAGGGCCCTTGTTTGAGCATGCCTGCCACGAAGGGAATTACGGCTTGATCGGAATTCTCCGAGGTGCCCGAAGGGAAGAGACGTTCGGCCTGAAATAGTAAGAAGTTCTTCTCGATCGGGCCCTGTCTGCAAGAACATATGCCTCACGCGATCACAGGCGACGGGATCCGGCTCTTCTACGAGGAAATCGGAAGAGGCATGCCGGTTGTCTTCGTGCACGAATTCGCTGGCGATCTCCGAAGCTGGGAACCGCAGTTGCGACATTTTGGCCGGCGATATCGCTCGGTTGCGTTCAACGCCCGAGGTTATCCGCCATCGGACGTACCAGAGAGTCCCGCGGCGTATTCGCAGACCCTTGCCTCAGACGACATTAAAGCCGTGCTGGATCACCTGGGAGTCGACAAGGCGCATATCGTCGGCTTGTCGATGGGCGGCTTTGCCGCGCTCCACTTCGGATTCCGGCATCCCAATCGGGCGCTGTCCTTGTGTGTTGGCGGTTGCGGATACGGTGCCGAGCCGGCGCAGCGGGCGCGATTCCACACGGAAGCGGGTGCCATCGCCGAGTTCATCAGGTCGGCGAACATGCCTGCATTTGCAGACAAGTACGCATACGGACCGGCGCGCGTGCAATTCGAAAACAAGGACCCGCGCGGCTTCGCTGACTTCAAACGCATACTGGCAGAGCATTCGGCATTAGGCTCCGCGAACACACAGCTTGGCGTTCAGCGCGAGCGCCCTTCACTGTACGACCTGATCGACTCCATGAAGCGCCTGACCGTGCCCACGCTCGTGGTTTGCGGTGATGAGGACTGGCCGTGCCTGTTGCCGGGCATTCTGATGAAGCAGAACATCCCGTCGGCTGCTCTCTCGGTCATGCCCAATTGCGGCCACACCATCAATCTCGAGGAACCCAATGAGTTCAACCGGATCCTGGGGGAGTTTCTAGCGCAGGTAGCCAGTAGCCGCTGGCCAACGCGCGACCCTCGCTCGGTTAGTCGATCGATTACAGGGATGGGGCCCTGAACGGCGCGCGTTGCGGTGGAACGCGATGAAGACTGGCCGCATTCTGCGAGGTATATAATGCCTGTGCTGAAGCAAGATAATGTCATCTCTAGAAGCCTCGTCACAACCGATCAGGCCAACCGTTAAAATTGCGCCGAACAACCCGGTCTTTGACCTTCCCGTTCTGGTGGCGATCGAGGAAGGCCTTTTTGAAAGGGCCGGTCTCGATGTGCGGATGTCCGCCCGTTATGAAGACCGCGAAAAGACCCTGTCCGAACGAGAGGTGTTGAGCCGGCTCAAGGAGCAACTTTTCGAGTGCGGCTCGGCTGACAGTTACAATGTCTGCGAATGGGCGAGCATCGACCGTCTCGAACGCGGCCGGCGCGGCGGAAGCATCGCGGCGCTCCGTGCGGCAGTGGTTGCGCAAGCGATCCTGAGCTTCGATGATCGTTTGCAGACGCCTCGCGACCTGGCGGGCATTCCGATAGCCGTCAACGAGTTCACCGGCTCGCATTACACCACGCTACAAATGCTAGAGGGCGCCGTCGGCCGCGAGGAGATCAAGATCGAGCATATCGGCGCTCCGCAGAAGCGGCTGCAGGCACTGTGCGATCGTAGCCACCTCGCGGTGACCGTGATGGAGCCATTCATCAGCCTCGGTTTGAAGCTCGGCGCCCACATCATCGCGGCGGAGTTTTATCGCGGCGCCGAGGTGATCGCGCCAAGCCTGACGCCGGAACAGCGCCGCGCTTACTATGAGGCAGAAAACGCAGCAGTCGATCGGATTAATCAGGGTTTCGACCGCTATGCGCACTATATCGTCGAGCCGACGGCGGGTGCTCTCAAGCCGGCAGAGCTGTGGCGTGTCTTTTTCCGATACAAACACGTCGATTATTATGACGCCGAGCTCTTTGGCCGGACCTACGAGTGGATGAAGTCATGGAACCTTACTTCCGGCCGAAGCGGGCATGCCGCGCTCGTTGTTGACCTAGGCGTCTCCCGCGACTCCGCTCACCCACGGCTGCTCGACTGATTCGCGGTCTAAGCTACGCCGGAACTCGAGACCTGATGAAACCCTCCTTGTGCCGTCCAGCAACCTGCGCGGTTTCAATGTCCGTCCACGAGTCAGCCCTGGAAGTGCTCGCCGAATCCGAGTAGTCAGCGTTTGGGACTGTCACCCGACTTCGGCAACCCCTCGATGAAGTCATGAATCTCACGCAGCACTTCGGACTCGTTTGAACGGAAAACCTCATGACTGGCATTCTCCAATCGAACCACGCGGGCGGAAGGCACGCCTGCTTCAAAGGCCGCCGCCTGATCCCACTTCATCTGGTTTCGTGCCTCAACCCCCACTCGGGCCGCCGAGTCGTCTGGGCCGCGCACGGCCTCAAGCGCATACATGGCGAGCACAGGCGCTCGGATGTCGGTGTATCGTTGTGATCCTCTGGAGATCGCGGATTCAACTGGTGGTACCTGAGGCGGATGAGCTGCGCCCTGGAGTGGCGGTGGTGCGTTCTTGAAGCGTTCTTGGATCTGCCGCAACGTCCTCTCCAGCTCGGGAAGATTAGTCTGCAATAATTCGTTCAGCAAGTGCGTTGGGTCTGGCGGCCGCTTGCCGGGCTCCAACTGTTCGAGCTTTCTTCGAACCTCATTAACCTCGATGTCCAAGAACCCCTTCGAACGGTCGTAATAGGCATATTGATAAGCCGCCTCAAGGTAGATCAACCCAGCGACCTTTTCGGGATGACGTGATCCCACAGAACTCAGCTCTTGCCCACCAAGCGAATGCCCCACGAGAACCGGACGATCCAGTCCGAGGCCGTTGATCACCGCCAATACGTCATCGCCGAAACGGTCTGCCGAATAGTTCGCGTCGGTGGGTGGAGGGGCACTGGAACTGCCCGACCCACGTCGAGTGATGCCATAGACGTGATAGGAGGCGGTCAGTTTCGGTGCGAACGTATCAAAGTCGTGAGCGGTGCGGTTGCCACCGTGGAACAGAATGATTGGACGGCCGGACCCGCCCCAGTCGAGCACCTCCAATTTGACTTCGTCCTCTACGGCCACGAACCGGATGCTGTGCGGAGTTGTGTCCCGAGCACCGGGATTGTCCTGGGCGAACAAGTAGCTGGCCGGAGCCAAAAGGGCAGTCAGGCCGGAGATGAGCATCGTTTGGAGGATCATGATCACCTCGGCTCTTATTGTACGTGCGGCGATAACCGTTTTGAAACGGGGTTCCCGGACAAGTAGACGATAACGCCACTTCAAGATAACTAACCCCTTGGCCCAAACTCAGACTCACCAGAGCTTCCACCAAGGCTTCTTCTTGACGCTCAGGGATTCGCGGCTCTGGGTGAGTATCTCAGGCAGGGCACGGTCTATTCTCCGGTACCGGGCCACCATTTCGCTCAAATCCGTTGCCGTGACGATGCTGACCACGCCCATACAAAAGGGGCGAAACGTTTTCGTGGTCTCACGCGTCTACATTCGGGAATGCGTCAGCCATACTCAGCCGCAGTCCCCATTGCTCTCGTGTGTGGCGCTCTCGCGTGCGCCTCCGCGAATGCAGCCGACGGCCCAGCCTTCGAGGCAGCTTCGATCAAGCCTGCGGCGCCTCCGCCGACCTTTGGCGGTGACCGGGTCATGTTCAGGTTCGGCCGCAGGGGAGGGCCGGGAACCGCCGATCCGGGACGGATCACGTGGAACAATGCGTCGCTGATGGATATCCTCATCGAGGCCTGGGACGTGAAGCGTTTTCAGGTGATAGGCCCCGACTGGCTGGGTACGGAAAGATTCGACATCGTCGCGAAGGTTCCGGCTGGAGCTACGAAAGAGCAGGTCCTCGTCATGTGGCAAGACCTTCTCGCGGAACGATGGAACCTCTCGTTGCATCACGGTTCCAAGGTGTTCGAGGCATATGAATTGGTCACGGCGAAGGGCGGGCCCAAACTGAAAACGACAGACATCGATCCCTCCGCGCCTGAAGCGCAACCGCCGGATGCCCCGCCCGCCGGCCCGCCGAAGCTGGATAAGAATGGCATCCCTGAACTGAACGCGCCGGGGCTCTTTATGATGCAGACGATGGGCCCCAACGGACTGAACGCGCGCATGATCGGGAAGGCCCAGACCATGGCTCAACTGGCGAACAGGTTAGGAGACCAGCTCAACCGGGCTGTACTGGATAAGACGGGGCTGACCGGCACATACGACTTCGTTGTGGAATTCACGCCAGACCCCGGTTCATTTCTCGGTGGTCCGGGCCGCGGACCGGGTGGTCCACTGCTTGGGGCTCCCCGAGACGGGCCGCAGATTCCAGGCGCCAGCGACCCATCAGGACTGACACTGATCGGCGCGCTTCAGCAGCAACTCGGTCTGCGTCTGCACTCGACGAAGGCGCCGCTTGATATTTTGGTCATCGATCGGGCGAATAAAGTGCCCACCGAAAATTAGGGGCCAACATCTCCAATCCAAGCCAGACGGGCCCGCAACGCACGAGTCGTGGGCACGAGCATTCCAATGTCTTACCTCTCCGGTCCTGTTATTTATCGCAGCGGGTCGGTAGAGCAGTCGTGGATGGACACCGCTCAACGGATTCTACGACTTCACCCTAGCCTGTTTGCCCAATCCCGGGCTTGACTTCACCGGGAGTTCACTCTAACGACTCCTCTGAAGAACCGCTATCCTCGTTGCTGTACGGGAACAGCTCGGACTGAAATCGCAACAGCGGAAGGCCCCGGTAGAAGTGTTCATCATCGAAAATGTCGCAAAGCCGCAGGCAGATTGAGGGCCGGATAGACGGCGACACCAGAAACTTGGTAAACTCACATATCGTTCACAACCGGCTTTAACGAGCACACAATCTCATCGGAGCCGCGACGACGCGATTCTCTCCAGGATCTCGGCTGCATTGTGCCTGCGTTGTTGCTCAAAGGGCCGTACGGTCGATAACCTAAGTCGTGCAAAGATCATTTCCGGGCGATTCAGAATCAATGGTTGGTCCCAAAGTTTTAACATGATAGCGAGCTGTGAAGAAACAAGCACGCAATCACGTCAACCGCAAGCTAAGTGAGTCCGACGGAGCGCCCGCCAAGCCCGCCGGCGCAGTCTTGGGAGAGTTTGTCACCGAGATGTTCGAGTACGACGGTGGAAGACCGGTCACGGTGTGCGTTCCACCGGAACCGCCCGAAGCAGTCGTCTTCGCCGGTGACGGTCAGCGAATCTCGAAGTGGGGCCAGTTGCTCGAGAAGGCCGGCGTACCGTCCACGATGATCGTCGGTGTACATGGGCTGACCGATGATATGCTACGGCTCCATGAGTACTCACCGGGCTTTGAGCCGGCGCGTTTTGCGGCACACGAGAAGTTCTTCGTCGAGGACGTTCGCCGATGGACGCAGTCGCAGTTTGGCATGGCGCTGCGCACTGAACATACCGCAGTGTTCGGCGTCTCGGCGGGTGGAGAGTTGGCCCTCGCTCTTGGGCTTCGGCATCCAAATGTCTACGGTGCGGTCTTCTGCGCCCTCGCCTGGCGGGTTTACAAGCCGCCCGGCGTTATGCCGCGCCCGCTTCCGCGCACATACCTTGTCGCCGGCAAACAAGAGCCGTTCTTCCTTGAGAACGCAAGGAGGTGGGCGGACGCACTGCGCGATGCAGATGCGGATGTACTCATGAATGAGCGAGCTGGATCGCACGGTGGCGCATTCTGGCGAGAAGAGTTCCCGCTGATGGTGGCGTGGGCATTCGGACGATGATGCATATCGATGTCTCATCGCCAATCTGATACAACAACTCGCCTCATGTGATTATCGCCAGGCTACGAAACCGATCCTTTGAGCGTAATGGACGATAAGCCCACTTCAAGACCACAACGCTTTCTGATACACGATCTGTTACCATCTGGGCGAATGGACAGCACGCCCGAGCGACCACAATGGCAATGCCTTGCGTCTTCAATTGACCTGCA
>Ga0306922_10005635_pt1 | contig 11961 bp, 9 predicted proteins | sample sta12Cox44000082_FD_203758 | JGI IMG/M metagenome (GOLD analysis project Ga0306922, IMG submission 203758) | Lab enrichment of tropical soil microbial communities from Luquillo Experimental Forest, Puerto Rico - statoxic.12C.oxic.44.000.082 (v2)... | ecosystem: Environmental > Terrestrial > Soil... | reverse complement strand
CCGCGGTCGCCACTCTGATCGCCGCAGCGATCGCAACATTCGATGCCGATCGCAGCGCGTCTCGACGCTATCTGCTGAGGACATCTGCGATCCTGGAGGCATGCGCACCGCACGAGCAGCAAACCAGCCATGAAGCGGGTTCAAGGGGTGGCCTCGCGCTCTGGCAAGTGATTCGGATCGTCGACTACATCGAGGAGCATCTCGCCGAGAAGATCACGGGAGATGATCTGGCGGTTCTGATTGATGTCAGCATCGGACAGCTGTTCAGAGCTTTCAAAGCGAGTGTAGGGGTACCGCCACTCCAGTACGTCGCATCTCGAAGGCTTGAATTTGCGTGCCTGCGACTGCGGACCACGCAGGAGCCGCTGTCTCAGATTGCAGTCAGCGCCGGATTCTGCGACCAATCCCACCTGTGCCGGGCCTTTCGGCGTGCGCTGGGTGTTACGCCGGCCGCTTGGCGGAGGGCCAGTGCAACCGGTCCCTATGCTGACCTCGGCGATTGGCGAAGAACCGTTGCGTCGGTCGCCCCCAGAGACTTCCACAGACCTGGGGATGCGGAAATCGGGCCTGCGGCGTAAAGGGGGGGATCCGCCCGGTGACCGGCATTACTCACTGGAATTGGAACAACGTTTTCGAGTTCGCCTGGCGCATCCTGGTGTTCGTCGTGGCGATCTCCATCCTGCTCATCGTGTCGTGCAACTTCACCCGATGGGAGGGTGCTGCGACCGCGCAGATCGGGGTTGCTACCGCCGACCTGTACCCGACGGTGAGGGCTGGTGGGGTTCTACGACGGTGCAGCTTCCCAGGTCTCAGACCTCGGAACCAATGTTCGGAGGCCCTAGCCTGTCGGACGCGAGCTCCCGCGGGAGACTGGTTGAAAAACGTCCAGCTGATTGTGGGCCCGACGCCCCAGGTAAGCCCGGCAGCCGCCGCGCTCGCCTCGTTCGACTCGGTTGTCCTCGGGGCGCTCAAGGAAGCGGAGCAGTCGCTGACCGTGTACGACGTCGAGAACCTGAACTCGTTGCTCGAGGCGCGCGAGGAGATTCACGCTGCATTCGAGATCGCTCGGCACGAGGCGGCAGCGGGCGCCCTGAGTAACTTGGACCTTCTGACCACGGAGTAATCGCTGATAGCGCTCGATGCTGCGGTTGCTGCATCCGATACGGCGATCGTGCTCGATCAGATCGCACTGTTCAAGGCGCTCGGGGGCGGTTGGAGTCCGACCAAGCAATGACGTAACCAGCGGCCCCTAGGAGGACATGGGCTTAGCGGGTTGGGTTGTCCGACCAGAGTTCTCATGAGCCGTACAACTGCTCGGCGCCGCCTTCCCACCAGGCGATGATCAGCTCGACCCACTTGTCTGCGGCGTCGGCCCAGGCGAAGTGTCCGGCGTCGATCTTGTCGAATTTGTTGTGAGGCAGTCGCTCGTGCAGGTAGTCGCCGTTCACCGGGAGCACTCCGATATCGTGATCTCCGGTAATGATCTGCACCGGTGTCTGAATCGTTGGCAGGAGCTTCGCAAGAATCGGAAGTTCCGTAGGATAGGAGCGGACGAATCGTAGCGATTCGGCGAATCGATCTCCTTCGTAGGAGCTGAGGAAGTCCTCGCGCACGTGGTCCGGAAGCCGGTAGCGTTCGACGAACTGGAGAACCGAGTTCACGGCCTGGCGTGTGTCGATGTTGCGGAAGGGATCGAGGCTCGGGGCAAAGACGACGTCCTTCAGCACAGAGCCAATCTGAATCGGTACGGCGGCTGTGCCGTTGCCCAGGACAATACCTCGCAGGAGCCCGGGATGTTTCGCGGCAACGGACAGCAGCGTTCCGGTGCCAATATCGGGCCCGACTGCGTGCGGACGTGTGAGCCCGAACGAGTTTATAACTTGCACGACAAACTCACCCATGGCGGACGGCGTGAACAGGTCCGTCCGTCCTTCCGAGTGACCAAACCCAGGTAAGTCGATTGCCACTAAGTGCGCGTGCTCGGCGAGTCGGGACCACATCTGTTCGAACGTGTAGAGGCTCTCAGGCCACGGGCTCAAGAGAATCGCCGACACTCCGCGAGGGGCACTTTCGGCGTAGCGGATCGACAAGCCGTCAATCTTCCGGGTCTGGGTCTTAATCGGCGAGGCGGACTTGATCGCCATAGGGAACTCCTTATCGGCTGGAGCCGTTTACAGGTTCACGAGGGGCTCAAATTCTTGCGGGGGTTCGCTACCGCGTCTTCAGTAGTCGAACCACACTTTGAGCTCGGCGTTCTTCTTTGCGGAGTAGGGCGGAAACAGATGATCGATCGCGACATCCGCCGGGGATATGAGCATCGACTTCGCATGCGTCAGCTGCTCGTAGCCGTACTTCCCATAGTAGTGACCGATGCCGGCAGCGCCAACGCCTCCGAAGGGCATCGATTCAATAAACAGCTGGATGTTGACCTGGTTTACCGCGCCGCCTCCGAAGGAAAGCTCCCTGGCAAATCGATCGATTGCCGGCTGGCTCCGGCTGAAGATAAAGGCCGCTAGTGGGTGAGGCTTCGCCGCGATTCTTGCGAATGCTTCATCCACGTTTCGATACGTCAAAATGGGCAAGATGGGCCCGAAGATCTCGTCACCCATGCAGTGATCACTCCAGGTCACCGGGTACATGATGGTCGGATCGAGATAGTGGGACGCCGGATCGGATCGTCCGCCCGCCACCACCTTTGCTGGATCGATTAATCCGGCAAGGCGTGACACCTCGGTACCGTTGATGATGCGAGAATAATCCGGGTTCGATTTCGGGTCCTTGCCGTACATGGCAGTGAGCGCCGCCTTGGCTTCCTTAACAAACGCCTCGGCAACCGTTTCATGCAGGTAGGCATAACCGGGTGAGGTACACCACTGACCTCCCCACGCCATCTTGCCCCACACGATTTTCTTGGCCGCATCTGGAATGTTCGCAGTCTCGTCGACCAGGGCGGGGTTTTGACCCCCGAGCTCAAGAAGGACGGGCGTGAGATTCTCGGCCGCTGCGTGGGCCACGACTTTTCCGACGCGGGTGCTGCCGGTGAAAAAGATGAAATCGAAGGGCAATTTTAGAAGCTCTGTCGTTTCTTCACGACCGCCGGGGAGGGCGGTGACGGCGTCCGGCTCGAAGTACTTCGGCACCAGCTCGAGCAGCTGGGTGCTCGTTGCCTCAAGCCGCTCGCTGAGTTTTAGCACGCAGCAATTCCCCGCTGCGAGCGCAGTGATGGCAGGGCGGATGAGCAACAGGAGCGGTCCATTAAAGGGGCCAATGATCAATGCGACGCCATAAGGGTCGCGGTAGATCACCCCACGGTGCCCCGTGGCCGCGAGCGGTTTTGGAACGGGAGCCTCAACGGGAGCCATCCATTCCTTGAGCTGGCTCTTCTGGTAACCCACCTCGCCGATGCACGCCAGGGTTTCGAAAACCTGCTCCTGGGTGGCGGTCTTAAAGTCCTTCGCAACGGCGCGCTGCAGGGCCTCCTCGTTTTCACTCAGCAAGCGCGCCATCCGGTCGAGCTGCTCGACGCGCCATGCGTAGCTTCGCGTCTTGCCGGTCGCAAAAAGACTCTTCTGCCGGTCGAATAGACTCTGGAAGGAATTCATAGTGAAAAACTCCGAAAGTAGCGGGATGCTTGTCTGCGTGCGATCCGCTGATGCCCGGCGGCGCACACGGACTCGTTGTTGAGCGAATCGACGGTCCTTGCGCGTCGCGGAGGATTGGGGCTCAGGACATCGTCAGCACCATGCGAAAGTGCGCTTCGCCTCTCATCATTTTTTTGTACGCGTCAGCTGCTTGTTCCAGTGGCACCTTCTCTATCATCGCGGCCACACCGCTCAGCGCACTGAACTTAAGCGTGGTGTCACCGCACGCGGGATCGCCGGTGAGCGCACCCTCGAGTTTGCGGCTCCCGAAAATGAGATCCATATCCATCACTTCGATCGGCTGGGGCCCAACGCCCAGGACAATTGATTGACCTCGACGACGAAGTCCTTTGAACGTCTCCGCCGCGACCTTGCCGCCGGAAGCGGTGACAACAACGACCTGGGCGCCGCCGAGGGCCAGCAGGGCTTTGGCTGGGTCGTTGGCGGCACTGTCAATGTAGTGGTGCGCGCCGAGTTTCTTGGCCAGTGCAGCGGTATCTGGACCGCGCGAAATGGCTGCCACCTCGAACCCCATGTGTCGGGCATACTGCACCGCCAGGTGGCCGAGGCCGCCGATCCCGACCACGGCGACGAGATCTCCTGGCCGCGCTTGCGCATCGCGCAGCGCACTGAAGGTTGTGAGCCCCGCGCAGAGCAGCGGCGCCGCGTCGGCCGCGGTCAGTTCCTCAGGGACCGCTACAAGGCCGCTTGCCTTGGCGATCATCACTTCGGCGTATCCACCGTCGTGCTGGATGCCGGTGTATTCCTGATTCAGACAGTTCACGAGATCCCCGCCGCGGCAGAATGTGCAGTAGCCACAAGAGCCGCCTAAGAATCCAACACCGACTCGCTGGCCGATACTCCAACCCTGCACGCCGGCACCCAGCTGATCGATGTGCCCGACCGCCTCGTGGCCCGGAACCCGTGGCCATTCGATCGGGAACACGCCCTCTACGGTGCCGGTATCCGAATGACAGACCCCACACGCTTCGACGCGGATACGCACCATGCCGGGGCCTGCGGCTTGCAGCGGCTTGCGCGTCAACTCCAAGCGTCCTGGACTTACCGCCTGGACTGCGCGATAGGTCGAATTTGAGCTGGTCTCCACTGTTCACCTCCAAGGCAACCGAGTGCATGCCATTGACTCAGCAGGATCTGTATGACCGTTGGCCCGAACGCCGCGGACGTCGAGCTGTTCGATGGTTGCAGTAGACTGCTCGCGAATTCGATCGTTTGCTTGGACCCCAGTGCAGAGAGTTGTAGCTGACTATCGTTAGTTCGACGCAGCGCTGGAACTGCACACTTTCCAGCAAATCGTGAGCGGACCTCAACCCGCGAGAGCGCGCGCCTGTTCAAATCCGCGTGAGCATGAAATCGCAAAGTTGGCTGTATGCCGCGCTCGATGTTGAAAGGGGCTACAGCAATGGGCGCACGGAGTGCCGACAATCCAGGCACGAACAGCTTGCCGTGGGGGGATGCTCCTGTGCGATGCTGACATTTAGAGCGCCGCGAGGCATCTGCGATTCTGAGAGAGGACCGCACCTTGGTGCGTGCTAAGGCGTGTAAGGAGACTTTCGCCGCGGCGCGACGATCACTCCCTGCGATCGTCACGGATTCATAGGGGGTTTTTGGGTTCTATACCTCCTGTGCGGGCTGTTCCCTCATACCTCTAGCGGCGGGAATCCGGCTAGCGACGTAGGGTACGGCATCCACCGATGACCAAATCGCGTCCCCGATTTGGGCGCCAACGTCTTGAGACGCCTGCTGTCCGCGAGCAGCGGTCACTGAGCGATCTCCGCCCCTGAAAGGTCAGAGGCTCCTCTCAACCCCTTCCTGCCAGTAGCCATTGGCCGCTCTCAGAACACGAACGCGCCGTCAGCTGCCGCGGTTAGCCTTTCGGACCCCACGGCGGTGCGCTTTCGCTACAAACTTAGGGAGACCGATCAGGATTGGCACGAAGTCGCGAGCGCGAGCCCTGTGAGCTACCGCAATCTGGCTCCCGGCTCCTGTCTCCGCTCGCCGAGGCCCGGTCTTAGCCGCTGGGGGCCACAGGGGTCGCGGAACGACCGCTATCGGGCAGGTACTCTAGAGACCTGAAATTCCGCTTTTGGGCCGCACGCAGCCAGATGATTGAGCTGAGTGCGCGATCGGACTTGTGTCAGGTATATCTTGGGGTGGTGGGCCGAAAGAAAATGAAGATCTTGATGTATCTCCTCTTCGGTGCGTCAGCCTGGGCGCAGGGCCAGCCGGCAGCCGACCTGATTGTGACCCACGCCAATATTTATACCGTCGACCGTCAGCATCCCAAGGCCGAAGCCGTAGCGGTGATCGGGGAGCGCATTGTGGCGGTGGGGACGAAGGCCGAGATCGATTCTTGGCGAGGACGCGAAACCCGAGTGGTTGACGCGCACGGGAAGCTGCTGATGCCCGGCTTCAATGATGCTCACGTGCACTTCACCGACGGCGGCGCCGCGCTCGCCGAAGTGCAACTGAACGATGCCACCTCCGCGGAGGAGTTCAAGCGCCGGATTGCGACGCAAGCGGCCAAGACTGCAAAGGGCGAATGGGTCCTCGGCGGCGACTGGGATGAGACGAAGTGGAGCTCGAGACAACAGCCGACGGCCGCACTGATCGATGACGTCACCCGAAGTATTCCGGTGTTCCTTAGCCGCTACGACGGCCACCAGGGGCTGGCCAACTCCGCGGCCATGAAGCTCGCTCGAATCTCGGCCGAGACTCCAGATGTTCCCGGCGGCGTGATCGTCCGCGACGCATCCGGAACTCCTACCGGCATTTTCAAGGATGCGGCCCAGGCGTTGATCTTCAAAGCCATTCCGCCTCCGTCACACGACCAGCGCCTGGCCGCGGCTAAACGGGCGCTCGCATATGCCGCGTCGGTGGGCGTCACGAGCGTACAGCACATGAGCGCCGAATACGCCGATGTTGAGGTGTATTCCGAGCTGCTGGAGCAAGGGCAGCTGACGACGCGCATTTACTGTGCGCCGTTAGAGACCGGATGGCAGGATCAGGCCAAGCTCGGTGTGCGCCGTGCCTGGGGATCCTCGTACCTGCGCCTCGGGGCCGTGAAGGGTTTCGCCGATGGCTCGATTGGCTCGCGCACCGCGGCGCTCTTTGAACCCTACACCGATGAGCCCAACAATCGGGGAATTCTCTCCGCCGAGATGCATCCGCCCGAGGCCATGCGCGAACGGCTAGTGAAGGCCGACGGCGTCGGCTTACAGCTGCGCGTGCACGCCATCGGGGACCGAGCCATATCGATGATCCTCGATATGTTCGACGCAATCCAGAAAGCGAATGGATATCACGATCAGCGCATGACCATTGAACATGCGCAGCACGTGGCGCCGGAGGATTTTGAGCGCTTCGCCAAGCTTCACGTAATTGCTTCCATGCAGCCCTACCATGCAATCGACGATGGGCGCTGGGTCGAGGCACGCATCGGTCGCGAACGAGCCAGGACAAGCTATGCCTGGCGCAGTTTTCTCGACCACGGCGTCAGGCTTGCCTTTGGAACCGACTGGGATGTAGCGCCCCTCGATCCAGTGCTCGGGCTCTATGCAGCGGTCACGCGCGCGACGCTTGACGGAAAGAATCCGGAGGGCTGGATTCCAGAGCAGAAGATCACGCTGGCCGAAGCCGTTGAAGCCTACACCCTGGGATCCGCTTTCGCGGAGTTTCAGGAAAAAGAGAAAGGCTCGATTACGCCCGGCAAGCTCGCGGACATGGTGATCCTCAGCGGCAACATTTTCGACATGAAACCCGAGTCGATTCGCAACGTGAAGGTTGAAACCACGATCGTCGGCGGCAAGATCGTGTATCGCGCTTCGCCACCGCGATCACAACAATAGTGCTGAAACCGGCGCGGACGCCGGCAGGATCGGGCTCACGGCCAGGGACTCGAGAATCGGTGCACTGGCCGCTTAGCGCACATTCAAACAGTGACGAAGATGGCAGCTCCTGGGCCGATAGTGGACGGGATGTCGTGGATCCGACGACTGTCTGCCTGCGACCCCGAGCCGCCCGATGGACTTCCCAAGAGCTGTCATCGCGGTGAGGAAAAGCGGACAGTTCAAGGTCGCTTTCGGTGAGCCGCACACCCTTGGCGCCCCGCCCACCTGCACCGCGCTCGATCCGCGGCAGATCGAGTTGATGCTCCAACTGCCGCACGGCTTTCGACACGGCAGGTTGGCTGATGAGAACCGCGGTAGCAGCGCGCGAAAAGCCGCCGTGTTCCGCCACAGCACTGAATATTCGAAGTAGGAGCAGGTTCATGTGGATAACTCAGCATTATCGATGAATGAAAATAATGTATTAGAGTTATAGCATGGGTTTACCTACTCTCGTCCTCAGCCCCTGAACGCTTGGCTGCTCGGGTGAGCAGGCGGGGAGCGCGAAAGTAGGTGTGATGCTATGACAACACTCATCGAGACCGTCGTAATCGGTGCGGGCCAGGCAGGCCTCGCTGTGAGCTATTTCCTCACTGAAGCTGGTCGCGCACATGTGGTGCTTGAGCGCGCAGCAGGAGTGGCGAACGCCTGGCGTAACCAGCGCTGGGATTCGTTCACTCTGGTGACTCCTAATTTCCAGGTACGTATGCCAGGCGCGGAATACCAGGGAGCCGAGCCCTACGGATTCATGACGCGCGCGCAGATCATTGACTATTTCGATTCGTACGTGCGGCGCTTTCAACTGCCCGTGCGGTGCAACGTCGAAGTCACGAGTGTCGAAAGAGAAAACGATGGATACCGCGTTCGCGCGAGCTCGGGAGAGTACCGTGCGCAAAACGTGGTTGTGGCGATCGGGCAGTATCAGTCACCGAAGCTGCCGCCGTTCAGTGAGTCCGTGCCGGCGGAGATCCGTCAACTGCATCCGATGGAATATCGAAATCCGTCCTTCCTGCCCGCCGGCGCCGTGCTTGTTGTCGGAACGGGTCAATCCGGAGCGCAGATTGCGGAAGAACTCTACCAGAGCGGCCGACGGGTCTATCTCTCAGTGGGCAGTGCCGGACGCGTTCCACGCCGCTATCGCGGCCGCGACATCAACGATTGGCTTTCGCGCATAGGCGCCTTCGACACCAAACTTGAGGAACTAGCGTCCCCCGCCGCCAGGTTTGTGGCTCATCCGCAGATCTCTGGAAAGAATGGTGGAGAAAGCCTCAATCTGCATAAGTTCGCACGCGACGGAGTGCGACTCATGGGGCATGCCCGGGATGTTCGAGGCAGCAAATTAATTCTAGCCCCGGATCTGTATGAAACACTGGGGAAGGTCGATCAGTTCGAGGTCAACACATTGAAGACGATCGATGAATACATCGACCGCACGAGCTTGAACGCTCCAGCAGAAACAATTGCTCAACTACGAGACGGGTACCAGCAGCCGTTAATCACAGAGCTTGATCTCAAGGAGAGCGATATAGCGAGCGTGATTTGGGCGACCGGGTACACGTTCGACTTTCACGTCGTTAAACTTCCGGTTCTTGATGCATCTGGCTATCCGATCCACAGGAGGGGGGTCACGCGGTACGGAGGTCTGTATTTTCTCGGACTGCCGTGGCTGCACACTCGAGGCTCGGGCATCCTCTATGGCGTCGGTGAAGACGCCGGCTTCATCGCTGCGAATATCGCGGCGCGCACACTGGTTAGCGCTGCCGCAGCTTGATCGTAATAGCGGCCAAAACTCCCGAAGCGGCGGTTTCGATCGCAGCACGGGCTCCGGGAACCTTCGCTCCCCGCGACCGTTCGCTTCCGGGAAAGTTACCCGGTACGGTTGCAAGGCGGCTCTTGGGCCGGTTTCGGCCGTTTTAGCAAGACGGCGAGTTTCTCGACGATCGCACCCGAAACTGAGTAGTGACGCTGCTTGCGGTCTGTAAGACGCTTCCCCGCATGGACAGGCTGGCACAATTTTGCGGGCTGCCTAGTGAATCGCGGCCACCATCTTGCGCAGCTCAATCATCGCTTTTGCCGCGGCTTTCTGAGCGCACACCGCGTCGCTCGGTGTAGCGTTCGGGTATTTGGATCCGATTTCCGCACAAGCTGCGCGGGCGGCGTCCTGGACCCGCCTTTGAAGCTCGGCGGCGCCACTGACCGAGGTGATATCGAGGTCCGCGAAGTTAACAGGGTAGCTGAGTGTCAATTCGATGATCTTTCCGCCGCCAGTTATGTGAGCAATAACCTTTTCGTTGATCACTCTCTCAGCTTCGATCTTGACCTCTTTAGCGTTCTGCGCGCTGGCAGTGACGCTGACCATGAAGACCGCTGCGGAGGCACCGGCTGTAACTCGCCTGCGAAGTGTGTTCACCGCCTACTCCCGCGGGCTGCGCCCGATAGCCACATCTCTGCCCAAAAAATTAGATACCGACGCAGGCCGTATCGCGAGCATGGGCGCATGCGTTGCCGTAGGCGCTCAAAGCGCGCTACCCAATGACTAAGGCGGCTCTAATCCGGGCAGGGCAGATCCATTTCGAAGGGCGATCTGCGGGCGGTTGCCGCCGGGGCGGGAACGCCGGGCGTGGCTGGCATGGGCCGAGCGCGTACAGGGTGAGTACACCTGTATCGTTTACTGACGGCTCTCTCGAACGTACTCATTCTTGAGCGATTGCTGGGTCTCGCTGGCAGGCCTGTCCCGACCCCTGGTCTCTACATGCCAGAGCGCCTGTTGATCCCCAGCTATTTCGTTGAACAGATGAAGGAGGCGGGGGCCACGGTCCGGGATGAGGAGTAGCCGATTTCACGACGATGTAGCGTTCATGGCATGCTGCGCAGAGCACGATACTGCGCGCCGTTACCTGCTGCGACATACCTCGCTAAGCAAGCGACACTCGACCACCCAGGCGGTGCTAGTCTCCCAAAGCTTGCGCATCGCGGGGCGCCCGGGCGGAGCCGGCATTGATGATCCGATGTTCCGGTTATCAATTGAACAACACGCGGCGGGCTAGTTTCATGTCTCGAGGAGAGCCTCGCGATCCTTCAGCGCTCGCCAGCAACACAATGGGCGCTCGTGACGACCCTCGTCGTGCCTGCAGCAGAGTTCAAGGGCAAGCGCGATCACGTGCTGATCCTCAACGACGTCGCATGGCAGATCATCCAGTCGCAGCGCGGCGGGCCCCTGTTATAGAGCAGAGCGTGACCCTTCAGGTAGGGCTGGTACGCCTCTAGATTCGGCGTGCCTGTCTTGACCAGGGGTTTGCCACCCCATGGAAACGTGAGCTTCAGTCGTTGGGTGATCGCTTGTGCGATTTCTTCCTGAATCGCAAACACATCCTTCATCTCACGGTCGTAGCGCTCCGACCATAAATGATATCCATCCGCGGCACCAACCAGCTGTGCCGTGATGCGCAGACGATTGTCAGCTCTCCGCACACTGCCCTCGAGAACGGTGCGCACCTTGAGTTGTTCTCCGACAACGCGCAGGTCGATATATTTACCCTTGAAGGAGAAAGCGGAGCTTCGCGCGACAACGCGCAGTCCCTGAATCTGTGCCAGCGCGTCGATGATCTCCTCAGTGATTCCGTCGGCAAAGTATTCGTTCTCCGGGTCCGCGCTCATGTTGGTGAACGGCAGTACCACGATCGAATCGGTTACCGCGCTTTCCGGGGGCGGGGGTGCGGTCGCGGCCGCTAGTGCGCTGACCGATGCGACGAGTCGATAGCCTCGTTTCGGGATTGTCTCGATGATGTGCGGATTGCGGGCATCGTCATCAAAGGCGCGCCGCAACTCGGCGATGCAGCGCTTCAATACATCCTCAGTCACGATGACGTTTGGCCATACCGCCTGAAACAGCTGCTCCTTGGAAAGCGTTTCGCCGGCGTGCTGGGCCAGGCACAGTAAGACTTCCATCACCTTGGGCTCGAGGCGAACCGTCCTTCCTTCGGAAGACATGCTGTTGATGGACGGATCGACGATCCAACTCCCCACTCTGAGGCTCTTCTGCATGACCTTCCCTGCGACCGCATCATTCGCAGCGTGTCGGCCGACACTAGAGCGTGGCGAATGCAAGCCGAGCGCAAAGGACGGCGGCCGAATGACGGAATCGGTGAACGCGGCCGTCTCACGAGAGCCGATGCCCCGCCGTTCTATCGCGTCCGGGTCGCGCGAAGTCACTCGGCCGCCTTGGTCAGTGCGCGCGCGAGCGCCGCGTCGAGCCCACGCGCGACGGCAGTCACGCGCTCGTCGCCGAACTGACCGAACGTTGTCGACGGCTGATCGTACTCAAACACCCCATGTCCAGCATGGTTCTCGTAGAGCACCACTCGAATCGGAGCATAGAGTGCTGCTGCAAGCCGATGCCTCGTCATGAGTGA
>Ga0306922_10005623_pt1 | contig 11976 bp, 11 predicted proteins | sample sta12Cox44000082_FD_203758 | JGI IMG/M metagenome (GOLD analysis project Ga0306922, IMG submission 203758) | Lab enrichment of tropical soil microbial communities from Luquillo Experimental Forest, Puerto Rico - statoxic.12C.oxic.44.000.082 (v2)... | ecosystem: Environmental > Terrestrial >... | reverse complement strand
CCACCCGGTTGCCGGTCTCGGAGTTCAGCTGGTTGAAGCGGACGCGTTTGGCCTCGGTCGTCGCCGGCACCAGGTAGACAGGACAGGTCACCAGAGATAGGCGCAGAAACCCATTCCAGCTTGCGCGCGGCATGTCGACCTCCTCCTTTGTCGCGTAAACCGGGCAAAGTTTAACGGATCAATACCGCAGATCGTTCCCGGCCGCTACGGCGGCGATCAAGCCCCCACTTGGCGCCGCACCGCGGCGCTGATCGACTGGCGCAGCTTGCCGATCTCGGCCCACGGGTCCGTCTTAAGCCCGGCGAGACGCTCGGGGACGGTAGTGACGGTAAAACCGTCCGGACGCACCCCGTTCTCGACCTCTTCCCAGAACAGTGGGGTCGACACCGTCGCACCCGGCCGCGCCCGCGGCGAATAGGCGCCGATCGCGGTAGCGCCGCGGCTGTTGCGCAGATAGTCGATATAGATGCGGCCATGCCGCGCCCGCTTGGCCTGGTTCGCCGTAAACCTCTCCGGGGATTGTGCGACAAAGCTGTCGGCAACCCATTTGGTGAAGGCCTTGACCTCGTCCCAGCCGAGCCTGGGCTGCAGCGGCACGACCACATGCAAGCCCTTGCCGCCGGTCGTCTTGGCAAAGCTCTCGAGGCCGATCGCCCGCAGCGCATCGCGGATGTCGATCGCCGCTTCGGTGACCCGCGGCCATGCCAAGCCCTCGTCCGGGTCGAGGTCGAAGGTGATCCGGTCGGGGGTGTCGAGCTTGTCGACACCGGCACCCGAGGGATGGAGCTCGATCACGTTCATCTGCACCAGCCCGACGAGCCCTGCCAGATCTTCGATGACCGGATAGGCCACCGTCTCACCGTCCTCGGTGATGTCGATATGGCCGATCACCTCGGGTGCGCCCTTGCCGAGATGCTTCTGATAAAAGCACGGCTTGCCCTGGCCGCCTGGGCAGCGCACCAGGGTTAGCGGCCGATGCGCGAGATGCGGCACCACCCATTCGGCCACCGCCTGGTAGTAGCGCGCCAGATCGAGCTTGGTCAGCGCCTCCCCGGAATAGAGCACGCGGTCGGGGTGGGTCAGCCGCACCCCCTCAAACATCATGCTGCCGTCGCGGGCGCGGGGAGCGATGTCGGTGTCGGGTGTGCTCGGCCTCATATGTGTCGTCCCAGGCTCGACCGCTGGCAACTTTCCTGGATCGTAAACGACCTCTCGCGCCCTCTTGTCCTCGCGCAACCCCTGGAACGAGGCGTGGCGCAGGATCTGGTCGGCGGTCCAGCCGGCAAACTCGACCTCGGCGACGAGAGCCGGCCGGACCCAATGGACGCCCTTGCGCGGCGCCTCTTTCGGCAGGATGACGGGAGGGTCTTTGACGGACAGAGTATCGAACCGTTTGCGCAGATCGGCGAGCCGCTCGGCGCTAAAGCCGGTGCCGACGCGACCCGCATAGCGCAATGTTCCCGAGGGATCGTAGTAGCCGGCGAGGAGGGCGCCAAAGCCCTCGCGCTTGCCTTCGGGGTCGGTAAAGCCGATGACGACGATTTCCTCGCGGTTGCGGCATTTCACCTTGAGCCAGGCGCCGCCGCGCCCCGATCGATAGGCCGCGTCGCGGCGCTTCGAGACGATGCCTTCGAGGCCGAGGCTGCTCGCCTGGCGCAGCACGGCCGGGCCGTGGCCCTGCTGGTGGTCGCTGTAGCGCAGCATCCCCGCGGCATCCGGCGGAATGATGTCGGCGAGTGCCGCCTTGCGGTCTTCGAGCGAGGCTTGGGTCAGATCCCAGCCGTCGCGTTGGAGGAGGTCGAAGGCAAAGAAATTCAAGGTTCCGGTCTTGCCGGTGGCAATCGCGTTCTGTAGGCCGGAAAAATTCGTCGTTCCGTCCGCGGCGAGATGGACGAGTTCGCCGTCGATCAGCGCCGTCTCGACCGGCAACTGCGCGAAGGCACGGGCGAGCTCCGGGAATTTGCCGGTCCAGTCGAGCCCGTTGCGGGTGATCAGCCGGACCTCGCCGTGCTCGATATCGGCGAACAGGCGATAGCCGTCATATTTGATCTCGTGCACCCAGTCCGGGCCCGCCGGCGCCGCGGTCGCCGGGGTGGCGAGCTGCGGCTTCAGATTGCCGGGTATACGGCCCTTTCGGGCGCCGCGGATATGGTCGGGCGGGTGTCTGGGAGTCGTCTCGCCCTTTCCGGAATCCCACACCCGGTCGCGGTCCTCGGCGATTGCTTCGAGCGAGCGGCCGGTCTCGACGCTGAGCGGGTTGTCCATGACGACGGCATCGCCGCTTTGCGGCACCGCCGCCTCGTCGCGCTCCTTGACGAGCAGCCAGTTTGGGCGCCGCTCGCGGGCGGCCTTGCCGCCCATCCGCACCAGCGCCCAATTGCCGTGCAGCTTCTCGCCGCGCAGCTCGAATTTGAGCATGCCCTTGGCATGCGCCGCCGCCGGATCGGGGTCGGCCGGGACCCAGGTGCCGCGGTCCCACAGCAGCACCGTGCCGCCGCCATATTGCCCTTCCGGGATCACTCCCTCGAACCCGCCATAGTCGAGCGGGTGGTCCTCGACCTCCACGGCGAGCCGTTTTTCGCCGGGGTCGAGGCTCGGGCCTTTTGGCACCGCCCAGCTCTTCAACACCCCGTCAAGCTCGAGACGAAAGTCGAAATGCAGGCGCCGCGCCTTGTGCTCCTGAATGACAAAGGCGAGCGGTGCCGCGGTCCTCTCGCGCGCCGGCGCTTTGCCCGCCGGTTCCGGGGTCTTCCGGAAATCGCGTTTGCGCCGGTACTCTTCGAGCGCCATGCGGCCCGCTTACTCTGCCGCGAGCGCCGCGCTCTTTGGTTCCGCATTGAGCTCCCGCAGGCGCGGCAGGACCTCTTTGGCAAAGAGCGTGATGTTGGCGACCGTGTCGGCGTGGTCGAGAAAGCCGCCCTGGCCGAACATCAACAAATTGCCAAAGCCGCCGACGCTGTCGCTCAGCGCCCTGATCTGATCGTACACATCGTCGGGGGTGCCGGCGAAGCAGGTGCCGCTCTCGATCAACTGGTCGATCGTCGCGGTGGTCTGATCGACCGGATTGCCGTGGCGGTCCCGGACAAAGCCGCCGCGTTTGCCGCCGGCCTTGAGCATCGCGATGTTGGCGGCGAGCGAGTTGTAGCCGGGCGGGTTAGTGAACGGCTCGGCCACGACCGGAGACGTGCGAACATAATCGGCGGCGAGATTGGCGCGGCGGCGCCCTTCCTCCCGTGTCGTGCCGACGCCGATCACCGCGGCATAGGCGAAACGGTCGGGGCCAGCGGGCCGGCCCAATTCTCGCGCGCGCTGGCGGTAGGCCTCGAACATCGGCCCGGCAGCCGACAGCGACAGCAGCGTCCCGACGACATGGCCGCGCTCGGCCGCCATTCGGCCGGTCTCGACGCTCAAACCGGTCATCCACACCGGCGGGGTCGGCTGCTGCAACGGCCGCGGCCAGATATTGACATTGCGGTAGTGGAAGAACTCGCCCTCCCAGCTGAACGGGCCGTCGGTCGTCGACATCGCCTTCAGGATCAGATCGTGTGCCTCCCAATAGCGCCGCATCAGATTGGCCGGGTTGCTGTTCGCCGGCGCGATCTCGTAAGGCGCGCCCTTGACCAGCCCCATCTCAAGCCTGCCGCCCGACAACACGTCGAGCCATGCCATTTCCTCGGCAACCCGCACCGGATCGGGCCGATTGGCGATCGGCGTGCCGAGCGACAACAGCCGCGCGCGCTTGGTCTCGCGGGCGATGATCGCCAACGCCATCGGCACTGAAATGGTCAGGCAGGTCGAGGTGCTGTGGTGCTCGTTGACCATGATGTCGAGACCGACCTCGTCGCATAGCGCGAATTCGTCGAGGTAGCGGTTCAGCAACTGATGGCCGATTTGCGGATCGTAATTGCTGCTGGGCAACACGACCCGCAGCGAGCCGCGCTGCAGCCCTTCCTCCCAAGCTGGGTGATAGGCCATCTCCGAGAAATACCAGACGCGCATAGCGGCCTCCTGTTACCGGTTGCCGTCGACAAAGGCGGCGAGCTTGTCGACAAAGGCCTCGGGTTGCTCCCAATGCGGGAAGTGGCCGGCGCCCGCGATCAGCTCGAGACGGGCGTTCGGGATCGCCCGGCGCCAGTTCTCGCCGTAGGCCGGGGTGACGATCCGGTCTTCGGCACCCCACAGCAGCAAGGTCGGCCGGTCGATCCGGTGCAGCCAGCGCGTGAGCCGCGGGTTGTGCATGTAGGGCTTCCAACCATAGAGGGCGAAAGCCTCGCGGCCGCGCACGATGGCGGCGAGCTCACTGTCGGGAAGTGCCGTGAAATCGACCTCGCCCTTGGCCGGATCGGCCCAGGCGAGCCTCAGATATTCGGCGCGAGGCAGCGCATGCATATCGGTGATTTCGCGCTCGTCGCGGCCGGAGAATTTGACGCCGAGGGGGTCGACCAGCACCAAACGCGAGAAGCGGGCGGTCGAACGTACCATGATCTCGGCCGCGACCCAGCCGCCAAAGCAGGCGCCTACCAGCACCGCATCGTCGAGCCCAAGCTCGGCCGCAAGATCGAGGTAAAGATAGGCGAGGTCGTCGACCACGCCCGCGCCGTCGAGCAGCGGCGAGTTGCCCCAACCCGGATGCCAGGGTGCGATGACCCGGTACCGTGAGGCGAGCAGATCGAGCCACGGCCGCTCCGGCGCCAGCCCCTCGCCGGCATGCAGAAACAGCACGGGCCGACCTTGGCCGCGTTCGACCACCTCGAGCGAGGCATCGGCGACAGACAGCATATTCGTCATCTTGGTATCATCGCAGAGAGATCCCGGGAGTTCCAGGCGGCTCGCCGAGGGGACGCCAACGCGGTAGGCTGGCCGCTCGACCTCCCGAGCTTCGATATGCTGCTCCGCGTCCGCTCGATCACCTATCTCGCTGCGAGGATCAACGGCTATGAGCTCGTCGATCCGGAGGGGCAGGATTTGCCGCCATTCTCAGCCGGGGCACACATATCGGTGCGACTCGCCGAAGATACCGTGCGCGATTTCTCGCTGTGGAACGACCCGGCGGAGCGCAACCGTTATTGCATCGCGGTGCTGCGCGAGGGGCTCACCTCCTCCCGATTGCACAAGGAGGTTCGGGTCGGCACCCTCGTCGCGGGGTCGGTGCCGCGCAACAACTTTCCGCTAGCCGCCGAGGCCGAGCGCCATCTGTTGATCGCCGGCGGCATCGGCATCACCCCGATCATGGCGATGATCGCGGAATTGCGCCGCCGGCGCGCCGAGTTCCACCTGCATTACTGCACGCGCTCGCCCGAAGAGACGGCCTTTCTCGACGACCTTGCGGTGCTTGCCGCGCTGGGCCGCGTGCAATTCCACCACGACGGCGGCGACCCGGCGAACGGGCTCGACATCACCGCGACGTTGCGCGAATGGCGGTCCGGCACGCACCTATACTGTTGCGGTCCGGCCGGCATGATGGCGGCGGCCGCAGCGGCGTCGGCCCATTGGCCGGCGGGGACCGTGCATTTCGAGTTTTTTACCGGGCCTAACGCGGTCGCCCCGATGATGCCCGAGTAATGCGGCGGTCCGCCGCCCCCGTCAGACCTTGAGCACCTCGGCGTTTGGAGCGGCTTCCAGCTCGCAGGCGTTCACCGTCATCGCCAGCATGCTGTAATAGCCGATGGCACCGGTCAGCTGGATGAACCCGTCATCGCCAAAGCGTCTGCGCAGCGATCCCGCAGTCGCCTCGTCGATGCGATGCTTGCGCAGGAGCTGCCGGGTGAAGTCGACGATCTCGGCGTCCTCCGGCGGGATGCCGCGCGCGTGGTTCTCGCGGATTGCCGTGATCGTCGCCTCCGGCACGCCGAGCCGGCGGGCGCCACCCGCTTGGGCTCCCCAGACATAGACCGCCTCGAACTCGCGCGCGACCGTCATCGCGGCGAGCACCCGCACCCGCATGTCGAGCGAGCCTTCGAAGCGAACATACGCGCCCAGATGCGCGAGGCGGCCCGCCAGCTCCGGAGAGTGGAGGAACATCGTAAACGGCCCCTGAACCGCGCCGCGGCTCTGGACAATCGAATCGAAGACCGCGCGATGCTCGGCCGCAATTTGATTCTTGCTCGTGATGGGAGGGAGTCTCGCCATGATGATATCCTCCGGCATCGTGAAGTACGCTAAGGCAGAATACGCTACATGCTCGGGGAGGTGAACGCATGCCCTTCGTCATCGCTAATTTCCGGCACGTCGCCGACGGTCTGCAGGAAGGCCAGTTCGCGATTGGCGAGCGCAAGCGGGCGGCCAGCCTAGACGAGCTCGACCCGATCTATCGTCAGCTGCTCGATCGGCCGATCACCCAGACGCTCGGCATCACCGGCCCCGACGGTCGGCCAAGCCTGACCCCAATGTGGTTTGACTACGAAGACGACAACATCCTGGTCAACACCGCCTCGCATCGGCCCAAATGCGAGTGGATCCGCAAGAACCCACGGATGACGAGCCTGCTGGTCAATCCCGAGAACCCCTATCATTGGATCCAGATCAAGCACACGGTGGCGAAGGAGCTCCGCGAGTGGGAGCCCGGAGGCGAGTACGTCACCCGGCAGCTCGACCGGATCTGGACCAAATACACCGGTAATCAGCCGCCTTATGGGCTGCGCGATCCGAAAATCGACGAGAAGCGGGTGCTGTTCGTCTGCCGCATCGACCGGATCGCGACCTTCGGGAAGCCCTAGCCGAAGGAGCATCGGCTCCGAAACGGAAGCAAGCGTCGCGGGAGGTAAAACGATGGCTCAGACGATCATCATGCGCGGCGCCCACGCTCTCACTGATCCGCGGCTCGGCCGGGCTGGCGTAATCCCTGGCGGGGCGGTCGCGATCACCGGCGGCATGGTGGTCGAGACTGGGCCATTTGACCTGCTTGCGCCGAAATATCCCGGGGCCCGAGTGATCGGCGACGGCACCCAGCTTTTGATGCCCGGTCTGGTCGACGCGCACAGCCATGGGCGCGGCCTCTCGCCGATCCAAAAGGGCGTGCACAACGATTTTCTTGAAAACGCCCTCTTCGACTGGGCCTACATGCCGGTCCTGCCGGCTGAGCTGACCGCGTCGCTCTGTGCGCTGCGCCATCTGCGCAGCGGCTGCACCTTGCTGCACCACAACGGCTTTGACGACGACGGTCCCGAGGGCGCGCGGCGCGCTCATGTCGCGATCCGGACGTATCTCTCGACCGGCATCAGGCTCGCCTTCTCGCCCGGTGTGCGCGACGAGAACAAGCTCGCGATGGGCGGCGAGGAGTTCATCGATACGCTGCCGGCCGATCTAAAGGAGGCGGCCCGGCCACTTGTCTTCTTCGACAAGGAGGCGTTCGCCGACGACTATTTCCGCCTGTTCGACGAGCTTTACGAGACTTACAACAACGCCGATACGCGGATCCTGCTGGCCCCCTCTTGGGCGCACGGCGCCAGCGAGAGCTTTCTGCGCCGGGTGCGCGCCAAGGCGGAAGAACGCGGCGGAGTGATGATCCACATGCACCTGCTGCAATCGCCGGTGCAGAAAGCCTATGGTCTGCGCCGGCACGGCAAGCCGACGGTGTTTTGGCTCGACGATCTCGGGCTCGTCGAGAGCAACGTCGCCTATGGCCACGCCATTCACGTCACCGAGCCCGAGATCGAGCTGATGGGGCGGCGGCGGGTCTCGGTCACCAGCCATCCGAGCTGCAATTTCCACATGCGCAACGGCATCACACCGGTCATGCCGTTGCGCGCCGCCGGGGTCAATGTCGCGATGGGGCTCGACGACAAGACCATCAACGACGACGAAGACGCCGTGATGGAGGTGCGGATGATGCACAAGGTACACCGCCTGCACAGCTTCGAGCTGACGACAGCTCCGCTCAGCGCCTACGAGGCACTCGAGATCGCGACGGTGAACGGCGCCAAGGCGGCGGGTTTTGACGGCGAGATCGGCGCTCTCTTACCGGGCATGAAGGGTGACGCGATCCTCGTCGATCTCGACCGGGTTGCCCACGATCCCTGGATCGATCCGCAATTCGATATTGCCGAGGCCTTTGTCGAGCGCGCGATGGGTGCCGATGTCGCGACCGTCGTCATCGGTGGCAAGGTCGTGGTCGAAAACCACCGGCCACTGATGATCGATGTGGACGCCCTCTATCGCGAGGTGCGCACGTTCTGCGCGAAGGGCCTGACACCCGAGCAGCGCGCCCGCGCCGACCTCCTCGCCAGGATCAAGCCCTATGTCCAGGCGTGGTACGGCGCTTGGCACGACACGATGCTCGACCGGCCATTCTACCCAGTCAACAGCCGGGTATAGGCGGTTTTCTTATCCGAACTGGTCTGCGATATGGGCGTAGAGCGCGCGCAGCGCAGTCGCCTCGGCACCTTCGGGGCGGCCAGGGCGGCTCTGTAGGTTCCAGGCCATCACGTCGAAATGCGCCCACGGGATGTCGGGCTCGACAAACTCCTGAAGGTAGAGCGCCGCGACGACGGCACCGGCATAGGGGGATTCGGAGACGTTGTTGATATCGGCGATCTTGCTGTCGATCATCTTGCGATAGGGCCGCCATAGCGGCATCCGCCACATCGGGTCCTCCTCGGTGCGGGCGGCCTCGAGCAGACCCTGGGCCAGCGTCTCGTTGTTGCAGAAGAGCGCCGCCAATTCGGGGCCGAGAGCCACCCGCGCCGCGCCGGTCAAGGTCGCCATGTCGACGAGCAATTCCGGCTTTTCGGTCGATGCCTCGGCCAGCGCGTCGCACAGGATCAGCCGGCCCTCGGCATCGGTGTTGCCGATCTCGACGGTCAACCCCTTGCGGCTGCGGACGATGTCCATCGGGTGCATGGCATTGCCGGAGACCGCATTTTCGACGAGCGGCAATAGCACGCGCAGGCGCACCGGGAGGTTGGCATCCATGATTGCCTGGGCGAGGCCGAGAACGATCGCCGACCCCGCCATGTCTTTCTTCATCAGCCGCATGCCCGAGGCGGTCTTTATATCGAGCCCGCCGGTGTCGAAGCACACCCCTTTGCCGACCAATGTCACCTTGGGTGCCGCCGCCTCGCCCCAGACGATGTCGACCAGACGCGGCGGCTGTGCTGCGGCCCGGCCCACGGCATGGATCGTCGGGTAATTCTCGGCGAGGAGCTCGTCGCCGACAATGACGCGATGCTTGGCGCCGGCAGCCTTGGCGACGCGCACGGCCTCGGCCGCGAGCTCGGCCGGTCCCAAATCGCCGGCCGGCGTGTTGGCCAAGTCGCGCGCGAGGAACACGGCGCGGGCGAGCCGCTCGACGCGGTCGCGATCGGCGCCCTCCGGCCAGACGAGCGCCGTCGCTGCAGCCTTCTTAGTGAGGTAACGGGCGAAGGTGTAGGTTCCCAGCCCCCAGCCGAGAGCCAGCCGTGTCGGGTCAGCGCCGTCGGGCACAGTCTCGATCCGGTAGCTCCCTTCGGGGAGCGCTTCCGGCAGTCCGGCCAGCGCCCACATCCCGGCATCAGGCTCGCTTTCCCCGCCGAGCCCGACCACGACCCGGGCGAGCCGGCCATTCTCGTCGGGCAGCAAGGCGATCTTCCCCTGCTCGGCGGAGAAGCCGGTCGAGGTCAACCAGTTGCGTTCGCGCTCCGAGGCCTCGCTGAGCCAGGCACGGAGCCGGTCCTTGGTCACAACGGTGAGCGGGAGCGCGCCCGCGGTGTCGTCAATCAGCGAAAAGGCCATCTTGGTACCCTTGCAGCCCGGTTGATGCGCCCCAAAATGCCGGCGCCTGACCGGCTTGCAAAGAGGCAGCGTGCGTCTGGCCGCGAGCTGCTGCGCGCCCGATGGCCGTTGCGCGGCGGCCCGATTGTTGCCACATTTAGCTTCTCCTCGCTTGAGATAGGCGCCATATGGCCGATTTCACGATCTATCTCGGGAACAAGAATTATTCGTCCTGGTCGCTCCGGCCTTGGCTTGTGCTGAAGCAGACGGGGGTCGCGTTCGACGAGATCGTCATTCCGCTTTACGAAGCGACGAGCAAGGCGACGATCATGAAATATTCGCCTTCCGGAGCCGTCCCGGCGCTGAAGCACGGCGAGCTGGTGGTGTGGGACAGCTTGGCGATCTGCGAATACCTCGCCGAATCCTTTCCGACATTCCACCTCTGGCCGCGGGACCATGATGCCCGCGCGGTGGCGCGTTCGGTCTGCGCCGAGCTGCACTCCGGGTTTCAGGCGCTACGCGCGCATCTGCCGATGAATGTTCGCTCGAGCTTTCCCAATCGCGGGGTCACGCCGGAGGTCCAGGCGGAGGTCAATCGGGTCATGGCGATCTGGCGCGATTGCCGCAAACGATTTGGCGAAGGCAAAGGTGATTTTCTGTTCGGGCATTTCAGCATCGCCGATGCGACCTATGCGCCGGTCGTGACACGCTTTCGCACCTACAAGATCGATCTCGAACGCGAAGCGCAGGTCTATTGCGACACGATCATGGCGTTGCCGGCGATGCAGGAATGGATCGCTGCTGCCCGCAACGAGCCGATGATCATCGATCGGTATGAGTTTTGAGGGCGTGTGCCGCGGCTAATCGCGCGGCTCGAACCACAGCGGGCAGCCGTAATCGATCGTCACCTCATCACCCGGCTCGATCGGGCGGATTGCGATCAAATCGAGCGTATGTCGCGCAAAGTTGCGTTCGACCTTGGCATTCGGGAAGCTCGTATGGTTGCACAACGTGACTAGGCCGAGCCCCAGAGCGCCGCGTCCAGTACCCTCGGGATCGCCGTCCCAATGGAAGTAGTAGTCGTGGATGATCGTGCGGTCGAGCGCGGGACAATCGGCGGCCGGCAGGACGAGGACCGGTGCCGCCTCGATCACCGTTCCGGTTGGGATCACCGTACGCGCAAAGACGCCGCGACCGCGCGTGGGGCTGCTGCGGATCTCGATGCGGTGGTTCGGTATTGGCCGCAGGCGGTCGAGCGCCGCCGCGGCGGAAACCGCAGGAGCGTCGTTCAGACGTGCTCGCGCGGACGATCGGCGGCAGCGGCAGGAGCCGCCGTGCTCGCCGCAGCAGCCGGCGGCGGCACCTGCGCCGGCGGTGTCGTCTCGGCCTCGTCCTCTTCTTTCATCCCCGCCTTGAAGGCTTTGATGCCCTTGGCGAAATCACCCATCACGCGGGGCAGCTTCCCGGCGCCGAAAAGGATCAGGATAATGGCCAAGACCACGATCCAATGCATCAAGCTGAACGAACCCATAGCGCCTACCTCGGGAGGCTGATCAAACTCTATCCTAGCAGGTCTTCCTGCCACCTGCATCGGCTCCTCTCGAATTCGTCAAACTCGCGTGAATATTCAAGCCCGAAAGGGATCATCGATGCGCTATTTCCCGCCACCCTATCCGAAACCTTGGATGACGGCGACACCGGCCGAGGCCGGGCTCGAAGCCGACACCGTTGCCGCCGCGGCACGGCACGCCGCCGAATGTGAAACCCCGTGGGCGCGCGACCTGGATCGGGTGGTCACCAGCGACTTCCAAGAGCGCCCGCCGTGGAACGAGGCGCTCGGGCCGGTGCGTCCGCGCGGTGGGCCGAACGGCCTCGTGCTGCGCGGGGGCAAGATCGTCGCCGAATGGGGCGATACGCAGCGGGCGGACATGACCTTCAGCGTTGCAAAGAGTTATCTTTCGATTCTCGCCGGTCTCGCATGGGATCGCGGATTGATTCGCGATCCGCATGAGGAGGTTCGCCGAACGGTCGAAGACGGCGGCTTCGACGCACCGCACAATGACGCGATCACGTGGCATCATTTGCTCCAGCAGACCTCGGAGTGGGAGGGGGAGCTGTGGGACAAGCCGGATCTCGTCGATCGTAACCGGGTCGTCGCCGGCCGCCCGAGCACCGCGCTCAAGGGGACGCATCGCGATCTTCGGCCGCCTGGGGAGTTCTGGGAATACAACGACGTTCGCGTCAACCGGCTGAGCCTCGCTCTGTTGCGGCTGTGGCGCCGGCCGTTGC
>Ga0306922_10005618_pt1 | contig 11978 bp, 10 predicted proteins | sample sta12Cox44000082_FD_203758 | JGI IMG/M metagenome (GOLD analysis project Ga0306922, IMG submission 203758) | Lab enrichment of tropical soil microbial communities from Luquillo Experimental Forest, Puerto Rico - statoxic.12C.oxic.44.000.082 (v2)... | ecosystem: Environmental > Terrestrial >... | reverse complement strand
CCTGCCGTGCGCGATCAGATCGCGGCTGCCTGCCGCGACGCCGGGCGCGATCCTGCAACGGTCACATTGGTTGCCATCTCGAAAACCTTCGGCGCCGAGGCCATCGCGCCGGTGATCGCCGCCGGCCAACGCGTGTTCGGGGAAAATCGCGTCCAGGAGGCCAAGGCCAAATGGCCGCCGCTGATCACCCGCGACAACGACATCGAGCTGCATCTGGTCGGCTCGCTGCAGTCAAACAAAGCCAAGGAGGCGGTGGCGCTGTTCGACGCCATCCATTCGGTCGACCGGCCGAGCCTGGCGGAAGCCTTGGCCAAGGAGATCGCCAAGGGGGGCCGCAAGCCGCTCCTCTTCGCCGAGATCAATACCGGGGCCGAGCCGCAAAAGGCCGGGATCCTGCCGCAGGACGCCGACGGCCTTCTTGCCGCCTGCCGCGACCGCTACGGCCTCGTCATTTCCGGCCTGATGTGCATCCCGCCGGCGGACGAAGCGCCGGCGCCGCACTTTGCGCTGACCGCCAAGATCGCCAAGCGCAACGGGCTGAAACTTCTCTCCATGGGCATGAGCGCGGATTTCCCCGTAGCCATCGCATTTGGCGCCACCCATGTGCGGGTCGGCACCGCGATTTTCGGCGCGCGCGGCGCGGCGCACTAAGCTTCGATTATTATTCTGGTTCTCCGGGTGAGGCGGCGTAGCAGGACCTGCAGGTCGCGCAGTTGCAGCGCGACGCAGCCCGCCGTCGGCGCAAATTTGGGCCGCGCCAGATGGATGAAGACGGCGCTGCCGCGGCCGGCGATGCGCGGCCGGGTGTTGTGGTCGATCTCGACGATTAGGTCGTAGAGGTGATCGTCGCGGCGCAGCCAGTCGCCGCCTTCATGGGCCGCGCGCCGGAACGGGCGGTTGTAGCGCCGGTCGCGAGGGTCTTCGCACCAGGCATCGTTGCGGCCGATCGGCCGGACCGGCAGCAAGGTGCGCGGCCGCGGCAGCCGGTCGGCGCGCCACCACAGCCGCAATGGGCGAAAGTGCCCGCGCGGCGTGCCGCCGTCGCCTTCGCGCTTGTCGGCCCTGATGCCGGCGTGGCCGAGCGCGATTGGCGCGACAAGCGGGCCGGCGAACAGCCAGCCTTGCTTCGGCCGGCCCGGCCGCGCGCGAATGTGGACAGTCGAAAGTGTAGTCCGTCCCATGGCTTGTGCGCCGGATTCCCAACGCCCACGTGCTCTTGTATCTTGCTACTTCTACTTCGCGCCGGGCGGCGCGGCAAAGCGGACAGCGGAGGCTGAATGCCGAATACGCGCAAGATCTTGATCGTCGACGACGATGCCGAGCTGCGCGACGGGCTGACCGAGCAACTCTCCCTGCACGAGGAGTTCGAGGCGGTCGGCGTCGATACCGGCACCAAGGGCGTGCAAGCCGCCAAGGCCGGCCAGGTCGACCTCGTCATCATGGACGTCGGCCTGCCCGACATCGACGGCCGCGAAGCCGTGCGTATCCTGCGCAAGAACGGCTTCAAGGCGCCGATCATCATGCTGACCGGGCACGACACCGATTCCGACACCATTCTGGGCCTGGAGTCCGGCGCCAACGACTATGTTACCAAGCCGTTCCGCTTCGCCGTGCTGCTCGCCCGCATCCGGGCGCAACTTCGGCAACACGAGGCGAGCGAGGACGCGGTCTTCACCATCGGCCCCTACACGTTCCGGCCAAGCTCGAAGCTCCTGCTCAACCCCAAGGGCAACAAGGTGCGGCTCACGGAAAAGGAGACCTCGATCCTGCGCTATCTCTACCGCGCCGGGCAGCGGCCGGTGTCGCGCGAGACGCTGTTGCAGGAGGTGTGGGGCTATAATTCCGGTGTCACCACCCACACGCTGGAAACTCACATTTACCGGCTGCGGCAGAAGATCGAGAAGGACGCCGCGGCGCCCGCGATCCTCGTCACCGAAGCTGGTGGCTACAAACTGGTGCCGTAAGCGGCACCCGGCCCGATCATGACCATCGAAGACGACATCGCGTTTCTGGAGCGGGTGCCGATTTTCCGCAGACTTGGCGCCGGCGGCTTGCGCATCCTCGCCATCGGCACCGAGAGCTACAGCCTGCAAGCCGGCGAGGTGTTGTTCACCCAGGGCGAGACCGGCGACGGCGGTTACGTGATCCAGCGCGGCTCGTTCGTGCTGTCGACCGAGCAAGGCAAGGACTCCGGGATCGTCGCCGGTCCCGGCACGCTGCTCGGCGAGATGGCACTGATCACCGAGACCAAGCGGCCGGCGACGGCGCGGGCGCACGAGGACTCGACCGTGCTGCGCATCTCGCGCTCCATGTTCATGCGCATGCTCGAGGGCTTTCCTGACGCCGCGCAGCGGCTGCGCGATCTGCTCGCGTCGCGCACCGATCAATGGGCGACCGAGATGCAGAACGTCCACGCCGCCTTGACCCGCGACGCCGGAGCGGAGCCGGAGTGACGCGTCAAGCGACCTTGTCGTACCTGCCCTCGAGATATTGCCGCACCCGAGCGGCGGTAAGCTCGACCTTCGGCTCGTATTCCGGCGCGTCTTCGAGCTGCACCAGATCGTTTAGCCCGGAATTCTTGTAGATGCGGTTGGTGCAGGAAATCAGCCGCGCCGGCCGCGCCGGATCGCCGTTGAAATGCTGATGGATGGTGCAAGGCGGAATATAGATGACGTCGCCCGCTTCCCATTCGTAGCGCTTGATTTCGGCCTGCGGCTTCCATTCGTAGGTGTCGGTGATCTCGACGTCGCAGTCCTGGTGCAGGTCGTAGCCGAAGCCCTCGACCACATAGAGGCACTCCTCGGCGAGATGCCGATGCTTGCCCGAGCGGCTGCCGGGCGGCAGCAGCTGCATGTAGGCGTCGACCGTCTCCATGCGAGTGTTCATCTGCTCGTTGATCAGGTGCTTGAGCAGGCCCTGCCGCGACATTTCCCAGGGCATCTCGTCGGGATGCACGATCTTCTTGCGCAGCGCCATGCGCGACGGCCGCGTCGTCGCGTCGTCGAGCAGGTTTTGATAAAGCGCCTTGTTAGTGGCGCCGGCGAGCCAGGCTTTTGCTTCGTCCCACGCCATGGTCAGACCTCTTCCTCGGCCTTGTCGGTAGGATGGTTGAAATCCTCCTCCTCGTCGCGCGGTACGAAATTGCCCTGCGTCGGCGACGGCGTTTTTGGCCGTTTGATCACGGTGCGCTGGAACAGCATGTTCATGAACAGGTACATAGGCTTGGTCTTGATCACCAAGGCGCGGGCCGGCTCGCGGGCGCTGGCATTGAAGTGCTGGTGGACGCAGTTGTTGTGCACGATGGCGACGTCGCCGGCCTTCCAGTCGTAACGCACGCCGTCGTGGATCTCGTAGCCCGCGCCGTCGAGGATGTAGAACGCCGCCTCGTTGACGTGGCCGTGCTTCTGCGTGGTGCCGCCCGGGGCGTATTCCTCGAGATGAATATGCAGCGTCTGGCACAGGCCATCCTCGGGCTCGACATAGTGCCGGCTGAAATGCTGGGGACCGCCATCGAGCTTGGTCTCGGCGCCCTTGATCACCCGCGGCATGGCGCGCAGCCGCTTGAGCTCGTCGGTCAGGCTATAGGCGCCGGTGATGGGGCGGACGAAGACGCGTTCCTTGTCCGGATCGTGCTGGCGCTTGCCCATGAGGTCTCCTGTCTCGCCGCCCCGCTTGCCACTTAATGCACCGCCCGGGTGACAATGTCGCGATAGTACTTACTCCATTTCCGGCTCTGATCCAGGGCCTTCGCCGGATCAAGGAAGGTCAGCGTCATGCCGGCCGGCATGGGTTTGACCGCGGTATTGGCCGGGAAGAAGTCGCGCCCAGCGAGGATATTTTGCCCCTCGCCGAGCATGAACGCCTCGAACAGCACGGCAGCATAAGGATGCGGAGCGCGGCGGGCGACGCCGGCGCCCTCGAAGCGGGCGATCACCGGCGCAAGCGGCAAGGCGTCGATCGGGGCGCCGCGGCCCTTCAGCTGCGCCACCTTGTAGTAGTAGGCCGAGAGCGCCAGCGGCACTTCGCCCGACACCACGAGATTGGCGAGTAGCGTGTGGCCCTTGCGCACCGAGATGCCGTTTGCCTCAACGATGTCGCGGAACAGGCTCAAGCCATGCTCCTCGCCGAGTGCGTCGATCACCACGCCGAACCAGTCGCTGTCGTCGGCCTCGATGCCGAGCTTGCCCTTCCATTTTCCGCTGACGAGATCGTCGTAGCCCTTGGGCAGATTGCTCAGAGCGAGGCTTTGGGTGTTATAGGCCGCGACGAAAATGTTATAGCGGGTGCCGGTCCATTCGCGGTGCGGCTGGATCGCCTGCGGCGCGAGCTCCGCGGCTGGCGCCTCGATCGCTTGCAGCAGCTGCTCGCGATGCAGCGATTCCATGGCGGTGGCGCCGGTCTCGAAGGCGTCGGCATCGAACCGGCCGCCGCGCGCCTCCACCACGGCGCGTTGCAAGATGTCCTCCGAGCTGCCACGCCAGACGTTGAGCTTGACGGCGTAGCGGCTCTCGAAGGCCTTGCTGAGCGCGCCGATGTCTTCGACCGTCTCCGACGTATAGACGTTGACCACGCCCTCGGCTTTCGCGCCGGCGATCAGCTTCGCCATGCGGTCGGGACCGTTATAGGCGGCGATTTCGGCGAGCGTCGGGCGTTGCGCGCTCGCCGGCCGCGCTGCCACCAACAGGCCGCACGCCAGCGCGGTCGCTGCGGCGGCCAGCCTTTTGCACAGCCGCACGGACGGTCGCGCGATCATCGCGGCGCTCCTTCGTCGGCACCGATGCAAAGTGTAGTGCGCTACATGGCGGTCGGTTAAGCGGCCGTCAAGCCTCGATGGTCGTGGTGACCGGCACGTGGTCGGACGGCCGTGCGGCGCCGCGATAGCTCTTGGCGATGTCGATGGCGCTGACGCGGTCGGCGAGCATCGGCGACGTCCAAATATGATCGAGGCGGCGGCCCTTGTCGGCGCTCGCCCAATCGGGCGAGCGATAGCTCCACCAGGTGTAGAGCTTGGCCGGCTCCGGCGTGAATTGCCGCATGCTGTCGATCCAGCCGCCCGCGCTTTGCGCGGCGGTGAGCTTCTCGCACTCGATCGGGGTATGCGACACCACGCGCAGCATCTGTTTGTGGCTCCAGACGTCGTGCTCGAGCGGCGCCACGTTGAGATCGCCGAGCAGGATGGCGCGCTCGGACGCGGGCTTCAGCGCTGGGTGGCCGCGCATCTCGTCGAGGAAGGAAAGCTTATGGGCGAACTTCACATTGACCGTAGGATCGGGTGTATCGCCGCCGGCCGGCACGTAGATATTATGCACCGTGATCGGATCGCGCAGTCCAGCGCGCTCGCCGAGCACCACGGCGATATGGCGGCAGTCGGTCTTGCCGCAGAAATTCTGCATCTCGAAGCGCTCTAACGGCAGCCGCGAGATGACGACGACGCCGTGACAGCCCTTCTGGCCGTTGAGCGCGACGTGCTCGTAGCCGAGCCGCTTGAAGCGTTTCTTCGGGAAGCGGTCGTCCGGGCACTTGGTCTCCTGCAGGCAGAGCACGTCCGGCCGGACCGCCTTGATGAACCTTGGCGACCAGATCGACGCGCAGCCGCACCGAATTGATGTTCCAGGTTGTTACCGTAAGACGCAAAGCGCCACGCTAAGGCATCAGGAAACCGGTATCAGGGATCAAGACGCATCGAAAATAGTTAGCCGTATCCAATTTGCCAATCCCGATGCCTGATCCCTGATCTCAGTTCGCGCTGCCGGTATTGCGCGTGTAATTGATGACGAACAGGTTCGGGTCGGGCTTCTTGGTGGCGTCGAGATTGAAGACTGCGACCGTGGTGTCGAGACCCTGCGGATCGGTCACGGTCCATTGCTTGAGTGACAGATCCTTGGCGTCGAACATCACCATCAGCCGGCTGGTGCCGACAACGAGCTGCTTCTCCTCGACCACGACGGTGACGAACGTGTCGTCAGAGGTCACGCTGACGACATCGGTGTCGCGCAGCAGGTCGATGCGGTCGGCGAGCAGGTAGCGCAGCGGCGTCTGCGACAGCGGATAGAGGTCCTGCGTCGCGAGATTGCGGTCGCGCACCACCACCGACGAGCCGTCGGCGATGATGTCGATCGGCGTCGGCGGATTGTATTCGAAGCGCACCTTGCCGGGCTTTTGGATGTAGAACGTGCCCTGGGTGCGTTGGCCGTCGGGCCCGACCTGGGCGAAGTTGCCGACCATGGTCTGCACGCTCGACAGATACCTGCTGATGCGGTCGAGCATGGCGCGCTGCTTGGCGTCGAACGCCGTCGTCGTTTGCGGCTTGTCTTTATCTTTGCTGAAGAGCGAAGAGAACGGGAAGAAGCCTGAGCGCGACGGTGCGGTATCGGCCGCGGGCGGCGCCGGCATGGGGGCGGGGGACGTCGGCGCGATGCCGGTCTTGGGCTGCGGCGCCGGTGTCGGCAGCGGCACGTTCTCGGCATGCGACGGGCCAGTGGCGAAGGCAGTCCACATTGCCGCCGCGAACAATATCGTCGCGCGCCGTCCCGCCATCGTCTTCTCCTGCCGAACCGTGATGTGCCCCGCGACTGCCGTTATCCGATACGCGCGCGTTATGGCGAATTCGCGGCTGCCCCGTCCAAGGGGACTAAAGGGGATTAAAGGTCGCGCCGTCGATTCTCAATAGGGTTCTTCGCCGGCGCCTTCGATCAGGATTTCGCGCTTGCCGGCATGATTGGGCTGGCCGACGACGCCTTCCTGTTCCATGCGCTCCATCAGCGAGGCAGCGCGATTGTAACCGATCTGCAGACGGCGTTGGATGTAGCTGGTCGAAGCCTTGCGGTCGCGCAGCACGACCTGCACCGCCTGCTGGTAGAGGTCGCCACCCTCGGGCGCGCCCATGGCGGTCGCGTCGAACACCGGATTGCCGTCCTCGTCGGTCGGGTCCTCGGCGGTGACCGCTTCGAGGTATTCGGGCACGCCTTGCGCTTTCAGATGCCGCACCACCTTCTCGACTTCCTCGTCCGAAACGAACGGGCCGTGCACGCGGCTGATACGGCCGCCGCCGGCCATGTAGAGCATGTCGCCCTGGCCGAGGAGCTGCTCGGCGCCCTGCTCGCCCAGGATGGTGCGGCTGTCGATCTTGGATGTGACCTGGAACGAGATGCGGGTCGGGAAATTCGCCTTGATGGTACCGGTGATGACATCGACCGACGGCCGTTGCGTTGCGAGAATGACATGTAGGCCGGCGGCGCGCGCCATCTGGGCAAGGCGCTGCACCGCGCCTTCGATGTCCTTGCCGGCCACCATCATCAGGTCGGCCATCTCGTCCACGATGACGACGATATAGGGCAGCGGCTCGAGCTCGAGATCCTCGCTCTCGTAGATCGCTTCGCCGGTCTCGCGGTTATAGCCGGTGTGCACGGTGCGGGTGAGCTTCTCGCCCTTGCCGGCGGCTTCGGCGACGCGCGCGTTATAGCCGTCGATGTTGCGCACGCCGAGCTTCGACATCTTCCTGTAGCGCTCCTCCATCTCGCGCACCGCCCATTTGAGCGCCACCACCGCCTTCTTCGGATCGGTGACCACGGGCGTGAGCAGATGCGGGATGCCATCGTAGACTGAAAGCTCCAGCATTTTGGGATCGACCATGATAAGCCGGCACTGGTCCGGCTGCAGCCGGTAGACGAGGCTCAGGATCATGGTGTTGATGGCGACCGATTTGCCCGAGCCGGTGGTGCCGGCGATGAGCAGATGCGGCATGCGCGCGAGATCGACCATCACGGCCTCGCCGCCGATGGACTTGCCGAGGCAGAGCGGCAGCCGGTGCTGGGTGTCGGCGTAGTCGCGCGACGCGAGCAGCTCGCGCAGAAAGACCTTTTCCCGCGTCGGGTTCGGCAACTCGATGCCGATGGCGTTCCTTCCCGAGACGACGGCGACGCGCGCCGAGAGCGCGCTCATGGAGCGGGCGATATCGTCGGCGAGGCTGATGACACGCGAGGATTTGATGCCGGGCGCGGGCTCGAGCTCGTACAGCGTGACCACCGGGCCCGGCCGCGCGTTGATGATCTCGCCGCGCACGCCGAAATCGCCGAGCACGCCTTCCAGCGCGGTGGCGTTCTCCTGCAGCACCTCGGTGCTCACGGTGGCGCGGCCGACCTTGCTCGGCTGGGCGAGCAGCTCAAGCGGCGGCAGCACGTAGCCGCCGCTCGTGCGGCGCGGCCGCGGCGCGCGGGCTTTCCGCACGCGCGGGCTCGCCCCTTCGGTTTCCTCGTCGGTTTCGTCGGCATCGTAGGACGCCGCGGCAGCCTCGAATCGCGGCTCGATCCGCGCCCGCGGCGCCGTGGGACGCGCGGCCGGCGCCGGCGCGCGGCCGCGGAACAGGCGCGCGATGCGCGCGCGCAGGCTCAGCATCTCGTGCGTGAGCCAGCCGAGCGAAATCCAGGCACGGTCGTCGTCGGTCTCTTCGGCTGTCGCGTCGTCCTCTTCGTCCTCGGCATCGCGGGCCGCGTAGTCCCTGTCGTCGTCTTGCCAGATCAAGCCGGCGGCGCCGGCGAAGGCGACGATCGCCGCGGCGCCGAGCACGACGGTGGCGGCGAGGCGATAGGTGCCGGTCATCGGCAGGCCGAACAGCTCCATCGGCAGCCGCAGCAGGGCGTCGCCGATCACGCCGCCGAGCCCGCACGGCAGCGGCCAGTGCGCGGTGCGCGGCACGCTCGAGGCAAACGCCGCGGCCAGCACCGCGCCGAACAGCCACAGCATCACGCGCAGCCGCTCGCGGCTCAGCGAGCGGTGGCCGAGCAGCCGGTAGCCCCAGATCGCGACCGGCAGCAGCAGCGCCAGCGAGCCGAGGCCAAGCAGCTGCATCATCAGGTCGGCGGCGATGGCGCCGGGCAGGCCAAGAAGATTGCGCACCGGCGCATTGGTGGCGTGGCTGAGCGAGGGGTCCCGCACCGACCAGGTGGCGAGCGCCAGCACCGCCATCATGGCGAGGCTTATCAGCGCGAGGCCACCGACCTCGCGCAGCCGCCGGCGCACCATGGCGCCGAACTGGTTGGACAGCACGGCCACACCATCAATGCTACGATCGAGCATGGACATCGTTAGACTCTTAGCTGGAGCATGATCTTGTCCGAAAACCGGCTTCCACTTTTCGGGATCATGCTCAATCACCCAACACCGCGACGAGGCGATGCAGAGCCTCGGCGGTGATCTCGTTGTTGTGCACCATGGCGACACGGACGTAATCGGCGCCGGGGTTACTGCCGTCTTTCTGCTCGCGGGCGAGATAGCGGCCGGGCACGACGCGCAAGCCGCCTTCGCGCCACAGCTTCAAGGTCGCGTCCTCGCTGCCGCCCTGCGCCGAAACGTCGAGCCAGAGGAAAAATCCGCCGGCCGGGCGTTCGTAGCCGTAGCGGTCGCCGACGATCTGGTCGGCGAGGTCGAATTTCTCGCGATAGAGCCGGCGGTTCTCGATGACGTGCTGCTCGTCGTTGTAGGCGGCGATGGCGACGCGCTGCAGCGGCGTCGGCGCCATCGGCGCGGCGACGTTGCGCAGCTCCAGATAGCTCTGCATGAAGCTCTTGTCGCCGGCGGCAAAGCCGATACGCAGGCCCGGCAGGCTCGAACGCTTCGACAGCGAGTGAAAGATCGCGACGTTGGCGAAATCCGCGCCGGCTGCTTCCAGCATGCCGGCCGGCGGATCGTCGCTGTAGATCTCGCAGTAGCACTCGTCGGCGAAGATCATGAAGCCGTGGTGGCGGGCGAGCGCGGTGAGGCGCTTCAGATAATCGAGATTGGCGACGGCGCCCTGCGGGTTCGACGGCGAAGCGATGTAGAAGGCGACGGTGCGCGCGAGCAGCGCATCGTCGAGCGCGTCGAGGTCGGGCAGGAAGCCGGTCTCGCGTGTGGTCGGCAGATAAACCGGCTCGCAGCCGGCGCCGATCGCGCCCGCCGCATAGGCGGCGTAGAACGGATTGGGGATCAATACGGCCGGTTCACCCTGGCGCGGCCCGACCCAGTTCTTTGCGGCGAGGGCTGCGAGGAACAGGCCCTCGCGGGTGCCGTTGAGCACCAGCACCTCGGAGACGGGATCGACTGGGCGCGGCAGGTCGTAGCGGCGGCCGAGCCAGCCCGCGACCACGACGCCAAATTCGTCGAGTCCCTTGTTGGCCGGATAGCGGCCGAACTCGTTGACATGGGCGGCGAGCACGGAACCGACGAACGGTGGAATCGGATGCTGCGGCTCGCCGACCGCGAGGCTGATGGCGGGCTCGCGGCCGCCCGGAAAACGGTCGATCAAGTCGCGCAGCCGCACGAACGGCGAGCGCGAGCCGGTGGCGCGGACGGGCGCGGGCGCGGGGTGAGACGTCATCCTGTACATCGGTTACAGCGGGGCTGCCCGCCGGCATGGGCGCCTGCATAGCATAGGAGCGGCGAGGTTAAGACCCGTTTAACCATCGGTTCCCACGCAAAGCCTCCCCCGCAGGGGAGGGTGAGCGCTCCCGTCCTCGCTCCGCATCGCGTTTCGAGTTTCGTGCAGGGCCCGCGGCGATCGCGAGATCGTTCCTTGCTCTCCACCGCTCGCCGCTTGCTTGTGTCTGCCCTCACATAAAGGAAAAGGGGAGGCGGAACGCCGGCAAACGCTGATCCGTATCCAGCCCACCTTGCGATACGGCTCCCGCCTCTTTAACGCGCGCTCATCTGACGGTGTTCCACCGCGGCTCTCACCTAAGGGAGTGTTTCGTCCCAAAGGCTCAGCTTCAGGCCAGGCTTCCTGGGACGCGGTCTGAACGAGCGTTACCCGCCTTCGCCTGTCCCAGTCCAGGGATGCACCCCCCACCCCGGTCATAATGCCGGGAGGCTGATGCCCAAGCGCCCGGCACCAGAAAGCGTTACAGTGAGGAAAAATATATAATATATTTCAATAGTTTGATGATTTCGTTCTGGGTCCCCATAAATCGCAGGCGTAGGTAGCACCGCCTCGTGCGTCACGACTATCCGCGTCCTGGGACCGAACGCCACGGTATGGAGTGGCTCGACAAGTGCCTTTGTGAAACGACTGCACGAACTTGGTTGATCGAGGATCGCACCATCACAATCGAGTATCGCTGGCATCGTGCGAAATGAACGTCGAATGTCTCTCTCTTCTAAGAACGTACCGGGTCCTGGAGCTTGCCGGATGTTGGCAACGATGCTCGGCTAAGGCGCATCGCTAGTTCCTCGGTCGAGGTGCAGCCTCTCTGCGGCGCGCTTCTTGGTATAGTTAGCACCAGCCCGCAACGCCACATCTAGGTCTTCCATAGACATTGTTTTCGGAAGCGCGCCACCGTGGCGAGCAGCTACCGCATCGTTCATAATCTTTTTGATTGTGGACTTGTTCTGCGCTTGCTTGTCGGTGTTCAGCGACAACTCTATGACGTATCCAACCGTAAGCAGAACCGCGATTATTAAGAGGAGCATGCGCATGCAGGGCTCCAAATACAACGGATTAGGCTACCGCGCAGCCAAGCTGGATGTACGGCTTGTCCCGCAGCAGCTCCGGCAGCTTGGCGATGTTGCCGCGATCCGCGCTTGCCCCCAACATACCGCCAAACTGGGGAAGCCAATCATGTTGAGGACAATATTTTCTGCCATCCTGGCGCTTTCGTCTCCTGCTTTTGCGGCAGGCAAAGGAGGTGGTGGTGGTCAAAGTGCTACCAGTCACACATCCACTCCGCAGACGACGAAGCCAGTCGGTAACATAATGAAAACGAAGCACGATACTTCGAAGAACACGATTTCAAACATGCACTAGCTCATCGCGTTCGCAATCGAGCGGCCCTTAGGGGATAAGGGCCCCGGGAGCGCCGGGGCCTTATAGAAAACGCCGATCAGCCCTTAGAAGCCGTTAAACAGATAGTTCACCCCGACCGTAAACATTTGAACGTTGCGATCGCGCGTTGAGAACGTGTCGGCAAAGGTGCCCACCGCAGTTGGGACTGCTACGGTCCAACTGT
>Ga0306922_10005613_pt1 | contig 11980 bp, 8 predicted proteins | sample sta12Cox44000082_FD_203758 | JGI IMG/M metagenome (GOLD analysis project Ga0306922, IMG submission 203758) | Lab enrichment of tropical soil microbial communities from Luquillo Experimental Forest, Puerto Rico - statoxic.12C.oxic.44.000.082 (v2)... | ecosystem: Environmental > Terrestrial > Soil... | reverse complement strand
CTCATTGATCGGGTAGGACACGTGATGCTGAAGGCTCGGGATGTCGGTGAATCTGAGGTCCAGCTGCTTCAGATCGTTTTTCTTAACGAATTCCAACACTTCTTGCGGACTCATCCATCCTCCATAGGGGACTATTACGGAAATCTAAACTTGACTGCTAATCACCGCCGCGCCTTTTTGTGAAACCAAAACAGATTAAGACTGGACGCAGGCCCGGCTTATCCTGCTCGAAACGCATAAGCCGACGAATGTTCAAACGTGCTTGCCACGTTCTACGACAGGGTAGGAAGTATCTCAGTCAGTAGGCCATATCTCGGAGATTAGCAAAGGTGGTTTTATTGGAGTGGCTTTGGTCCTCAGCAAAGCTGCTCCAAGTACTTGGTTACCGCCTCTCGCAAAAGTGCCGACACCAACTGATTGGGCTCGCCGGCAATTTTTCGACGCGCCGATTCTTTAACCAGCCGTTCATAAATCTCAGGTGGGACAGTAACCGTTATCTTACGAAAAGCACCCTTCTCTCCATAAGGAGGGTTGGGATCGATTAGTGTTTCCTTCCTGGACACTCACCCACCTCAACATACCTCAAGCTTGTACGTTGCCCGCTGTACATTCCCACCGGTTCGACACTGCAAACTCGCGTAAAGCTGGACAGTGATGTTGTCCTCCATCCCGCTGATACGCCACTGTCCATCAGGACCTTTTGGGATCTAGATTACGTGTGACCTCCACCGCTGACACTTGCAAGCGCCGGGTCCTGGTAGCCTCCGCTTGCCTTTGGACGGCAATCAAGCGGGCGTCCTCGATTAACCTCCCATCATCGCTTGCTTTGCGCGTTGACTTACCAGAGTTGTCCGGCCACTGGCTTTGCTCGACCTGGCGAAGTAAATACCTCCGTAGATGGCCCAAACCGCCGCGACTCCAAGAGCAGTGAATGGCTCCATCTTGGTGCCGACACCCATGAACGGCAGCACGATGTAAGCGCCCAGGCAAGCCAGGTTGGCCAGCAACCCGAAGATGGGAATGACCAGGTGGCGGAGTGGCTTGTAGTCCGGGTGGTTGCGAAATCCCACGATACAGGTGATGCAGCTCAGCATGTAGAGCAGGAATGTGCCGAAGTTGGATGAGAGTGAAACGGCTATGAATGAATTGGGGAGAGCCGCCATCGCGTCATGCGACAGGTAGCCAGTGCTCGACCAGAACCCCTGCGGCAGCGCTTTGATGGCTGCGTCGCTGAGCGCCGTTGCATCGCCGAAAAGGTTCGCCACCGTGAGGCACCCGATCACCGCCGAGATGGTTACCAGTGTCCAGATGGCGCGGTGCGGCGTCAGATTGGCCGCGTGCAATTTGCCAAGGTGATCGGGCAACTCTTGATCTTTGCCCATGGCATAGGTCACGCGCGCGCCCGTGTTCATGCACGACAAAGTGGTGCCGATGATCGCCAGGAACACTGTGAAAGCTTCCAGCAGCATGAAGGTGCGGCCGTGACCGGCGCCGAAAATGGCGTCGCCTACGATGATCATCATGTCGCCGATGGGCGCGGCCGAGCCCGTGGCCGTGGTCATCGGATAGCCGTTATTGAGGAAGTAGTTCGCCGCGAAATACTCGATCAGGTAACAGAACACCCCCTGGATCAGCAGCGAGAGAACTACAGCAATCGGAATGTGCTTGCGCGGGTTTTTGGCCTCCCCGCCCATGGAGGTCACCGATTCGAACCCGACCAGGATCAGAATAGCCACGGTTGCCTGCACGAACATCCAGCCGAAATTGTGCACTCCCACTACGGAACCCGCGCTGGGATGCGAGAGGAAGTTGCCCTTCTCGTCGCGTTCCGGATAATCAATCTTGAAGGGAACCGGCTTGCCGGCGGCATCCAGCTTGGCTTTCGGAACGCCCATCGCATCGCGCGACACGACGTCTGTCGACTGCCCGTTCACCGTCTGTTTTTCGGTCGCGAAATCATAGGTGTAGGCGGCGCCGGTTTGGGAATCGAAGTTATAGGCAACACTTCCCGGCGGATGATTCATGCGGTAGCTCAGAGCCATGACCGAGAAAATCAATAGCGCGCTGATTTGGATGACGTTGATAGCGATGTTGACGGCTGTCGAGCCGTTGACTCCGCGGTATGCGATATAGCCGACAATCACTGAGGTCAGGATGGCACAAAGCATCATGAACATCGGTCCGGGGTTCGATGCGCTCATGGCGCTCGGCCAGAGTGTCCCCACCAAATACCCGCATAAGATGCCCATCACGCCGCACATGATGCCTGGATAAATCCAGTAGTACAGGTGCGAGCCCCACCCGACAATGAACTTGGCCAGACGCGCGTACGGCCAGACGGTTTGGTGATTAAGGAAGGACTGTTCGGCGAAGTAATACGAACTTCCGGTTCCGGGATACAACTTCGACAACTCGGCGTAACACACTGCAGTCGCCAGGCAGAGCAGCACTGCAAAGAAAATGCCGATCCACATCGAGGGCGCGGTGTTGCCTTCTCCGCCTTGCGCCACAAAGGTCAGCCATAAGAAGGCGCCTGGTGCGATGAGCGCCATCGCGTTCATGGTCAACCCCGTCAAACCCAGGGTGGCTTGCATTTGAGGTCCACTGTCAGTCGCTGCCATGTCATTTCTCTCCTATTGTGAATTCGCAGCGGCCTAACAGGGGCCGAAGAACCGTGACGGATCGTGGTCCGGTGCCTTACAGGATGATGGCAATCGGCCTAGAAGCGAAACGGAAATTTCTTATTGCGGAGATAAGCGTTTTAAATGGAGCTCCACCGATACCCCTGGAAGTAGCAATCGGTCGTATCAGATGTTCTCAAAGATAGGATCATAGCTTCGAAAGATAGGCGTAGGTGGTCGTTCAAAAGCAAATCAGAGATGTCACTTGTTGACTCTAAGTATGGGAGTCGTGAGACGGCTCTAAGCAACAGCTCGCATGTACCTATCTTTCGAACGGATCAACCTATCTTTCGATACCAAGATGGCCCCGAAGGATAGGTCTCGAGAAAGAGCGGCCATATTCTGCGTTGACTGTTCACCGGGTCCCGTTAAAATAGACCAGGATGTACGGCAAGGCCGAGGCACACAACTGGGGTCAGATGAGCGACGGAGACTTGGAAAGTGCTGCCCGGTACTACCTATGGCTCGCGCGGGCATTTCCGAATCTGCCGAGCCACCGCCTCGATGAGATTATTACCGAAGCCAATCGTCGGGGGAAACCTGAGATCCTCAGCCATGCGAAGGCGTCCATTCAAGACGAGGCGTAGACCGTTAGCCGGGGCGAAGACCACGAAGAATTCCGAGTCCACTAGGCCGGTCGAACGGATAACAGCTTGAAGACGGCGATAACCTCTCAGACGGAACGTTCGGCCGCTGCGAAGGTGGTCGTAGCGACAACTGTTGCCCTTTCCTTTATTTCGTTTTGGCGCGCGGCAGCGGTGGTGTTAAGCGATCTCGCCTCTTCAGCCTTTTATGCCGGCGGCATTGCCGAGCATGCGATTGGTAGAAGCGCTCCGTGGTTCATCCTCGGCGTGATGCTTTTCAGTTTCGCCGTGCGGTCGGTCTATCTGGAGTCGTGCAGCATGTTTGTGCGCGGCGGTGTCTATGTCGTGGTGCGTGACGCGATGAACCACTTCATGGCTCGGTTGTCGGTGTCGGCCCTCATCTTCGACTATATCCTGACGGGACCGATCAGCGTAGTCAGTGCCGGGCAATATCTTGGACACCTACTCAACGAGATATCGGGTCTAACGCACGTCGGTCAAGCGATTAGCACAAATGCCTTCTCTGCGCTGTTCGGGATGGCGGTCACGTTGTATTTTTGGTGGAACAACATTAAGGGGATCCACGAGTCTAGCGGGAAGGCGCTTCGCATCATGCAGATCACCACCATCATGGTGGTAGCGTTTCTGATCTGGTGCCCGATCACGATCCTGATTCGTGGTAATGTCCAAATTCCGCCGGCCCCGTTGCCGCGCAATCTCCAGTTCAGCCAAGACGCTCTGGGATGGTTTCGTGGCACCTTTTGGCCCCAGATCGGTGCCATCGCCATCGTCGTCGCCTTCGGCCACTCGCTGCTCTCAATGAGCGGCTTTGAAACTCTGGCGCAGGTTTACCGGGAGATCGCCTATCCCAAGCTGAAGAATCTCAAGTACACAGGAAACATCGTCTGCATTTACGCACTGTTGTGCACCGGCGCAATCACGATGTTTGCTGGGATGATCATCCCAGACGCCGTCCGAGGACGGTATGTAGACAACTTGCTAGGTGGGTTGACCAGCCACCTGGTGGGTCCCGCCTTGCTTCGCCTGTCGTTCCACGTCTTCGTCGTCATTGTCGGCGTTCTCATCCTATCGGGCGCCGTGAACACTTCAATGATCGGTGCCAACGGGGTGATGAACCGATTAGCGGAAGATCGCGTCCTGCTCGACTGGTTCCGCCGCCCACACAAACGCTTTGGCACGACCTCCCGGATCATCAACCTGATCACCCTCCTGCAACTGGCCACCATCGCCATGAGCGGAGGCGATGTGAACTTGCTTGGCGAAGCATACGCCTTCGGCGTGGTGTGGAGCTTCTTTCTCAAGTCGCTGGGCGTCTTAGTGCTTCGCTTTAAGCGGCATGATCAGGAATACAAGACTCCCGTTAACATTCGAATCGGCAAACTCGAGTTGCCGATCGGCTTGATCGTGACGACTTTAGTGCTGGGGATGGTGGCGGTGGCTAACCTGTTCACCAAGCAGATCGCCACCATCTATGGTGTGAGTTTCACCGTAGGGCTGTTCGCCGTTTTTACGGCCTCCGAATTCATAAACAAGAAGAAAGTGGACGCCAAGAAGGCGGGTCTGGAGGAGTTCAATCTGGACATGCGGCCGGATGTCAGCGCCGGCAGCATTCACGCGCGGCCGGGCTGCATCCTGGCGGCGGTACGCGACTACGGCCGCATGGCACACCTCGCGAGCATACTGGGCAAAACCAACCCTCGGCGGCATGACATCGTGGTGATGACTGTGCGGCCCGTCTCCACTGGCGCGGGCGAATACCAACTTTCCGATCAGCAGCTCTTTTCCGACTACGAACGCGAGTTGCTCACCAGGGTTGTCAGCATGGCCGAAAAGGCGGGCAAGACGGTCGATTTGCTGGTGGTGCCCGGGGTGGATCCGTTTGACGCGATGGTGCAAACCGCCGCCAAGCTACAGGCGTCGCGCCTGGTTACGGGCGTCTCGGCTCGGATGGATTCTGAGGAGCTGGCAAGCCGGATTGGTATGGCTTGGGAGAAGCTTCCCGAACCGCGGCACCCATTTTCGCTCGAAATCATCGCGGAGGGGCGGCCTCCCATCTACGTCAATCTGGGGCCCCACCCACCCCGCCTGTGGCCCGAGGACCTGGACCGCACTCACGACATTTGGCTTCGCCTGCAGCGGAATTTCGGCAGCAAATTGCATCACCGTGACATTGTGGGCGTGGCTCTTCGCCGGCTTGAGAGAGACCTCGCGAGCGAACGTCAGCAGGACGCACTTACCGATTTGGAGCGAGAACTGCGGAGGGATTGAACGAGGCGGGACTGCTCCCGAGCGATCGACAAAGGCTATCTTGGAAGTGTGATTGCGTTTTTTCTTAAGGCGAACCGGACTCAGGTCTTGTTGGCCACGGGCCTAGCCATCGCGCTGATCGCCATTGCTGACTGGGCGGTAGGCGCCCGGGCATCCTTAGGCCTCCTGTACATCATCCCGATGGCTATGGGAGCTACGGTGGTCGCTCCCTGGCAGACCGCGGGCTTGGCGCTCGTCTGCTCCGCATTGCGTGCGTGGTTTGATCTTCCTCACCCGCAACCCCTCGAACTGCTCCTTCGTTCCCTCTTCGCTTTTCTGGCATACACCGGATTCGGGCTGTTCATGACCACGTTAATCCGAAATCGAGAGGTCGCGATGAAGCATCTCGCTGAAGTGCGCCAGGAACAGGCATTGCGGCGCGAAGCGGAGGAACAGTTGAAGCTGCTGGCGGAAAGCAGCCCGGCGGCCATTCTGACCGTCGACGGCGCTGGTGCTGTGCTGGCGGCGAACAAAGCGGCTGATAGCCTTTTCTCTATTCCACCAAATCAAACATTGAAAGGTAGGCCGATCGGAGCCTACCTGGCGGTGCTCGCAGATGCGTTACAGTACAAAAGCGGGCCGCAGGGGCTACGAACGGCGGCGCAATGCCAGGGCCGCAAGGAAAATGGCGAGCTCTTTCTAGCTCACACCTGGTTCTCCTCGTACACCGCATCTGATGGCCGGCGCCTGGCGGCCATCGTGGTCGATTCGTCCGAGGAAATGCGCGACCGGGAAGAACAGAGTTTGCAACAACTGATGAAGGGTAACCGCATCGCGGCAGCCGCCGTTTCCCACGAAGTTCGCAACCTATGCAGCGCGATTTCGTTGATTTGTTCCAATCTCAGCGAAAAGCACGGCCTTGCCCACGACGAGGATTTTCAGGGGTTAATTGACCTGGTCGATGGGCTCGAGCGCGTCGCGTCGATGGACCTACAATCGAGGGTTCATGAGGCGCTCGAGAAAGTTCCGCTTCGAGAGGTCTTGGACGATCTACGGATCGTCATTGAGCCCGATTGGCGCGAGATCAACGGAAGGGTTTGCTGGAACCTGCCCGCCTCCGTTCCGGTTGTCCTGGGGGAACGCCATGGATTGTTGCAGGCGTTCCTGAACCTCGCGCAGAACAGTCACCGAGCCGTGCAGGACTGCGCAGTCCGGGAGCTAGCTATTTCCGTCTCGGCGGAAGGGGACACCGCCCGTATCTGTTTTCGCGACACAGGGAGGGGAATTCCATCGCCTGAGCAGTTGTTTCAACCCTTCCAACCGGGTTCGGACGGCACGGGCCTCGGGCTCTATGTTTCCCGGGCAGTGGTAAGAAGCTATGGTGGGGAGCTGCGTTTCGAGCAGCAGCCGGCTGGCTCGTGTTTTACCGTAGAAGTTCCGGTCGCCTAGTGAGGGTCCAAATGAGCAACGCTCAACTTCAGACGATCCCTCTTTTGCTGGTTGATGATCACCAGATGTTCCGAGAGGGTCTGGCACGCATGATCGAGAAAGAGCCGGATTTGAAGATCGTGGGGCAGTGCGCGTCTGCCACAGAGGCCCTGGAGTCGCTGGACAAGAGCGGCGCCAAAGTGGTCCTGCTGGATGTCGACCTGGGCCGCGAGCGTGCGGTGGATTTCCTCGCCAACGCACGGCGGCGCGGATTTGACGGCAAGGTTCTGATCGTCACGGCGGGTGTCAGCGATCAAGAAGCCATTCAGTTAGTACAGGCCGGAATCGCCGGCATCTTGCACAAACGCCATTCGACCAGCGTTCTCTGCCAAACCATCCGGAATATCGCGAACGGGCAAGTATGCCTGGAGGAACAGTATCTAGGCCCCTTGTTTCGTTCCGTGGACCGGACCCGAACTCCCGATCGGCCAAAACTGACGGAACGTGACCAGATTGTGCTCCGTCTCATATTCCAAGGGTTGTCCAACCGTGATATCGGCGAGCGGCTGGAAATCTCGGAAGGGGCCGTGAAGGCCTCGCTCCGGCAGCTATTCGGCAAACTGAAGGTACGGACTCGCGCTCAATTGGTCAAGGTTGCCTTAGAGCAATATCGCGACCAACTATGAGATCGGCATAGCCGGCGTCCATGAAACCGCCATCTCAACAATCTCAAACCGTAGGAGCTCGCCCGAAACTCAATTCACAAGATCCGCGGCGGGAGCGAGTTTGCATATTAAGACATCGCCAAAATGAACACTCATTGTTGATCTGATTTTGAACCCCGACCGACGCTGCCGCTCGGCCCGGTCGGGCAGTGTGGGTCACTGCCGCAATTAATACGGGTCGCTGATGCCAGTCCGCTTGAGCCGCCTCTGTTTCGTAATGTTATCAAGGAGGGTCATTACGCTCACGCCGCATCACGGAAACGCCACGAGCAGGCCGTTGATCCGGGGCTCGACTCTGTCAGATCCGCGGCGCCCGCCTCCGGAGCTTGTTCTAGTCGAGCAAGGCGTAAGGATTCTGCGAACTCCAATGCAGGCGCCCAAAGCCAACTGCAGTTATAGACGGCTGGCGGGCACTATACAGCGAGAGTGTCTGGACTCTTTATCCCGCCGCGCGCGCGGCGTCTGGGGTCGGGACGGATCGCGCATTACCAGCAGGACCGGATTCATTTGAGGCTACGTCCCCGTATCGCACTGCCGCTGAGGCCGCTACGATCTGGGAATGCCGAACGTCGCCTGCTAACGGATGGCAGGCCGCCTGCACCACGAGTACTCGCTCGGAAAGATGACTGCTGCGAGCCCCGGATACAGCTTTTGCAACTAAAACTGAAACCAGCTTCGATAAGGTGTTGAACGCGCTCAAATTGGTAGATTCTGCCGGCGCAATTCCGCCGATGCCGGCCATGTTGCCACGACCGGTTCCCGTTTGTGAACGAAACTCGCGAGGCTTTCGGTAAGCCTGCGTAGACGGAGTGTTCGCCTTGTGAGCTGCCGCTCTATCCACCTTCGGGGCCGGCCGGACGTGAACGCGCGGCTGCTGGTCCGACGGTTCGCTCGAAATCAGCGTTCGAACTCGGATTACCATGGATCGGCACATGCTGGGAGACATCGAGCTTCAGCCGCTTGATGTTGTTGTAGAGCGCTACGGAGTTTGGGCTGACATTGGCAACCGGCGTCCCCGCCGCGGGCGGGCCCATGTCAGCATTTACGAGAATCTTCGACTTCGGCAGATACACGATCGCCATGTCGCCGGCGTGATTGAAACCTTCGACATGATAGCTGATGATCGATTGGTCGCCGTCGCTAATCGCATGCCGCTCCCTGTAAGTCTCAAGCTTCCCTGGTCCGGGACCCGTCGTCGCAAATGGGAATTGTGACAGCCGGTCTGGGCTCAGAGAACGCGGCTGCGGCACAAGCATGACCCTTTCGTAGAACTCCTTGTTCAGCTCATTGGTGACAATCGTGGCGCCCTCCGCGTAAGCCGTCCGCAAGCCGCCTGAATGATCCCAGTGATGATGCGTGTTGACGACGTACCGAATCTCCTTGCCTGGAATGAGCCGCTTGGTTTCGCCGATGACCGCGTTGGTGCGCGTATCGTCAAGCGGAGCCTCGATGATGGCCGCGAAGTCCTTGAACTCGACGGCGACGCTGTTATGCGAGCCGCCGGCGATCAGCCACACGCCATCGGCAAGCTTCGTCGTCTGAATATTGACCCTAGGCGCCGCCGTGGTGCGCATTGCGTCGGGAACCGTCAAGGACGCATTCTCAACGTTGGCCTTCACCTCGCTGGCCTGGACGTCCATGTAGTTCATACCGCGCACAAGCGGATGATCACCCTGATGCATGTGGATATGGAAAGGCGCCTTGATGCCATTGCCGATGTCGCGCCAATCGGTGTAGCGGATCTCCACCTGCATATCGCCCATCACCGGGTTCGGAATCCAGGTGACCACGCGCTCCAGCATGTTCTGGCCATTGAACTCGCCCGTAGCCCGGTACCGGCCCATCGTAGTGAAGCCGACGACGCGCAGCGTCCTGTCCGCGCCCACAAATTCGCGATCCGTCACGGTCGCATTTGCATCGGCCAGCGCCGCTTTGATGAAACCATGCGGGCTAACCCAGATCATGAACTGGCGGACTTCGGCCTGATCGTTCTGGGCCTGTGTTTGGCCTTGTGCATTCAAGTTCCAGGCATAATTGCCGCTCACCAGTGCCGTTGAGCGCTGTTCGCCCGTGATGGGAAACCCGGCGCCGCCGCCGCGCGGCGGGTTGTTGCCTTGCACGCGCACCATCTCTTCTTTGGCCGACTTGCTGCCGTAGTCGATGGTTTGCGACCAGCTCTTCAAGTCGACGCGCGGCCAATCGTCCGCGATGGTGAAATTCTGGCCGAGATAGCTGATCCGTCCCGTCCCGGAGTACTTGATGGAATCCACTTTGCTCGCGCCGAGAGCATTGTCTGCGGCCTGCAGCAAGGCTTTTGCACTCTGCGCGGCTGCCGGCTCAACTGCAGGCCCCAGCAACACCGCCGATACTGCTACCAACGTCACGAATGCTTTTCTCATACGACTCCTCCCGAAATCGATGAAAGATCGCCAGTTTGGGCTTAGCCTATCACAAGCCGCCGCGGAGCGCTGACGATGTCCCCGATTCACGCTGCAATGTGTTAGCGTCGAAACGGCGGACGCGCTTCGATTTATCCAGACACTCCGGATGCGACCACCAATTGCAAATACCAGTGAGCTTGCACAGATTCGTCTCGGTGAATAACAGCCGCCCAGCCATAGTTCCGCGCCTCGTCAACGGAGAGACCGGGTAGTCCAGCTATGCTCCGCCCTTATGAATCATGCCCATTGGAGACCACAAAAGAGCCGAGGACGCGCTCCACGGCGAATCGCTTTGTGAATGACGGCGCATATGTCTTTGTTACAGGTCGCCGCGACGCCGAGTTAACTGCGGCTGTAAAGGAGATCGCGCGAGATGACCGGTGTGCAAGGAGGCGGTTGTGCGAGAAAATGTTCGGCTTCGTCGAAAGAAACACTGTCGCTAGCGCAGCGTAGGAAGAGCACGCTAACGGAAAAAGGGGTGCGGGGAACGAGGCGTCAGCCCTGGTCACCGGATCAGCACTGACGAAGACGAGCGCGAAGGGCTCTGAACGACATTCACCGAGGCCCGTCAACACCGCGCAGTCTCCAGATATCTGGGAACTCACAACCGTCGAGAGTGTGAGGAACAGCTTATATTTTAGGATAACAGGCCCTCGATCGGGAAGTCTAACGCGCAGAAAACAAGTAAGATAGAGGCACAGCCAAGTCAATCTTAAAACTGGTTTCCGGCCCTACGCTCGAGTAATATCGCTAAGGAACCAATCTTAAACCGATTAGCACGTTCCTTCCCTGGGCTGCAATGGCAACTCTGTTCCCAGAAGCCCTGTGGGCACCATCGGTTGGGCGTCGTCATCAGTTTCGATTGTTGTCCCCCAATCCAACACCAGCGGAGGCTTATGATCCCGCAAGAAAAGAGCGCTGCAGTGCATCGAGGCCTGCACGAAGCTTTCGGCGCAAAAGCTCTCGAAGATATTCGTAAGATGACCAAAGGTCTCAGCTCGGACCTTATTTTTCGCATCGTCGTGCGAGGATCTCCATACCTGCTGCGCATCATGACGCGCATCGATGAAAGGATGGATCCTGGCCGCATCTTCGCATGCATGAGCGCCGCCGCAGAAGCAGGTCTTGCGCCCCGCGTCCGATATAGCAACGCGGAAGATGGAATCTCGATTACCGATTTCGTTGAAGCCGTGCCATTTCCGGCAACGCAGGCGCTGGTTCAGCTTCCGGCCACGCTCCAAAGACTCCATGCGCTGCCGCCATTTCCCAAAGCGTTCAATTACGTCACGGCGCACAACGGTTTCATCTGGAGGTTCCGTAAGGCAGGTCTGCTCCCGAAAGGCGAAATCGAGGAAATCTTCACCCGGTACGAACAAGTGTGTGCCGCTTACCCGCGCCTCGATTCGGATATGGTGTCGTGCCACAGCGACCTGAAGCCGGAAAACATCCTGTTCGACGGCCAACGCGTCTGGCTCGTGGACTGGCAAGCTGCTTTCGTGAATGACCGCTACTTCGACCTAGCCGTTGCTGCGAACTTCCTGGTTACCAACAACGCGGACGAATGGACTTACCTCGAGCAGTATTTCGGCCGACCGCCGGACGAGTACCAACGCGCGAGATTCTTCTTAATGCGTCAGGTGGTGCACATGTTCGCCGCCGCGGTTTTCCTTTTGCTGGGATCAGCCGGCAAACCGATAAGCCAAACTGAGAACCTGGTCTCATTTAGGGACTTTCATCGGCGGATCTGGGCGGGCGAGGTCAATCTGGCGGACAACGATCTGAAGATCCTCTATGGCATGGTTCATTGGGAACAGCTCCTACAGAATATGCGGCGAACACGATTTGACGAAGCA
>Ga0306922_10005610_pt1 | contig 11982 bp, 10 predicted proteins | sample sta12Cox44000082_FD_203758 | JGI IMG/M metagenome (GOLD analysis project Ga0306922, IMG submission 203758) | Lab enrichment of tropical soil microbial communities from Luquillo Experimental Forest, Puerto Rico - statoxic.12C.oxic.44.000.082 (v2)... | ecosystem: Environmental > Terrestrial >... | reverse complement strand
CGCGCGAGCGCTGGTGAATTCCCCCGAGCTGCTGCTCGCCGACGAGCCGACCGGCGCGCTGGACACCGCCTCCGGCGAGGAGATCGGCCGGCTGCTGCGGGAGCTCAACGCGGGCGGGCAGACCCTGGTGCTCGTCACGCACGACCCGGCGCTGGCCCAGCGGTTCGCCGCGCGGACGGTGCTGCTGGTCGACGGGCAGGTCGCGACCGCGGGAGCGGAGGTGCCGGCATGAGCCGGGCCGCCGCGGTGCGGACCGCGGCCGGGGGGGTGCTGCGGCACAAGGTGCAGGCGATCGTGATCGCCGTGGTCCTGCTCGCCTCGACCGCCTCGGCCACCCTCGGCCTCGCGCTGCTCGCCGCGAGCAGCGGGCCGTTCAATCACGCGTTCGCCGCACAGCACGGCGCCGACATCGCCGTCACCGTGAACTCATCACGGGCCAGCGCCGCGGAGCTGGCCGCCACCCGCGCCCTGCCCGGAGTCACCGCGGCGGCCGGGCCGTTCGCCGAGACGACCGTCCAGGTTCAGCAGGACGGCCAGCCGTTCGGCCAGCTCACCCTCGCCGGGCGCGCCTCCCCCGGCGGAAGCATCGACGACCTGGTGCTGACCGGCGGGCACTGGCCGGACGGCCCGGGCCAGGTGGTGCTGAACGGCAGCCCGGACGCCGCGGCGCACACCGGCGGCCCGGCACTCGGCGACAGCCTGTCCGTCACCGGCGTGCCGGGGACGCCGACGCTGACCGTGGTGGGCTTCGCGAACTCGATCACGAATACCGCCGGGGGCTGGGTCACCCCCGGTGAGATCGCCGCGCTTGCGGCGCCAGGCGCGCCGGCCAGCGAGCAGATGCTTTACTCCTTCACGTCCGCGGGCAGCTACGCCCAGGTGCACGCCGACGTGCTCGCGATCAGCCGGGCACTGCCCGCGGGGACGGTCGCGGGCGCGGGCTCCTGGCTCACGGCGCAAGCCGCGGCCGAAGGCAACGGGGCGATCATGGAGCCGTTCGTGGTCGCGTTCGCGCTGATCGGCCTCGTGATGGCGGTGCTCATCGTGGGCAACGTCATCAGCGGCGCGGTGGTCGCCGGGTACCACAGGATCGGCGTGCTGAAGAGCATCGGCCTCACCCCGGCCCAGGTGGTGGCCGTGTACCTGAGCCGGGTCGGCTGGCCCGCCCTGGCCGGCTGCCTGGCGGGGGCGGTGGCGGGCAACCTGCTGGCGATCCCGGTGCTGCAGCGCTCGGCGAACGCCTACGGCGTCGGCAGCCAGCAGGTGCCGTGGTGGGCGTTGGTCCTCGCCCCGGCCGGGATGTTCGCGCTGACCATGCTCGCCGCGCTCGGCCCGGCGCTGCGCGCGGGCCGGCTGCCCGCCGCGGAGGCGATCGCCGCCGGCCGCGCTCCCCGGGCCGGCCGCGGGTACGCCGCGCACCGGCTCGCCGCCCGGCTGCGGCTGCCGCGCCCGGTCGGCCTGGGGCTCGCGGCGCCCTTCGCCAGGCCCGCGCGGACCATGGTGACGCTCGCGGCGCTCGCGTTCGGCGCGACCGCGGTGATCTTCGCGTTCGGGCTGAGCTCCTCGCTGAACCGGGCGGCGCAGAGCCAGTCGCTGTCCGCGAACGTCCCGGTGCAGATCCAGGAGTTCGGCCCGGGCGGCGGCCCGGGGCAGGCGCCCACCGCCGCGCAGGACGCCGCGGTGACGGCGGCGCTGCGAGCACAGCCCGGCACGCTGCGCGACGTCGCGGTGTACAGCACGAGGATCACGATGCCCGGCGCCGCGCAGGGCGTCGACGCGGAGGCGTTCGCCGGCGACGCCTCCTGGACCGGGTACGGGATCATCTCCGGCCGCTGGTACGACGCGCCCGGCGAGGTGGACGTCAACACCGCGTTCCTCGACCAGACCGGCCTCGCCGTCGGCGACACCGCGACCGTGAACACCGGCACCGCGCACGCTGCCGTGCGCATCGTCGGCGAGGTGTTCCAGCCATCCAGGGAGCCGCGGCTCTTCGGCAGCACGCAGACGCTGCCCGGCCTCGCCAGCGGCGAGAACCTATCGCGGTGGGACGTGGGGCTGCGCCCGGGCACCAGCGCGTCCGGCTACGTGCAGGCCGTCAACAGGGCGCTGGGCAGCAGCAGCCCGTGGGGGGCGACCACGCCGGACAACGGCAACTTCTACTCGATCGCCATCGGCCTGATCGGCCTGCTCGCCCTCATGGTCGCGATCGCCGCCGGCCTCGGGGTGCTCAATACGGTCCTGATGACCACCAGGGACCGGGTGCACGACCTGGGTGTCTTCAAGGCGCTCGGCATGCGGCCCGGCCAGCTGCTCACGATGGTGACCTGCTGGGTCGCCGGGCCCGCCGTCCTGGCGGCGATGATCGCGGCGCCCGCCGCGGTCGCGCTGAACAACGCCACGCTGCGCGCCATGGCCGGCACCGCCCACACGGGCATCCCGGCTAGCTTCGCCGACGTGTTCCCGCCCGCCCGGCTCGCGGTGCTGTCCCTCGCCGCCCTGGCCATCGCGGTCGCCGGGGCGCTGCTGCCGGCCGGCTGGGCCGCCCGCGCCCGGGCCGCCACGGCGCTGCGCGCCGAGTGATCCCGCCAGTCAGGCATGGTGCCGTAGCGTGGAACACGTGAGGTTGCGAGTGGTTATCGGCGAGGACTCGGTGCTGCTGCTCGCGGGCCTGGTCAAGCTCCTCGAAAGCGCCGGGTTCGAGGTCGCGGCCACGGCGGGTGACGCGACCGCGCTGCTCGACGCCGTGGAACGGGAACGGCCCGACCTGGTGATCGCCGACGTCCGGATGCCCCCGACGCACACCGACGAGGGCATCCGGGCGGCCCTGGTGATCCGCGCCCAGTGGCCGGACATCGCCATCCTCGTGCTGTCGCAGTACGTGGAGGAGCGGTACGCCGCCGACCTGCTGTCGGCGAATACCAGCAGCGTCGGCTATCTGCTCAAGGACCGGGTGGCCGACGTGGCCGAGTTCCTCGACGCGCTGCGCCGGGTGGCCGCGGGCGGCACCGCGCTCGACCCCGAGGTGGTGGCACAGCTCCTGGTGCGCCGGGGCGGCGGGGACCCGCTGGACGCCCTGACCCAGCGGGAACGCGACGTGCTCGCGCTGATGGCCGAGGGCCGGTCCAACGCGGAGATCGCGGCGTCCCTGGTGATCACCGAAAGCGCGGTGAGCAAGCACATCAACTCGATCTTCGCCAAGCTCGGGCTCTATCCCGGCGACACGGGCAACCGCCGGGTCCTCGCGGTCCTGCGCTATCTCGCCGCGGGACCGGCGGCGCCCGCGAGCTGACTTGCCTCAGGGCTGGTAGGAGCCCGGTTCCCAGGCACGGGTGGCGACGCTAACCAGGCAGCGGCCCAGGAGTATGGTCCAAATATATGACAGAACACTGGGCCAATTTGGACCTGCACCTGAACCTGAACCCGGACGGCTCGCGGCTGGGCAGGTCCCTCGAGGATGCGCTGCGAGCCGCGGTGCGCGACCGAAGACTGCCGGCCGGAACGCGGCTGCCGTCATCGCGCGCCCTGGCCGCTGACCTCGGGATCGCCCGCAATACGGTCGCCGACGCCTACGGACAGCTGGTGGCCGAGGGCTGGCTGGCCGCCCGCACCGGCGCCGGGACGTGGGTGACCGGTCCGGGCGATCAGGCTGAACGGACCGGGGTGACTGACGGGGGCATAGTGACTGGCCGGGCTGGCGTGCCCATAGGCGGCGGGCGGCCCGCCACGGCTTTCGCGTATGACCTGCATCCGGGGGTGCCGGACCTGAGCGCGTTTCCGCGACGGGAGTGGCTGGCCGCATCGCGCAGGGCGCTGGCCGTCTCACCCGATCACGTCCTGGACTATCCGGACCCGCGCGGCCTGCTCGTGTTGCGCGAGGCGATCGCCGGGTACGTGGCGCGCGCCCGGGGCGTCGCGGCCGATCCGGAGCGGATCGTCGTCTGCGGCGGGTTCACCCACGGGCTGGCGGTGCTCTGCCACGTGCTGCGAACCCGCGGGGCGGGCGCCCTCGCCGTGGAGTCACACGGGCTCCCCGAGCACCGCGCCGTGATCGAGCGGACCGGCCTGCGGCTGGCCGCGCTGCCGGTCGACCGGGACGGCGCCATGCCCGATGACGCGGTCCTCGCCCGGGCCGGCGGCGCGCTGCTCACCCCCGCGCACCAGTACCCGCTCGGGATGACGCTCGCGCCGGGCCGCCGCAGGCTGTTCGCCGACTGGGCGGCCGGCACCGGAGGCGTGCTGATCGAGGACGACTACGACGGGGAGTTCCGCTACGACCGGCATCCGGTGGGGGCGATGCAGGCGCTCGCGCCGGAGCACGTCGTTTACGGGGGGACGGCGAGCAAGGCTCTCGCGCCGGGGCTTCGCCTCGGCTGGCTGGCCGTTCCCGGCCAGCTGCTCGAGGAGGTGGCGGCCGCCGCGCGGCTGGCCGGCGGCGGCCCGGACACGGTCAGCCAGCTCGCCCTCGCCGAGTTCATCACCTCGGGCGGCTACGACCGTCAGGTCCGGCACGCGAGGCTCGCCTACCGCCGCCGCCGCGACCAGCTCGTTTCCGTCCTCGGCCAGCGTGTTCCCGGCGTCCGCGTCACGGGTGTCGCCGCGGGCCTGCACGCGCTCGTGCTGCTTCGCCCCGGGCAGACCGAGGCCGGCGTGATCGCCGCCGCGGCGCGCCGTGACCTCAGGCTCCAGGGCGCCGGATACTCCTCGGCAGGCGGGTCGGTCCGGCACGCGCCCGCCCTGGTCATCGGCTACGCCTGCCCGCCGCCGCACGCCTTCGCCCCGGCTCTCGCCCGCCTCGCCGCCGCGCTCGTCTACGATCGGTGAGGTAATGAAACGTAACCGCGCCCGGCCACGATCAGTGAGGTAATGAACGGTAACGCGCCCCGCCACGTCGAGGAACACCTCGCGCAGCTCACCGCGGAGCTGCGCAGGTTCCAGCAGGACGCGCTGGCGGCGCAGCGAGAGCTCGCCGACGCGCACCGCCGGATCGCCGAACTCGACCGCCCGGCCAGTGCGCGCGTCGAGCAGCTGCTCCGGGCCGCCCAGGACCAGGTAGCGGACTTCGTCCGGGCCGCCGAGGCCGAGGCCGCGGAGATCAGGAACGCCGCGCAGGTGTACGCCTCGGGCCTAGGGGTCGCCGCCGAGGAGGAGGCGGCCCGGCTGCGCGCGCAGGTCCGGCGGGAGACCGACGAGCTTCGCCGCGTCGCCGATCGCGACACCGGCGCGGCGCGCCTCGCGACCACGCAGCAGGCCGACGGGGTGCTCGCGGCGGCCGAGCGCGAGGCCGCGCAGCGGCGGGCCGCCGCCGAGCGGGACATCGCCGGCCTGCGCGCGGCGGCCGAGCGCGAGATCACGCAGCTGAAGAATTCGGCGAACCGGGAGCGGGACGAGATCGTGACCGCGGCCAAGCGCCAGGCCGAGGAAATCCGCATCCGCGAGCAGCGGCTGCTCGAGGAGAGCGAGAAGCTGCGCTCGCAGGCGGAGGCCGACCTCGAGATCGAGATCGCGGCGCGCCGCGAGGACGCCGAACGCGAGGAGTCGCAGCGCCATGACGCCGCGCAGGCCGGCACGCGGCAGCTGGTGACCGAGGCGGAGCGGCGGGCCGCCACCGCGGACGAGAAGGCCGCCGCGGCCACCGCCCAGGCGGAGCAGACCAGGAAGGACGCCGAGGAGCGGGCGCGCCAGCTGGTCGACGACGCGAAGCAGCAGGCCGAGCAGATCATCAGCAAGTCCCGGGTCTCTGCCGAAGGGGTCTACGCCGAGACGAAGGCGGACGCCGAGCGGGACCTAGCCCGGGTGCGAGGCGAGCTGGACGAGCTGACCAAGCAGCGGGACAGCATCTCCGTTTACCTCGCGCAGATGCGCCAGATGGTCGGGACGCTGCTGCCCGACAGCGGGGACGACGGGCTGCGGGCTTAAGAGCCAGCCGGATCGTTTCCCGGCTGCACGGTGACGGTCAGCGGCTGTGACGCCCCCCACTGGTCGATCGCAACCGCGGCATAGCGGGTGGCGCGGCGCGGGAGCGGCAGCCGACACACCGACCGGAGGCTGTCCGCGCACCCGCGGCCGCCCTGCACCGGGCGCACGATCACCCGGAGGATGCGCGGGTCCGGGGCACGCAGGCGCGCCGAGACGATCAATCCCGTCGCGCGATGCCGGATTATCAAAGCGGCCGGGGGCGCGGGACGAGTCAGATCGCGGAGGGCTGCTTTGACGAACGAGACCATCTTCGGGTTGGGGGAGCGCCCGTCCAGGTCATCGAGCGCCCAAGCCAGCTCCATCGTGCCCATCGCGAACACGCGGCCGCCGCTCGGCGCGGTTGCCCGGACCATGTCCGCGCTGTGGCGGACGCCGTTGGATCCCGGGAGGAAAGCGGTCATCAGCGGCACTACCTGACCCGCGAAGCAGCCAGGGATAAGCGAGTCCCACTCGTAGCCGGCGACCCCCGGGATCACATCCCCGGGCGCCAGGCCGGCCGCCACCAGCCATGGATCGCTGCTCGGCCCCACGATCGTGTACGAGGTGGGCGGCGCGGTCAGATCGCGCTGCGCGGCCCACTGGTGCTGGACTCCCATCAGCGCGCACTCGGGCTCGCCGAACGTCCCGAAGAACCCGTTGTCGAGGCGCCGGTTGTGGACCGGATCGATCGACGGATCCCGCCACTCCACGATCGTCCGGCCGCCGGCGGCGTAGCGCATCCGCCAATCGTCGCTGTCGGAGCCGAACATCAGGTTCGTCGACAACGCCAGTGCCCGGTTGAAGGCGTCGCGCATTCGCTGCGTCCAGTACTCGTCGTGGCCGATCGCGAACACCAGACGGTGCTGTAGCAGCGATCCGGGGGCCCTGTCCGTGTCGACGTCGGTCTGGTAGGAAACGTCGATACCGCTGCGCTCCAGGAAGCGGACCCAGGGCAGTTCGAGCTTCGTGACCATGTTGTAGAACAGCTGCTGGTCGAAGGGCCGATCAAACGAGACCTCGACGGCGTGCATGCTGGTGCCAAACTGGTACAGGCTCTTGCCGCCCCAACGGTTGTAGGCCTCCCACGTATTGACCGGCACCTGGACCAACACCGCGGACGCGGGAGCCACCGGGCTCTGGCGAACAATCAGCGGAACGCTCCCCATGGCGCCGGCGTCCGCGCCGCCCACGATCTCGAGCTTGGCCTCGTAGTAGCCGGAGACCGCGTCAGCCGGGATCTCGACACGATCTGTCACGCGCCAGGGGGCCCGGAACAGCCCGGTGACGGAGTCGGCCGCGGCTGGCGAGGGCTGCGCGATCGCGGCTTTGCTCGAGCGGCAACCAGGCACGCACATGATCAAGCGCCCCCCGACCCCCCGATACCACCCCAGCCGGTACACGAGCACCCGGTAGCGCGAGCCCGGCGGCGCGGCCACGTGCAGGTGAAAGCCTTGCCCCGGGGCGACGCTGGTCTCCGAGGCATAACCGCTGATCACCGTCCCCGCGCCGGCTGGGATCTCCCAGCCGGGGTTGCCCGGGCGCGAATTCTCTCGCTGCACCGGATTGGCGGCAGTAGCAGAAGTCGCGGGCGCCGTGGCGGACATGCCGCTACGGCTCGATCCGCCGCACGCGCTGAGGATGAGCGCCACGATCGTGGCGCTGACGGCGAGGAAAGTCAGCCCACGGTCACTGATGGCTGCTCTCCCCGACAGCGAGGAATGCGGTTCCGAAGAACAACTCGGTCCAGGAGAAATCGGCCAGTTCTTCCTGCATGGCTGCGCGAATCGCCTCCCACGGACGGCGCGTGATCCACTCGTCTATGGAGGCGAAAGGCCGCACAATCGCGGTTCCGAGCTGCGCTAGCCACCCAGGCGTGTTGTCGGGAACCTTGAGATCCAGCACGACCCAGCGCCCGCCTCCGGAGAGGGCCGCGGCGCCGTGGGCGATGACCTCCGCGCAGTCGGGCACCTGCGACAGGGCGTACGTGGACAGGATCGCGTCGACCTCGGCCGGGAAGTCGAAGTCGGCCGCGTCGGCTTGCACGAGGCTGATATTGCTCCAGCCGTTCGTCTCTATCCGATCCTGGGCCTGGGCGAGCATCGCGTCGGTCAGATCGACGCCGACGATCCGGCCGCCGGGACCGATCACCTCCTCAATCAGCGGGAAGTTCAGGCCTGTGCCGCATGCGATGTCGATCACGCTGTCACCCGTACGAAGGCCGAGCGCCTGGACGGCCCGCAGGCGCTGCGCCCGCTGGGGGTAGCCGGGCGCGGGGTAGAGCCGGGAGGTGATGTCGTAGTGCTTCGCCTTCTTGCGGTATGTCTCGATCAGGCGCTCTCGCGTACGGTCGGTCTGGGTCACGGCGTGCTCCTCGAGCTCGGCAGCGTCGCGGACTCGACAGCAGCCTTGATCGCCACCATCTCAATGTCGCTTACGCGCTGAATTCTGCCTTTGAGCAGGCCGGCGGGGATCGCGCGCATGACGCCCGCGAGGTCGACCTCGATCCACATCATGGCGTCGGTCTGCCTGCCATCCGCCGGCTCGAGTTCCATTCCCCAGCGCGCCGCGGAAGTACCCATTGGCCCGGCGAACGCCACGCGGTGGGGCGCCTCGACAGCGGTCACCTCCTGGCTCCGGCGGCGAGTCAGCCCGAGTATCGCCTTCGCCCGCTGCTCCACCCGCGAGCCGGGCTCGAGCGGACCTCCGCCGCGGACCCAGCCTTCGAGAACCGTCGGCGCCCACTCCGGCCAGCGTCCGACGTCACAGACATACGCCCACACCTCAGGGACGCTGCTGGCGATTGTTATACGGCTCTCAGTCCTGAATGTCATCGGGCGGCCTTTCCGCGGTCAGTGCGTTCGCTATCTCTTGTGTGGTCTGCTCCCAGCCGCGCAGGGTCGACCGCCGCTGTCGTGCGGCGGCTCGTAGCCGGTGCCGGTGGCGCTCGTCGCCCAGCCAGTCTCCGAGCGCGGCGGCGAGGGCAGCCGGGTCGCCGGGCGGGATCAGCTGGCCGGGACGGGTGCCATCGGCGGTGCAGCCGAGCGCTTCGGGCAGCCCGCCGACGGCGGCAGCTATGACGGGCAGGCCGTGGGCGAGCGCTTCGGTGACTGTCATGCCGTAGGTCTCCGAGCGGGACGGCGCGACGAGCAGGTCGGCGGTGGTATACGCGTGGCTGAGCGCCGCGCCGGTCAGGACGCCGCTGAGCCGGACGCGGTGGCCGTAGCCGAGGCCCGTGATGCGGGTCCGCAATTGTTCGACGAAGTCCGGGTCGCGGTCGAGCGGTCCGGCCAGCACGCAATGCCAGTCCCGGTCAGCGAGGTCGGCGAGCGCCTCGACGAGGAGGTCCTGCCCCTTGTGGCGGCCGAGGACTCCGACGCAGATCAGGTGGCCGCGGACGGGCCGGGCCGGGGCAGCGACCCGATCGACGCCCGGCCGGGCGACATGCACCCGGCAGGCCGGGATCGCGTATCGGGTCAGGACCTGCCGGCGGGTCCATTCGCTGGTAACGACCACGCCGGCGGCCGCGTGGAGCACGATCCGTTCGGAGCGCTCTGCGCTGGCATCATGATGTGTGTCGAGGGCGGTGGCCAGCGGCATGTGCAGCAGCACTGTCATTCGTATCCGCCCGGTGTGTGGCAGCAGCTGCGCGGCGGTCGGCGAGGCGATGAGCCCGTCGATCAGGACGGTCTCCCCGTCGGGGATGGCGGAAACGATGCGGGCCAGGTCGGCGCGAGCGCCCGAACCGGGTACCGGCCACGCCGCGGCGACGGTCGCGACCAGCACCTCCCAGCCGGCCTCGGCCAGTCCGGCGCAGACCCGCCGGTCATAGATGTTGCCGCCGGTTGGCTGGCCGGGATTGTCGAACCCCTCGGGGACTACTACGTGGACCCGCACGATGTCCCGGCCCTCCAGAGCGCCTGCCGCACCGGGCCAGCCTCCCCCCTGTGGCCGAGCTGAACCACACGCGCCGCCGGTCCGTCATACCTGACACAAGGTAGTACGTGGAAGCAGTGGACGCGGTTCGACCCGAGACGACCGGATCTGACGTGAGACAGGATCAACGGGCGCCATTCTTGACGGCGCTAGAGCAGGCTCGGGCCACCGCCTACCCCGCGGGCGAGTACGTAGGCCAGGAGAGCTTCATGCGGGCGGCCGAGGTCCGGAGGCTGGCTCACCAGGCCCGGGTCGGCCCCGGCGTCTCGGTGCTCGACTTGTGCTGCGGGGTGGCCGGCCCCGGCCGGATGATCACGGCGGAGTCGGGATGCCGCTACCTGGGTGTCGATCACTCCGCCAGCGCACTGGCCACCGCCAGGCAACTGGCCGGGAATCTTCCCTGCCGCTTCGAGCAAGCTCACCTCCCGCCTGTGCCCGAGGGCCGCTTCGAGGTGGTATTCCTGCTGGAGACGATGCTGGCCTTCCCCGACAAGGAGACCTTGGCGGGTGAGGTGGCGCGCGTGCTGGAGCCGGGCGGGCGGTTCGCTTTCACGGTCGAGGAAGGCCGGCCGCTCACCAAGCAGGAGCGGGCGCGGATGCCCGGCGCCGATACGGTCTGGCCGATCGAGTTGGCGGAATTGACGGGCGTGCTGTGCGACGCGGGGTTGACCGTGATCTGGCGGCAGGAGTACAGCTGCTCCCATCACGCGATAGCGACGGCGCTGCTTCGCTGTTACCGAGCTGATTCACCTCAGATCGCCGGCCAGATCGGGACGCAGGCCACCGCCGAGCTGATCACGGCCCATCAGCTGTGGAGTGACTGGCTCGGCAGCGGGCGGGTGCGCAAGTTCGCGATGGTAGCCGAGAAGCAATGACTTCCTTCGAGGAAGCTTCGATGGCCTCCGGCTATGCCCGCTACCTGGCCGCGAAGACGACCGTCGATGACCGGGCGCTTAACCGGCATGTGCTGGCCGAGTTGCGCCGCCTCATGCCCGCGGGCGCGCCGCGGGTGCTGGAGGTCGGCGCCGGCCTGGGGACGATGGTGGCCCGTCTGATGGACTGGGGCGCGGTCGGCGCCGGCGAGTACGTCCTGCTGGACGCGGATCGGCAGCTGCTGGATGGTGCTCGCCGGTGGCTGAGCGATTGGGCGGTCGCGCGGGACCTGCGCGGCGAACTGCTGCCGGATGGGCTGCAGGTGGGTGACCTGCGGGTGCGCCTGGTGCACGCCGAGCTCGGCAGGTACCTGCAGGCCGCTCACGGGGCGCTGGCCGATGTGCTGATCGCCAACGCCGTCCTGGACCTGGTGGACGTGCCGGCCGTCCTGCCCGGATTGTTGCGGTTGCTGGTCCCCGGCGGCGTCTACTGGTTCACGATCAACTATGACGGCGAGACCATCTTCGAGCCCGCCCACCCCCACGACGACCAGGTCATGCGGGCTTACCACCGCGACATGGACGAGCGCGTCCGCTACGGCCGGCCGGCCGGGGATAGCCGGACGGGCCGCCGCCTGTTCCACTATCTGCGGGCCGCGGGGGCGCCCGCGCTGGCGGCGGGGTCGTCGGACTGGGTCGTCAGCGCCGGCCCGGATGGGAACTACCCAGGCGATGAGGCTTACTTCCTGCGCAGCATCCTTAGCACGATCCAGAACGCGTTGCGGAGTCGCGAAGATCGGGTGGAACCAGGGGACCTGGCCGACTGGCTGGCCGTGCGCGGTCGGCAACTGGCTGCGGGTGAGCTGGTCTACATCGCGCACCAGCTTGATTTCGCGGGCCGCTCGCCCGGCTAGCGCCCCGCAGCCGGGCCGACATCGCCTGTCGCAGCGCACCCCACCCGCGGTGCCGCTGGAAGGGGAGCTCGAACACGGCGGCGAACAGACGGGCGAAGCACACGGTCACGGGCAGCAGGATCGCGGCCAGCACGAAGAATGTCGGCGTGCCGGCAGCGACCCTTCCCAGTACCAGGCCGTACGACACCGCGATGACGATCGGCGAGTGCGTCAGGTAGAGGCTATAGGAGCAGGAGCCGAGGCTCCGCGGCAGCAGGCTGTCGAGGAAACGGACGACGGGCCGCGGGCGCGAGGTGGCGATCGCGGCG
>Ga0306922_10005606_pt1 | contig 11985 bp, 14 predicted proteins | sample sta12Cox44000082_FD_203758 | JGI IMG/M metagenome (GOLD analysis project Ga0306922, IMG submission 203758) | Lab enrichment of tropical soil microbial communities from Luquillo Experimental Forest, Puerto Rico - statoxic.12C.oxic.44.000.082 (v2)... | ecosystem: Environmental > Terrestrial >... | reverse complement strand
GATTCGCTTTTCAAAGTGCAAGAGCGACAGGTGCCTAGGAAATCTGGCATCGCGTCCTACCTCCTGGCTAGTTGGAGAACCGGACCTGTTCTACTGCAAGCTACTCGTCCGGGAACGCCGTATATCAGGACTCAGGGGGCAATACTACTTTGTTTCGGCTTCTCGTCGTAGTACACGAGGAAATCCGTGCTCACTGCTTCTGCCCCGAGCTGGCGCAGCAGAGTAGTGGCCTGGCCCCGATGGTAACTCGAATGGTTGACCACGTGGACCATCTGCTTCCAAAGCGGATACGAGTAGAGCTGACCTCTCTGGTTGAGATACGCCAACTCTTCAACCAACCGCTGTGGCGTGAGCGCCTCGATAAACTGCGTCTGGTCATGTTCTACCGTTTCCCATCTCGATTCCAGTGACTGCACTTTGGGAAAGGTCGGGCGTCAAGCAAAGCTTTCGGTGAGCGTCCTTGCCATCGTTCCAGCCAGATCCACTCCGCGCCCAGAATGTGCGAGAGAGTGTCGCGAACAGACGAAAAGCTGTTTCCCATTGGGCGGATAAAGTCTTCGTTGGTCAGTGTGCTGGCCATTGCCAGAATGCGCCGGTCGGCCCAACGATTGTAGTCATAGAGTTGGCGGATGCAATTCAGTTCCATACTGCGATCTCCAAGGTGCTCCCTCGAGTGCGACCCTCGCACAGTCGAATCTACCACGATCTTCCGCTAACGCCCGGTTAGTCGACGCAAATCGAAAACGTTGCTCACAGTACCCTAAGTTACCGATACCCGTTTATCGAGACTTACTCGCCATCTGCCTCCGAAATTTAGTTTCTGGAGCTAGTAGGTCCCGATAATGTCCGGAAACCGGGTGCAATGTGTTTTTCAGGAAAACGAGGGCATGTGCTTCGCGACCCAGGCCGCAAAGCTCTGCCAGGCGGCGGTGTGGCCGAGCGGATGGCGGATTTGCTGCACGGCGGTCATGAAAATCGTCGACCAGATCGTTACGCGCTGCACGTTGCCCGTGGACCACCAGTCGTAACCGATCAGCAGCAGGAGCAGCGGCGTGTAGCAGATGAGGTTCACAACCGGAAGCGAGTAGGGATCAAAGACCGGCCAGCGGTCGAAACCCGCGTCCACAAGCGACATCGTAGCGAACCACATCAACCGCTTGTGCACTGTCGGTTGGAAACGGTCGCGATAACCGAAATAGACGAACGTGGAGAACATGAGCATGGCGCCGAGCGGAACGGCGTAGAACGCACGCACTTCCTCGACCGTATCCCTGCGGGGTTGCACCACGTGGCGGGCAAGGCTGTCGCTCGCAGTCACCGTGCCCAGCACGATCATTACAATCGCGAGCACGAAGCCGAGCAGCCCCACACGACGATGGACACTCACGTGGCCCGCCGTGACCAGCGAGATCTGGGTAATGAAGAGGATGATCCAAAGCGTGAACACAGCGCCATGGATGTGCACGAGCAGGTTCGGTAGAGGAGCTCGAAACAAACCGGCTAGAAAGTACGTGCGGGCAAAGCCGACCAGAACGGCGATCAGCGCGACACCCGCCATTCCGGAGAAGAAGAGATCGTCGGACCAGGGATGCAGGCGCGGGCGCGCAGCGGCTGTGGCCATGAGTCCTCCAGCGGAACTCTCGAAAAGCGGGACGTGCGAAATGCGCAAACTGTCCACTTGGCGGCTAGTATGGCACTTCGGCGGTAACGCCGTTAACCAGGGTCTGAGTCAGACTTTGGGGCGTCAATTAGAAATAGCGGCAAGATTTTCTTTGCTCTGGACAATACCTCTTTCCGAAAGTCCTCGGTGACGTTGATGCGGTCGTCAACCAAAGCTTACTCGGGTCGAGGGAGCCGACGCTGCTATGCCATCACTTGGAATGGCGTTTTCTCAAGTTGCCGGTTGCGTCGTTTGGCTATAACTTCCGGATAGCCGACAATCCGGCATTTGCTTTAAGCAAACGTCGGCACATAAACTGCTGCTGGCCTGTGAAGGAACCATAGGAATAAGAACCCATGCTGATAAAAAGAGTTCGTATCGTTCCGCTCGTCGTTCTGATGCTCGTAGCCGCTCGGTGCACTTTGGCCGATTCCGTAGACGATTATGTTCGGCAACAGATGAAGGAGAAACACATCCCCGGAGCAGTGCTTATCGAACTCAAGGACGGCAAGATACTCAAACAACAATCTTATGGTGTGGCAAACGTAGAGCTGAACGTTCCCATGCGCGATGGCAATGCGTTTCTTGTTGCGTCGATCACGAAAGTATTCGTGGCAACCGCAGTCTTTCTGTTGGTTCAAGAGGGCAAGCTGGGCCTAGACGATAAGGTTACGCAAGTGATCTCGGGACTCCCCGAAGCGTGGAGCGACGTGACTGTGCTCAATTGCCTTAGCCATACGACCGGGATTCCAGACATCGTGAGATATAAGCCCGGCGGATTCCAATGGCTGGCAGGCACCCAGGAAGAAGCTCTGAAGCTGCTTTCGTCCATGCCGTTGGAGCACAAACCTGGCGAAAAGTCAGGCTACAACGGCACGGAATTTCTTATCGTGAAAATGATTGTAGAAAAAGTTTCAGGGATGCGATTGCAGGATTTTCTGGCGAAGCGCATCTTCGAACCACTCCACATGGAATCGGCGCGGTATGGCGATACCCTGGACATCATTCCGAACAGGGCATCTCTTTACACTGCTTATTCTCCATCGGTCGATCGCAGCGTCGCGTTCGATCGATGGGATGACCTGGTGGTTTCAGACAACAAGATTTGGAACTACCGCGTTCCGTACCCGGAGTGGTTGTATGGCGCGGCAGGTCTAAACATCAGCGCACTTGACCTTGCTAAATTTGACGCCGCCCTATCTCAAGGAACACTGTTGACTAAGGGCTCGTTGGAGCAGATGTGGACCACCTATCAACTCACCAACGGCGAATTGGGAAGATTCACCGCCGGTTGGATGACCAGGATGTGGAACGGACACAAATTAGTTTTCCATCTCGGGGGTGATTTAGTGATGTATGCTCACATTCCGGATGAAGGCATTTCAGTGATCTGGCTGACGAACCTAGACCCATCAAATCCGTACGAAATTGTGTCTGGAATTCTTCAGCAAATGAGCCATTGAATGGTTGCCGACCCGCGGGTGGTCGGCTCAGTTTGCCCATGCTCACAGCTACAGGTTTTCGATAGTTCCCGGATGACGAGCCGGAAAACCGGTAAAGCTGCTTATAGTACCCCTTGGGGAGGTTATGCGCGTTTCTCAAGTATGACCTGCCCTTAGCCTGTCTCCGAAGAAGCCGCACACCACTTTCCGCAATGAAAGACGGTAGAATCGCTCTCCATCAGATATTTGAGGAGCAAGAAAATGTTGAATCGTCTTTCTTGGGTCAGGGCGTTTGGGTTTTTGTCTTGTTGGCAAGCAATTCTTGTTGCGCGCAAGCGACCGACGAAAATAAGCATATTGTGGCGATACGTGCAGCGCGTCTGATTGACGGCAAGGGCGAAATCACTCTGAAAGACGCGGTCGTCCTGGTCGATGGAGAAAAAATTACTGCGGTCGGTTCCGCGCTGCCAATCCCCACAAGCGCAAAGGTCATTGATTTGGCGGACGCGACTCTGCTTCCCGGTTTGATTGACGCTCACACTCATCTGCTTTTGGAAATGGACGGATCGAACTTATCACTGCAAGACGTAGAGATGCTGAGGGTTGTCGCGACGCAAAGCACGGCGGAACGTGCCCTGCTGGGGGCGAAATTAGGCAGAGAGGACCTTGAAGCGGGTATCACTACCGTGCGGGACGTAGGAAACTCCGGAGTGAACGGTGACGTAGCGTTGCGCCGCGCCATCGAGAATGGATGGGTGCCGGGACCACGGATGGTGACCTCAACCCGAGCATTGGCTGCGCAAGGAGGACAGTTCGGATCGCTAACTCCAGCGGCCCAAAATCTGATTGAAGACGAGTATGTCACCATCCACGGCTCGGAGAGCGCCCGCCAGGCGGTTCGTCAAGCTCTGTATGACGGGGCAATGTGTATTAAGGTCATCGTGAATGGCTCGCCAGCGAACGTGACATTGGATGAGATGAAAGCCATCGTCGATGAAGCTCATGTTTCCGGAGTCAAAGTAGCGGCGCATGCGATCGGTGAAAAGGCCACACGCATAGCCGCAGAGGCCGGAGTCGATTCGATCGAGCACGGCTATATCATCCCAGACGATGTGCTGAAAATGATGGCCGAGAAGCACATTTTTCTGGTACCGACCGATGGGACGCTGAAAACGTTCGTTGAAATGAGCTTTGGCGCTCGGCAGCCGAACGAGACCGAACGAGCCGAGCGCGAGAAGGAGGAAGCGCCTTTCGTTAATGGGGAGCAGGACCGCTTGAGGCGAGCGATTAAGGCCGGGGTACCCATTGCCGCCGGTTCAGACATGTACTTGACGATGCCCAGGATGACCCGTGGACAAGCGAGTTTGCTGTTGTATGAGGCTTATGCGGAAGCAGGTATGACGCCGATGGAGATCATTCACGCCGCAACGCGCAACGCTGCTGAATTGCTAGGCATGCAGGATCGCGTCGGAACTCTAGAGGTGGGAAAGTTGGCTGACGTTATTGCCGTGCCGGGTGACCCTATGAAAGATATTCGAGCACTGGAGCATGTCAAGTTTGTAATGAAGGGCGGCACTGTGGTGGCAACAAACAAGTAAGGGCCCAAAAGACTCAGGACCCTAAGTGCCCGATTTGTCCGCTTACCGGTAAGTTAGGTACTGGTTTCCCCCTTGGGTCGGATTTCCTGTGACGAGATGCACCCCGCCTTCCCGAATTGGCACGTTCCCGCAAGAGTTCTTATTCAAACGCCGCGTGGGAACCTCCGAAGCGCTTCGTCATCTTTTTACGGAAGGCCGAATCGCCGCAGAGTTTTTGGATTGAGCGATCATAGTGTCCTTTGGCTTTCACGGGAACCTCTTCGCCCGAAGCGCGACTGGTTTCCCACATCAGCTCTGATAGCAGAGCACCAAGAACGTGCTCCGCGTGGTGAGCGGGAGTGCCCGTTGCCACCATCTGTTCAAAGGCCTTTCGTACCTCAGGCACCTGCTCGATCTGCCCCTTAACAGCCGCATGCACCGCGACATGGGCCAGAGGACTCACGAGATTTCCCTCAAACTGGATTTCATAGGGAGCCTCTTCCCGCAAGTCGGCGAACTCGAGTGCGTTGTGAACGTGTTTCAGGTGCATGTGATCCTGCATTGCCCGCGCAAACAACTGCTCTTCGCCTGAAAGATCAGTCACCGCCCCCGCTTTTGCTGCCTCATAGGTTAGCTTCTGGAATTGCCCCATTAGTTTGCGGAGTTTTGCGAGTTCGTCACCGTCCATTCCTCGTACTATGAGACCTTTCCGGTAAGAATTCATGCGCCCTTGGTGCACCACCAGCCAGGAAAGTGGAGTGAGACGCCACCGTATTGCACACTGAGCTGGAAAGGAGGTTCAGAGTGGACCACAAAAGACGTGAGCGATACAGCAAGGAATTTCGACAGCAAGCCGTGGAGCGAATGAACGCGTGCGACAACATCGCGAGGCTCTCGCGGGAGATCGGGGTGGCTCGTCACCTGCTCTACCACTGGCGTGACAGATTGGAGCACGCAAACGCTCCAGTTGGACGTTCCCGCGAACTCATATTGCGCAAGCAGATTCTTGCTCTTAAACGGATACTTGCAAACAAGACGATCGAAGTGGATTTTTTCAGACGTGCCTTGCAAAGAGTCGGGGCTCGACGCCGACAAGGATTGGTCTCTGGCGGCGAGCTATCTACGACGAAATAAGAGCAAGGATACCTTTGCAAGGCAGCCTTGGTGTCGAGCGAATGTGCCACTTGGCGCAAGTGAGCCGGTCTGGTTTTTATCGATACCTGCGGGAGAGATGGCCTGCTGAGGAGGAGTTAACGCTGCGATCAGCCATTCAGGATCTTGTCCTGGAGCACCGCTGGCGCTATGGGTACCGGCGGGTGACCGTCGAGTTGCGACAACGTGGAATGATCGTAAATCGAAAGCGGGTGGCCCGGATCATGCGCGAAGACAATCTCTTGACGGTTCGAGACGGTTCCCCCTTCGGTTCGGTCGGTGCCGTCAGGGCCGTCCAAGTCTATCTAAACTTGCCAAGTCGGATGAAAGTGTCGGGCCCGAATCAACTCTGGGTCGCTGACCTAACCTATATTCACCTCAGGACAGAGTTGGTTTATCTTGCCGTGCTTTTGGACAGTTTTTCTCGCATGGTCATCGGCTGGGCGCTCGGGCGAACGCTACAAGCTAAGCTTCCCCTTCGTGCACTGGAGCAAGCAGTTGCCCATCGCCAGCCACCGCCTGGAGTGGTGCACCACTCCGACCAGGGAGTGCAGTAGGTTTGCCGGGAATACATGCAGGCACTCCACGAGCATCGGATGCTAGCGAGTATGAGCAGACCCACGAATCCTTATGACAACGCCACTTGTGAGAGCTTTCTGGCCACGCTAAAGCGTGAACAGATCAATGCGACTGCTTACCGCGACTTCGAATCCTTGCACAACGAGCTGACGGAATTCATAGATCGATATTACAACCGCCTTCGCCTGCATTCAGCGCTTGGTTATCAGTCGCCGGAGAGATTCGAAAAGCAGGTCGCCCGAACCAGGTCCGAGACGGTTGGCGACGGAGCTATGGTCACATTTTTTGGCAGTTAGACATTAGGAGCGTTTTCAAAGTTGCCCAGACAAGCACGCCGGTTCTAGTCCATAGGTAGGTAATTAACCTATGTGCATCTGTTCCAGAAATGTTCCAAAATGCTATGTCATTGTCGGTTCGAGGCTTACTTCGAGCGAGAAGCAGATTCCCCGAAATTATTGGAAACATTAAGAAGGTCGAGTAAAGGAAGGAAGTGTTGGAACCAGGGCCCGTGCTTGCAAAGCAGGTGCTCTCCCAGCTGAGCTACACGCCCACCGCTTACTCTTTCTATTTTAACCATTTACGGACTGCTGCGCAGCTCGTTTTTTCGACCGTAATAAAAACGTAATACTTCTTTTGGGCTGCAATTGTACAGAATCGTGCACTGTCCGAGACCCTCGCGAGCCGCAGTCATGCCCGGAGGCGTGGGATTCCCTGAAAGGTCAATATTTTGCCGCCAGCGACGATAGACTCGAGTCACCGCGTTGTGCGCGAAACGTGATCGCTCGAACGCGTGGTCCCCTGTTGCGAAACAGAAGACCACTGACTTTCTATATATTTTCGTCTGCCAAAAAAGGCGTGACCATTTTGCATTCCTGTGACTTCTTCGGGTCTCGTTTCCTCGCCGAAATTGCCGCGCAACGGTCATATTTTCGCGGAGTGAAGTGCTCTCCATCCTTCGGACCACAGGACAGTCTGTTTAAGGTGCGCTGCCTCTTAATAAAATGCATCGTGAGATGAAATTGTCGTTGGGCCTTCTAGGTTCACTCCGCGCCGTGTCGGGGCCTCTCGGTCTGCGCCCAATTGTTTGCGCAGAGGGGCGATTCCTTTTGGCAATCCCCTGATACACGGGTGCAAGCTCTGTCTGGGCGCTGCAAGCGCCTGATTTGCAAACCGCCGAGGTTCCCTAGCGCAAATCAATGTCGGCGATAACCGCGTTTCCCAGGAGTTGTCGAAGTGCTCGGGGGGATGCGGTGAAATGAATCCCTTCATCAATTTAAGGCGAGTTCGGGTTCGTGGGGTCAGGCCGGTGCGGAACGTTCGTTGTAAACTTGGTCAAAACAAATTCCTTCATCAAATTGAGAATGGCGGTGCCTCCGATCCCAATCGCAGTGTTCTCGAAAGTTAAAGCGGCGCCGCGATCGCTGGAAGGGTAGTACAGATTGGAGATCCCGCCTGCGGCCAGGCTTCCCGCGATGCTCGAATAGTTGGCCTGCCAGTGACCGTTGTCGCCTTTGCAAATGACGGCATTCGCCAGCGCGTATAGGACTCGAGATTTCGCAGTGCCTGTGCCCTTGTAGAAATAACGGGGGTCTTGTTTGAAAACGGAGGGAAACACAGCATTTCCCAGGAAGTTGCTCATCGTGAAGTCGCCGAACGTTGCTCCATAGCGTTTTGCATAACCTTGCGCACCTTGTCCATATCCGCTGAATTCATTGCGCGCCTGCTGAACACCTGCAACTGCTCCAGCCAAGACGAAATAGGCGGGATCGATGGACAGCCTCCCGGCCAAATGGAATTTTTGTTTAGGGGTGAGTGGTGCCGCGTCAGGAACGTAGGTGACATAAAAATTCGGGATGACACCCAGCACGCGCTGCTTCATTTCATCGTTCATTTGTTCTTGCGCGATTTCGATGGGCGATAGTTCGACACGAACTTTAGTAACAGTTGTGGCAAGAACCAGAGAGACCTGCGGCATGGCCAAGTTCTCGCCAGAGTGCAGTACGCCCGTGGAAGTACTCGCTGCGAAGCCCTCCGAAGTGATGGTCAGCTGAAACGATCCGGCCACTACGTTAGTGAACGTGAATTGCCCATCTTCGCGGGACATAATTTCCTTGCTCGCCAATGGACCTTCCAGGGTGAGTTTCACCTTCGCTCCGGCCACCGCCTGGCCATCTGGCCCAACCACGCTTCCAGTAATGGTTCCGGGTACTTTCTGCTGATCTTGTTGCTGGTCGACGGCCAACTTAGGCGTGGAGGGATCGGGTGGAGGGTTCTCTCTCGCCACACGAAGGGAGGGTTCCGTTTGCGCTAGAAGCGTAAAACTCCAAATCAAGAAGATCGCGCTGAGCCAGACCAAACGCAATGGGACAGAAACAAAAGGTGAGCCAGCAATGCAGCTCGAACAGCTCGTGCGGGACATAGATCTCCTGGAAGTCACCCATATGTTTTATAGCCTAAGCGCAAAGCGCCTAGACGTGGAGCGTGCCCTGCTAGTTTAAGATGCAGCGGCCGCCCTGCGGTTGCCCGGTAACAGGTAAGAGAACGAGGTATGGGTGTGCAATCTGGGAACAGGTTTCTTCTCGATCGACGCTTAGAATTTTCCGGTGGTTCAGCGACTATCAGCAAGGATAAAATTACTTTGCGCAAAGACGCGTTTCTCTAGGCATCGAAGTATTCTCAATGAGTGTATAAACTTTGTGCTTGGCAGGCAGACATCCATGTGGACTGTACATCTCCGAGTTTCCATCCTCTCCACCGTCTGCCTCTTTGCGGGGTGCATTTTTGTTGCGAGCGAGATTCGAGCGCAACAGCCGTGCTCAGTTACACCGGTGCTGAGAATTCCGAGGGCCGCCAGCATTTTCAGTGTTGAGCAGGAACGTACACTTGGTGATATCGAAGCGAAATGGGTGGAGAGCAATTACCACACCGTTTCCGATAAAGGGCTGACTGCTCATCTCAACACGGTGGCGAGTCGCATTCTGTCGCAATTCCGGCGCGATGCAGCGCAGGTTCGCATCATGCTGATCGACACACCTGGAGTGGACGCCTTCAGCGCCGGTCCGGAACGCATCTATGTCTCACGAAAAATGATTGCGTTGCTCATGAATGACGACGAACTTGCAGGTGTGCTGGGCCATGAAATGGCGCACATACTGGCCCACGAGAACGCCATCACGGTGAGCCAGTTGTTTCGCGAAATTTTGAGGGTCAACGCGGTCAGCGATCGGAAGGATATTTCCGACAAGTTGCTGCGGATACTCGACAGCATGAACCGCGATAGCAAGGTTTCGCGGAGGGTCGCTCAGATAATTGAGCGACAGGAAGCGATCTCTCAGCAGGAGGCAGATCGCGTTGCGCTCAATGTTTTGGCCGCCGCGGGGTTTTCACCGGAAGCATATGTGGACCTATTTAATCGTTCGGGGCAGACAAATGGAAACACGGGAAGCCTTATGTCCGATTTTTTCGGGGCGACCACCTCAGACCAGAAGCGCCTTCGGGAAATTAACAAAACTGTAGGGCGGCTCCCAAGACCATGTCGCGATATTGTACCTACCTCCTCAGCGGAGTTCCGCACCTGGCAGGCTGCAGTGATATCCGGCTCGGATTTGCCTCGCTGATGACGTCAACGCGATGTGCGCTCAGAATACGAAGGACGGCAAAAGTCAGCGCAGTTAGTGCGCCGTAGATTTCGATCGAATGTTTATCACCAGGGACCGATACTCAGTGCACTTCAGCAGAGGAAATCAGCATTCCGCCGATGAACCCATAGATCAGCACGTGGCGCTTCGTAAGTTGCAGGATGAATGGATTCGCACCAAGATTATGCGGTCTTTCGTGACGGGGCACTCGTTATACTTCACGGCGGAGGGCGGAGCAATGATTCTGCAACCTGCGTAAACCAGCAGCTACGGAACCAGTCCCGGGTTGACGACGCGCTCCGAACTAACTGCTGGCTTCACCCCTGACCAAGTCCATGCCTGGCAGATGATTCCCACTCTAGACCCGCTCTGCCAACATGAATTGGCATCGGCCACCTGCGACACCGATTGCCAACGGAAGTTGTCATGAGAGGGCCCTCTTACGAAGACCTGATCACGCCAGCTGCAATCTTCTGGCGTCCCTCTCGGAGTCCTTCAGGCGAGCTTCCCCGCCTGCACCGTAATAAAAACGTAGTGTAAGTCGCGACAAATCCTCGTAAATTGCGAAAGCAGAGCGAACAAAAAGGAGAAAAAAGGCTTTGCCGGGTTTTGTCACAACTTGCTGCTTTTTAGCGGTTTGGGTCGGCTCCGGCAAGTTCTAGCAAATTTGGTTTCCCGCTTGCAAAACAGGTGCTCTCCCAACTGAGCTACACGCCCACGCTAATTCTATGATTCTAAACGATTGTGACAGGATTAGCATGGCGAATGACCACCTACTCACGGAGCAAGTGGTCTCCAGCAAGGCTGATATGTCCCGCAAGCTACAGGCCGTTATATCTGCAAGGGCTTACGTTGATTTGTTAAAACACTCTGTCTGTGATTCTCAGTCCGCTCGGTCCAACCACGCGTTCGACAGTCCAGTTCAAGGGGTTGGTTGCACCGCGTGGGTCCGCGTAGGCGACACCAGATGCGGCACTTATGTGATTTACGCTGCGATCTGTGTGGCAAATGACCACCTGCGCTAAAAGCAGGTGCTCTCCAGAAGGAACTCCTGAGGGCATGCATTGCAGACCGTTGTGCTTTCATGGGTTTATAGTGCTGCGTTTAAATACACACTGTTCGATTGTCAGTCCACTCCGTCCAACTCGCCGATTCCGATAGGAAGATCGGAAAGGGGACCCACTTTCTGCATCGACTAGGAACAGCACTGTTCTTGGTCCCTTCGTCCCTTCGTCTGGGCCAACTTGTGAAAGGCTCGAAATCTCTCGCTCCAGCGTGCGCCCCCCTTTTCGGTTCGGAGGGTCCCAAATCGCCGGGCGTACGCGCCGGCAACCGAGCACATGGTGTGGGAGATCAGAACAGATCTCGCTTGATCAGTTGGGCTGCAAAGCAAGAAATTGTTAGCCGCAGTGGACGTCTTTCTCCGATTAACCCTTCGTCAGTTGTAGTACGAACATGGAAGGTTACGCGACTAACCGGGCATTTGGACCTGAAGACGCGCCTTGATCACAATTTCCCGGGCGGATTGTGAGCGTAATCGTCTGTTCACGACAAGATTTTGCTTTTGCTTTCCTGTGTGCTAGTTTGTGAATCTTCCGCGTCAGCTGCTGCTGCGCTCGCAACAAAGTTCGCTCAAATGAGGCTCAGGTGAAAAGAGAACGCCTAACACAGATCGTCCTGGTGATCGTGGGGCTGTTAAATCTGTCTGTAATTTATTTTCTATATATGGATCTGCGGCATTCCAGCTGGCTTTTGGAGCAGAAGAAGAACGAGGTCGAGCCGATGTTTCTGAGCTTCTTTATTCCGGTCGGGGTCTTTCTGCTCTTGGCCGCAAGGAGACCATCAGAGCATCGCTCGATGATTGCTCTAGCAGCTTGGTGGAACATCTCCCATGGCGTGGTGATGGCTATTCAAACCGTAGAAGCCCGGATTCACGG
>Ga0306922_10005605_pt1 | contig 11988 bp, 13 predicted proteins | sample sta12Cox44000082_FD_203758 | JGI IMG/M metagenome (GOLD analysis project Ga0306922, IMG submission 203758) | Lab enrichment of tropical soil microbial communities from Luquillo Experimental Forest, Puerto Rico - statoxic.12C.oxic.44.000.082 (v2)... | ecosystem: Environmental > Terrestrial >... | reverse complement strand
TCGTCTCGGGCGCTTCGCAGGGCTACATCGGGCTCGGCTTCTACCGCACGCAGGACGGCGGCCAAACGTGGACGCGCCGCGACGTCACCACGTACCCCGGGAACTTCGGCGGGAATCCCGGCTTCGGATGGTACTTCGGCGACGTCACCGTGCTGCCGACCAGCGCGGACGTGGTGTATTCGCTCGGCGTCGCGCTGATCCGCTCGAACGACGGCGGCGCGAACTGGTCCGGCGCGACCGGCAGCGCGCACGTGGACCAGCACGCGCTTTGGATCGATCCCACGAACATCAATCGTGCGTACTCCGGAAACGACGGCGGGCTCTATTACACGACGATCGGTCCGGGATCGTGGACCAAGTCCCTGGGGCTTCCGATCACCCAGTTCTACGCCGGCGCGATCGATCCTTCGAACGCGAGCCGCCTGCTCGGCGGCGCGCAGGACAACAACTCGCTCCAGACCAGCGGGTCTCCCGACAACTGGACGGTCATGCTGGGCGGCGACGGCTTCCAGTGCCTGGTCGACCCAACGAACCCGAACATCGTGTTCGCCGAATTCCAGTACTGCTGCAACGGCACCGGCCTCGAGCGCTCGACCGCCGGCGGCGCGGGCGGCTTCCTCACCCCGTCCGGCTTCGCGAACTCCGACCGCTACAACTGGGACACGCCGATCGCGATGGATCCGGGCAACCACAACGTGCTGCTGGTCGGCAGCCAGCGCGTGTACAAGAGCATGGACAACGGGGTGAGCTACAGTGTCATCAGCGCCGATCTGACCACGAATCCGGTCGCCCAGATCGTCTACGGGACGATCTCGACGATCGAGGTCTCGGCCGCGAACTCCGCGCTCTATTACGTCGGCACCGACGACGGAAAGGTGTGGCGCTCGACGAATTCGGGGGTGAGCTGGTCCGACATCTCGGCTGGCCTGCCGCTGCGTTACGTCACGAAGGTCGCGCCCGATCCGACGAACGCGAACGTGGTCTACGCGACGCTCTCCGGGTTCATCCAGGACGAGCACATCGCGCACGTCTATCGCAGCACGGATCAGGGCGCGCACTGGAGCGCGATCGGGGCCGGCCTGCCGGACGCGCCGGCGAACGACCTCGTGGTCGACCCCGCGAATCCAAGCACGCTCTTCCTCGCCACCGACGTCGGGGTGTACGCGACCGAGAACCTCGGGGCGGGCTGGTTCCCGCTCGGGACCGGCATGCCGATCGGCATGGTCGTGGACGACCTCGTGCTCCACCCCGCGAGCCGCACCCTGGTCGCCGCGACCCACGGGCGGTCCGCGTGGAAGCTCGACCTCTCCGGCCTCTCGACCGCGGCACCGGAGCCGGTCGCGCCGCCGGTGCTCGCGCTCTCGGCGCCGGCTCCGAATCCCACGCGGGGCGACGTTCGGATGACGCTCGAGCTGCCGCGTGCGGCGGCGGTCGACGTCGCGGTGTTCGATCCGCAGGGCCGTCGCGTGGCCACGCTGCTCGCCGGCGAGATCGCCGCCGGTCGTCGCGAAGTCGCGTGGCGAGGCGAAGATGCGAGCGGCCGGGCGGCGCGGCCCGGCGTGTATTACGTGCGCGCGGCCGCACCCGGCGCGGTCGCGAGCCAGCGCATCGTCCGGCTCTAGAGCCGCGCGATCTGTCGTCGCGATCGCCTCGCGAGTCCGTCCGCACGAGCCGCTCCTCCGCACCGCACGGCGCTCCGGATTCCACAAAGCGCGCGTCACGTCCCGGAAAGCGCATTTCACCCGCTGCCCGCGCGGCCCGGATTATGCACCGTTTTCAGCCGCGCCAGACCGGCACGAAAACCATCACAGCACGAAAATTGCCTTTGAAATCGCGGGTGATCTTGCTATACCCACTCGCGGCTAGGGCGCGTCACGACTCCGATGCGCCCGTCCGCTCACGTCACGTACCTTCATAGGGAGAGGAAGGCATTCATGGCGAAGATGATGACGAAGTCGCAGATCGCGGGACACATCGCCACGAAGTTCGAGCTCACGAAGAAGCAGAGCACCATGATTCTCGAAGAGCTCGCCACGCTGGCGGCGAAGCAGGCGCGCAACGGGTTCGTGTTCCCGGGCGTCGGCAAGCTCGTCGTCGTAAAGCGCAAGGCGCGCATGGGCCGCAACCCGCAGACCGGCGAAGCCATCAAGATCCCGGCCAAGACCGTGCTGAAGTTCCGCATCGCCAAGGCGATGAAGGAGCTGGCGCTCAAGTAGACAGCACCCCGACTTGCGAGACGGCCTGGCGCCCGAGCGCCGGGCCGTTTTCGTTTGCGCCGCAGAGTCTCACGCGGCACCATCCGGCGCTCCGCTTGCCGACTCGAACCCGGAGACTCTCATGCGCCACGCATTCCGCGCTCACGTGATCCCGCTCGCACTCGCCGTCGCCGCCACGCTCGTGTTCGCCGCCGTCCCGCGCGCCGACGTCCCGCCGCGCCACATGGTGATCCACGCCGCGCACTGGGTGGACGTGAAGGCCGGGGTCGAGAAGGGGCCGGTGTGGGTCGTGATCTCCGGCGACACGATCGAATCGGTGCGCACGAGCGCGCCGGGCGGAACGCTCGAAGCGATCGAGCTCGGGAACGCGACGCTGCTGCCGGGGCTCATCGACTGCCATACGCACATGTCGTCGCGCGTCGGTGTCGGCACGCTCGAGAACCTGCGCAGCAGCGGAGCTCGCGCCGCGGTGACCGGCACGGTCAACGCGCGCAACACGCTGATGGCGGGCTTCACCACGGTGCGCGACGTCGGCGGGCGCGACCTCGTGGACGTCGCGCTGCGCGACGCGATCGCCGAGGGCGAGATCCCGGGACCGCGCATGCGCGTTGCGACGTGGTCGCTGTCCGAGACCGGCGGTCACGGCGATCAGTCGAACCTGCTCGATCTGCACTGGCAGTGGACCGGCCCGCGCGGCGTGGTCGACGGCGTGGACGAGGTGCGCAAGCAGGTGCGCTTCAACATCCAGCAGGGCGCGGATCTCATCAAGATCCTGGCGAGCGGCGGCGTGCTCTCGGCGCACGACGATCCGCAGGTCACCGGCTTCACGTTCGACGAGATGAAGGCGGCCGTCGAGGAGGCGACGCGCCACAAGCGCTACGTCGCCGCGCACGCGCATGGCAAGGAAGCGATCATCATGGCGAGCAACGCCGGCGTGCGCTCGGTCGAGCACGGCAGCTACATGGACGACGAGGCCGCGAAGGTGCTGAAGAAGAACGGCACCTGGTACGTGCCCACGCTGTACGTCGTGGAGCCGATCCTCGCCGCGGGCAATCCGCTCAAGGTGCGCGAGGAGAGCCTGAACAAGGCGCGCGAGGTGCGCGTGCACATGCGCGCGGCGTTCCGCTCGGCGATGCGGAACGGCGTCAAGATCGCATTCGGCACGGACGCCGGCGTGTTTCCGCACGGCGACCAGGTGCACGAGTTCAAGATCTACGTGGACGAGGGTATGACGCCGATGCAGGCGATCCAGACCGCGACGCTCTCCGGCGCCGAGCTGATCGGCTGGCCCGGCAAGGTGGGCGTGGTGGCGCCGGGCGCGTGGGCCGATCTCGTCGCGGTGAGCGGTGATCCGCTCAAGGACATCACCGAGCTCGAGCGCGTGAAGTGGGTGATGAAGGGCGGCACGGTGTGGAAGGACGCGCTCGGGAAGTGAGCGCGCCCCTGCGTCGGGTCGGGACGCCGGCACGATGAGCGCCGGGATCGTCGTCGAGTCGGTTTCCAAGACATTCCGCGGCGGCATGGTGCGCGCGCTCGACGGCGTTTCGCTGAGCATCGCGCCGGGCGAAGTATTCGGCATCATCGGGCCGAACGGCGCGGGCAAGACCACGCTGTTCGGCTGCCTGCTCGGCTTCCTGCGGCCCGATGCGGGAGGCGTCACGATCGACGGCCACGCGCCCGACGACCTCGAGGTGCGCGGCGCCACCGGCTACCTGCCGGAGCGGCTCGTGATGGACCGCTGGATGACCGGGCGCGACTTCCTCGCCTATCACCACGCGCTCGCGCGTCTCCCGGCGCATGACCGCGAGCGCGACGTCGAGGCCGCGCACGCGCGCGTCGGGCTCGAGCCCGAGGCGGCGCGGCGGCCGATCCGCAAGTACTCGCGCGGCATGCTGCAGCGCCTCGGCCTCGCGCAGGCGCTGCTCGGGCGGCCGCGCTGGCTGTTCCTCGACGAGCCGGCCTCCGGCGTGGATCCGGCCGGGATCGTGCTGTTCCGCCGGCTGCTGCTCGAGCTCAAGGGGCACGGCGTCACGGTGCTGCTGAACTCGCATCAGCTCGAGCAGGTCGAGCGCGTTTGCGACCGCGTCGCGTACGTGGGCAAGGGCAAGGTCGAGGCGGTCGAGACCGTGAGCGCCGGCGCCGGCGCCGAGCGCGTGCTGCGCGTGCGCTGGTCGTCCGCGGAGCGCGCGCCCGCGGCGGAGACGCTCGCCGCGGTGGCGGAGCGCGCCGGAGGCTCGATCGTGGGCGTGGATCCGGGCAGCGCGCGATTCCAGGTGAGCGACGATGCCGGCGCGAGCCGCCTGCTCGAGACCCTGATCGGCGCCGGAGTCCGCGTGATCGAGGCCACCGCGGAGGAAGGCCGGCTCGAGCGGCTGTTCCTCGCGGGCCGGGACACGCCATGAACGAAGCGCTGATTCTCGCGACGATGCGGCAGCGGGTCACGAGCCCGGTGCGGATGGTGCTGCTCGCGAGCATGTTCTTCATGCCGCTCCTGTTCGTGTGCTTCGCGCCCGGGGTGGGCCTCGAGCCGCTGAGCAACGGCTACGGCCTCACGCTCATCCTCGCGGCGGGAATCATCGGACAGGACGTCTCGAGCGGCGTGCTGCAGCTCGTGCTCGCGCGCCCCGTGACGCGCCGCGAGTACGTCGTGAGCCGCTGGCTGTCGGTGAGCCTGATGGGCGGGCTGCTCGCGAGCGCGCAGGTGCTGATCGCGTGGCTCCTGCTGCTCGCGCGCCACGCGGCGCCGGGGCCGGCGGAGGCGTTCAGCCGGATGGGCGCGAACGCACTGAGCGCGTTCGGCGGAGCGGCGGTGATCACTCTGTTCTCCACGCTGCTCGCGGGGTTCGGCGATCTCGCGATCCTCCTGCTCGCGTCGTTCGTCATGGTCGGGCTCTACGGGATCGGCGAGCTCGTTCACCAGGACTGGGTCACGCGCTTTGCCGCCGAGCTGGGCGGATTCCTGGTGCCCGAGATCCCGCTCGATCCGATCCAGCGGGCGGGCGACATTCCGTGGGTCGCGATCGTGTCGTATCTCTCGACCGTTACGCTGTGCCTCGCGCTCGCGATCGTCGTGATGAACCGGAAGGAATTCTCGTATGCCTCCAGCAGCTGAGCCCGCGGGCGGAACACGCAGGCCGCCGCGCACGCTGCTCCTGATCGCGGCCGTGCTGCTCGCGCTGCGCATCGTGCTCGTCGTGTATCAGGTGCTGCATCCGGCGAAGCCGCACGACCTCGTGTCCTGGCAGCCGATCGCGGCCGCCGGGAATCTTTCCGCCGCCACCTCGAAGCCGATCCTCTATGATTTCTCCGCGGACTGGTGCGGGCCCTGCCAGAAGATGAAGCTCGAGCTGTTCAGCGACCCGGATCACGCCACGGCCCTGAACCGGACATTCGTTCCGGTGACGGTGCTGGATCGCTCGCGTGAGGACGGTGAGAATGCGCCGGAAGTGGCGGAGCTCGAGTCGCGCTACCACATCGGGGCGTTCCCGACGCTGGTCGTCGTGCGGCCGCGAGGCGACCCGCGGATCCTGACCGGCTACACGGACGCGGACGCGACGATGCGCTGGCTCGCCGAGGCCGCGCTGGAGTCGCACCGCCACGCCGCGGCACCGGACAGCGCCGGCGCGAAACCGTGAGCCGGGACCGGCTCGAGCGGAAGGAATGAACATGGCGGGCATGGACATCATCGTGGGGCGCGCCGGGGATTCGATGACCGGCCGCGTGCTCGACAAACGCTTCACGATCACATCGCCGCTCGGGGAGATCGGGATCGAGACGCGCAGAATCCAGTGGATCCATTTCAAGAATCCGCCGAACGTCCCGGCCGACGAGATCTGGTTCAACATGAGCGACCGGGTTTCGGGCGTGATCCGGGGCGATCACGTGAGCTTCCGGCCGGCGGGAGGCGGAAGACTCTCCATCCCCTACGCCTCGATCCACACCGTGATCGTGAATCAGAGCCTGAACGCGCGGCTCGCGCTGCCCGCTCGGGCGTCCCGCCCGCGCGCGCGGCGGCGCTGAGCCTGCCAGGCGCGGAATTCGCCGCAACCGGACGCACGGCTCGGGGTAATATCGGGAGGTTGGACCGGGGAGGCCGTCATTCGGAGGCAGCCCATGAAACGCTCCCGCCTTCCTGCCCTCGGCGCGCTCCTCGTGCTCGGGGGCGCCCTCACGCCTTCCGCATCATCCGCCGCGCCGTGGTCGTACACGCTGGGCGCCGGCTTCGCGAGCCCATACGCGCTGACGTCGAACGACTATTCCGACGCGTTCGGCGCGACGTGGACCGCGGCCGGAGCGGCGATGCATCCGATCAACACGCGGCTCTCGCTGCGCCTTTCCGCCGGATGGACACGGCACGATCGCAACGCGGCGCTGGCCTTGATTCCCGAAGATCCGCCGCCCCAGCTCGAGCAGCGCGTGAGCATCGTGCCGCTCGGCGCGGGCGTGCGATGGAACGTCGCGGCCGAGCCGGCCCGCGGGCCGTTCCTGGATCTCGCTCCGGTCCTGGTGTACTCGCGGTGGTACGAGCACTTCCGGCAGGTGGGCCAGGACTTGAACGGAAACGTGATCCGGCGGGACGAGACCGCGGCGCGCTCGAAGCTCGGCGCCGGCGTCGAGCTGGGCTTTGCCGTGAATGTGGCGAAGACACGGACCGTGCACCCGGAATTCAGCGTGCACTATCTCGCCGCGACTGGGCCCGACGGGTCCGCGATCCCGTCGCTCGAAGGACGGCCGGTGCACGGCGTGCAGCAGTTGAGCGTGGTCGTGAGCGCGGCGTGGACGAAGTAGCGCTGCGGCCGCGGCGCGCCGCTCAGCGAACGGCAACGGCCTTGCCCGCGCCCTCGTCCGCGAACTTCTCGATCGCCTCGGCGAGCGCCTTCGGCTGATCCAGCATCACGAAGTGCCCGCAGTGCTCGAGCCTGAGCGGCGTCAGGTTCGGGATGTTCGTGTAGCCCAGCGCGTCGCGCGCCGCGGTCCAGCTCCAGTCCTTCGGCCACGAGCGCTCGGCCATCACGGCGAGCACCGGCATGTGCAGCGCGCCGGCGCGGCCCGAGAGATCGGTCGTGATCGCGAGCCGTACCCACTGGCGCATGTTCACGGAGTCGAACTGGCTTGCCTCCTCCCACAGCTCATGGCCCTGCGCGGAGTCGCGCCCGAACGACTGATACGCCTCGCGGATCATGCGGCTGTAGTCGTGATCGAGTGCGCTCAGCGCCTCGGCGCGCTCGCGCTCGGTGAGGTCCTGCTTGAGCGGGGCCTCGACGAGAACGAGCGCGCGCACGCGCGCCGGATGATCGATCGCCTCGGCCGCGGAGACCAGCCCGCCGACCGAATGTCCGACGAGCACGACGGCGCCGTTGTCCTCGGCGGCGATCGCGCGATCGAGCGCGGCCTCGGCCTGATCGAGCGAGAACGGCTCGAGCATCGCCGTGTCGCCGTGGCCCGGCAGGTCCACGAGCACCACGCGATGATGGCGCGCGAGGATCCGCGCGGTCGGCAGCCAGTGCTCGATGCGGCTGCCGAGCCCGTGGACGAGCACGATCGTCGGGCCGTGCCCGAACGCATAGCTCGCCGAGCGCGGCGCACGCTGCACCGCGCGCGTGCCGAACAGGATCACGAGCGCGACCGCGACCACGAGGAGGATGAGCGGCAGCGTGCTGCGGCGGACGCCCGCGCGCCCGCCCGGAGCGGGAGCATTCATGCGCGGGTTATCGGCCGCGCGGCCCCGGGGCTCAAGGCGCGCGCCGCGGCGGGGCGCGCGGCCGCGCCCGCAGGCGCCGCGGCCCGGGCGGGCCCGGCCCTACTTCTTCGCCAGCGCCCGCCCCGCGAACCCCGCGAGCACCGCGGCCAGCGTGTCCGGCTGCTCGCTCGCGACCAGCACCCCCGCCTTCCCGATCCGGCGTGGCGTATAGCTCTGGCCGTCGTCCCAGCCGACCTGCTTGCTCGCGCTCGGCCAGTCCTTGTCGGACGCCAGCAGGCGCTCCGTGAACACCGGAAGCATGGGGGTCTTCAGGTTCTTGAGCGCCGTCATTCCGTCCACGTTCAGCAGCGCGCGGAAGTAGGCCTTGATGGTGTTCGGCGGCACCTGGGACGCCATGGCGTGGATCGCGAGGCTCTGCGCCGAGTCACGTCCCATGCGCCCGAACGTCATGTGCAGGAACTGGTCGTAGTTCTGGTCCATGAAGTCCGTGAACGCCTTCTTCTGCTGGTCCTCGATCGGGACCGGCGACTTGAGCACGGCGTCGATCAGCACCACGCCCTTCTGGTGCGCGGGGTGCGCGCTTGCGGACATGAGCGCGAGCAGCCCGCCGACGCCCGTCCCGGCCACGATCGTGCTGTCGGGGTTCTGCTTCGAGACCACGAGGTCCACCGCATCCGCGGCCGCTTCGAGCGAGAACGGATCGGGCAGCGGGCTGTCGCCGTGGCCCGGCAGGTCCACCATCACGACGTGGTAGCTCGAAAGCAGCTTGCGGGCGGTCGGCATCCAGGCCAGCCGTCCCTGCCCGAGCCCGTGCAGCAGCACGATCGTCGGGCCGCTCCCGAACTCCGTGGTCCTGAGCGCCACCGTATCCGCCGCGCGGGCCTCGCGCGGGGCGCCCGCAGGCGCCGCCAGCCCGAGCGTCGCGAGCAGCGCGAGTGCCGCTTTCCAGGCTGATTCCCTCACGTTTCCCTCCGTCCATGGGCCCTGTCCGCCCTCATCCTAGCTGACATTCTTTCGCTTGCGTTACTGCACATTTGTGCAGTACGCTCCTCGCGCCAGGTTCAGCCATGAGATCCGAAGCCCTTGATGAAGCCGTGACCGTCCGCGCCGACTTTCAGGGCGGCGCCGTGACGCCCGTGGCGTTCCGCCGCCGCGGGCGGGAGCACCGCGTGGTGCGCGTCAACGCTCGTTGGATCGACCGGGTGCCGCGTCATCCGCACTTCTATTTCTCGATCACGGACGACAGCGGGGACGTCTACCAGCTGCAGCTCCAGAGCGGCGACCTGCTGTGGTGGCTGGACGCGGTGATGGTGGACGGGTGATGCGGCCCCTCGGTCGAGTGCCCAGCGGTGGTGCGGGAGCCGGCGCCGGAACGGCGGGGATGCCGGAAGCGTCCGGCCCCGCCCACCCTGGGGGATTGCCTGAGCGGGCAGATGAGCGCCTGGTGCTGCACGTCGACATCGACGCGTTCTTCGCCGCGATCGAGCAGCAGCGCGATCCGCGCCTCCAGGGCAAGCCCGTGATCGTCGGCGCCGGCGTCATCGCGTCGTGCTCGTACGAGGCGCGGCGCTTCGGCCTGCGCGCCGGCATGGCGCTCTCCGAGGCGCGGCGGCTCTGCCCCCAGGCCGTGATCCTCGAAGGCCACGCCCAGGTGTACCGCTGCTTCGCGGAGGAGATCTTCGCGCGCTGCCGCGAGTTCTCCCCCGCCGTCGAGACCTATCTCGACGAGGCGTATTGCGATCTCGGCGGCACCGCGCGCCTGCACGGCGATCCGTTCGCGGCCGCCGCGCGCTTGAAGCGCGCGATCCTCGATTCGACCGGGCTCACCGTGACGTGCGGCCTGGGGCCGAATCGCATGCTGGCGAAGCTCGCCGGCAAGACCGTGAAGCCCGATGGGCTCGCGCGCGTGCCCGCATCCGAGGCCGAGGAGTTCCTCACCGCGCGGCCCATCGAGCAGCTCCCCGGCGTCGGACACGCGCACGCGAAGACGCTGCGCTCGATGAACCTCCGCACGATCGGCGAGCTGCGCGCGCTCTCCGCCGACGTGCTCGAGGCGCTGTTCGGCGCGCCCGGGCGCCTGCTGTACGAACGCTGCCGCGGGCGCGACACCGCACCGGTGCACGCGCGCGAGGTGCCGGTCTCGATCTCGCGCGAGACCTCGTTCCATCGCGACACCGCGGACCGCGCCGAGATCGAGGGCATGCTCGAATACCTCGCCTCACGCGCCTGCCGCGCGACGCGCGAGCTCGATCTCGTCGCGCGCACGGTGAGCGTGCGGCTGCGCTACTCGGACGGCGAGGGCGCCGAGCGCGCGCGCACGCCGTCCCGCGCGAGCGATCTCGATCCCGCGGTGATCGAGGCGGCGCGCGGGCTGTTCGCGGCGCTCTTCACGCGGCGCGTCGCGCTGCACGCCGTGGGCCTCACGCTCTCGAACTTCCGGCCCGCGGGCGCGACGCAGGGCGCGCTGTTCGAGGAGCGCGAGGCCGGGCGGCGCGCCGCGCTCTACCGCGCGTTCGATCACGTGCGCGGCGCGTACGGGCACGGCGTGCTGGTCTCGGGACGCGCGCTGCACCTGAAGGGGCGGCTCGAGGAGGACCGGCACGGCTTCCGGCTCCGCACGCCCTCGCTCACGAAGTAGCGCCATGCGTCCGTCCCGCGCGCTCGCGCCCCCGGACCGTCCCCGAGCACCGCAGTCGCGCGGCTCAGGCCGGCGCGGCGCGCGGCCGATAACCGGGCATCATGGCCGCGCCTCTTCGAGAGTCCAGCGCGTCGCAGCCCCAGCTCGAGCTCGTGACGCCGCAGACCGGGCCCTGGCCCGACCACGCGCCGCGGCTCGGCCTCGTCACGCCGCAGAGCGGACCGTGGCCCGGCCAGGCGCCGCCGGCGCCGGCGCTCTCGCGCTCGCAGCGCATCGCGGTCGCGATGGTTCCGGTCGGGCTGCTCGCGGTGATCGCGTATCTCGCGCTCGATCTCTGGTCGCAGATTCCGCCCGCGGTCGCGCCGCGCCATCGCGCGGAAGCCGTGTGCTTCGCGCTCGCCGGCCCCGATCCCACGACCGGCGCGCGCTTCACGCCGCCGATGCGGATCGAGCCGAGCGCCGCGCTGCTGCGCAACCGCCTCACGCCCGGCACCGCCGCGGCGGTCGCGCTGCGCCAGACGATGCGGCTCGACGAGTCCATGGTGATGGAGGAGTCGCAGCGCGCGGTCGGCGACTACGACGTGAGCGTGCTGTGGCTCGATCTGCCGCCGCAGGGCGCGACGGCGGGCCGTCACTGGCTCGTGCTGACGTGGAGCGAGGGCGCGGATCTCGCGGTGTGCAACTTCCGCTTCGCGAGCGCGCCGGGCGAGCCGGTCTCGCATCAGGTCACGCCGCTCGAGCGGCGCTGGGGCGACCGGCTGCTCGCGCGCGTGCTGCGCGCGCAGAACTTCCGCGCCGCATCGCTCCCGCAGGTCGCGCTGCGCGTCCCGCGCGGCAGCGAGACGATGCCGGTCTTCGGGCCCCGCGACGCTCGCTGAGGCTATCCGGCCGGGCGGTCGCCGGCTTCGGGCACGCAGATCAGCGTCTGGGTGCCGAACACGCAGCGCGCGCGCTGCTCGCCCTCGATCGCCTCGACCTCGAGCTCGCACACCGTGAGCGTGCGGCCCGCGCGCACCACGCGCCCGCGCGCGAGGAAGCGCTCGCCCTTCGCCGGCGCGAGCAGGTGCACGCGGTACTCGACGCTCAGCACGGTCGAGCCCGGCGGCATCAGCGAGAACGCCGCGTAGCCGCCCGCGCTGTCCGCGATCGTGCCGGCCACGCCGGCATGCAGATAGCCGTGCTGCTGCGTCAGATCGACGCGGAACGGCAGCGCGATCTCGACCAGGCCGGGCTCGATGCGCGCGAGCGTCGCGCCGATCGTGCTCATCACGCGCTGGCGCGCGAAGCTCTCGCGCACCTTGCGCTCGAAGTCGGGATCGCGGGGCTCGAACTCGCTCATGCGATTCCTCGCGGTGGAATGCCGTGCGTCCTGGCGACCGAGCGCCGCATCGTAGCACCGGCGTCATGAGCGCGTTCACGCCGCTGCGCGCGCG
>Ga0306922_10005603_pt1 | contig 11989 bp, 10 predicted proteins | sample sta12Cox44000082_FD_203758 | JGI IMG/M metagenome (GOLD analysis project Ga0306922, IMG submission 203758) | Lab enrichment of tropical soil microbial communities from Luquillo Experimental Forest, Puerto Rico - statoxic.12C.oxic.44.000.082 (v2)... | ecosystem: Environmental > Terrestrial >... | reverse complement strand
CAGCCTCTGCAGGTTCGTTGAGCAGGCGATAGCGCAGCGCCTTTTCGAGCGCCGCTGGAATAGCGTCTGCGGAAAGCTTCTTGAGTTCAAACATGTTTTTCTCCTTTGAGGTCTTTTGGGCGAAATCGCTTAAGCAACTTCCCCAACGGGTCATAAAACTCATCTACTACGCGCTCTTTCATCGGAATAATGGCGTTGTCTGTGATAATAATGTTTTCGGGGCAAACCTTCGAGCAGCATTTCGTGATGTTACAATAACCGATCCCGCCTGCTTGTTTCAATTCTGACAGCCGGTCTTCCGTGTCGAGCGGGTGCATCTCCAGGGCCGCGACAAAAACCAGAAAGCGCGGGCCGACGAATTCTTCGTGCTTATGATGATCTCGCAGAACGTGGCAGACATCCTGGCAAAGGAAACATTCGATGCACTTTCGAAATTCCTGGACGCGATCGATATCCGCCTGAGCGATCCGCCAAGTACCATCCGGCGCGTCAGGCGCGCGTGGCTTGAACTTCTTGATTTTCTTCTTTACGCGAAAATTCCACGAAACGTCGGTGGCTAAATCGCGGATCAAGGGGAAGGCTCGCATTGGTTCGATCGTGACCGGTTCGTCAAGTGGGAGCGCGTCCAGTCGGGTCATGCACATCAGCTTCGGCATGCCATTGATTTCAGCTGAGCAGGAACCGCATTTGCCCGCTTTGCAATTCCATCGGCAGGCAAGATCGTTGGCCTGCTTAGCTTGAATCGCATGAACGGCGTCGAGCACGACCATCCCTTCGGAAATTTCCGTCGTAAATTCGGCGAAGTCTCCGCCGCTCGCGTCGCCCCGCCAGATTTTGAAAACTGCCGTTCTCATTCCATCTGGGCAATGATCTGTTTCAGGTGCTCTGGCATTTCAGGAATTTGCTCCCGCACAAGGTGCATCGAGCCGTCCGGCGCTTTGCTTAGAACGATATTCATTTTGCCTCCTGCAGCATCTTTGTTTCGAAAATCATCGCGAAAATGTCCGCCCCGGCTCTCCTTGCGTTCGATCGCAGCGCGAGCAATGGCTTCCGAGACGGTGAGCAGATGCTTCAGATCGATCGCGGTGTGCCAACCGGGATTATATTCCCGGTGGCCATGGACGCTGATATTTCGCGCACGTTCCTGAAGCTTATTCAATCCGTCAAGAGCTCGAATCAACTCCTCTTCGCGACGCACAATACCGACCAGGTTCTGCATTATCTCCTGCAGATCGTGCTGTATCTGGTAAGGGCTTTCGCCGCTTGCGGGCGATTTTAGGGCGTTATCGAACGGTTCCAGCGCTTCGCGGGCCGATCCTTCGACCTGCGCATCGCTGATCCGGCCGCCGTTGGATTCTTTGCTGAATTTTGCGGCAAATTCTCCCGCTCGTTTGCCGAAGACCAGCAGATCGGACAAAGAGTTTCCGCCAAGCCGGTTTGAACCGTGCAATCCCGCGGCTACTTCGCCGGCCGCGAACAGCCCGGGTACGCTGGACATCTGAGTCTCAGCATCCACCCGCACGCCACCCATTATGTAGTGCGTCGTAGGCCCGACCTCCATGGGCTCTCTGGTGATGTCGAGGTTGGCGAGCTGCATGAATTGATGATACATGCTCGGCAACTTTTTCTTAATACGTTCGGCCGCGTTCGGGATCTTTTCCTTTATCCACGAAATGTCGAGAAAGACACCGCCGTGTGGACTACCGCGGCCGGCTTTGATTTCCTCAACGATGCATCGCGCAACATGATCGCGAGTTAGCAATTCGGGTGGCCGACGCGCATTTTTATCACCCTGCGTATAGCGCCATCCTTCTTCCGGATTGTCTGCGGTTTGAGATTTATACGCCTCTGGAATCCCGGTGAACATGAAGCGTTCACCTTTATTGTTTTGTAAGATGCCGCCTTCGCCGCGCACGCCTTCGGTGACAAGAATTCCCATAACGCTCGGGGGCCAGATCATGCCGGTCGGATGAAACTGTACGAATTCCATGTCGATCAATTCCGCGCCGGCATGATAAGCGAGTGATTGTCCGTCGCCCGTGTATTCCCAGGAGTTGCTCGTGATTTTGTAGGCGCGCCCAATCCCACCCGTTGCAAGGACAATTGCTTTCGATTTGAACACTTTGAATCGCCCGCGCTCCCGGTCGTAACCGAACGCTCCGACGACGCGATCACCATCCTTGAGCAGAGTGACGACGGTGTGCTCCATGTGGACTTCAATTCCCAGGTGAATTCCGTGATCCTGGAGGGTTCGGATCAATTCCAAACCGGTCCGATCACCAACATGAGCGAGTCGCGGATAGCGATGACCGCCGAAATTGCGCTGCAGTATTCTTCCGTCTGCGGTACGATCGAAGACGGCGCCCCAGGCTTCAAGTTCACGTACCCGCTCCGGTGCTTCCTTTGCGTGCAATTCAGCCATTCGCCAGTTGTTGACGTACTGACCGCCGCGCATCGTGTCGGCGAAGTGAACTTTCCAATTGTCGCGGTCATCGACGTTCGCCAATGCTGCAGCTATACCCCCTTCAGCCATCACGGTATGCGCCTTACCGAGAAGCGATTTGCAAATCAGTCCAACTCGGACTCCGGCCGCGGAAGCTTCAATAGCCGCACGCAAACCCGCGCCGCCGGCTCCAATAACAAGCACGTCGTACTCGAGAGTTTCGTAGTTGCTCACTTGATTCGCAGAAATGTCAAAACCGAGTTTAGAATCCTTAAAAAAGCAAAACCACTGAATGATCAATGTGCGGATACAAAAAAATTTGTCTCATCTGCAAACAGTTTTGCTTTTCAAGGATTCCCCTCACTTAGGCTGAGGCGTGTGCCACTTTACCAAATCAACGCCTAAAATATCCTCCAATCGTGCCAGAGTCCAATTGAGCACAGACGCACATAGAGGTCACTGAAGCCGACCCAGAACAGGCTCGTCCATGCCCAGAGCATGTGGCGACGGTTCAGACAGCTCACACACGCGTAACTTTTGGCACAAACGGGAAATTTTGAAACCTCATCCAGGAAGCCGCCTGCCAAATGGCGAAGTGAATGACAGCCAAACGTATAACCGCCCAACAGTAAGACATTCAACGTCAGTATGATGGTCCCCACGCCGAGACCGAAGTGTTTTGAACCTGAACTATCGCTGAACCACATCGCTCTCCAGGCGTCGTGCGCCAGCGCCAGGATAAACAGCATCGCGATATACAGGAAGTAGCGGTGCATATTCTGCATAACCAGCGGAAAGGAGGTCTCGCCCGGATATCCCTTTCGTGGTTCGCCCACCGCGCACGCTGGTGGATCAGCCCAAAACGCTTTGTAGTAAGCTCCACGATAATAGTAACAGGTCAGCCTGAAGCCCGCCGGCGCCCATAGAACCAGCAGGGCGGGAGAGAATACAAGCCAGGATGGCCACCAGGCTGGTTTCGCGCCGAAAATCGAGTGTGGCGACCCTCCAAATATTTCGGGCGAATAAAACGGTGAGAGATAGTTGGCACCGTTTTGATCGAGCCAATAATGTGTTCCCTGAAAGGCGGCCCAAGTAGAATAGACAATGAAAGCTGACAGGCCGAGGAACACGAATAGTGGCTGGGTCCACCATGCATCACGTCGCATGGTCTCGCCGGCCGGCCTTTGCTTCAATGACACATTTTTGTACGGCATATTGACTGCGGGGACTGCTGCAGCTCTAAATATCGGCGAGGATGCACCTTTTCAAGCTCATTGCGCGGTCATTCACCGACGGCTCAGCAGAGCTTTGCCCTACCACGTGACACGTCCCTAAGCCGGTGATCGTTAGGCGAGCCTCCCGGCGAGTCGCCTTTTGACGTCCTTCGGATGTGGGTGCCCTACGCTAATGATCGGGTTCCGGAGCGGGATCCATCCGAAAAATTGTCTCGCCCGACTTCATCAAGTCGAGCTTATCACGAGCTAGCAATTCGGTGTAGGCCGGGTCGTTTTGAAGCAAGGTAAGCTTTTTATTCTCCTTATTGTACTTCGTGCGCTCCTGCTCGACCTGCTGTTTCAAGGCTTGAAGGGCACGCTGCTGCCGCTGCTGTTCCTTGACCAGAGGCAGGAACCAACAGATCAACAAGATGAACGTAGCGATTAGGATAAGAAGATAAACGATTCTGTTCAGAAAAGAACGAATCCCATCATCTCTTGGCTGATCAAAACTCATCGTATGCCGCCTGAGCTATCGCTCAGCGCATCTTACCTCCATACTGGGCATTGTCACCAAGTTCTTCCTCGATTCGCAGAAGTTGATTGTATTTTGCGATTCGATCCGTCCGAGACAGCGATCCGGTCTTTATCTGGCCTGCATTGGTAGCGACGGCAATGTCTGCGATCGTCGTGTCCTCCGTTTCGCCCGAACGATGGCTGATTACGGCGGTGTAGCGATTTTCTTTCGCTAATTCGATGGCGTCCAGGGTCTCCGTCAGCGATCCGATCTGGTTGACCTTTACCAGAATGGAATTTGCCACGCTTTCCTCTATGCCCTTTCGCAAAAACTTCACATTTGTCACAAAAAGGTCATCGCCCACCAATTGCACTTTTGCCCCAAGCGCTTCAGTCAGCTTCTTCCAACCGCTCCAATCGTTTTCCGAAAAGCCATCTTCGATCGAGATAATCGGATACTTCGAACAAAGCTCCCGATAGAACGCGACGAGTTCATCGGCCGATTTTTTCGAGCCATCGGATTTCTTAAAAACGTACATCTCCGATGAGGCATCATAGAACTCGCTGGAGGCAGCATCGAGCGCAAAAAAGATCTCTTCGCCTAGTTTATAGCCTGCTTTCTCGACGGCTTTGGACATCGTGTCCAAGGTGTCCACGACCCCATTGAGATTTGGCGCGAATCCCCCTTCATCTCCTACAGCCGTTGAAAGCCCTCGGGCCTTCAGAACGCTTTTCAACGCATGAAATATCTCGGTGCCGTATCGAAGCGCTTCGGAGAAGCTTGGTGCTCCTCTCGGCATGATCATGAATTCCTGAAAATCGATCGGCGCGTCGGAGTGAGCTCCACCGTTAATGATATTCATCATCGGAACCGGTAGCACCTTCGCGTTGGGCCCGCCCAGATAGCGAAAAAGTGGAAGATCAAGTTGTGCTGCAGCCGCGTGCGCGACCGCCAGCGAGGCTCCAAGGATCGCATTGGCGCCGAGCTCCTTCTTGTTTGCGGTGCCATCCAGCGCGATCATCGCGCTATCGATCGATATCTGATCGAGAGCATCCATCCCTACGATTGCATCGGCAATCTTCTCCTCGATATTTTGAACGGCCTTGGTAACTCCCTTGCCAAGATATTTATCTTTTTCCCCGTCTCGCAGCTCCCAGGCTTCATGCTCCCCGGTGCTTGCGCCGCTTGGGACGATCGCGCGACCGACCGCGCCACTGGTTAATTCTACGTCGACCTCTACAGTCGGATTGCCTCGAGAATCGAGGACCTGTCGGGCTCTGACATCAGAGATAATTGTTAGCGACATAACAAACTTTACCCTGAATGGGGCCCGAGCCGCAAGGCTCATGAAAGGTCACCACGGAACGAATCAAAATCTTTAGCCAACCGTCTGCAGAGCGCTCCACTCAGGTGTCGCAAAAGCTTCGATGTTGACGATTTCCACTCGCCGCGCCGCCGATTCCGTTGGCAATTCGGCGGAGTCGCCGATCCTTTTGCCCAACAAGGCTTGGCCAATTGCTGTCTTATAGGAAACAATGTGCTGTTCAGGGGCACTGTCCCATGCCCCGAGAATCTTGTACTGTGTGGTCTCGCCCGATGCGCAGTCCAGAACCGTGACCTTGGTTCCTATAGAGACTTGAGAGGTGTCAGCGTTTTCGAAATTTGACCCGCGCGCTCGCTGCAGCATCTGTTCAAGCTCGGCCTTTCGCCGCATCAATACCGTCTGCATCTCTTTGGCAGCCTTATATTCAAAATTCTCGCGCAGATCTCCGTACGAGCGGGCGACGCCAATCTCTTTGGTATTCTCCGGAATCCTCTTCGAAATCAAATCGTTATATTCTTCTTTTCGTTTTTGAAGGCTGGACCAGGAGACGACCAAAGCTTCGGCTCTTTCTGCAGAATCGCCCGTGAGCATCGACTGCAGCTCGGGGTAAATCTTGATCATCCGCGCCATCAAAGAGCGTTTGTTCAGTTCTTCAAATGCCGGCGTTAACATCATGCGCCGCATTACGTCACGCGCCTGCCCGGAAGGCGTATTGAGCATGATATCCGTCACGAGATCTTTATCGTCGATGAGCAAATCATGCAGCTTTGATCCCCGCCGGTTTTCTTTAAACTGATCTCGTTCGAGAGCGCCCAAAACGGAAGTCATTAACTCAAAATCGAGTAGATCTCCGAAAACCCCTGCGCCGCGCTCCTTGCACAACCAGTAGAGAGCGTCTGAGGAAATGGAGTGATCCTTGATTGCTCGGTTGAGGGACTGTCGAAGTTCTTCGGTCGCTCCGCGTTCTACAAGAATCTTGGCAATCTCCGCAACGATTCGAAAACCCGCGCTCTGAAAGATAGTCAAAAGGCGTGCAACCCAGTCAGCCGGGAATGCCTGAGGAAATTCAAGCAGCACGCGCCTCTGCTTATTGGAAGACACCTGGGAGACGATTTCTCCAAGCCTGTGCTCATGTTGCTTCAACAAATCGGAAAGAGAAAGTGAACCTCCTTTAAGATAGGGAATTCGCGCGCAGAGTTCGTCGCGGGAAATGATAAGTTCAAGAGCCTGGGACGGGTTCAGACGGAGGTTGCGCGCGGCGATCTCTTCGATTTGAGTGACCACCGTTTGCAACTCGGCATCTTTCCCGTTTTCGGTATCGAAATTCTTCAGGATTTGATCGAGAAGGTTTAGCTGCTCTTTCAAGCTGCGAGCTTTTTGAAAAGATTGGACCAGTTCGTCCAGAAGGGACACAGACCTGTCACGCATCGTGATCGATTCGCTCTTCTTTGCCGGAATCGTAAAACGGCCGTCTTTACGCAAAATCTTTTTTGCGTTGTCCCACCACTTCTTGAATTCTTGCTCCGGCACGATATCGGGCGAGAGCGTCTGCTGAAGCTGATCCTGGGTCACCTTACCCCCATAGCTCTCAAGCACGAGTTCTATAAGCTCCGGAATTTCTTTCTCTGCCAGGGCGCGCAGGGCATCGGGTTCGCTCACACGGCGGGCGAAAATGTGTTGATCGGCCAGCGGTTGAAGCGTTTCGGCCGCATACCGCAACTGCATCGAATGATTCTTCTTGGAATGAAAATCAACGACGATCTGATTCAGAAAGAGGCTCCAAGCGTTGACTCTGCCAAATCCCCAGCTTTTGTGGAGGCAAAACGTATTCGGCTTCAGCTTATCTAGCGCCGCAGCCGCTTTAGCGTCGAGTTTGCCTGCGTCGACCATTGCTTGCAAATCAGCGTCCATAGGGCGGGAAGAACATAGGGAGGAGCGAAAACGGCGCCAATAAAAAATCAAGGCATTTTGATTAGCTTTGCGTATTAGAGCCTCGATGCGCGCCTCCGCGCCTTGACGCTCACAGCGGCGAAGGGTAGGGTTAAATCGCTTTGAGAACTCAAAATCTCGTCCTTGGCCGGCGCGGCACCATCGTTCGCATGTTTGCGGCGCTTTTTGCAGTCGTGTCCTGTTTGTCAGCTCCGGAGCTCAGTGCCAGAGCTGATCCGATTTCTGAACTCAGGTCTGTCTCGGTTTTTAAAGACGCGGATCTTACTAAACTCGCCAACGGCGAGGTGCTCGCTTCAAAAGGACCTGCGATGAGTTCCTCACGCGGCTTATCGATAGAAACTGCGTACCTGGTCAAGGCTCCGGTCAAAACAACCTATGCGCTGCAACAGCGATGGGATCCGACGCGGCACCCCGAACTAAAAGTCTTCGCGCAGGGCGAGTTTTCCGGCCGAGGAAGCCCGGGCGATTTTCAAAATCTAGCGTCGGTCCGATCCAATGCCTCGATTAAAAATTTCGTCGATGCGACGTTGAAGCTGCCTGGCGACGCGTCGAAACTTCAGCTCAGCAACGCCGAGGTCAAAATGTTTGCGCCTGGTGGCGGCGGCAATGGTGCGATGCCTTCCTCGGTTGTAGCGTTTTGGAGCAAAGTGCTCGCCGGACGTGTGCAAAGCTTTGCGTCGGGCGGGTTGGCTGCACAAGCGCCTTATGAAACGACAGGCTCGCCTGTGCGGGTTGGCAACGAGGTCGCCAGCTTGATCAGGGAAAGCGGGAGCGCTCGATCCCAATTCAGTTCGCTGATTTCTTCCACTCCGATTGGGGGTGGACGCGGATCTTCGCCTTCTTCTCAATCCTGGCAATTATTTGACGCGGACGGTACCGCGGCGCTAAGCTTGTCGGCCGGCTACGGGAAACCCGCCGGAGACGGTTGGCAAGCCGCAGATCTCCAATATTATTCGAGTGGCGGGGTTTACGCCGTCGTCACTCTTTATCAACTCTGGCCTGTCAAGGTTGGCAATCAAGATGCTACGCTCATCTGGCGGGTCGATATGACTTCCGCGTCAGAACTCGGGGAATTGCGCGGGGCCGAAAGGCTCGGATCCGGCGCGGCAATGATGCGGGAGATTCAGAAGTTGGTTAGGGCTTTCCTTAGGGATGCTTCGGGCTAGTGCAACACTGATTGCAAATGCCTCAAGTTTTTTCTGTATCCGCAACATTGCTCATGGGGTGGTTTTGCTTTTCAGGATTCTACAAGCGGGACCCGGAGCCTAAAGCTACTTGAGTCCAATTTTTATCTGGTTTTGCATTCAAGAATTCTGTAGAGCGTTAGGCTTTCTAACGACGGGTCAGATTCCCATGAATGCAGGATTGGGTAGAATTGCGCCAGCGCGGTTTTACTGCGTTCTCTTTGCTTTCTGCCTCGGAGGGGATTTGACTTTGAAAGGGCAAGCTGTTCTTAGAGAGTCGCCTTCCGTATCTCCATTCTCATACGAGGTAGCCGGCGAAGCTTCTTATATTGGAACCGGGGAAGCGAAGAGAGGTTCGAGCAGCGTGGGGGATATTACGGAAATCAACGGTTCCGCCGGAGTTGTTGTGTCGACGCAGGTTAGCAGGTCGGCGTTGCTCCGCCTTGGGGTACAATGGCAGGGGTACTCCTGGGATCCCGAGCCAACCGCCCCGATCCCGGATTCCGTGCAAGGCCTGAATCTCGTCCTTGGCGCGGATCTCCAAGTCTCTCCGGCAGTCATTCTACGCATCGACGCTCTCCCAGGTCTGTACGGAAGTTTTCGGGACATTTCTTCTCGGGACTTCAATATTCCTTTCGAGATCGGGGGCTCTTATTTTGTCAGTAGCGATCTTATCTTCATAGCAGGCATATTGGTAGATGTTAATAGCGATTTTCCGGTGTATCCGGCAATCGGCTTGCATTGGAAGATTGGCGATAAATGGGTGATCGAGGGCGTACCGCCGCGCCCGCAGCTTAGATATCTGCTCTCAGACAACGTGACCCTCTACGCGGGAGCAGATCTTCGCGAAACGACCTTTAGGATGGACCCGCATTTTGGACAATCAAGAGGGATTCCCAAACTCGATAACGCAATTCTCCAATACAGGGAAGTGAGGGCAACTGCCGGTCTGACTTGGAAATTGTCAAAAAACGTGAGCATCGATATTGAAGGGGGCTGTGTTCCTTACCGGCGATTCTATTATCCGCGAGCGGATGATTTCAAAGTGTTATCTGAGAATATTGTGCCGTTCGCACGCATCGGAGTAACAGCAAAGTTTTGACGTGCCAGTGCAATTTGCGGTATCGATCTGCAGAAGATTAGCCAAGGGCAGGGATCTCTGCCAAATTCCATGTCTGAGTCGCTCATCGTCCTCAACAATCTCTCGAAGAAATTCGGGAAGAAGGTTGCCGCCGATAGAATCTCAATGGCGATCCGAGCTGGCGAGATCTTCGGATTTCTCGGTGCCAATGGCGCTGGAAAGACGACGACAATCCGGATGCTTTGTGGCCTGACGAAGCCCACTTTTGGGAAAGGCACGATCGGCGGGCGCGATGTTTGGAGAGAGCGATTTGCCATTCGATCGCAGTTTGGTTACGTACCTCAGAGGTTCAGCCTTTATCCGGATTTGACGGTCAATGAAAACTTACGTTTCTTTTGCGGGGCATATAAAGTTCCGCGGTCCAAGGTAAAAGATCGAATCGCAAAGGTGCTTTGCGATACAGACCTGGAATTGCGCGGCACCGAACGGGCAGGAAGTTTGTCCGGCGGCTACAAGCAATTGCTTGCCATGGCTTGTGCTTTAATGCACGAACCCGCGCTGTTGTTTTTGGATGAACCAACGGCAGGACTGGATCCGACACACCGGCAGCAAATCTGGGATCTGCTCTATGAGCTGAGCCAGAATCGTACGACGATTTTCGTCACAACGCATTACATGGACGAAGCCGAGCGCTGCACGGATGTCGGGTTTGTGGACCAGGGTCGTTTAATTGCGAAGGGATCTCCGCGCGCACTCAAAGAAAGCCTCACCGGCCATCTCCTGGAAGTCCAAGTCGAGCCGGCGATGCCGGCGCTCTTTCAGCTCAGAAAATGGCCTGGGATCTACGGAGTCGATCTTCGTAGTGGAAACCTTCGCCTCCACGCTGAGGATCCATATGACTTGTTGCGCCAGTGGCAGAGAAACTGGCCATTTCCGGATCTCAAATTTTTTGGCTTCAACTGGGTTGAACCGGACATGGAGGATGTTTTTCGTGCCTATTCTCAAGGGTATTATCAAACGCATTCTCCCACAGAAGAAACGGTGGGAGCGGGGTATGGTCGATGATTTCCTGGAGTGCCATCCTGACCATCGCCTATAAGGAATTCATTCATGTTTGGAGGGACAGACGTGTAATGTTTCTTTTGGTAATTCTCCCTCCATTTTTTACCTTTCTCTTCGGGCACGCCTTCGAAAACGCGACACTTCGCGATGTTCCGGCGATGTACTGGGATGCCGACAACAGCAAGGAAAGCCGGGAATTTTTGGATCGAGTTAAAGCAAAAGATACTTTCTTATGGAAGGCATGGCGCGGCGATCCAAAGGGTCAAATTGATCTGTTCCGCGCCGGTGTCCAGGCGGCGATTGTCATCCCGGAAGGTTGGGGCGCCGGACTGCGCAACGCTGAACCGCTCCCGATCCGGTTGGTCTTGGACGGAACCGATACAAATACCGCGCCTTCGGTACAGGGTATTCTCCAGGAGGTTCTCGGCGATTATCAAAGCTCGCGGAGAGACAATCTTATCGAAAATCTGCCGGACGAAATTATTGACCTTGGCAAAAATCTTCCGCCGGAAATTCGCCACGAATTCAGTTCGATGATGGCTCCCTGGGAAATCAAGGCTGAAACACTCTACAATCCGAAATTGTTATTTATTGACTACGTTGTGCCGGGAATTGTCGGACTGATTCTGCAACTCTTAACAGTGACTTTAATTGCCAGTGCGATCACGCGAGAACGTGAAGTCGGCACGTTATCACAGCTCCTGGTAACTCCCTTGCGCCATTCGGAAGTTGTCATTGGCAAAGTGCTGCCCTATCTGGTCATTTCGATGTTTCTCATTGCCAGCACAATTGCGGTCGGGAATCTCCATTTCGGAGTAAAGTTTCATGAGCCGCTACTCCTTACGGTTACTTGTTTTCTATTTCTGCTTTTTTCGCTTGGACTTGGATTGCTGATTTCAGCCTTTTCACGGACGCAAACGCAGGCGATCCAGATTTCGATTTTCTTTCTTTTGCCTGTATTGCTCTTGTCCGGTGCTTTTGCACCTCTGGAACAGCTCCCGCGCGCGGTCCGAGTCTTTTCTGAACTGTTCCCGCTAACGCACTTTTGCCGCGCATTTCGCAGCGTGAATCTCTATAACGCCGACCTCGGTTATATTGCTGGCGACCTGCTTTTTCTGGCAATCGGGTCAGTGCTCACCTGCGCCGGGGCTGCCTATCTTTTGCGCGGTATCGAGGACTAGCCCGCAAAAATCACGCCGAAACCAAAGCGGCGC
>Ga0306922_10005599_pt1 | contig 11992 bp, 9 predicted proteins | sample sta12Cox44000082_FD_203758 | JGI IMG/M metagenome (GOLD analysis project Ga0306922, IMG submission 203758) | Lab enrichment of tropical soil microbial communities from Luquillo Experimental Forest, Puerto Rico - statoxic.12C.oxic.44.000.082 (v2)... | ecosystem: Environmental > Terrestrial > Soil... | reverse complement strand
GCATCATGAAAGCGGCCGTCGATTATCTGCGGCAACTGATCCTCGTGGAAACCGGGAGGGCGGCATGAACGACGCCAAGCTCATCGAAGTCGGGCAAGCCTTTCTCGCAGAGCATCCGGTCAGCACCGTGCTTACAAGCGATCTGTTGATCGACCGCGTATCTCTCCGGCTCAGCGCAATCCGTCGGCATCTTAATGCCGGCGGTGCCAGCCGCGATCTCCCAGAAGCCAATCGTTTTTGCGTCGGGTTTACCGATCGGAGTCGTACCGACTTCGTCGTTCGAAACCTCCGATTGCCGCTCGCAACCAGCGAGAAGCGCCAACGCCGACTGCGGCCCGCGCCGTTACTGGACTTGCTAGACGCCGCACCTCCGCCGGCTGATCAGCATAGCGGCGATGTGGCTGAGGCATCGCCGTGCGATGTTTCGCAACCCGACGAAAACATGCTGCTTATGTTGCGCACGGCGGTGAAAACGGCGGGCAAAGCAGCGGGCAATATGTCCGAACTGGCACGCGTGCTCGGCCTCAGTTCGGCGGCTATCGCGCAATGGAAGCGCATTCCAGCCGAGCGGATTATCGAGATCGAGCGCGCGACGGGCGTACGGCGGGAAGTGCTGCGCCCCGATCTCTACCAAGGACCGACGCTCATCAACGCGCTCGCGATCGTCCGCGCCGAGGGCTATCGCGTCGTCAAACCGAGAACTTCTAAACACTTCAGACGCCCCAAGCCCAAGGATCGCGTCGGCCCAACTTTCGTGTGCGAATTCGCCGACGGCACGCGCACGCGTATGTCGGTGTTTACCTCGCTCGAAAATCTCGATTGGGGCCGCGGAGAGCGCCTGTCGATAGCGGCGTATCAGTCGCGGTGGCGGATGCGCGCGCTCGCTCAGTATCACGAACAAAACGGCGGTCTGCGCTTGACGCGGTGGCAGTATCGCGAACCCGCAATCAATCTCATCGCTCCCGTTCCGCCGGCGATCATTGCGGCGCATTTCGAGCAGGACGGCAAGGTGCTAGCGCAACGCACTAATGGGAACGCGTCATGAAAATTCTCGGCGTCGATCCTGGCATCCGCGGCGCCCTCGCCATCGTCAACAGCAACGACGGCGCCACGCCGCAACTCGTTGATGTTCTCGACGTCCCGGTCATCGGCACTGGCGCCAAAGAGCGAGTCAATACGGTGTTGGTATGGGACTGGCTCGCAAAGCACGCCCCAGATCATGCGTTGATCGAGCGCGCCGGCTCCATGCCAAAGCAGGGCGTCGCGTCCACCTTCAAGTATGCCTGCGCTGTCGGTAGCCTCGAGACCGTCATCGCTTGCCACAACATCCCCTACAGCATCATCGAGCCAGCCGTGTGGAAGAAATTCCACCATCTGCGCGGCGGCGACAAAGAAGCCTCTCGTCAGCGCGCGCTGCAGCTGTTTCCCAACGCACGTAACTGGTTCGCGCGCAAGCTCGATCACCAGAGGGCTGAAGCCGCGCTCCTGGCGCTCACGCCAGTGTCAGGAGTGCTGCCAAGAGCAAAGGTAACTGAATTTGCGGAGGAAACGGCATGACCGTCGAGCTCCGACGCGATCACTCGCCATTCGGCGGCAGCGTCGCAGCGCGCGTCCTGCGCTGCCCGGCGTCTGTTGGCCTCATTGAGAAAGTGCCTGCGTATCTGCGCAAGGTCTCCGCCTACGCCGATCGCGGCACGGCGTTGCATGAGGCTATAGCGCTACTTCTCGACGAGGCCTATTCGCTCGACGACCTCGTCGGCAAGACGTTTGGCACCTACACGATCACGCACGACGACATCGCCAACGCCTTGCAACCAGCCTTTGCTTACGTAGTTGCGCTCCTCGACACGCCCGGGGCCGAATTCTTCCTCGAAGCCCGCATCACCTTTCCAACTGTCGCCGGCGCCTTCGGCACCGCCGATCTAATCGTTCGCATCGGCCGTACGGTGCACGTCATCGATCTTAAGTTCGGCGTCGGCGTGCGCGTGCTCGCACTCCGCCCCGCCGACGACGATCCCGCCGTCGACGTTATCAACGGCCAACTGCTGTTTTACGCCGCCGCGGCGCGCCACTCGTTGCGCGAGTTCTTTGCCGGCGTCGAAGATATCGTCCTCACCATCGTGCAGCCGGTGTCAATCGATGTCGATGCCGAAATGGTGTCGTCCGTTACGATAACGCACGCCGAGCTAGATGCTTTCGTCGCGGTCTACCGCGCTGCCTGTGAACAGGCACTCGCGCCGGAGCCACACTTGCAACGCGGCGCCTGGTGCCGTTTTTGCCCGGCGCGACCGATCTGCCCGGCGCATGCCGGTCCGCTGCTCGATTTCGCCCAGTTCGTAGCGCCGACGTCCGCGCGCGCGACACCTTCGAAAGAAGCCTATTTGCAGCTACTCGCTGACGGGCTGAACCTCGTCGATGCGGTCAAAGATATTCACACGGCGTTGCGCGATCAGGCGAAGCGCGCGCTCGAAGACGGCGACCTCGTGCCCGGATACACGCTCTCGGCCGGCCGCGCCACGCGCTGCTGGCGCAAAAATGAAAGTACTACAATTGCTGCGCTGGAGAGCCTCGGCCTCGACCGCGACGACGTCGTGGCGAAGACGCTGCACTCGCCGAAACAGATCGAGCTGCGAGCGAAGGCGCGCGGCCTCAAAATCCCACAAGAATTGATCGTTTCGAACCGCTCGGGCGTCTCGCTCGTGCGAATCGAGAACGCGCACGTCCCAGTGCCCGGACGGGGCGAGCTTGCGCGAATGCTTTCCGAGGCGCTCGAAGCCTTTCAAGGAGGAAGGCAAGCATGAACAACGACCACGACCATGATCGCGACCGCGATCACGCCAACGACAATGGCGAACACGAAAGGCTCGGGAGCAAGCAAGTCGCCCCCGCGCTAGCAGGAGGTGCGCTTACCTCCTTGGCGGCGCTGCAAGCAGCACTCAGTAGCGTCGATACTTCGTCTTTGGTTGTCATCTCAGGACGGCCATTGATGTTGTTCAAGAGCCGGGAGGGCGGCATCTGGATGTTCGGCCGGAAGCGCGTCACTCCCGAAACGGACAGTCGATGGGCCTTCAACCCGTTGAGCTTCCGATGGGGCTTTATCTGCTTCGATGACCAGAACAAGCCAATCGAGCGCATGGTCTCGATCAGCCAGCCAAAGCCCGACGTCACGACGCTTCCTGACCTGGGTTTCCCATGGCAGGAGCAGCGAGCCGTCGACATGCGATGTCTCAGCGGCGCCGACGCCGGCGTCGAAGTGACCCTTAAGGTGAACACCGTCGGCGGCGTCCAAGCTATCGACGGAATGATCGAGGCGGTGCTCAACCGGCTCAACAGCGGTCAGCACGAGAACAAAGTCGTGCCGATCGCGCTCCTTAAGAACGATTCCTACCAACACGTCGAGCGCGGGAAAATTTGGATTCCCGTGCTGGACATCGTCGATTGGATGCCACTGGACGGCCCGGCGCCAGCGTCTGAACCGGCACCTAAACCGGAGCCGCAGTCGCCGCAGTCGTCCAGCGAGCAGCCACGGCGTCGGCGCGTCGTGTAAGGCCGCGACACGCTTCCTACAGAGCGAGGCCGGCCGCGCGGCGGCCTCGCCTGACTTTCCGAGCTCTGGGAAACCGCCGCGATGTTTAACGCCGACGATCTCATTTGGCTGGATTTTGAAGTTGCAGCCCCCAAGGTCGATTTGAAGGCCGCTGGGACGTTTCGGTACGTCGCCGAAGCGTCGACGTGCGCCATCGTCCTGGCCTATGCGATCGGCAACGCGCCGGCTCAAACCTGGCACGCCGACGGCGCGATCCTCGATTGGGTCTGCGCGCCGAACGAGCTCCGTGCAGCCTTTGAACACAACACAATGCTTGCCGCGTGGAATGCAAGTTTTGATGCCGCCGTCTGGAATTATGCCACGCTCGGATTTCCTTTTCTCGTGCCGGAACGCGTTATCGATCCGATGGTCCAGGCCGGCGTTTCCAACTTGCCGACCGATCTCGAACACGCCTCTCGTGCCCTCGGCGGCACAGGCAAGAAGGCAGATGGCAAGAAGCTGATTCGACTGTTCAGCGTCGAAGGCGCGAGTCCGAGCGAATACCCGGCAGAGTGGGAGCGTTTTCTCACCTACGCGCGCCAGGACATCGAGGCGATGCGCGAGGTCTATCGCCGGACTCGGCCGCTGCCGTATGAAGAATGGCAGCAGTATTGGGCGTTCGAGCATATCAACCGACGAGGCGTGACGCTCGACATGCCCTATGTACGCAACGCCGCAGCGCTTGCAGCCACGGATGCCATCGCCATTGGCCGCCGGCTGATCGAGCTGACCGACAAGGCCGTCGCTCGAGTCACGCAGGCGAAACGGATCGCAACCTGGCTGCACGATAACCTCGTCGACGCGACGATGCGCGAAGTCTTGACGGTCGGCGTTCCGGCCGACGATGACGACAACGATGCCGAAGCAGATGCACAGGAATTCAGTCTGACGCGTGATCGCGTCGCCCGCGTGCTCGCAATGCTCGACGCCAAGCACGCCAACGGCGGCCTTAACCTTGCCGAGACGAAGGCCCGCGAGGTTGCCACGCTGCGTCTCTATGGTGCCGGGGCCGCGCCAAAAAAGTTTACCCGCCTTGCTGCGCAACAGGTCGATGGCGTGTTGCGCGGCCAATACCGCTTCGCCGGCGCCGGGCAGACCGGACGCCTGACCAGCCGAGGGGCGCAGATTCAGAACTTGACGCTGGACGTGCTCGGCGAGGACGGCGCCGCGGAGAGCCCGCTGGTCGAGGCGATCGAGAAGGGTTGCAGCTACGCCGCGCTGGTCGCGGCAAGCCCTACCGACGTGCCGGCGGCGCGCAAGCTGGCCTTGATCGTGCGTCCAGCGCTCGTCGCCGGGTCGGGAAAGTTGTTCGTGTGGTCGGATTGGTCAGCGATCGAAGCGCGGATCACGCCCTGGCTCGCCGCCTCAGAAGACGCCGAAAGAGTTCTCGACATCTTCCGCGCTAATGATCGCGATCCGACGCGGCCTGACATCTACACCGTCGCCATCGCCGACATCCTGCGCAAAGACGCGCACGCGATAGTGAAATCAGAACGCCAGATCGGCAAGGTCGCCACCTTAGCGCTCGGCTTCGGCGGCTCCGTCGGAGCGCTCATGGCGATGGCACTCGCCTATCACATCCATCTCGACACCGCCGAGGCGCGCCACATCGTTGACGCTTGGCGCGAAGCGAATCCGTGGGCGCGAGAGTTCTGGGGCGCGCATCGTGATGGGGAAAGCTTCGGCTTGTGGGGCGCCGCGATGAGCGCCTGGGAGGTGCCGGGTCGGATCACAACGGCGGGCCGGATCGGCTTCGTTTACCGCGAGGATTACCTCGGCGGCGCGCTGTTCATGGCGTTGCCGTCGGGCCGCTTGCTGACCTATCCACGACCGCGCTGGCGTGATGTCGATGTCCTGGACAAGGACGGCAAGCCGACCGGCGAGAAGCGCACCGAGCTGTCGTTCCGGCGCGCGCACGGGCGCGCGAAACTCTGGTTTGGAGTTTTTTGCGAGAACGCGGTTCAGGCTACGGCCGCCGACATCTTGCGCGAGACAGTCGCGCGGATTGAGACAAACCCGGCGCTCGCCTTCATGCCGATTCGAATGACAACGCATGACGAGATTGTCTGCGAAGTCGATGCGGCGCGCGTTGAGGAGGCGAAAGCGCTGCTGCGGCGCGAGATGCTGACCCTGCCGAAATGGGCTGATGGCTTGCCGCTGCAGAGCGAAGAGCAGGCCTGCCGAAGATACTCAAAAAGTAAAACTACGCTTCAGGGAGACGCCGCATGAATGCGCCCTTCATCCCTCGCGCCTTGTATTCCTATCAGAATCGGGCTGCGACATTTTTCTACGAGCGCGACGCCGCGCTCCTGGTAGCGCCGCTCGGCGCCGGCAAGGGCGCCGCCGCGCTCACAGCGCTCGCCGACCTTGTCCGTGACGGACACCGCTGCCACGCTCTTGTTGTTGCGCCAAAGCTCGTCGCCACGACCGTGTGGCCGCTGGAGGTTACGCTATGGCCACACCTCGCGCATCTCCGCGTTGCCGTTCTCAACGGCACGCCTGAGCGCCGGCGCGCGCTCCTCGCCGACGCGCCGACGCGCGAAGTGACAGTGATTGGCGTCGATCTCATACCCTGGCTGGTTGGCGAGCTCGCCGCTTTTGCGGACGATCACCCGCTGCTCGACGTGCTGATCATCGACGAGACATCGCGCCTCAAAGATCCGAGCGGCAAGCGTGCTCGCGCGCTGTTGAGGATCGCAGGACGCTTCCGGACACGCTGGGGCTTGACCGGGACCCCTCGTCCCAATTCGAGCATGGACCTGTTCATGCCGGCCGCTATCATCACCGACGGCGCGCTGTGGGGCCGTGCCTTCGTGCCGTGGCAGAAACGGCATTTTCGGCCGCGCGATCCGTTCGGGCGCGAATGGGTAGCCCTGCCGGGAGCAGAAGAGAAGATCGCCGCCTCGTTCGGTACGGTGGCGATGACCGTCGGCGACGAGGACATGCCCGACCTGCCTCCACTCAACATCGTCGAAACGCCGCTACGGCTGCCGGATACCGTGATGGCGAGCTATCGAACGATGGCACGGGAGCTATTCACGACAGTCGAGGGGCGCACGATCGAGGCCGCCTCGCCGCTGATCGCAACCGGCAAGCTGGCGCAGCTCGCCAATGGTTTCCTCTATGACGATGCGGGCGCCGATGACGTGGTCTTCGTTCACGATCTGAAAATCGAATGGCTACGCGAACTGGTTGAAAGCCTCGACCGCGAGCCGCTCCTCATTGCCTACGAGTTCATCGAGGACCTACGGACCATTCGGCGCGCTTTCAAGGACGTGCCGGTGCTCGGCGGCCCGACCAGCGCCGCCGAATCGTCGCGACTGGTTGCGGCCTGGAACACTGGGGCACTGCCGCTGCTCGCCTTTCACCCTGCCGCAGCCGGGCACGGACTGAATCTGCAGCACGGCGGGTCGCGCATGGCGTGGCTGTCGCCAAGCTGGTCAGCCGAGCTCACCGAACAAGCAATCGCGCGCATCTACCGGCCGGGGCAGACGCGGCACGTGACCATTCACGTCTGCGTCGCAATGGGCACTGTCGATGAGATGAAGCGCAATCGGGTGCTTGGCAAGATGAGCGCACAGGAGGCGTTCCGGCGGCATCTGGAGCAAATCTGATTAAGGCAGAGGAGAGCCCTGACATGACGACTGAAGAAGCTTACGCCATGATCGAGATGACCATGCAGCTGGTTCGATCAATCCGCGCGTGCGGTTTCACCCCCGGCATTGACGGCACCGTCATCAGCGAGTTGCAGAAGCTCGTTCACGCACAAAACGACGATCCTGAAGGCCGCGGAACCGCCTGCGACGCGCGTGACGTGCTGCTTGCGCTACGAAGCGCCGCTGCTTCGCTCATTGAGGACATCGAACGGGATTTAGACGCGCTGACATTCGACTTTACTGCCGAAAAGGCGCGGCGCGCTCTCATCGAGTACGAGCACGCCGACCCTGGTGAGGCACGCTAAAAGCAGGAGTACGCCATGCCCGGCGCAGAAATCACGCTGTTCGCCAAAAGTGGCGGACCGCTGACTAAGAAAATCTCGCTCGACAGCAACGGCGGCATCTTCAGCGATGCCAGCCATTGCTTCATGACATGCGGGGCTGCGATCCGAACGACGATCGAAGACGTCAACGACCTCGGCACGCTGATGCATGACATGCGTGATCATCATGCCCTCGCGCTCGGCTCGTTGCGGGCAGGACTGCCCAACCAGGTGAACATCGTCACCAAACGCTCGCTTAACGGCACGACGCCGCTCGACACCGTCGCTCGCACCAAGGAGACCTTGGTCTATCGCAGCGGTGCCTGCGGCTTCGTTCTTCTGGATTTTGACACTAAAGGCATGCCGACCACAGTAGCAGACAGGTTGAACGCGCTTGGCGGGTTCGTTGCCGCCATCGCCTCGATGATACCCGAAGTAAGCCGCGCCGCGCGCCTGCTGCGCGCCTCGACCAGCGCTGGATTGTACCGAGAGGATACGCGAGAGGCCTTCGCCGGCTCACGCGGATTGCATGTCTACCTCGGCGCCGCAGACGTTAGCGACAGCGAGCGCTTCCTCAAGACGCTTCATGCCCGCTGCTGGCTGAACGGGCTGGGCTGGTTCATGGTCGGAGTCGCCGGGCAGCTCTTAGAACGCTCCGTCGTCGATCGCATGGTCGGAACCCCTGAGCGACTGGTGTTCGAAGGGCCACCGGTGCTAGTCCCGCCCCTCTTGCAGGATCAGGGAGCACGCGAGCCGCGCATTAACGAAGGAGGTTGGCTCGACACAGCCGCGGTTTGTCCCCCGCTGAGCGCCGTCGAGAAGTCGCGGCTCGAAGAATGCCACGCCAAAGCTGCGCACGACCTGGATCGCGAGGTTGACAGCGCGCGAAGCAGATTCCTCGACGAGCAGACCAGGGCGATTGCGCAACGTTGCGGCATCGCCACGATCCGGGCTCGCCATATCGCCAACAGACAAAGCCGCGGCATCCTGTTGCCGGCCATCACACTGCCATTCGACGATCCGGCCTTAGCGGGAAAAACCGTCGCCGACGTACTTGCCAACCCGGAAGCGTACGAAGGTGAAACACTGGCCGACCCGCTGGAAGGCGTGAGCTACGGCCGATGCAAGGCAAAGATCATGCGCCAAGACGACGGCACGCCGTGGATACACTCATTCGCCCACGGTCGCACCATCTACCAGCTCAAGCATGACGCTGCCGCAGTGCATGCAATCCTGAACGCCACGTCACAGCACGACGTCGTCAGCACGCTGATCAGCCACATCCTCACAGCTGATCTCGATGCCGTTGAGATCGAGGCACTGATCGCGGCCGCGTCGCGCCAGACTGGCACTGGAATTCGTGCCATCAACAGCATGCTCAAGGCAGCGCGCAAGGCACAAGCCGAGCAGGAGGAAGAACAGAAACGCCAGCAGCGCAGGGCAGCACGCAGCGACCCGCGGCCGGTTGTTGATGCGCCGGCTCAAGATGCGCCGTGGCTGCCCGAGATGAGCATCTACGATGAAATCCTATGCGCCGTGACGGATGCCATCCCGCCATCGAGACATGTCGATGACGAGCTGAACTGCGCGCGCTGCACCGTATTCCCAGGAACACACGCATTCTCATCCGACGACAAGGACGAGCCGCCGGCCCCGCAGTGGCACATTCGCAAGCTGAACGAGCACGAAGCCGCCGACCTACTGGAGAAGCATATCGATTTCGTCGATCCCGAAGACGGCCGAAGCGTCCAATGCCCGACGAAATTCGTGAACCACTACCGAGGATGGGGCGGCGGCATGCTGCCCAAGCTCGTAGCGATTTCGACCTTGCCGCTCGTACTTGGGAACGGCGAAATCCTCGCGCCGAAAGGGCTCGATCGGCTGCGCGGCATCGCCTTCGTCATCGACGAGAAGCTTCGCAAGTGTCTGCCGCGCGAGCGAGTGCGCGACAATACGAAAATCGCTGAGGCGCTCAGGTTTCTGGTTGATGACTGGATGATCGACGTCAAATGCTCATTCATAGATAAATGCAACGCGATAACCCTGGCGCTAACGATCATCGAGCGATCGCTGCTGGCTGAACGCCCCATCGGGTTCATCACCTCACCGATGCCGGAAAGCGGCAAAACCACGCTGGCAAAAATGCTCATCACGGCAGCTACCGGGATCGATGCCGTAGCATTCGCCTGGTCGCCCCACGAGGAGGAGCGCCGTAAGGCCTTGTTGGCCTATTTCGACGCCGGCCTGGCATACATTTTGTGGGACAACATCGCTGACGGCGCATTCGTTCAATGCCCGCATCTTGAGCGGAGCTGCACCGCGAGTTACTACGCCGACCGCAAGCTCGGAGTGAGCGAGTTCATCAGCGCCGCAGCCGCAACCATTCACATCTTCACAGGCAACAACATCGCGCCGCGAGGTGCGACGTCCTCGCGTACCCTGCACGTGCGCGTCGATACCGACCTCGCTGATCCGATGGCGCGCAAGTTTGAGCACAACAATCCAGTGGCGTGGACGAAAGCCAGGCGCGATGAGATACTCGGGGCGCTCTACGTGATCCTGCTTGGCAATCCAATATTGGATTTGCCTGTCGACTCGGCGACCAAAATCAGGTTCCCAATGTGGTACAGGCTTGTAGGCTCGGCGATTGAGCACGCCGCCAGATGCTACAAAGAAGCCTACCCCCAGGATCCCAAAGCTGTCGTAATCGAGTTCGATCAACTGTTTGCCAGGCAGAAAACGAGCGACGAGGAAGGCACTAGCCTTGGCGAGATGCTCGACGAGCTCGACAAGACCATGCGCAGCTGGTGCGCCCAGCATCGTCAATCCAAGCGGGATGATGGGATCATCTGGGGTGCCTTGTGTCCTGGTCGTCCCGCCTGGGTCGGGAACTACATGGCTAAAGAAATTGCAGCGTGCCTTAATCAGGATTGCTGGTTGCCAGGCAGCTCATCACGCGGAGTGGCGATCATTCGCGGATTCCTGTTCCAAAAGGTGCCGCTAAAAAACAAGCTTTCCCCGCATGCGGTGAGCCGAGCGCTCGGAGCCTACGTGGACAGGCGGAGAGTATTTGGCCTTGAGGAGCTGGTCTTGCGGATCGAGACGGACTCGCATGCGAAAGCCAATTTATACCGGGTTGAGCGCCGCACTCTGCTGTCATGATGCGGTTTCGCGGTTTCAAACGACCCCCGTCAGCTTATAGCCCTCCAGTTTTTTTGTTTTCCCATAATAAACATTTTCCAAAGTCCTTAGGAGTAAAGGGGTGCTTTGATTCCGCGAAACCGCAAGACCTCATATCTGTCTGGTTGAAATTTCTGCTATTAGCAACGCAGGGGCGGCCGAACCCCGGCTGCGCCGCGCATCTTGGGCGGGAATGAAGCCGCCAACGGAGGCTGACTGAAACCGCAGGGGAACTGTCTGAAACCGCAGGGGGAGCCGGCTGTGGGTCGCGAGCGAGCATCGGCAGCAGTCGGACATCGAATTCGCCGTTCTCGAGCGTACGTTAAACCCCGATGCACCGTTGCACTGAAGCGGGATCGCTTTGTACTGTGCGTCCAACGCCGGCTTGATGGCTTAGCCAGGCGTTAGCGTCGGTCGGAGGCTCCTTCTCGAGCGGCACCTCCTTGGGGACTCCGATCGGCTGCTTTCAGAGACAGAGAAATCTTGATGCGCCTCTATGGAACTGAGCGCTGGAGAAGGTTGGCAAAGCACCAGCTGAGGGTCGAGCCGCTCTGCGCAACCTGTCTGCGCGAAGGCCGGGTGACTGCCGCTCGCGTAGCGGACCACGTTGAGCCGTGGCGTGGCGATATCAACAAGTTCTGGCTCGGGAAACTGCAAAGCCTATGTGAGCGCTGCCATAACTCGACAAAGAAAGACCTGGAACGACACGGTTACGACAGCACCGTGGGGGTGGATGGCTTCCCGCTCGATCCGCGTCATCCCATCTATCGGACGTGATGCCAGGGGCAGGGGGGAGTGTGAAAAATTTTGCGAGACAGGCAATCTCCAACCGCGGCGGCCATCGCAACTTGACGAAATTATTCCAATTTTTCCGTTTCGTGCGTTGCGGCGCAAAATGCGCTAAAAGCTCACACCATGTTTGACCCGACTTCGTCCACGCCGCAACCGCCGCGCAAACTCGGTGAGCATGGCTCGTCTCTTTGGCAATCCATTCAATCCGAATATAAAATCGATGATGCGGTTGGCATCGAGTTTTTGACGCAGTGCTGTGAGGCCTCCGATCAAATTGCGAAGTTGGCCGAGCGGATCACCGAGGACGGTGAGGTGATCGAAACTGAAAACGGCCCAAAAGTTCACCCGGCGCTTAAGGAGCAGCTCGCGCACCGCTCTTTTATCGTTCGCACTTTGCGACAACTGGGGCTTAACCTAGAGCCGGTCCGTGCGGTCGGCCGTCCGACCGCGTGGCG
>Ga0306922_10005598_pt1 | contig 11994 bp, 5 predicted proteins | sample sta12Cox44000082_FD_203758 | JGI IMG/M metagenome (GOLD analysis project Ga0306922, IMG submission 203758) | Lab enrichment of tropical soil microbial communities from Luquillo Experimental Forest, Puerto Rico - statoxic.12C.oxic.44.000.082 (v2)... | ecosystem: Environmental > Terrestrial > Soil... | reverse complement strand
TCACGTTCACCGGCGGTACCCGCATTGTCGGCATCCAGCCGGCCGCCGCGTCGCGCAAGCCGGACGGCTCGATTTTAGTCACGGCCAGCAAGCCCGGCGATTTTTCCACCTACACCATCGCGCTCGCAGTGCCTGTGCTGGATCCGCTGTTCGCCTCGATCGATTTCTCGTTCATGGCATCCTGCCCGGTCGCGTTCGACTGCCGGCCGGTCATTAACTGCCCGCCGCAGCCGCCTGCCGAACTGACCCTCGACTATGAGGCCAAAGACTACGCGAGCTTCCGCCAGCTGCTGCTCGATCTGCTGCCGCAGCTCAACCCGAATTTTACCGAGACGAATCCTTCCGACCTTGGCATAGCACTGGTAGAGCTGCAGGCCTATGTCGGCGACCGGCTCTCCTATTTCCAGGATGCGGTCGCCAACGAGGCCTATCTGGATACGCTGCGTCAGCGCATTTCGGCGCGGCGTCATGCCCGGCTGATTGACTACCGTATGCATGACGGCCGCAATGCCTGGGCGTGCGTCCATATCGCAGTAAACGCCGCGTTCACCTTGCCGGCCGGCACCGCGCTGCTCTCGCACATCGGCGCGCCGCTGCTCGGGGATACGGTGGCACCGGGCCTGGTTATCGACGCCAGCCGGATCAATGCAGTCTCGCTGCTGTCCGACCCGGCGCTCGACGGCGTCGTGGTGTTTGAAACCGTAGCCGCCGCCGCGCTCGACCCCGCCAATGACGCGATCTTTATTCACAGCTGGGGCAACGAGGAGTGTTGCCTGCCCGGCGGCGCCAACGAGGCCTTTCTGTTTGCATTGCGAGCCGACGGAAAGACCGCGACCTTGCCGGTACTCCAGCAGGGCGACTACCTGCTGATCGAGGAGGTGCTGGGGCCCCAGACCGGGCTCGCGGCAGACGCCGATACGAGCCGCCGGCAGGTGGTAATGCTCGACCAGGCTCCGGCCGCGACCAGCGACGGGGTGTTCAGCAACCAGCTCGACAACGGGGCGCTGCAGGCCTGGTCAGCCGGCGATCAGCCGTTGCCGCTATTGCGCGTGCACTGGCAAAAGGCCGATCAGCTCGCCCAGCCGTTCTGCCTGTCGCATCGCCTCGAAGACGGGACGCTGATCCGAAATATCGCAATGGCGCGCGGCAATATGGTGATGGCCGATCACGGCCTGACCACGACCGAGGCCATGCCGCTTACCGGTCCGGTCCCGGACCAGCCGCCGTTTCGCCCGCGCCTGAGCTTTTCGCCGCTGACGATGCAAATCCGGCCGGCGCAAGGGACCGACCTTTCTGGGAGCGCCAGTCAAGCGCAGCCTGCGGTCTCATTGCTTGCCACGTTCCCGACCGGCACCGATCTCTGGAAGCCGCTGCCCGATCTGCTGGAGAGCACCTCGTACGACACCGTCTTCGTCGCCGAGGTAGACAATAGCGACAGTGCTGTACTGCGCTTTGGCGACGACGAGTACGGCCGCTCAATGACTGGGGCGACGGCCCTGCAAGCGACATACCGGTTCGGTAATGGTCTCGCCGGCAATGTGGGCGCCGAGGCGCTCGCACATATCGCCCCGGCGATCCCAACGCTGAATGTGACCCTAGTGCGAAACCCGCTGCCGGCGCGGGACGGCACCGATCCCGAGACCATTGCCGACGTACAGCAATGGGCGCCGGAGGCGTTCCGCGCCGTGCAATACCGCGCCGTAACCGAGGCGGATTACGAGGTGGCGGCGCTGCTACTGCCACAGGTCGAAAGCTCGGTCGCGAGCTTTCGCTGGACCGGAAGCTGGTACACCGCTTTTGTCGGGATTCAGCCCGCCGACCTGGCGGATCTGGTCAACGGGCCTGAGGGCCAGATCGAACTGTCGCCCAGCCTGCAGCAAACCGTGCTCAACTTCCTAATGGGCTTTCGGCTCGCGGGCTACGATTTGGAGATCCGCGCTCCCGAATTTCTGGCACTCGAGATCGACCTGCTGGTCTGCGCGGCGCCCGATTATTTCCGCAGCGACGTGCAGCAGGCGGTGCTGATCGCGCTCGGCAGTCAGCTGCAGCCGGGGGGCGGGAAGGGGCTGTTCTACCCCGGCAATTTCGTCTTCGGTCAGCCGGTTTACGCCAGCGAGGTTTATGCCGCGGCTACAGCGGTCACCGGCGTCGAGTCGGTGGTGATTACCAAATTCGTCCCGTTCGGCCAGCCCGACAATGGCGAGCTTGCGCAGGGCGTAATTCCGGTCGGCCCGTGGCAGATCGCCGAACTCGCCAATGATCCGAACTTCATGGAGCGGGGTGTGCTCAGCGTAACCGTGCGCGGGGGCAAGCTGTGACGGACACCTGCAACTGCTGCACTCCAGCTCCGGCTGCATCACCCGGGAACCGCGCCGGGCTATCGGCGCTCGCCTACCGCGTCGGCACCTATGGCAGCTTCCGTCAGCAAATGCTGGATGCGATCGCCGGCGCTCCGGCGCTCAGCGGGCTGACCACACGGCAGAGCGACGACTATTCGATCACCTTTATCGAGCTCTGGGCGGCACTGCTCGACGTCTTGACCTTCTACCAGGAGCGCTACGCCAACGAGGTGTTCCTGCGCACCGCATTGCAGCCTGCGTCACTGCAGCGCCTGGCGCGTCTATTGGACTACCGGCCGAGCCCGGGCGTCGCGGCGGGCGCCAAATTGGCATTCACCTTGGACGCCGGCACGACCTTGCAGATCCCGGTCGGGCTCAAGGTGCAGAATGTGCCGACGCAAACCTCGCCGGCCCAGACGTACGAGACACTGGAGGCGATCAGCGCAGATGCGCGCTTCAACCGGCTGCGCATCTATCCGGCGCCGGTTGCCGCCAACCCATTGGCGGCCGGCAACACCCAGGCGACGCTCGACCGGCTCAACGGGCCGGCTTTGCTCGCGGCATTGGCGGCCAACGATCCGGTCGTCATCTTCAACGACGCCGGCACGGATCTCCCCGAAGAAAAGAAAATCGCCGGGCTTGCCGTGCAGGACGATCGGGTCGTTCTGTCATGGACGAGGCCGGTGCAGGGTGCGGATTGGACAGCGAACAGCCTGGCGTTCAAGTATCGGCGCAATTTTCACCCGTTCGGCTGCAATGCGCCGCCGAGCTTTATGCAGCCCTCCACATCCGCCTCGGTACCGGGCGGGATCGCATGGACCCAGCAATCGACCGACTTCAGCCGGCCGGCCGGCAACGTGCTCACGCTCGATGCCCGCTACTCAGACCTTGCCACCGGCACCGAACTCCTATTCGTAATCCCTCCGCCGCCTCCACCGCCGACCCCGAGCACCGGCGGCGGCCTCTTTTTCGGCGGGGTCGAGTTCGAAGCCGTCGCGGCTAGCCCGTTTAGCGCCGCTGCGGCTTTACCCGCACTTGCCGGGCCGGTGTCTGCCAGGGGCAGCGAATATCTCGGCTCGCTGCTCGGCAAGAATCTACTGCAATACGTTGGCGGGTTCGGCGGTTCGTTTTTTCCCCCGCCGCCACCGCCGCCCGGCCCGCAAACATTTCTGGCGACGATCACCCAGGTCGCGGAGGTTCCGGCGAGTTCGGCGGTTCAAGGCCAGTCCGGCGGTCAGGGCGCGATCAGCGACAGCGTAACGCAGATCACGGTGCGCCCGGCCTCGGTAGCCACCCTTGGTCCGATCCACGACATCCGTTTGGTGTCGATCTTCGAGCTGGTTGGATCACCGATCGGATTCTGGCCGGCGAGCTACCCCGCGGCGCTCGGCAGCTCCACCGTTTGGCTGCCTGGGCGGCTGGTCCAGCTCGACCAGGGCATGGGCATCGAGGTCGGGCGGACAATTCAGCAGAACGCCTTTGTCCCCGGCGTCGTGATCGAGCCGGCGGAGATCGGCGTCGGTCGCGAAGTGATCCTCACGGACGCTACCGGCAGCGCGGTCGAGGCAACGGTGCAGGCAACGCCGACCATCGTGCCCGGCGGCGGAGCAGCCGGCGCACTCGCCCATCTGGCGCTGTCGCTGCAGGCAACTGCCGTGTCATTCGACGCCGCTTCGGCCGTGCTGCTCGGCAACGTGGCGCAAGGCGGGAACGGCCGGACCATCAGCGGCGAGGTGCTCGGCGCCGGCGCCGCCGCGACGCCGCTGCAGAGCTTCAAGCTGCAGAACCAGCCGCAGACTTATGTGCCGAGCACCGCCCCCGGCGGCGTGTCGAGCAGTCTGCGCGTATCGGTTGGGCCGACCGCGTGGTCCGAGGTGCCGGAGCTTTACGGTCAGGCGCCGAGCGCGCAGGTTTTCTCGACGCGCACCGATGTCGACGGGCGTACCTTGGTGCAATTCGGCGGCCCGCAATACGGCGCGCTGCTGCAAACCGGCGCCACAGTCACCGCGACTTACCGCATAGGCACCGGCGTTGCCGGCCAAGTCGCCGCCGACGCGCTGACCAATCTGCTCGACCGGTTGCCCGGGCTCGACGGGGTGACCAACCCATTGCCGGCCGAGGGCGGGGCCGACCCCGAGACGGCGGCGACAATTCGCAATAACGCCCCACGCAGCGTGCGGACCTTCGACCGGGCCGTCTCGCTGCTCGACTTCCAGGATCTGATCACTGCCTCTGGCGAGGTTGCCAAGGCGCTCGCCGCTTGGGTGTGGGACGGATTTGCGCCTGCGGTGCATCTAACCGTCGCCGGGCAACAGGGCACGATATTCGCCGACCTCACCAGCCTCGGCGCCACATTGGCAAATGCGCGCGACCCAAACCACAGGCTACTGCTCGAAAATTTCGCTCAGATTCCGATCTTTGTTACCGCCAGCCTGTGGACCGATCCGAAGCGGGCCAGGTCCGATGTGATCGCCGCGGCGTTGCAGGCGATGGCGGCGGCGCTGTCGTTCGACGCGCTGGCGCTCGGCCAGTCGATCCACCTAAGCGCAATCTACGCGGTGCTGCAAGGCGTTCCCGGCGTGGTGGCCGCCGATGTTACCGGGCTCGGGTTCAGGATACCGCCGGGGACCGCCGACCCCAACGACTACCTCGATTCGCGCGGCGTCACGCGCAACCCCGACGGCAGCGTCGCCGCCGTTCAAGACTTCCTGCGGATCTTCGCCGCCCGCCCGAACCCCAACCGGCCGGGCAGCGTGTTTCCGGCCGAACTTGCCGCGATCGTGAGCCCAGCGGTCGACATCTCGATAACGGCGCAAGGTTGAGGGCGTCATGAGCGTAACCGGCGACGGACTTTACCGCCTTCTTCCGGCGATCTATCGCGAGCGCGACGCCGAGCGCGGCTATCAGCTGCAGGCGCTGTTGTCGATCCTGGCCGAACAGGGTTCGGCGGTCGATGCCGATATCGCCCAGCTCTACGAGAACCTGTTCATCGAGACCTGTCAGGACTGGGTGGTCCCCTATATCGGCGACCTCGTCAGCAATCGCGCACTCTACGACGCGGGCCGCATCACCCAGCCGGATACCGCCAGGGCCCTATTTTCCGACCTCGCCGGACCCAACCTGCTGCCGCCGCTTTCGATCCGCGCCCGCGCCGATGTGGCGAATACGATCTATTACCGCCAGCGCAAGGCGACGCCGGCGATGTTGGAGGAGCTGGCGCGCGATGTCACCGGCTGGGCGGCGCACGTCGTCGAGTTCTTCCAGCTCCTCGGCTGGACTCAATTCCTCGAGCACCAGCGCCCGCAATGCCAATGGGTCGACGTCCGCTCGATCGACCGAATGCAGCGGATCGACGGCGCCTTCGACGTCACCAGCCATACCGTCGATGTGCGCCGCCCCGCCCAACAAGAGGGCTGGCACAATATCCGCAATCTCGGATTCTTTTTCTGGCGCCTGCAGAGCTACGAGTTAGCGGTCGTGCCGGCGCGCCAGGCAACGCTTCCCTGGCAGTATCATTTCAGTCCGCTCGGCAACAATGCACCGCTGTTCACGCGCTTGCGTGCGGAGTCCTTGGGGACGGGCCTGGTCACCGAAATCGACATTGCCGCGCCAATCCGTCCAATCCTGTTCTACGACGATCTTCGCCAGTCGGGGCAGCCCGGCTATGCCGGGCTCTACGGGCCGTTCGACAGCACCCTGGCCAGCTTTTTTTTGAGCCTAGACGGACAGCCTGTCGCCGTCGCCGATATCACTTGCATGCGGCTCGATCCATGGCCGGCAGCGCCGCCCTCCGGACGGATCGTCGGCGTCGATGTCACGACCGGGCGCTTCGCGATCGGCGACGGCTGGGCTGCCACCGGCCCGGTCGACGCCAGCTATTTCTATGGCTTTAGTTCGGGTCTCGGCGGCGGGACCTACGACCGGCGGAAATGGCTGGAGGACCGCAGCGCCGCCAACGGCTCACCGGCCGTCTATACCGTGCTGCAGAATGGCAGCACCAGTCATTTTGCCAAGAACAGCGTCCTCGACGCCGTGACCCAATGGCAGGCCGACGGCCAGCCGCGCGCGATCATCTCGATCCTCGACAACCGCACTTATGCCCTGCCCGATACGATCAAACTGGCCAATGACGGCTGGCTCGCGATCGAGGCAGACAACGAGATCCGCCCATTGCTGCAGTCGGGCGCAAACGGGCTTCAGGTGGACGTCGCCCCACCCGGCGACCCGGCCGATGTCGACCGGACTGCGTGTCTGACCCTGAACGGGATCGTGCTGGAGGGATATGTCGATGTGATCGGCGACCTCGGCCAGCTGCGGGTACTGCATTCCACCTTGATTCCGGGGCGTCAGCTCAACGGCGAGGGCAACCCGGTCGGCAACGGCGCGAGCATGATCGTCGCCGCACAAAACTCCGGCGGGCAGCAGATCAATCTTCAGCTCAGCGCCCAGGCGGCATTCTCGATCATCGGGCAGATCCAGATGCCGCAGCAGGCCACTGGGATCTGGCTGCTCGACTGCATCGTCCAAGGCGTCGGAGGCGTCGCGGTCAGCGACGCGGCCGGGAGCTACGCGCCGCCGTTGACTATCGAGCGGTCGACGGTGATCGGCACGGTTCAGGCAAAGTCCCTGCTTGCGAGTGAAACGATCTTCACCGCGGCGATCGGGGTTCAGCGCACGCAGTCCGGGTGTGTCCGGTTCAGCTATGTGACGCCGGACTCGAAGACGTCGCGGCGTTATCGCTGCCAGCCCGATCTCGGCATCGCCGAGGCGATCGCGGCCGCGCAAGTCACCAACCCCAATCTCCCCGCCGCGGCCCAGCACCAAATCGCCCTCGACATCGAGGCGCGGCTGGTCCCGGCCTTAGTGACGACGCGCTACGGCCAGCCGGCCTACGCGCAACTCGACCTCAGCTGCCCGCGAGAGATCCGAACCGGCGCCGAGGACGGCTCGGAGATGGGCGCCTTCTGCCATCTGAAACAGCCGCAGCGGGCGAGCAATCTGCAGCTGCGGCTCGGCGAATACCTGCCGTTCGGCCTCGAAGCGGCAATCGTTTATGTGACCTGAAAGGAGCCGCCACCATGGCCGGCGACTACACCAGACTGCGCTTCGACCCGCGCAACGACGGCGCCGGAATCCTGCAGCAGCAGGGCCGCGTCATGCTCGACCAGGACTGGAACGAGCAGGTCGAACTGGTCCGCAGGCGGATCCGCGCCGGCACGCTCGACACGATCGGCGCGGGTGTGGTGCCGTTGCAGACCCCGGAGGGGTTCCACATCCAGCTCACCGCGACCAACGATCTCACGATCGGCGTGGGGCGCATCTATGTGGACGGGCTGCTCGCCGAAAATCATGGGACCGGCGCGCCGATATACGATGCCAAGCTCGATGAGCAGGTCGGGTCGCAACCGGTTCCATACGAGCAGCAGCCTTATCTGCCGACACCGTGGACCCTGCCGGGGCCGAACCCTTTCCAGCTGCCGCAGCCGCCCGACAACGGGCCGCACCTGGTTTATCTCGACGTATGGACGCGCGAGGTGACTTGGCTCCAGGACCCGCTGCTGGTCGAGAAGGCGGTGGGTGTCGACACCGTCACCCGATTGCAAACGGCCTGGCAGGTGCGGGTGCTCAAGGATGTCGGCGCCGGCGTTACCTGTGCGACGCCGGACGATCAGATCCCGGGCTGGGCCGCGGCTACCGCGCGCTCCGCCGGGCTGCTCACCACCGCCGCGGCGGGGGTGCCGCAGAGCACCGATCCGTGCACCATCCCGGCGGAGGGCGGATATCGCGGCACCGAAAACCGGACCTACCGGGTCGAAATCCATACGCCCGGCGGCTTTGGCACGGCGCAGTTCAAATGGTCGCGCAACAATGCCTCGCTCGCCACCCAGGTTACCGCACTCAACGCCACCGGCACCGTCCTGACGGTGGTGATGACCAAGCGCGATTCGGTGGTGCGCTTCGCCGCCGGCTCCTGGGTCGAGGTCACCGACGACATCCACGAATTTGCCGGCGTCGCCGGCGAGATGCACCAGGTCCAAGCAGTCGACGACGTCAATCAGACGATCACGCTCGCGACCGCGCTGACCGCCGGCGCGTTCGATCCGACCCATCCCGAGCGGCACACCCGCGTCACCCTGTGGGATCAATCCGGCACCGTGCGCGATCCGAACAACAACATCATCGTGGATGTGGACACCAATGGCGGGCTGATCCCGGTGCTGCAGAACACCACGGTAGTCCTGGAGGACGGCATCCAGGTCAGCTTTGGTCTCGACCCCGCGATCACCGGGGGCGCGTTCCAGGCGCGCGACTTCTGGGTGTTCACCGCCCGTGCGGTCGACGCCTCGGTCGAAATCCTGACAAACGCCCCGCCGCGCGGCATCCACCACCACTATTGCCGGCTAGCTGTGGTCACGTTCCCCAACAGCCCGGCCGATTGCCGCTCGTTCTGGCCTCCCAGCCTCGGTGGCGACTGCGGCTGCGACGCCTGCGTGACCGCCCAGAGCCACAACCAGGGCATTTTCACGATCCAAACCGCTATCGAACAGGTCAAATCCGGCGGACGCGTCTGCATCGGTCCGGGCGTCTATGTGCTGACCCAGACGATCACGCTTAGCGGGGTGCAGTCGGTCGAGCTCGCCGGTCACGGCAGCCCGGTCCTGCTCGCCCCGTCAGCGGCGGCCCAGGGGACGCAGCCGGTCATTCTGGTCGACAGTTGCGTCGGGGTGACCGTGCAGGATCTGACGATTGGCATGGCGCCTTCTATCGCTTTCGATCCGCAGCAGAACGCGATCCTCACCCCCGGGATCATGCTGCAGAACAGCGCTTTCGTCACCGTCACGCGCTGCGGCTTTATCTCGATCGGCAACACTCTGGGGAGCAATCCGGCGATCGCGCTCGGCGGGTTTCTGTCGGAAGCGACGATCGCGGGCAACGCCGTCTCTTTTCTCGCCGCCGATCTGCAGGGTAATCTTTCGCCCGGCCCCGGCACTGGATTGGCGCGCCTGCCGACCCTGGGCGGTGACAACAGCATCGATTTTCTGCTGAGCCTCGACCTCTATGTCCGCGACAATTTTCTGCAATGCGGTTCGAGTGGCGTCAACCTCGATGCCCTGTGCTGGCATGTCTGGCAGGTCGAGGTTAGCGGAAACTTCATCGGGCCGACCGCGGTAAGCGGGATCAACCTCGCCGGGATCGGCCTCCCGGCGCCCAGTTCGCGGGTGGAGATCAGCCGCAACGAAGTGATCGGCTCCGGCGATGGCATAGTATGCGGGGTCTCCGCGGCGCGCGTCGTCGACAACGACATCCTGTCCAGCACCGCCGCCGGCGCCGCGGGAGGCGGCGGCGTCATCCTCGACGCCACCTTGATCCCGATGACGCTCGATGGCTGCGAGATCACCGGCAACCGCATTGTCGGGGTCGGCGGCGTCGGGATCGAGCTGCGTCCGAATCTTGGGACGGCGGTGATCACCCGGAATCTGGTGGAAACGGCCGGGGGCGGCGGGATCGTGATGAGCCGCGGCAACTCCGCGCAGCATCTGCGCATCGCGGGCAATCAGCTGCTTGGGTTGATACCGAGCGTCGCAAACCCCGACGTCGTCCTGCTCAATGTGGCGGTCGGCGTGCTGCTGACGGCGGTCGGACTGGTCGAGATCGAAGGAAACGTCATAAAAGATTTTGGCCTCGACACCACCGGGAACATCTCGCGCACTGGTATCGGGCTGATTGCCTGCAACTCGGTGCGAGTCGCCGGCAACCAGCTGATCAACATTGGCCCGGCCAGCGTCACATTCGGCCCTTCGGCCGGCATCGCCGTCACCGGACCGCCCTTCGACCGCGCCGAGGTGGTCGACAACATTATTCGGCGCAGCGATTCTGTGACCCAGGCGACCGACAGCACGATCTGGCGCGCGCTGTACATCGGGCCGCTCGCGACGTTCGGCGAGAGCACCGGGTTCTCCGCGGTTCCACTAGCCAACAACCAGTTTGTGCTGGTCTCGAGTGCGGCGGTGCTGTTCGTGAACGAGGGCCAGCAACTGGCTACGGCACACGGGAATTTCATGGAGGCGCTGTCGATCGCGCCGGCCGCGGAGGTCAGCACGACCGGCAGCTGCATTTTCACCAACAACCAGGTTGCGCTGCATGCGCCGAGCTTCTTCGAGCCGTCTCAGCTGGGCAATGCGAGGGAGGGGTCGGTCTTCTTTCCCGGCCGCACCGCGGTCCTGCTCGCTTCCCAATCGGTCATCGCCAGCAACAACATCGTGACCGGCGGTTTCATGGACCTCGACATCGCCCAGTCGTCACCGTTCACCGTGCTAGGCAACATTACCGGAAACCAGATCCGCGTGGGCGGGGTCGCCTTGACGACTCCCTGGAGCCCGCTCAATACTTGAAGGCAAAAGGAACACCGACATGGCCGCTACATCGGCTCCTCCCTCGCAGGAGGACCTGCGCGCAAAGCCGGCTCAGGCGATCGCCAGCACGGCAAACTCGCTTGCCAACATGTTTGGCGCCCAGCTCGAGGCCGCAGTGACGGCGGCGCAGGCGACGCTTGCGCTCGTGGCAAAACCGGAATTGCAGACAGCCGCAGCAAAAGACCCGCTGCTGGCGCAGCGGCTGACCGCCGTGAAAGAACAGGCGGACGCCCGGCTGGCCGATCTTGATAAGAAAAAGGCCCAGCTGCAGCAGGCGTTCGCCCAGCTCAACAAAGGTGTGGCGCGGTTTCGCCAATTGTAGGCGGCGGCAGCCGGCAAGCGCTGGACAAGCTGTGGTGGTGCGGGTGACCAGCGCGCCCGATGCGCCGTCGCCCGCGCCACGTCAGCTCGATGGAGATGGGCCTACGCTGTAGCGGCGGCGCGTATCCATTCCTGAGGGACCGGCTGAGCCCGCTGGTCTGAGACCAACTGCCTGCGGCGTAGTTGCTCCTCAGGGCTGATCGAGGCCGGGTCCTCGCGGAACTCCGGCCCCAGCGCCATCGCTTTTTTGACCGCCGGACGCTCCCCGATCTCTTCGAGCCAGCGCTTTACGTTGGGGAATTCGTCGATCTCGATCTTGCGGGTCGCCCAGCTCGAAGCCCAAGGATAGCAGATCATATCGGCGATCGTGTATTGGCCGGCCGCGAGGTATTGCTTGTTGAACAAGCCGAGATTCATGACCCCGTAGATGCGGTGCGTTTCATTGTCGAAGCGGCGAATGGCGTAGGAAAGGTCGCCGTTGTTGCCGCTCTCCAGCGCCCTCCGAAAATGGCCTTGCTCGCCGAGCTTGGGGCCCTGATTGCCCAGCTGCCAGGCGACCCATTGCGCCACGTCGTATCTGCCGCGCGGGTCCGACGGCAGGAACCGTCCTTCCTTCTCGGCGATGTAGGTCATGATCGCGCCGGATTCGAAGATCGAAATCGGTTCGCCGCCGCCCATCGGCTCATCATCGACCAGCGCCGGCATCCGGCCGTTCGGAGAAATCTTCAGAAACTCGGGTGTGAGCTGGTCGCCGCGGCCGATATTGATCGGCTTCAGCGTGTAGGGGATCCCCAATTCCTCGAGAAGGATGACAGTCTTTTTGCCGTTTCCGGTCGGCCAGAAATACAGATCGAGCATCGGGTTATTCTCCTGTCCAAGGTGGCATCGGCACGACGCGCCCGGTTGCGGCGCCCCCTGTC